>Ga0116183_1005319_pt1 | contig 12287 bp, 8 predicted proteins | sample AD_UKC078_MetaG_FD_89753 | JGI IMG/M metagenome (GOLD analysis project Ga0116183, IMG submission 89753) | Active sludge microbial communities of municipal wastewater-treating anaerobic digesters from USA - AD_UKC078_MetaG | ecosystem: Engineered > Bioreactor > Anaerobic > Digestate | place: USA...
CAATCTTTTGAAGACAATGTAAATTTCTTTGGAGTAGTAGAACTAGAAGAGCTACTAATGAATTACTCCGAGAAAGGTAAAAAGAAAAGAGAAAAGAAAGAGATAAAAAAGTTAAAGAAAAAGAAGCCAACAAAAGTGGCAGTATTAGCTGCCACAGATAGAAGTGGTAATATATTATTTAAAAAATTAGAAGATGAAAGATTGAAAGCTGATCACGTATCTGATTTTCTAAAATCCAGAATATCAGATAATTCAGTGATATGCGGTAGCAATAAAAAAGCTTTTAAGACAGTAAATGCGGAGCACATCAAACACAAAGAAATAACCAACAAAAACAAGATGAAGCAAGGTATATACAGTGTATCAACTGTTCATAAGAAAATATCCAATTTTGTTAGTTGGATATATTATAAGTTTCGTGGAGTTGCTACGAAATATTTAACAAACTATATAATGTGGTTTGTAGTAAAGGGGAAGTATTTGGCAGAGATGGTTATAGAAGATACAGGGAGGATACTGAACTTGGCGGCGTCGGATAGGAGGGCGTGGGAGCGGTACAGTGATTTGATGTCATTAACATATTTATTCTGGAACATTTAAACATTATTTTCTTTTTCCTTTAAAAAGTATAAAAAATTATTAAATACCTTCCCATTTCCCATCTCCTCATTTATCGTCTTATTTCTTAAAATTTTTTTCTTATTCTTTCATAATTTCTTAAATTAATTTTTTTTATCTTTGTTTATTGTTTCTTTTAAATAAAGTATAAATTATAGTATTATGAATTATAAAATTTTAGTAACGGGTGCTAATGGCCAATTAGGGTATGAACTAAAAAAAATCTTATCACTAGATAGTAGTTACGAATTATATTTCACAGATGCAGATACATTAGACATCACTGATAGTAATTCTGTCAATGATTTTTTTAAAAATTTAAAAATCGATTTTATTATTAATGCTGCAGCATATACAGCTGTAGATAAAGCTGAAATTGAAAAAGATATAGCAGAAAATGTAAATGTGGCTGCAGTTAAAAATTTAGCCATTTGTGCAAAAAATTATAACGCTAAAATTATTCATATTTCTACTGATTATGTATTTGATGGTAAAAAGTCCTTTCCATATGTAGAAACTGATGAAACTAATCCATTAGGATATTATGGATATTCCAAGTTATTAGGTGAAAAAGAAATGATATCTGTAGCTCCTCATGGAGCTATTATTAGAACCTCTTGGTTATATAGTACTCATGGTAATAATTTTGTTAAAACTATCATTAATAAAGCTTCTATAGATAATCAAAATTTACAAGTTGTATATGATCAAATTGGTTCACCTACATATGCTAGAGATTTAGCCAATTGTATAAATTTAATGATTAAAAATTTTGATTTTGACGATATTGAAATCTTCCATTTTTCTAATGAAGGTGTAGCTTCGTGGTATGATTTTGCTCATGCCATTTTGAAAATTTGTAAAATTGATAAAAATATTATTCCAATAGAAACACCTCAAATCAATCAATTAGCTGATAGACCCAAATATAGTGTGATGAGTAAAAATAAAATTAAATCTACTCTTAATATCAATATACCACATTGGTGTGATTCATTAATTGATATGTTAAATAATTTAAATAAATAATTATATGAGTGCAAAAAATATTGAACCCGAAATCTTAGAAAAAATTAATAATTGGCTTAGGCAGCCAATCGATGAAGATGATAAACAATGGATATTAAACAATTTAGAAACTAATCCGCAAGAGTTAATCGAAGCTTTTTATCAAGATTTAGAATTTGGAACAGGTGGACTTAGAGGTATCATAGGAATTGGTTCTAATAGGATGAATAAATATACTGTTTCTATTGCTACACAAGGATTAGCAAATTATATCTTACAAAATGCAAATAAACCGTTTAAGGTAGTCATTGCTTATGATTCTAGAAATATGAGCAAAGAATTTGCAAATATTTCTGCTGAGGTATTGAGTGCAAATGAAATAGAAGTTTTTCTATTTTCTGAGCTTAGACCTACTCCACTATTATCTTTTGCTGTTAGATATTTACAAGCTACTGCTGGTATTGTTATTACAGCTTCTCATAATCCTAAACAATATAATGGCTACAAAGTTTATTGGAGTGATGGAGGTCAGCTAGTGCCGCCTCATGATAAAGGTGTAATAGATGAAGTTAAAAAAGTTGGTGAGTATAGTAATGTTAAAAAAAATATTAATAAATCTTTGATTCACATTATAAATGATGAAATAGATAATGCTTATTTGAATCAATTAAATAATTTACAATTTTTATCAGAAATTGTTCCTAAATATCAAAAAATTGTTTATACTCCACTACACGGGACAGGAGTTACTTTAGTTCCTAAAGCCTTGCATTCATGGGGATTTGATAATCTCTTTCTTGTAGAAGAGCAGTCAATTCCAGATGGCAATTTCCCAACTACTAAATCTCCTAATCCAGAGGAGAAAGCTGCTATGGAATTAGCTATTAATAAAGCTAAACAGATTGATGCAGATTTAATTTTAGCTACTGATCCTGATGCAGATAGAGTAGGTACAGGGATTAAGATGTCCAATAATGAATACAAATTATTAAATGGCAATCAGATAGCTTCTTTGTTAACTTATTATAATTTAGAAATGCTTAAACAACTAAATTCTTTGCCATCAAATGCATTTATTGTTAAAACTATTGTTACTACTGAACTAATGCGTAAAATTGCTGATGAATATAATGTGAAAACTTATGATGTTTTAACAGGTTTTAAATATATTGCTGAACTAATAAGATTAAAAGAAGGTAAAGAAAAATTTATTTGTGGTGGCGAAGAAAGCTATGGATTTCTCTCTGCTGATTGGGTGAGAGATAAAGATGCTATTATGACTTCTTGTCAGATTGCTGAATTGCAGGAATATGCAGCTATGAATGGAAAAACTCTTATGGATATTCTAGAAATGTTATATGAAAAATATGGATATTTTTTAGAAGATCAAAAATCTATTTCTATGACTGGCATAGAAGGTATGGAAAATATGAAAAAATTGATGGATAATTATAGGAATAATCCTCCTGAAATGATAAACAACATACCCGTTGTTAAAATTTTAGATTATCAAATCTCAAAAGCTAAAAATATTAAAAACAACTCCATTGATAATATTGATCTGCCAAAGAGTAATGTTTTACAATTTATTTTGGAGGATGATACTAAAATTACTATACGTCCTTCTGGCACTGAGCCTAAAATCAAATATTATTTTGCTATAGTTAGAAAGAATATAAATAATGAGTCTTTTGAACAAATATGGGCAAAATTATTATCAGAAATGGAAAAGCTTAAAACTTTTGCTAATGTTTAAAAATAAGTTCTTAACTTTTTCTATTATCTTTGCTTAAAAAATATTATGAAACTTTCCCTTGAACGTCCAATAATTTTCTTCGATCTAGAAACTACGGGATTAGATTTAGTACGAGATAAAATTATTGAAATTTTTATGCTAAAAGTCAAGCCAGATGGCACTACTGAAACTTATGAGCAACTTTTTAATCCACAAATAGCTATTCCAGAAGAGGTGATTAACATCACAGGTATAACTAATGAAATGGTAAAAGACAAGCCTACTTTTAGAGAAAAAGCACAAGAAATCGCTAATTTTATTGATGATTCTGATTTTGCTGGTTTTAATTCTAATAAATTTGATATTCCACTTTTAGCAGAAGAGTTGCTAAATGCTGGAATAGATATAGATTTCTCGAGTCGCAATTCTGTTGATGTAATGGTGTTATTCCATCGTTTGGAGCCGCGTAATTTAGCTGCAGCTTATAGATTTTATTGTAATAGAGAAATGGAAAATGCACATACAGCTAAAGCAGATGCTATTGCTACCTATGAAATATTATTAGCCATGCTAGACAAATACTTAGAAAATGAGAACCATGCTGATAATCATGAAAATGATTTAATATTTGATAAAAACATTAAATCATTAAGTGAAATATCTAAATATCATAAAACTGCTGATTTGGCTGGTCATATTTTAATTAATGAAGATGGTAAAGAAATATTTAATTTTGGCAAATATAAAGGTAAGGCTGTAGAGGAAATTTTTACTATTGAACCACAATATTATGATTGGATTATGAAATCTCAATTTCCTCAGTATACAAAAAAAATTGTTGATAAAATTTGGCAAAGAGTAAAAGCAAATAATAATAATTCAGAAGGACAACACAACGAAGAGAAAAAGATTTAAATTAATCTAAAGAATTAAAAGTACTAAAACTTTGAATAATAATTTTTCATAATATCATGCATTCCTTCTCATTGCATCTACAGGGTCTAATTTAGAGGCTTGTAGAGCAGGGATTATACCTGCTAAAAAGCCAACAATCGTTGCTATCAATATTCCCATTACTATATTAGCAAATGTAAGTGGAAAAGAAAATTTTATTAAAAATTGTAGAAGTAATGACAAAATTAAAACTAATATTAATCCAATAATTCCGCCCATAATACTTAGAAACACTGATTCTATAATAAATTGTAAAAGGATGAATCTCCTTTTAGCTCCTAATGCTTTTTGTATACCAATTTGTTGAGTTCTTTCTTTTACAGATACAAACATAATATTTGCTATACCGAAGCCACCAACTAAAAGAGCAAAACCACCTATTATCCATCCTCCTATTGATAAACTTCTAAATAATCCTTGTACACCTATAGTTAGCATAGTAGAAGTATTTATAGAAAAATCATCTTCTTTTTTAGGAGGTGTTTTGCGATATTGTCTTAATAATATTCTAATTTCGTTTTTTGCATCCTCTTGTGTATATTGACTTTTGGGCTTTAATAATATGTTAGGATTAGCCTGATCACTATCTAGCTTTACATAATTTCTAAGAAATAAAACTGGCACAAAAATTAGTTCATCACCTGAGCCACCAAGCATATTTTCACCTTCTTTTTCTAAAACACCTATAACTGTTAATTTATGTGAACCAACTTTAATAGTCTGTCCTATAGCTTCTGTATTACCAAAATAGTTTATAGCAGTTTGATAACCAATAATGCATACAGCATCACCTTGATCTTCTTCATTAGTGGTAAACATTCTGCCTTCTTTAATTTTAAATGGAAAAAAATCAGAATAAGACAAAGTAATACCACTCAAATATTGATCTGATTTAGTTAATAAAGGTGTAGAAGCTTTCTCTTGTATAGAGGCAGCATATGCAATATCTTCAATAGTTTTTGCATTATTTTGCAAAAATAGATATTCTCTATAAGAAGGATTTGGTCTAGAAATATATTTCCACCAAGGATATTCTGAATCAAAAGCCCAAGGCCATTTTTGTATAAAAATAGTATTACTTCCTAGAGATTCAATAGATGTATTAATTTGACTTTTAATAGAATCTATTACCGTAAAAACAGCAATTATAGAGAAAATACCTATAGTGATGCCAGAAATTGTTAATATAGTACGTAGCTTATTAGACCTGAGCGATTGCCAAGCCATTATTAAAGCCTCTTTGATAAAAATCCAAATCATTTATTTACTATGTTCATTGCTGTTGCTATTATACTAACAAACTCTTCACCTTTTAATGAAGCTCCTCCAATGAGTCCGCCATCTATGTCTGGCATAGAGAATAGTTCATAGGCATTATCTTTTTTCACACTCCCACCATAAAGGATTATCATATTTTGACTAACTATATCATCGTATTTATTCATTATTATATTTCTAATAAATGTGTGCATCTCTTGAGCTTGTTGTGGAGTAGCATTTACTCCTGTTCCTATAGCCCATACTGGTTCATAAGCTATGATAATTTTTTTAATTTGTTCTGTAGATAAATCATATAAAGCTCCAGTGATTTGTTTTTTTACAATTTCAAATTGTTCATTTGCATTCCTTTGCTCTAATGTTTCACCTACACAATATATAGGAGTAATATTTTCTTGCAAACAAAGTTTGATTTTTTTTGCTAAAATTTCTTCACTCTCGCCGAAATATTGTCTTCTCTCAGAATGACCAATAATAGCATAATTTATACCTAAACTTTTTAACATTGATGCGGATATTTCTCCTGTATACGCACCATTAGTATATGCTGATGAGTTCTGAGCTCCTAAATAAATATCTGGACGAGTAATTATATTTTTAGCTTCTGATAAATAGATAAAAGGTGGACAAATTAAAACATCAACATTTGAATGAACTTTAGGGACATTAATGGTTAAATACTTTAATAATTCTAATGCCTCTGGATAATTAGGATTCATTTTCCAATTACCAGCAACAAATTTTTTTCTCATAATTATTTTTTTATAAAAATATGAATTTTTTATTAAAAAGATTCAAATATTATTTTTGTGATAAATTTTTAGCTTTAGCTATCCAGTTTTCTACATCTTCTTTAGAAGGGAGAGCATCAGAAATTTTATGTTTTTTTCTTAATCCACCTAAATTATTTAAAATTTTATTAGCATTAGTATCTAATAAATCATTTGGAGTTACAATTCCAGATTCGGTAAGTAAAGGGATCCAAATATCTGGTACGCCAATAGATTTCAGACTTTCAGATTCCATTGCAATAGCTTTACGTTCTGGAGCCATTTGAGGGAAAAAGATAACTTCTTGAATAGAGTTCACATTAGTCATTATCATAGCTAATCTATCTATACCAATTCCTAGACCTGCTGTTGGTGGCATACCTAGCTCTATAGCGCTTAAAAATTCTTCATCTAAAATCATAGCTTCTTCATCACCCAGCTGTCTAAGTTTTAGTTGTTCTTCTAATCTATTACGTTGATCAATGGGATCATTGAGTTCAGAATATGCATTACACAATTCTTTACCATTTACCATCAATTCGAAACGCTCTACTAATCCAGGTTTAGACCTATGTTTTTTAGCTAGGGGACTCATCTCTATAGGATAATCCATTATAAATGTAGGTTGTATCAAATTTGGCTCTACTTTTTCACCAAAAATAGTATCTATTATTTTACCTTTTCCAGTAATTCCTTTTAAATCAATATCTAATTTATTAGAGATCTCAATAAGTTCTTCCTCATTCATATTAGAAATATCAAAACCTGTAAATTTTTTTATAGCATCAAAAAGACTAATGCGTTCGAAAGGTCTACCAAATGATATTATATTGTCGCCAACAGCGATGTCTGTTTTACCATGAATAGACAAACAAATATGTTCTAACATCTCTTCTACAGTATCCATCATCCAATAGTAGTCTTTATAAGCAACGTAAAGCTCCATTTGAGTAAATTCAGGATTGTGAAAACGATCCATACCTTCATTACGAAAATCCTTAGCAAATTCATAGACAGCATCTAATCCACCAGCTATTAAACGCTTAAGATATAGCTCATCAGCAATACGCAAAAATAAGCTAGTATCTAAAGTATTATGATAAGTTTTAAAAGGTCTAGCAGCAGCACCGCCATAAATTGGTTGTAAAATAGGCGTTTCTACCTCCATGAAATTTTTTTGATTTAAAAAATCTCTCATGCTCTGCACCATCTTTGTCCTAATCCTAAAAATATCTTTAACATGAGGATTTACAATTAAATCTAATGTTCTATTTCTATACCTTTGCTCTGGATCAGTAAATGCATGATAAGTTTTACCATCTTTCTCCTTTACTATTGGCAATGGACGTAAACATTTAGCTAATAGTTTTAATTCTTTAGCATGAATAGTGATTTCTCCCATCTTGGTTCTAAAAACAAAACCATGTATACCTACTATATCACCAATATCTAATAACTTTTTGAAAACTATCTGATAAAAACTATTATCATCAGGAGGACAAATATCGTCCTGTTTGATATAAACTTGTATACGTCCAGTGCTATCCTGTATTTCTATAAATGAGGCACCACCCATTATACGCCGACTCATTATACGTCCGGCAATGTATACATCATCAAAAATTTCTGTATCTTCATTAAAATTATCCAAAATATCTTTTGCATAATGAGTAATAGGATATCCCTCATTAGGATATGGATTTATGCCCATTTGTCGCAATTGCTGTAAGGCTTCTCGCCTTATAATTTCTTGCTCGCTAAGTTCAATTGCCATAGATTTTTTGCAAATTTCATAAATTTTAACTAAATAAAAAAATGGATATAGGTTTAGCAAAAATAATATTTTTGAATCATTAATTGAAAATAAGAGGTGAAATAAGAGGTAAGATGGGAACTATTAAAAATAGTTCCCATCTTTTTATAACAAAAAATATTTTTATAGATTATCAAGTTTATAATAAAAATAATTTGTAAATTTGTAAAAATAATTACATATGAATAAACTTTTTGAAAATCCATCAGAAGTCTTCGCTTTTACCAAAGAAGATACTCGTAAGTTTTACGATAATTTATATAATGAAATGATTAATGAAGGCAAAAATGTCATAGACTATCAAGAACTAAAAGCTATGTCCACTGGTGTACTTTGTCCAGATTGTAATAGTAGTCATGTAATCAAAAATGGTTTGCAAAGTGGAGTACAGAACTATCGCTGCAAAACCTGTGGCAGACAGTTCAGAGTTACCACTGGCACCTTTATGTATGGTGTTCATGAAAAGGGCAAGATGCTTGAATACATCAAATGTATGAGCGCTGGAATGAGCTTGCGAGAGTGCGCTAGGATTGTACATATTAGTCTCACAACGAGTTTCTTTTGGCGACACAGGATATTATGTGCTATGCAATCATTTGAAGATAATGTAAATTTCTTTGGAGTGGTAGAATTAGAAGAGCTTCTAATGAATTACTCCGAAAAAGGTAAAAAGAAACGAGACAAGAAAGAGTTAAAAAAGTTAAAGAAAAAGAAGCCAACAAAAGTGGCAGTGTTGGCTGCCACAGACAGAAGTGGGAATATTTTGTTTAAAAAATTAGAAGATAATCGAGTGCAAGCTGACCATATATCTGATTTTCTAAAATCACGAATATCAGATAATTCGGTGATATGTGGCAGCAATAAAAAAGCATTCAAGACAATAAATGCAGAGCACATCAAACATAAAGAAATAACAAACAAAAACAAGATGAAGCAAGGTATATACAGCGTATCAACCATTCACAAAAAGATAACAGATTTTGTTGGCTGGATATATTATAAGTTTCGTGGAGTAGCGACGAAGTATTTAACGAACTACATAATGTGGTTTGTAGTGAAGGGGAAGTATCTGGCAGAGATGGTTATAGAAGATACAGGGAGGATACTGAACTTGGCGGCGTCGGATAGGCGGGCATGGGAGCGGTATAGTGCTTTGATGTCATTAACATATTTAATCTATAACATTTAAATAGTTTCTAACTGTTCCCTTTCACAACCTCCTTCACCCACTCTCTAACCTTTCTCTTATTTAGTGATTATTTAAACGCATATTTAAAATAATAATATTAAATTTTCAAATATGTCCAATTACTATAAATTATTTTCTTAATTTAGCACCAAAAATTTAAATATGCGTTCACTTATTAGTTTATTTATTTTTCTGGCATTGAGCATAGCTACTTTTGCTCAACAAACCAAGCAAATTACGTTAGATGCCATTTGGCAATCTAGTACTTTCTACCCTGAAATGATGGGAGATTATCGTATGTATCCTTTATCAGATGCTTATACTGTAGTAGATAATAATGCCATTATTTTGTATGATCTTAAATCGGATAAGCAAATTAAAGAAGTATTTCCTGCTAGTGTGGCTAGTCAAAACAAAATTAGTATTGATGATTATGCCATTTCAGCTCATGCTAATTATGTTCTAATTTTTACTGATACTAAACAAATTTACAGACATAGCACAGAGAGCAATGTATATCTTTATAACATAAAAACTAAAATGCTATATCATCTGCCAGGGGATCAAAATATAAGATTAGCTGAGATATCACCTGATGAGCAAAATATTGCTATTGTGAAAAATAACAATTTATATATTTACAATATCTCTACTAATTCAGAAAAGGCTATCACTACTGATGGTAAACGTAATTTTATAATTTATGGTACTACTGATTGGGTTAATGAAGAAGAGTTTTCTTTTATTAAAGCTTTTCAATGGTCTACAGATGGTAAACATTTAGCTTATTATAGATTTGATGAATCTAATGTTAAAGAGTTTTCCCTTAATTACTATAATAATGATGTTTATCCCGAAGAATATAAATACAAATATCCTAAGGCTGGTGAAGATAATGCTATTATTGATTTATTTATTTATGATATTGATAATGGCAACAATACTAAATTAAATTTAGGAGAAGATAAAGATATTTATATACCTAGAATTAAGTGGTTAAAAAATGAAAATAAATTAGCAGTAATGCGACTTAATCGTCTACAGAATAATTTAGATATTTTATTATATTCTCCTCAAGATGCTAATGGTAATAAAGTATATAATGAACAAAACAAAACTTATATTGAGATTACAGATAATTGGGTGATGACTAATGATGGTGGATGGTTTTATACTTCTGAGAAGAATGGATTTAATCATATTTATTACTTTAATCCTACTAATAATGTAGATAAACAAATTACTAATGGTTCGTGGGATGTAAAAGATATTTTAGGAGTTGATGAAAAAAATATGAATATTTATTATACTTCATATGAGGATGGGCCTATGAATATAATGTGTTATGCAGTAAATTATCAAAATGGTAGCAAAAATAAAATCTTATCAGACCTTGGCACACATAGTCCAGTATTTTCAGCTACTTATAAATATTTGATTGATGAATATTCGAATATTAATACTCCACCGCAATATTTTGTTTATGATGTAGCTAATAATAAAGTGATAAAACAGATAGTAACTAATGAAAAATTAAAAAATACTTTGGTCGAATATGGTTTTGTACCTGCAGAATTTTTTCAATTTACTACTAAAGATAATATTGCTCTAAATGGATGGATGATAAAACCCAAAATAGAACCCGGCAAACATTATCCTGTATTAATGTATGTATACGGTGGACCTGGTATAAATACAGTCAATAATAGTTGGGGATATTTCGATTTTGTGTGGTTTCAAATGTTAGCGCAGAATGGATATATTGTTGTTAGTGTGGATAATCGTGGCACTGGTGGACGTGGCGAAGATTTCAAAAAATGTACTTATTTAAATCTTGGTAAATTAGAAAGTGATGATCAAATCGAAGCTAATAAATATTTGAGAACATTACCTTTTGTAGATTCTACTAGAATAGGATCTTTCGGATGGAGCTATGGTGGGTTTATGACAGCTCTAGCTATGACTAAGGGAGCAGATTATTTCAAAGCTGGTATCAGTGTCGCTCCAGTAACTAATTGGAAATTTTATGATAATATTTATACCGAGAGATTTATGCGTAAGCCTGCTGATAACGTTAATGGATATGAAAAAAATTCACCCATCTACTTTGCTAAAAAATTAAAAGGTAGCTTCCTCATAATTCATGGTGATGCTGATGACAATGTTCATGTACAAAATACTATGGAGCTAGTAAATGCTCTTGTGAAAAATAATAAACAATTCGATTTATTTATTTATCCTAATAAAAATCATGGCATTTATGGTGGCTATACTAGGTATCATCTATATAAAAAAATGACAGATTTCTTATATGATAATTTATAGAAGATAGCAAATTTATATATTCAAAAAATAAAAAAGGGGGTGGATTTTTGCCCCCTTTTTTGTATTGTCAAACAATAAAATAAATGTTATAATGATTTTATTTATGCTTGTTTTCTTCCATTTCTCTCAGTGCAGCTTTATTTACTTTACCAGAACCAGTTTTAGGCAGTTCATTTAAATATTCTATTACTTTGGGTAATTTAAATTTTGCTAAATTATCTCTGAGGTAATCCATTAAGTAGCTAGTAGGCAAGACTATACCATCTTTTAAAACCACAAAGCATTTAACTACCTCACCTCTTAATTGATCTGGGATACCAATAACAGCAGCTTCTTTAACACAAGGATGGCGAAGTATCACTTCTTCTACTTCAGCAGCCCATACTAATTGTCCACCCACTTTGATAGTATCTTTGGATTTACCAATGATATAATAGTTCCCTTCCTCATCTTTTCTAGCTAAATCGCCAGTGTAGAACCATCCATCTTTAAAAACTTCGTTATTTAGATCAGGCTCATTATAATAACCTCCAAAAACAGATTTGCCACGTACTATTAGTTCTCCTACTTCGCCTACTTTTACTTCATTGCCATCAG
>Ga0116183_1005322_pt1 | contig 12283 bp, 5 predicted proteins | sample AD_UKC078_MetaG_FD_89753 | JGI IMG/M metagenome (GOLD analysis project Ga0116183, IMG submission 89753) | Active sludge microbial communities of municipal wastewater-treating anaerobic digesters from USA - AD_UKC078_MetaG | ecosystem: Engineered > Bioreactor > Anaerobic > Digestate | place: USA...
GGTAGTCAAAGCTACATTAAAATGCATCAAATCCACAGTACCATATATAAATTATAGTAGAAAATCTTAAGAAAGGAAATGTATACTCGATTTACTATAATTTACTATTTAGAGTATACAAGATAAGATGCCAAATAATGATTTAACATTAAAAGCTAAGTGGCAAGCCAATAATTATATAATTACTTTTAATGGAAATGGCGCGGATAATGCCGGTGAAGAAGGCATCATGCCTAACTTAATGGCAACTTATGATCAATCAATTATATTAACCCAAAACACCTTTACTAAAAACCTCCATCAGTTCATGGGTTGGGCGCTTACTTTTGATGGAGAAGTCAAATATAGTAATCAAGCTTCTGTTTCAAATCTTGCTGAAAGTGAAGAAGTTACTTTATGGGCCGTTTGGGCACCGCAACGTAAACTTACTGTGAATTTAAATGGTGGTCAATTGCCTGAAGGTGTTGAAGGTAATGAATTTTATTTTAATGATGATGACTTCCCACTCATATTACCACCTATAACTAAGAATCCAATTGGAAATCTCCACTTTGAGTTTTTAGGTTGGTATGATCAAAATAGTACTGCTGGAAATAAATATGTTCAATTAACGATTCCAGCTGACTATACTATATATGCTATATGGGATGAAGTTTATCATTTTGGAGAATATCCACAAACTAAAGTAACCGATCAAGAATTAATTACCATCTTAAATGGTTTAACACCAGTAGTATCAACCAAGACAATATCAACATCAGGGGCCGAATCACACACAGAACAGTGGCAAACAATTACATACGATGGTAATAAATATGAAAAAGTCGGTTCACACTACTATAAATATGAACCAATCGCCTTTAAGAAATTAGCAGATGGTACCTACTATTCAAAACGTATTATTGATTACTCACCATTTGATAATGGTCAAGCTAATTCCAACGTTTATGATACTAGTTATGTTAAACGATATCTAAACGAAGTCTTTAAGACTAAATCAGGAATCACCGTAATTGTCGGATTATCACGTGAACAGTTATTAAATGCATCTCACTTCTCTAATGACGCAGCTAGAGCGGCAGTTGCAACCGACTATGCCGCAGCAATCTATAGTATTAAAAAAACTTCAATATCTTGGGTTCATGAAGAGGAATATCCTAATAGCTACTGGACACGCACCCCACTATCGATGGCAGATACACACGTCTTTTATGTTTATTATCGAGGATCCATTCTTAACCAATACTCATGTAATCTGCTTCTTGGTTTACGTCCAATTATTAGTCCTTAATTAGATTAAACTAGGAAATATCGCAAAAAGGTATTTCCGCAATAGTTATAAATGTTAATATAAAAGTACCCAAAAATATGGACGTAACTTTTATCAGTTACAGTCATAAATAAAGGGGTACTTTTATTTTTTAAGAAATAAAAAAATGTCATCCAAGAGGAAAAGGTAATTTAGAAAATAAGGCTTATTTATAAAAATTATATTAATAATATTATTGCATAATATTAAAATAAAATGGTATAATAAAAATGATGTGGTAAAAACATTTTTACTAAAAAAAGTTGTTATAAAAAACCTAAGGGAGGAAAAAAGATGACAAAAAAAGTTATTAAATCAATGAATGGTAACGAAGCGGCGGCATATTGTGCATATGCATTTAGTGAAGTCGCAGCGATTTACCCAATTACACCATCTTCACCAATGGCTGAATGCATTGAAATGTGGGCAGCTAGAGGCGATAAAAACTTATTTGGTGTACCAGTTAAAGTAGTTGAAATGCAAAGTGAAGCCGGAGCAGCAGGTACAGTTCATGGATCACTTCAAATGGGAGCATTAACTACGACATTTACAGCATCTCAAGGCTTACTTTTAAAAATTCCTAATATGTATAAGATTGCTGGGCAAGGATTACCAGGGGTAATTCATGTAGCTGCAAGAAGTCTTGCAGCACAAGCATTATCAATCTTTGGTGACCATCAAGACGTAATGGCAGCCAGACAAACTGGATTTGCTATGTTGGCATCTAACTCAGTTCAAGAAGTTATGGATTTAGCTGGAGTTGCTCATTTATCAGCCATTAAATCGCGTGTTCCATTTATGCATTTCTTTGATGGATTTAGAACATCTCATGAAGTTAATACTATTGAGGTACTTGATTATAAAGTATTTGATAAATTACTTGATAGAGATGCAGTAGCTGAATTTAGAAAATTAGGTTTATCTCCTAATCGTCCTGTAACTAGAGGATCAGCACAATCAGATGACGTTTATTTCCAATCTAAAATTGCTACAGTTCAAAAATACAACGGTGTTGATGATATCGTAGCTGGTTATATGAAAGAAATTTCTAAAGTAACTGGACGTGAATATGCGCCATTTGTTTACTTTGGTCATCCAGAAGCAACTGATGTTATTATTGCAATGGGTTCGGTTGTTGATACATCTAAAGAATTAATTCAAGCTTTAGTTCAAAAAGGAGAAAAAGTCGGTATTTTATCAGTTCATCTTTATCGTCCATTTAGCAAGAAATATTTCATGAAAGTTATGCCTAAGACTGTTGAAAGAATCGCAGTCTTAGATAGAACTATTGAAGCTGGTTCAGTTGGAGAACCATTATATTTAGACGTTAAATCTATTTACTACGAAGAAAAGAATCAACCAGTTATTCTAGGTGGTATTTATGGATTATCATCTAAAGATACTACTCCAGCATTAATTGCTGCCGTATTTAAAAACTTACGTGGTAAACAAAAGAACCACTTTACCATCGGCATTAAAGACGATGTTGGCCATTCATCATTAGATCCAGTTCATGAAGTTGAAGTAACTCATCCATCTACAAGTGAATTATTATTCTTCGGTTTAGGTTCTGATGGTACGGTTGGAGCAACAACTAACATTGTTAAGATTGTTGGTGATAATACACCACTTTACTCACAAGCTTATGCGTCATATGACTCTAAAAAAGCTGGTGGGGTAACAAGAATGCATGTTAGATTTAGTCCAGAACCAATTAGATCAACATATTTAGTTAACGAACCAAACTTTATTTCTTGTTCAACTGATACATATCTATTTAAATACGATATGTTAAAGGGATTAAGAAAAGGCGGAACTTTCTTACTTAATACCGCTCATACTGGATTGGAACTTGAAGCATTTTTACCAAATAAAGTTAAACGTCAATTAGCTGAAAAAGAAGCGAAAATGTTCGTAGTTGATGCTAATAAAGTAGCATTAGAAATTGGATTAGGAAGAAGAACTAATACAATTATGCAATCAGCATTCTTTAAATTAAACGAACAATTAATGCCGTTTGAAAAAGCGAACCAATTAATGAAAGATGCAGCACTTGAAACTTATGGACGTCGCGGTATGGAAGTAGTTGAATTAAACTATAAAGCGATTGATGCTGGCGGCAACTTATTACATAAAGTTGAAGTTAAACCAGAGTGGAAAGCATTAAAAGACGATGTTAAAGCCGAAGATGATAAGCGTCCAGCATTCGTTAAAAACTTAGCTGATATCGTTAATGCAATTGAAGGAGATTCACTACCAGTATCAGCCTTTATGGATTATGAAGATGCTCATATGGAAGCCGGATCAACTGCTTATGAAAAACGCGGTATTGCTAACTTCGTTCCAGAATGGAAACCGGAAACTTGTATTCAATGTAATGCGTGCGTCTTTGCTTGTCCTCACGCAGTAATTAGATCATTTATTGTCGATGAAGACGAACAAAAAGGTTTACCAGAAGGCACACTTGCTAAACCAGCTCAAGGAAGAGATATGCAAGGCAAATTATTCTCAATTCAAGTCTCACCACTTGATTGTACTGGATGTGGTGTGTGTGTTGATGTCTGCCAAACTAAGCCAAACAAATCATTAGAAATGAAACCTATTGGCGAAGAATTAGCCGCTGGTAAACAACAACAAGCAGATCATTTCTTCAACCATGTTACTTATAAAGATTTAGGAACAGATAATATGAAAAATGCTATGTTCCGTCAACCATTATTTGAATTTAGTGGTGCTTGTGCTGGATGTGGGGAAACACCATATATTAAGGCCGTAACTCAATTATTTGGCGATAGAATGATTATTGCTAACGCAACTGGATGTACTTCAATTTACGGCGGCTCTTTCCCAAGTACTCCTTATACAACTAATGAATCAGGCCATGGTCCAGCTTGGGCAAACTCTCTATTCGAAGATAATGCTGAATTTGGATTTGGTATGAAAGTAGCTTATGATACAATGCGTGCTCGTTTAGAGACTGTTGTTGAAGCTAATTTAAAAGATATGCCAGCTAAACTAAAAGAATTATTAGTTGATTGGCAAGAAAATAAAAATAATGGCGATCGTACAAGAGAATTATCACCATTAATCGTAGCTGAACTCAAAAAAGTTGATAAGCCGTATGCTAAAGAATTATTAGAATTAAAAGACTATTTCGTGAAAGTATCACAATGGATCTTTGGTGGCGATGGCTGGGCTTATGATATTGGTTATGGTGGAATTGACCACGTAATCGCTAATTATGAAGATGTTAATATTTTAGTATTAGATACTGAAGTTTATTCTAACACCGGAGGTCAAGCTTCTAAAGCGGCTCCAACTGGATCAATTGCCAAATTTGCGGCAACCGGTAAGGCAACTAAGAAGAAAGACTTAGCGGCAATCGCAATGAGTTATGGTCACGTTTATGTAGCTCAAATTTCTCATGGTTCATCACCAGCTCAAGTGATTAGAGCGTTAAGAGAAGCGGAAAGCTATCCAGGGCCATCACTAATTCTAGCTTATGCACCTTGTATTGAACATGGTATTAAGGGCGGATTAGCTAATTCTCAATCTCAAGCTAAATTAGCGACTGATTGTGGATACTGGCCAACATTCCGTTACGATCCAAGATTAGAAGCTGAAGGTAAAAATCCATTCAAGATTGATGCACCTAGAAGACCTAAGTGGGATTTATACCGCGATCACTTAATGACTGAAAACCGTTATGCTCAATTAGTCAACATTAACCCAGAAAACGCCGAAGCTCTATTAGCTAAAAACTTGGTGGATGCTAAGCGTCGTTGGGCAATGTATAAACGCTATGAAGCAATGGATTATTCATTAGAAGAAGATAAGTAATTAAACTTTAAAAATAGATAACTCGTGTAGCACATTTTCGTGTTACACGAGTTAACATATTTAATACAAAATATAGCATTTTCCAAAGAAGTGCTGTAGTGTGAAAAATGGGCACTGCTCATTTTTTATTTAATCGCTTTACTAAAAGATTTTACATTGATAGAAAGGAAGTAAAATTATGCTAAAAATTGGCGATAAAGTTCAAGATTTTAAACTGCTTGATTACAGTGGAAATACTCATACATTAAGTGAGCATTTTGGTAAGAAAATAGTCATTTATTTTTACCCAAAAGATAACACTCCGGGATGCACCAGACAAGCTTGCGATTTTAGAGATAATTTTCATGAAATTAAGCGGTTAAATGTCGTGTTATTTGGTATTAGTGCTGATGGGGCTAAAAGTCATGAAAGGTTCTCAAATAAGTTCAATTTACCATTTACTTTATTAAGTGATGAAGATAATAAAGTAGCGACATATTTTGGAGCCTGCGGAGATAAAAAAGTCTTTGGAAAAAAGACAGTAGGAATGATAAGATCAACTTACATCATTGACGAAAAAGGTATAATTGAACAAATTTGGCATCCAGCAAGTGCTTCAAAAAACGTTTTAGAAGTTGTAAATTATTTGAATAAATAAGCGTAATAATTTTGAAAAAAGACAATAATAGGATAAAATAGTGTATAACTCACTTTAATTGTTAAATAAAAAACCTAATAGGAAGGGGAAAAATAATATGAAAAGATTTGTAAGAGTGCTAGTTCTATTAATAGCACTAGCAATAACAAGTGTTGGATTATTTGCGTGCGATAAAACCGAAAAATTTACGGTTACGTTTGATTCTCAGGGTGGAAGCGAAGTTGCATCGCAAAAAGTAAATGACGGCAAGCTTGCCGTTAAACCAGAAAATCCAACTAAGGAAGGTTTTGAATTTGGATATTGGTATTTAGTTGAAGGAACAGAGTATGACTTTCAAACTCCAGTTACATCTAATATTACTTTAAAAGCGTTATGGGACGGAGGCGAATACACCGTTACCTTTGACACTGATGGTGGTTCTTCAATTGATCCTGTAGTTGTTGCCGCAAATGGCAAAGTAACAAAACCAGAAGATCCAACCAAAGATGGATTTAAATTTAATTTTTGGACTAAAGATGGTAATGAATTCTCGTTTGATACACCAATTACAGGCAATATTACCTTAAAAGCTAATTGGAGTGAATTATCAGTAGCTGATCAAATTGAAGAAGATTATCAAGCCGTATTAGCCAATTTCGTTGTCAGTAGTGTTCAAGTTAATACACCGACAAAAGGGCCAATTCACGGGTCACGTATTACATGGAACTCAACGACACCATATGTTTCAAACTCAGGGATTGTTTTACCGTTATTACACGGACAAGATCCAACAACAGTTACACTTTCAGCAACTTTTAGAATTGGAACCGAAAGAGTTAGAAAAGATTTTGATGTTGAATTAAAACCAGCGGCTCCGGTTGTTTTAACGAATTCAAGAGAAGTTCAATTTAGTAATAAAACTACTGAATATACTATTCCTGATGGTGTTTTAGAATTATGGTTTGAAGAAAATGGAACTGTACCATATGTCAATCCTGAAAAATTCTTAAAATTAGTTGAAGGATTTGTTGATCCAGCATTTCTATCAATTATGGAATTTACATATGAAGCAGGAGCATTAACTATTTATTATCCGTATTATGACGAGGAAGAAGATTATACATATCATTTAACTGCGGTTATTGATTCAGTTAAAAATACAATTACGACACCGGATCCAGGTTTTTACTGGGCATATGTTTACTCAACAGAAACTAACTACGGACGAAATATTACATATCCTGATCACGCTGATGAAAGTCGTGAGTCTACAGGACTTGACTTAGTTTATCATTTAGGTGATTATAACTTACAAATTGTTAATAAAGATGGACAAATTTTAATGCCATTTAACTTAGTGAACCAATTATTTGCTGGTTCAAGCTATTATAATGTTTTCTATAATGGTGACGCTTTAGTTGGTATTTATGCATTACCAGATGAAGGAACTGATGAGTATGATGCGATGATGGACACATCATTAAGAGGAACAAGTTTTTCACCTGATTTAGTTGTTAATAACTTCAACTCATTAGCGTTTTATATGGATAATTTTTACGGATTGAAAGAATATTATGGCATTACAACTTTCTATGACTTATTAATGGAAAAAGCCTCAATTTTCTTAAGTACTGATCCAAAAGTCTTTGATGGAGCTTTAGGCCAATTAATTTATAAAACAATTGATGAACTCCATACCAGTTATGGTTATCCATCATATTATAGTGAAAAAGGATTTTCAGGCTATACAATTACTAAAATTGGCGATTTCGGTCCAAAAGTAGGTGGCTGGTACCAAAATTCATTATGGGCAACTCAAGATGTTATTAGTGCAAAGTGGGGGTCAACGGCAGATAAACCTGGCTATTGGTTCTTAAATGAAGCAAAAACTCATGCAGTGATTACATTAAATAGTTTCAAAACTAAAGATATTTACGAAAGTGCAACTTTTGATAATACGTTAGTTCAAAATATTATGGAAGATACCACACTTTCACTACCAGCAGCGACTGGAACTAAGTTTTTCTTCTATAACTCAGGAACTCAAGAAAATGAAATCTTAGAAATAGTAATTAGAGGCGTTGCTGAAACATACTTCAATGACTATAAAGCGTTATTAGAAGCAGCCGGATTTACTTATGTTTTCGAACCATCAGGAGCGAGCCCTGTGGGGTATTTTAAAAAGACTTTTGGTGAAATTGAATACATGGTTGTAGCCAAATATGATGCAGAATATCAAGTTTTCTATATCGGTGTTGCTGATGAATTACCATTAAGTTATAGCCAAGAATGGTTAGTGACAGGTGATGTTAGCGCATTAATTAATGGTGATAGTGCAGTTTATATGGAATTTACATTAGATAAGATGTTTGCTGAAAGCCCAGCATTAACTCACGTCACTTTAGATATTTCATATAACACCGGTGGTAACGTTGGCGCCTTATATAGAATCGTTGGATTTGTAACATCAGAACCATTTAGAGCGACTCGTATTTCCGCAAATACTGGTTCTAAATCAAGTTCATATATTCAAATTGTAAACGTTCCGAATTATGGTCCAATTAAATGGTCATTACTAGTTTCAAATGTTACATTTAGTGCTGGTAATAGTATGGCAACCATCTTTAAAGAAAATAATTTAGGTCCAATTATAGGATTAAGAACTGGCGGTGGAACCAGTTCAGTTACGCCAATTTTATTACCTAATGGAACAGCATTTACTATGAGTAGTAACTCGATGAACGGCGTTAGAACCGGTAGTGGAACCGATGCTGATCCGTACATTTATACCAATAATGAAGCAGGAATTGTCCCTGATTATTTGATTGATTTAGAAAATCTTTATGATGAAGCAACAATACTAGAAATACTAAATCAACATATATGGTCTTGAAAACAAAGTTAAATAATTATATAATTATTATGCTTGAAAGTGTTTTCATAGCAAAATTCAGTAAAAATAGTTGACTATAACCGAAAATTGTAGTAAACTCATAAAAACTAATAATTAGTTTTAAAAAAGAAGGAGAGAAAAAATGAAAAGAATTACAACATTAATTTTAGCATTCTTAGCCGTTGTACTTTTAGCTTCTTGTCAAAAGAAAATTTACACAGTTACTTTTGACACTCAAGGAGGAAGTGCGGTTGAAGCACAAAAAGTTGAAGAGGGCCAATTAGCTGTACGCCCTGAAACTGATCCAACTCGTGCTGCTGACGCCGATGGACAATGGTCATTCGAAGAATGGGTAACTGCTGCAGATGGAAATACTGCATTCGATTTCAGTAAACCAATTGAAGCAGATGTTACCGTTTTTGCAAAATGGACAAGAGAAGTAGTTGTTGCGTTTAACACTAAAACTGCTGCTACTATCGAGTCACTTGTTTTAGAGCCAGGTTCACAAGTTAATGAACCAGCTGCACCTACAAGAGAAGGATTCAAGTTTGAAGGCTGGTTTAAAACTAAGAGAGGCTTAACTTGGTTAGAACCTGAAAAAGTTCAATTCCCAATTACTGTTGACAAGAGTATTACATTACACGCATACTGGGAACCAATTAGCTCTAAGAACCATAACTGGGGTCCAGGAGAAACTTATACTTCAAGTATGGATTCTAAATCAACAATCATTTTAAACCCATTTACATATCAATGGTCACATGAGTCATCATTTATGGATATGATGTCAACTCCATTATATGGATCTGAAATTGACTGGGATAAAGCGATTGAAGAAGGTGTTGCAGATGCTCCAGGGGATTTCTCAAAAATCATTAATAAAGAATTCTCAATTGACGCATTAGACTACGTAAACATCAAAATTGGTGCAACTAGATTCCCTGTTGACTCTACAGGCGATGAGCACTTAACTGAAGAAGGAAGATATGACAGAGATGCTGCTACTCAAATTCAAGACAAATCATGGACATATCACTTAAGAAATGACGTAGTATTCGAAGATGGTACACCTGTTACTGCTTATACTTATGAATTCGCATTAAAACAATACTTAGACCCAGTTCAAAACAACATGAGAGCGAACTCTTATTATAAGACTGCTGAAAACAAAAATGGATATGCTATTGCTAACGCATACGAATATTACATAGGAACAGCTACTTGGGATCAAGTAGGATTCAAAGTTATTGACGAGTATACATTTACAGTTACAACTTGGGAAGACATGTCACAATCATCAGCTGTAAGCTTTGGTTCGATGACATTAGTTCACCCAGAAATTTATACTGCATCATTAACAGCTCAAGGAACAAACTCTACTTATGGTACTCCAGCTACTCCATTCGTATCTTACGGAGCATATGTAATTAAGTCTTGGGACGAAAACCAAAAAATCGTATTCAACAAAAACTATGACTACGTTCTAAAAGGAACTATCAACTTCAAGAGTGAAGTTATTGAAATTGTTGACGATGAAAACCAAAAATTCCAATTATTTGACCAAGGTAAATTATCAGTTGTTGGTTTAACTAAAGACCACTATGATCAATATGCTGAACGTCCAGGAGTTAAAAAATCTTGGAACGGATTCCCACAAAACTTAATGCTTAATACAGCTGAACCAAGAACAAGTGGTGCTAACAAGATTACTCACCCATCAATTATGTTTGATAAAGAATTCAGACAAGCTATGTTCTATGGATTCAACAGACAATACTATGCAGACAGCGTTTACGCTCCAAATACTGCATCAATGTTACCAATGCCAGGTAATGCTAAGAACTACTTATTAGACGCTCTTGCATACCATGAAACTCCACAACACTTATTAATTCTTGAAAAACATGGTATTAACCCTGAAACTATTGGATACATTCCAGAAAAAGCTAAACAATTATTTGAATCTGCATATAATAGATGGCTTGCTGAAGGAAACACTGGTCCTGTTACCTTAGTATTAATTTCAGATGACGATCCATTCGGAAGAGACTTAGTAACATTTATTAAAGACTCTTACGAAACTCTATTCACTAAAGATGGAGTTAAGAGATTAGTTATCGAAATCCGTGAAATGGCTGCTGAACAATTAAAATCAGAAACAGCTGCTTGGAATTTTGACTTAAGATTAAACAACGTTGGATATAGATTAAATACTGACGCTTATTTCCAATATCCAGCTATCGGATTTAATGGTATCGGAATCGGTGGAGCTAACTTAGGTATGTCTCAACCATATGATATGTCAAATAGACACTGGGAAGTATACGAAACAGAAGAACCACTACCAGAAGAATGGCTTGATGATAAATTAACTCAAAGCTTTGCTGACGCAGCTGCATTATTAGCTCACGTTAAAGCAGATCCAAAATTAGGTAATGTTAAAGCACAAGCTCGTGGCACTCTAGTTGCTGCACCTAAGACTGGTGGAAAAGAAGGCGAAATGGTATACGTAACTGTTAGCGATCATGCTGCATACTGGTATGAAGAAGTTGAAATTAACTTAATTAACACTTTCTTATACTTAGAAGAACTTGGAGCTGACGAAAGAGAAACACAAAGCTATACTTGGTTATATGACCAATTAGTTGCCGCAGAAGGTAAAGAAGAAGGTATTTACAGAGGCGAATTAGGACAATTCATCCAAAACGTAGTATTTGGTAAGGGAGATCCATACCCAGCTGCTATGAAAGAACCATTCGCAGGTGCTGCCTTAGACTTAGCTGAAATGATGGCAGTATTTGAAGACGTGTTCTTAACTCACGTACCAATGGTACCTACAGTTGCTCGTTCTGGAGCTACATTATATGCTGATAACGTTGTTATTGAATGGCCAGAGTATTCATACATCTTTGGTTGGGGTGCTAACAGATATAGATATTTAAATACTGACCCTGATTTCCAATAATTAATAGTATAATTAGCTAAAATACAAATAGAATAAAAATTATTAACTAGAAAATATGCCTGAGGCCTTTGGGTCTCAGGCATATTTCTCAGTAATAAATATGTTCTCAGGTAATAAATAGCTTATTATCTGAGAAGATATAACATTAAGGATGTGATTGCATGTTTAGATATTTTTTAAAGAGATTCAGTTTGATGATATTCACCTTCGTAATTACCGTGTTTATCTACTTTACCTTCATTAAGTTGATGCCAGATAACTATGTACCTAGTTTAGGACATGATAATACTTGGTATGAAAAATATAGAGAAATGGAAGGTTGGGATAAACCGATTATCGTTCAATTTGGAATGTGGGTGAGAAACATTTTCAAATATGGATCATTTGGTTTTTCGTACTTATTAAAACAAGACGTCTCCAAGGTTTATTTTGGAAAGATTCCAGCATCAGTTAAAATTAATATTGTGCCTTATCTTTTATCAGTACCATTAGCGATTGTTATTGGAGTTACTGCTGCCCTACACAAAAATAAACCATTAGACAACATAATTTCCGTAGGTATTATGATATTTATTTCGGTACCTTATTTTGTTGTCGCCGTCTTAAGTCAATATATTTTCCACTTCAAATTAGGATGGGCAATTGACTATAAAATTGCTA
>Ga0116183_1005325_pt1 | contig 12282 bp, 12 predicted proteins | sample AD_UKC078_MetaG_FD_89753 | JGI IMG/M metagenome (GOLD analysis project Ga0116183, IMG submission 89753) | Active sludge microbial communities of municipal wastewater-treating anaerobic digesters from USA - AD_UKC078_MetaG | ecosystem: Engineered > Bioreactor > Anaerobic > Digestate | place: USA...
CACCGACGAAGCTGATCGCCATCGGCATGAAGATGATTGATTTGAAGACGCTTTCCGCTTTGCTGCGCTCGGCCAGAGGGGAACGAACTTGCCTTGAGAAGCGAAGTTCGCCATGAGGCCGGGTTGGGGAAGGCCTGCGATGTCGGGGGCGTTTCCGCCTTCGTAGACGACCTTGATTCCGGTTCTTGCACCAAACGTCTATGTAATGAGATGCGTTTACAAAGGCCATGGAAACGCTTCCATAAATAGAGTCTTACACCCCTTTTTCCATCAGTCAACATCGTCACCTGCGGTAATAAAAAAGGGCCCTTCGGACAACCGAAGGACCCTTGATAACCGTGTAATTGCCTGATTACCGCAAGGCGAACTCCACCATGTGCTGCTTCGCCGAAGCGAGGTTTCCCTGCTTCATCGCGGCCTTCACCTTGGAGAGGATGAGCTTCCCCTCACGAGCGGTGAGGGTGGTCCCTTCCATCGACTGGGTGAGGTTGATCAGGAGATCGAGAACCTCGTAGGCCGCCTCGATATTTCCATGCTGAATGTTGGCGATCAAGGCGGAATCAAGCATATCCTGTAAAAACGGGGTGGTGACAATGGTATACTCCCCGTTCATGTACGTGGGTTTCTGAGCCTTGAAGTGTACCATAGACGTATTCCTCATTAAGCGTTCTTTCCTTTGCCGAATGCATCGGATCGAACCTCACTTTAACTATCGTAACAAACCGTCATCTTTTCAAGTAGTAAAGATACGTATTCGAATCATTTCCCTTGAGGGTGAGCGTCTCGTTGTTTCCGTCTTTGCTGTTGGAGAAGACGATCGTCACATTCAGGGGGAAGCCGCCTTCGCTCAAAGTGAAGCCACTGTCTTCAAGGAAGAGGAGTTCTCCCTCTCGCGGCATTGAGTTTTCGTAACATAACGATGCGTCGATCGATACCCCCTCGACTCCCGTCGACAGGATTTCGATCCGTTTCAGTTTCCTGCCCAGCTCTTCGATCGTCGTCACCTCTCCGGCTTCATCGAGTTCCCAATCGGTGTCCTTGATCCGCTGGACGATTGAAACGGCCTCTTCCTGGGTCGGGGGATCGATCGGATGATAGCTGCATCCGTAACACCCGAACACCATCAGGGCGGTGACGACGACTGCGAAGGTGGAAAGAATGATGACTTGAGCTTTCCCGACCTTCTTCATTTCTTCTTGTTTCCTGCTCATGGCATGCTCCTATAAATGATTTGATTCATTGTCAAAGAGAAGAAGAGAAAAAGGGAGTTGTAAAAATAATGCTCCATTTCAGGAAATTCGCTTTTTTATGCTCTGATTGTGTGAGCGAGCGTATTGAGAAAACGTTCTGAACAACCATTAACAAGTGGAATATGTAAAGAACGGAGATTTGCAAGAAATTTGCTGTAGAATTGGTCAAACATGTTAAATATGAACAAAATAATGTAAAAATTGTACTTTACAAAGCGATTCCCAGAGCGTACCCTGTACTTGCGAGGTTTACGGAATGGGACTGGTCAATGCTAAAGAGATGCTGGAAGACGCCAATCGCGAACGATATGCCATCGGGCATTTCAACCTGAACAACATGGAAAGCATCCGTGCGTTTCTGCTGGCATCGGAAGAGGCCCGCTCTCCGATCATTCTGGCCGTTTCAGGCGGAACCGCCAACTACATGGGCGGCTATCGGACGATACGCCACATGGTCGAGGATTTCATCCGCTATCTCAAGATCACGGTTCCTGTAGCGCTGCATGTAGATCATGGAACGTATGAAGAAGCCATGGACGGGATCAGACAGGGGTTCACCTCCGTCATGTTCGATGGCTCCTCGCTGCCGGTCGAGCGGAATCTCCAACTGACGAAAGAAGTTCTTGAACTGGCCCGAGCTCATGGTGTCAGCGTCGAAGCGGAAATCGGCGGCATCGGGGGCGAAGAGGACGGAAGAATCTCCATGGGCGAGAGAGCCAATCCTGAACAATGCAGGATGATGGCCGATCTGGGAGTGGATTTTCTTGCGGCAGGAATCGGGAACATTCATGGAAAATACCCTCGAGACTGGGAAGGGCTGGATTTCGATTTGTTGGTTCAGATCAAAAACCAAGTCGGCCGCCTTCCGTTGGTTCTTCACGGCGGATCCGGCATTCCCGAAGACCAGATTCTCAAGGCGATCGAACTGGGCGTGAACAAGATAAACGTGAATACGGAGTGTCAGATCGCATTTACCGAAGCGACGAGAAAATATTTCGAAGAGGGAAAGGATCTCGCATCCCGGGGATTCGCGCCGAGGACGATGCTTGCTCCGGGACTTGAAGCGGCCAAGCAGCTGTGCATCAGGAAGATGGAATTGTTTGGAAGTGTAGGAAGGGTATGAATACGATCGACCGTCTGAGAGAGAAAGCAAATCAGCTTAGAATAGACACCTTGGATATGATTCTCGAGGCAGGTTCAGGACATATCGGAGGATCGTTTTCGATAGCGGATATCATCGCTTCGCTCTACTACGACGTCATGAAGATCACCGACGATCCTCATGATGAGGATCGGGACCGTTTCGTTCTGAGCAAAGGGCATGCAAATCCGATTCTGTACGCGGTGCTGCTGGACAAAGGGTTCGTCCCGAAAGAAGCGAAGGGAACGCTTCGCAAGTTCGGGAGCCCGTTCCAGGGGCATCCCGACAGCAGCATCTGTCCCGGAATCGATTGTACGACCGGTTCGTTGGGACAAGGAATAAGCGTTGGAGTAGGGATGGCTTTGGGTCTGAAAAAGCTCGGCAAGGATTCAAGGGTGTTCGTCGTCGCCGGCGACGGCGAGCTGAACGAAGGATTGTGCTGGGAGGCGTTCATGGCCGCATCGAACTTTCAGTTGGACAATCTTGCGATCATCATCGACCGGAACATGCTGCAGCTCGGCGGCAACACGGAAGATCTCATGAAGCTTGGCGACCTGAAAGCCAAAATGACGAGTTTCGGGTTCGCCGTGGATGAAATCGACGGCCATGACATCGGCTTGATCGTCTCTACGCTCGGCAAGACGTATCCCGGTTCGCCCCACTGCATCATCGCCAACACGATCAAAGGCAAGGGCGTCTCCTATATGGAGAACGATCCTTCGTGGCACGGGAGGATACCGAAAGGGGATGAGATCGCCCAGGCGTACAAGGAATTGGGAGGAATCCGGCATGGCTGACAAGAAAGCGACGAGACACGGGTTCTACGATGGACTGGTGAGTCTTGCACGGAAGCATCGCGATATCTATGCGGTCGATGCCGACCTGGGTTCCGCCACGGGATCCTCCATCTTCCAGAAGGAGTTTCCCGACCGATCTGTCGATGTCGGAATCGCCGAACAAAACCTTGTGGGTATTTCCGCAGGTCTTGCAAGGGTCGGGCTTGTTCCGTTCTGCTCCTCCATGGCCGTGTTCGTCGCGGGCAGAGGGTTTGAAATCATCAGAAACGCGGTGGCCTACTCCCGCATCAACGTCAAGATCGTCGGAAGCCATACGGGAATCACCGCCGCCGGCGACGGGGGATCCCACCAGGCGATCGCCGACCTGGCGGCGATGAGAGCGATTCCCAACATGGTCGTCCTGTCACCGTGCGACTATATCCAGGCCGCCAAGATGGCCGAGCTCATGTATGCTCATCAAGGTCCCGTGTACATCAGGACTTCCCGTGAACCGGTCGAGGCGGTGACGAGAGCGGATGATGAGATCGTATTGGGCAAAGCTCAGCGGCTGCGCGACGGCAAGGACATCTGCATCATAGCGACGGGAATGATGACGGTCCTGGCGGTCGAAGCGGCCAGGGCGCTTCATCAGGAAGGCATCGAAGCAAAGGTGCTGAATATCCACACGATCAAACCCCTTGATGCTGATGCGATACGAAAAGCCGTCTTATCATGTAACGGCAGGGTGGTCGTCTGTGAGGAAGCGAACATGTTCGGAGGCTTGTCGGAAGGGGTCGCTTCCGTTCTGGTGGAAGAGGATGGCATTCGATTTGCCCGAGTGGCGATCGAAGATCGGTTTGGACAGTCAGGCGCGACGTCGGTGCTGCTCGAGGCGTACGGCATCACCACGGAGAACATCGTCCGGAAGGCAAGGAGTGTGATGCAGAGGTAATGGCGAATAGATTCCAGCTGATCGGGGTGGGGCACAGTTGTCTCGATCAAGTGTGCACCATCGAACATTATCCCGTTGAGGATGATTCAACCCACATCTCCTCGATTTCCGTGCAGGGCGGCGGGGCTGTAGCAACAGCTTGTGCAGCCGCCGGCAGATTGGGCGTGCCCACCGCGTTCATCGGAAACATCGGTCATGACACGGTGAGCGATACGATTCTAAAGCATTTCGCCATGGACGGAGTCAATACGGACTTCGTCATTCGAAGAGATGATTGTTTCGGATTGCAGTCATTCGTGATGGTCAACCCGGCCACGGGATCGCGGACGAAATTTCCTCAGTGGGATACCAATCCCGCGATAGAATGGACGGAGGATCTTGTCAAGCAGATCAGAAACGCAAAAGTCCTGCATCTTGATGGAACGAATTGGATGAACGCCTTTCGGGCGGCAGTGTTCGCAAAGGAAGCCGGAGTGCTCGTATCCATGGACGGCTGTTCGATGCAGGAAGACAATGAGCTGAATAAGAAACTGGCTTCATTGGCCGATGTATTGATCATGAACCACAAGTACCCGTTGAGAGTATCGGGGAAAAAGACAATTGAGGAAGCATTGCTGGAGATGGCGACTTGGGGACCGAAGCTCGTCGCGGCGACTCTCGGTCCGGCCGGCAGCAAAGCGGTCATTGACGGGAAGGTCGAACACATCGAGCCGTATCGGATCGATCCGGTCGTTGATTCCACGGGAGCAGGGGATGTCTTCCACGGTGCATTCATCGCCGGCCATCTGGATGGAATGGCTCATCGAGAGGCGCTCCGCTTCGCCAGCGCCGCGGCCGCCCTGAAATGCAAGAAGGTGGGAGGGAGGAAAGGAATTCCGACAAAGTCACAAACGCATGCATTCATGAATGATTTTAATTAACGACTATAAAAAGGAGAGAGACATGAAAAAGACAACAGGTATTTTTCTGATTGCCGTATTGGCGATGAGCGTCGTATTCGCAGCCGGTGCTGCAGAAAAGACGAAGACCGGTCCATCCGGGGAGCTGATTCTGTACACCACGGTTGCCGATGCCCAGTATGATATGACGATCGAAGCATTCAACAAACTGTATCCCGACATCAAGGTGTTCTACACCTACGGCGGAGCGGGTGAAAGCAAAGCCCGGATCAAGGCCGAAGCCGCCAACCCTCAAGCCGATGCGATGTACGGCGGTCTTCAGTATGCGGACTTGGCGGAATATGGGGAATTCTTCGAGTCATACGTGAGCGCCAATGACCGGCTCGTTCAGCCCGGATTCGAAAACAAGTCGGGCAAGCTGAGCTTCCACGATTCCCAGATCCCCTGCCTGATCGTCAACACGGAGCTGGAGCGTCAGCTGGGCGTGAAGATCGACGGCTGGGCCTCCTTGCTGGATCCGCGCCTCAAAGGCAAGATCGCGACAGCCGATCCGACGGCTTCTTCATCCGCTTGGAACAATCTTCAGTGCCTGCTCACCGACTTCGGCGGATGGGAGAGTCCTGAAGCTTGGGATTATATCGCAAAACTGATGCAGAACGGATTGGTCGTCGTATCCTCCTCTTCAGTACCCGCCAAGGCGACGTTCGCCGGGGAATATGTCGTAGGTCTCACCTATGAGCCTCTGGTGATTCAATTGCTCGATGGCGGCTCCACCGGCGCCCACCCGGTATTCTGGAAGGAAGGAACGACTTCGGTCGGATTCGCTTCTGCGATCATCAAGGGAGCGAAGAACATGGAGAATGCCAAACTGTTCATGGACTTCCTCCAGAGCGATGCCGGACAGCAGTGCTATCTTGACAGCGGAGCACGCCCGGTGACCACGACCAAGCTTGTCGGCGGCAGCCCGAACATGGTCGACCTCGATACGATCGTCGTGAAAGTGGCCGACACGGAAGCCTTGGCTCAGAACAAAGGTGCGATTTCCGCCAAGTGGAATGCCTATTGGGCGCAGTACGGCACTCGCAAATAGCGCAAGCCGCTGACAACGCATCGACTGTACATCGAAGGTGGCCTTGCTTGAAGACAAGGCCGCCTTCTCGACCCTTGCTTGGAGATGTAGGATGGAAGTTTGGATCAAAATCAGGAACGCTAAGAAAAAATATGGCGACTTCGTCGCCATCCCCGATGTGTCGCTGGATATCAACCGTGGAGAATTCTTTACTCTGCTTGGCCCTTCGGGGTGTGGAAAAACCACGCTGCTCAGGATGATTGCCGGTTTCAATACCATAGAGGGCGGCGAGTTCTATTTCGGAGACCGGCTGATAAACGATCTTGATCCGGCAAAACGGAACATCGGGATGGTGTTCCAGAACTATGCGATCTTCCCCCATCTCACCGTACGCAAGAACGTCGCATTCGGGTTGACCAACCGGAATCTGGACAAGGAGACGATTCGGAAGCAGACCGAGAAGTTCATGAGCCTCATGAAAATCGAGGAATATTCGGACCGGCTCCCTGAAAACCTGTCAGGCGGACAGCAGCAGCGGGTGGCTCTCGCTCGGGCGCTCGCGATCGAGCCGGAAGTGCTGTTGATGGATGAACCGCTTTCCAATCTTGACGCCAAGCTTCGAGTCGAGATGCGGGAAGTGATCAAGGAGATCCAGAACCGCCTGAGAATCACCACCGTCTATGTGACGCACGACCAGGAAGAAGCGATGGCGGTAAGCGATCGGATCGCCGTGATGGATCACGGGCTCATCCAGCAGGTCGGAACACCGAAAATGCTGTATCAGCGGCCGGCCAACCTCTTTGTCGCGACATTCATCGGTCGGACGAACATCATGGACGCGACGATCTATCAAGAGGATAAAGGGTTCGGCCTGCTCTTCGATCATGGTTACAAGCTGCCCATGAACAACCTTAAAAACGTTCAATCCGGTCAGGCGGTGAAGGTCTCGGTGAGGCCAGAAGAGCTGATCATCAATCAAGAGAGCGGACGGTGTCTGAAAGCGAACGTGGTGTATTCCACCTTTCTCGGTCTCAATACTCATTATGTCGTCGAGCTTGAGAACGGAGAGAGGATCGAGATCATTCAGGAATCACTGATCGATGACATCATCGAAAACGGCACTGAAATCGGACTGACGGTCAATGCCGGGAAAGTGAATGTATTTACCGAAGATGGTTCTTCATCTCTGGTTTCCTGAAGGAGTGCGGCATGGGTAGACAGCAAAGATATACGTTTGATTTCTGGATCGTCGCAAGCACGCTCATTCTCGCGGCATACCTTCTGTTCATGGTATACCCGCTATCCACCGTGGTTCGCCAATCGGTCGTGGATGAAACAACCGGAAAGTTTTCGCTCAGATACATGAAGCAGTTCTTCAGCGAACCCTACTATTACCGGACGCTGATAAACAGTTTCAAAGTCGCCATCTCAACCGGACTCCTCGCGGTCATTGTAGGGACGCCTCTGGCGTATCTCTACACGATGTATGAGATCCGGGGACGCAAGACGCTTCAGCTGCTCATCATTCTCAGCAGCATGTCCGCTCCGTTCATCGGGGCCTACGCCTGGATTCTCCTGCTCGGCAGAGCCGGCGTCATCACCAAGTTCATCCAGGCGAATCTGGGAGTCACGATACCGAGCATCTACGGGTTCAACGGGATTCTTCTCGTATTGACCATAAAGCTTTTTCCTTTGGTGTTCCTGTATGTTTCCGGCGCCTTGAAGAACATAGACAACTCTCTTCTCGAGGCGTCCGCGAATATGGGATGCACCGGTCTGAAGCGGTTCTTCACCGTCGTGCTCCCGCTGTGCATGCCATCGATTCTGGCGGCATCGCTGATGGTGTTCATGAGAGCGCTGGCCGATTTCGGAACCCCGCTGATGATCGGCGAGGGATATAAGACGTTCCCCGTGATCATCTATAACCAGTACATCGGGGAGGTGGGGACGAACCAGAACTTCGCATCGGCGATCAGCGTCATCGCGATCATCATCACGCTGGCCTTCTTCCTCTTTCAGCGGTATCTGTCGAACAAGCATAGTTTCTCGATGAGCGCGATGCATTCGATTGAACGGAAGAAGGCGAGCCCGGTCGGCAGTTTCTTCATGCACCTCTATGCGTACGGGGTGGTGGCGATCTCCTTGCTGCCGCAGGTCTATCTCATCTATCTGTCATTCAGAAAAACCTCAAGCGCCGGCATCGTCTTTCTGCCGGGATACTCGCTGAAGAACTATCAGCAGGTGTTCAGCAACATGGGCGGTTCCATCTGGAACACGATCCGCATCTGCGGCACCGCGCTGATCATCATCATCCTGATGGCGATTCTGATCGCATATCTCGTGGTGCGGAAAAAGAATCTCGCCAATTCGGTCATCGATTCGCTTTCAATGGTCCCGTATATCATTCCCGGCGCCGTCGTCGGCATTTCGTTGATCAAGTCTTTCAATAATCCCTATATGCCCCTCGTAGGGACCGCGACCATCATGGTCGTATCCATGGTCATCAGAAGGATTCCCTATACGATTCGCTCATCGGTGGCGATTCTGGCCCAGATACCGTTGTCGATCGATGAGGCGGCGCAGTCGCTCGGTGCAGGAAAGGTCAAGACGTTGGTTCAGATCATCGTTCCGATGATGCTCAATGGGATATTCGCCGGAGCGATCATGAGCTGGGTCACATTGATAACCGAGCTCTCTTCGTCCATTCTGCTGTATTCCTTCAGAACGCAGACGCTTAACGTCGCCATCTATACGATGGTCGCGAAAGGAGCCGATGGGCGCGCCTGCGCGCTCTCGACCATTCTGATGGTGTTTACCGTGATATCTCTGTTGATATTCAACAGATTCTCGAAAGACGGGGAGATCATGCTCTAAACATCCACGATGTGAAGTATGGCGCCTTGCTGCATGATGAGCTCCGCATCGTGTCTGCTGATGCCTGAATCGGTCACCACGATATCGATCTCGCTGAACGGAAAAGTGAAACACAACGCTTTGCGCTCGAATTTGGAGCTGTCTATCAGAAGAATGGATTCTCTCGAGTGTTCGATCATCGTCCGTTTTATGCTGGCTTCGGTCGGGATCGCCGAATAGCACCCATAGTGGGGATCGGCTCCGGAAACGCTGATGATGCTCTTGTCGACGTAATACCGTCCAAGGTGTTTTTCAGCATCCACCCCCGCTATCTGATAGGTGTCCCGGATCAGCTCTCCGCCTATCTGAATGATCCTGGCCGTTTCATTGTTCAGGAGAATCTCCGCGATCCCCGGAGAATTCGTCACGACCAGCAGGTTGTGATGGTTTTTCAGGTAGGAGGAGAAGATCTGCGTGGTGCTCCCGCCGTCGACCATGATGCTTTCATCATCTTTGATGAGCGTGGCGGCGAACTCGCCGATGCGCATTTTCCTCTCTTTGTTCTTTTCGAGCCTGCCGGCTATGGGGGATGTCTGCCATATGGGCTTTTTCTGCTCATGCCTTACCGCTCCGCCATGGGTCCTGATGAGCTGCTTCTTGTTTTCAAGATAGAAAAGATCCCTTCGAACCGTCGCATCCGTCGAACCGACGAACTGAGCGAGTTCGGAAACATCCGCACGTCCCTGTTCTTCCAGATACGCGAGTATCTTCTTTCTTCGCGCTTTGATCGTATCTCGTTGAGCCATAATGAAAGTATGGATGATTCGGTATTGTTAGTCAATTTTATCCAGCTCTAAGATTGCATCACGTTTTTTGATCGGGATTCGTCGCATCGGACTTGCCTGATCCCGTGAAATATGAAGAAATCTTCATTCTGATCATTTTTTTGCACACTTTTTTCAAAATGTCCTTGCGTTCTTCTGTAAAATGGTTCATGATAAAGTTTTACAACGGAGAAGGGGTGAGAATGCGCGGACATCCGGCAAAGACGGGCAAATCGGTGTCGGAAGCGTGTAACGTTTGCCGGAGACTCCGGGTTTTTATTACATAGGGGGTGGGGCATCAAGGCACAGGGAGAAGTCAGCGGGTAATCGGTTCGTCAACGATCGAAAGGACGGCGTCCGCTATCCGTGACGTCGTTCAGGGCGATACCGTTGACAGTATGCAAATAGTCTTCTATTTCTTCCTGACCGCCTATGAGCTACACTGTCACCAGGATGCTCCACGCATCGATTCGATGCAGGGAGGGAGGGTTGAGGAATATGAACGATTCCTCAAGGCTGTGGTCGACTCGTGGTTTGATTCATCCATGAAGCAAACCCCGGTCTCAAACTGTTTTTACGATAATCTTTGGGGGATGATAGCCGGCTATCCCCCCGAGAGTTGCGATATAGCCGGCATCTGTTCCGTGCAATAGGTTTTAGGCTGGCGGGGATGTCGATCCCTCAGTTCGCTGATTGCACTGATGAGTGTTCCAATACGATCGAAGGGTGTGAAACATGTCCGTGGAAGCACTTGTGCAGAGGCGGTTATAGCGTTATCGACGTGATGACGGGTATCGCTTCTGTTCGACAATGAAGGGGTTTTTCCCCTATATGATTGAACGATTGCACTACGTGGCCAAGCAGATAATTCCTACTTTGTGAGGTACTGCATGATAACTGAAGTCAAGAAGGGGAAGCCGGAAGTAAATGTGAAATTCTTTCTCCGCTTGTTCTGGGAGACATTCACCTTGAGCATGTCTGCCTTTGGCGGGGGATTCGTGATCGTCAGCCTGATGCGCAAGAAGATGGTCGCGAAACTTGGTTGGATCGACCAGGACGAGATGATGGACTTCGTCATCATCGCTCAATCCGCGCCCGGGTCGGCCTCCGTGAACGTGGCGATGATCGTGGGATATCACCTCGCGAGAACTCCGGGCGCGCTTGTCGCCACGTTGGGAACCGTTCTGCCGCCGATGATCATCGTCTCCATCATCAGCATCATCTACGCCGTGCTCCAGCACAACGTGTGGGTCGAAGCGGCGTTCAGCGGGATGAGACCGGTGGTCGCCGCGATCGTCCTTCAGGTTTCGTGGAAATTCTTCAAACCGTTCCTCAAAGCGAAAGCGATTCCGGCGATCCTGCTCTTCATCATCAGCTTCGCCTTGCTCTATGTCATGAAGATCAGCATGATCACCCTCATTCTGGTGATGCTGGCGCTCTCCACCACGGCGAACCTTCTTGATATGAGAAGGAGAAAGAGACGGATGGAGGAAGACGTATGATGCTTTATTTCCAGCTGTTTCTGACGTTCTTCCAGATCGGTCTTTTCTCGATCGGCGGCGGATATGTGGCGATGCCCCTGCTTCAAAGCCAGACGGTCGATCTCCACGGCTGGCTAACCCAGGCCCAGTTCATCGACCTGATCACGATCGCCGAGATGGTTCCCGGCTCGATGTCGATCAACTCCGCCACGTTCATCGGAATCAAGATCGCGGGGATTCCCGGCGCGATCGTCGCGATCGTCGGAAACATTCTGCCCTCATTCATCATCATGCTGATCCTCGCCAAGCTGTATGAACACTACAGAGAGCAGCGGATCATCCGCAACGTCTTGACGAGCGTTCGTCCGATCGTGGTCGCCGCGATTCTTACCGCCGCGCTGATTCTTCTGGAGTTCGCCGTTGGAACGTTCAGGCAGCCCAACATCTTCGCGATCATCGTCTTTCTGCTGGCGTACATGATGCTCAGTTCAAAGAGGATCCCGATGGGTCCCGTTCCCGTCCTGGGGATCGGAGCGGCGATCGGAATCGCCAAATTGGGTATTGTATATCTTCTTGAAGCGGGTATAGTGGTAATATGATTCGACTAACAAAAGGTGTCTTTAATGATCTGGCCATCTGGATGATGGGCTTCGGGATGCTCGTCGGCGTCGTCTTTCCCTTCTTCATGGATTTTCTGGGAATGGATCCTTCAACCGTGTATACGCTCTGGTTTTTCAGCGTGTGCATTTTTTCCGGACTTCTCGTCGGGGCGGTGAACATCCTTCTTGCCCGGTGGATTGTCGGCGGCAGGCTGAACATGCTTTCCGCCCACATGGGCAAGATCGAAGACAAGCTCCATACGATCAGCGGCAGCGACTCGCTGGTCGACTGTTCCGCCCGGGACTGCCACCTCGTCGTGGACAGCACCGATGCGATCGGCCGTTCTTCGGCATCCTTCAACAGCCTGGTCGATACGCTTTCCTCATCCCTTCAATTGGAGATGCAGATTCGCTCCTACACCCGGATGCTCACGACCC
>Ga0116183_1005335_pt1 | contig 12265 bp, 13 predicted proteins | sample AD_UKC078_MetaG_FD_89753 | JGI IMG/M metagenome (GOLD analysis project Ga0116183, IMG submission 89753) | Active sludge microbial communities of municipal wastewater-treating anaerobic digesters from USA - AD_UKC078_MetaG | ecosystem: Engineered > Bioreactor > Anaerobic > Digestate | place: USA...
AGGCGTACTCTCTTCTCCTTTATGGGTACGGGCGCCGGGATAACTCGTAAATCATTTCCGCTTTTTTTACCCCTATCCCAGGAACCTGGATAAGATCCTCTTTTTCAGCATCAATGATCGCTTTAAGTGATCCAAATGTATTGAGCAGAACGCGGGCGTATTTTGGTCCAAGATCTGGAAAGGCACTTATGACTGCCTCTTGTGCGGCTGCAAGGCTTTCATATGATTCTTTCTGGGTTGATCCCCGCTCCTTGTATCCGTTTTCTTCTTCACGGCGGGCAAGAACCATAAGAAGATCAGCAGTCTCCCCTGCGTCCCTTGTCTGGAAAATAGCAATTCCCATGGAGACAGAGATAGCAGCAAGTGCCCCCCTGATTGCATTAGGGTGGATATCCCGCTGGGAATAAATATCACCACCCTCGATAACCAGGACCGGTTTTGGACATACGCGGGCCATATCCCTGAGCTGATCAAGGAGGTCGCGGTCGACCAGGCTGTCAACAAAATCTCGCGATGTTTTTCGTTCAACAATGATGCGGTCCCCTATCTTATAATCTCCCTGTAAAAGCCGGTCGATATGTATAACAGCCCTGGCCGTTGAGAGATGCTCGGCAACTTTTGATACCAGTTCGCGGTCATCAATGATGATCTTCGGCCCGGAAAAGAATTGTTCCTGCGTCTTTTCAGCTATTTTCAGTTCTTCCTGGTCGACTGGTAATGCGATCTGGATAATCTTCCTCTCATCCCTGGCAAGGTTTTTCATGCCAGCTGTCATGGCCTTCTCCCTTCTCCTTGAAACAATCTGGAAGGTCTCATCAGCCGTCTTCCTTGTTACCAGGACAATGATCCTGCCAGTGCCGTGACGGCCGGTCCTGCCTTTTCGTTGAATACTTCTTATCTCAGATGGAACCGGTTCATAAAATATGACCACATCGGTTGATGGAATATCAAGACCCTCTTCTCCAACCGATGTTGCCACAAGTACCGAAAACTCCCCTTCCCGAAACCTGCTAATAGTTGCAATCTGTTTTTTCTGGGAAAGGCCTTTTTCAATATCCTTGTTTGCCTTGCCTACAAATCTCTCGGCTGAAATTCCTGCCATATGCAGAGTATCCACTACCATCCTGACAGTGTCACGGTAAGTGGCAAATATTATTATTCTGGTATCCGGCGATTCTTCAAGGATGGAGCTGACCAGTTCAGGGAGAATAAGGAGTTTCGGATGGCATTCTTCTTTCCATTCGATGGACCTGTTCAGAAGCCTCATGAACACAGGGTCATATGCAATCCGTTTTGAGGCCTTTGTCCCTCCAGGTGCATTTCCCTCGGCAAGGAGCTTATTCAGGTAGGCTTTTAAAACCATGCATCCCTGTGACTCGGCAAGACCTATTGCATGCCGCAATTTCATCAGTTCTGCATGAATGCTGGCCGCAGCAAATCCTGATGCGTCACGTTCAGCAATTCGCTGCTGGATGATTGCTGATATCTCCTGCAAAACCTTCATTGACAGGGAAGGCTGGTCGGTGACTGGAAATCCTGCATGTTTAAGCTGGTTTAACCTGTCGCTGACCAGTGTTTTCAGGTCGTCAAGGGCACTTTTCAGCTCTGGCGGGAGATTAACATGGATAACCTCAATCTCCTTCTCGTGAACATAAGGCCTGACATCCGGGTCATCCTCGGTTCTGGTCTCAACTTTTTTTATGTGCAGGTTATCCACAATGTCTGATATCTTTTCCTTGTTCCCGCCAGGAGATGCCGTCATTGCAAGGATTAGCGGATTTTGTGCGGTCTGCATGTACATGCCGGCCAGGTATACATATGCATAATTTCCAACAGCACGGTGCCCTTCGTCAACGATCATGAGCGAGACATCGGTAAGGTCATACCTGCCGGCGATAAGGTCGTTCTTGATGACCTGCGGGGTTGCAAGGATCATCGATGCGGCCATCCAGTCTTTTTTCCTCTTATCAGGTGATGCCTCTCCTGTAAACATAGCAAATTTTGTCTCATCGTCACCTGGGATGGTAAGATGAGACTTAAAGTAACGAAGATGCTGCTCAACCAGGGGCTTGGTCGGGGCCATCATCAGTATCTTTCCCCCGTTCTGGTACAGGCGGGAAGCTGCAACAATGAGGGCGATTGCGGTCTTCCCAAGACCTGTGGGTATGACTACAAGGGTGTTTCCCTCAAGAGCATTCATGGAGATTGAAAACTGGTACGTTCTCTTCTCCACCGCCTTACTGGCAATAAAAGGATGGGAGATATATTCCATCAGATGAGTGAAGAGAATGAGCTTTTGCCCCTGATAAGGGCTGGGATCAGGTCGGTCAGCTGGTCTTTTGAGACACGGACCTGTTGCATGCTGTCCCGGTCACGAAGAGTGACGGTATTATCCTTAAGAGAGTCATAATCGACCGTTACGGCAAAGGGCGTCCCTATCTCGTCCTGCCTGCGGTAACGCCGTCCAATTGCACCAGAATCATCATATTCAACCAGGATGCCCTGTTCCTGGAGAGTGCGGGTTATCTCTTTTGCCATGACATCAAGACCGTCACGGGCCATAAGCGGGAATATGGCGGCCTGCACCGGTGCAATCCTGCATGGAAACCTCATGACTTTCCTTATCTCGCCTTCAACTTCTTCCTCAAAGTAAGAGTGTTCAAGGACTGCATAGATCATCCTGTCAATACCATAACTTGGCTCTATGACATGAGGCCGTACATCCACGCCACGGACATCAACCTCCTCCTCTTTGACCTCGTAAAGGTCAGACGGAACAAAGATCTCTTCACCGTCAATAATCACGGTTGCCCCGTCGGACCCTGGTGGAACCTCCTGCAGTGCATCAGATATGGCTTTTGCCTTTCCCCTGTACTTCGGGCCAAGCACACCCATGTTGGCATTAATTACCCGCCTCTTTTCTCTGCGGGGCTCATCAAACTGGATGTATGCCGTAAATGAGTCGCCACTCTGCTCTGCATGGGCTTTCAGGTCATAATCGGTCCGATCTGCAATACCGACCGTTTCAACCCAGCCAAACCTGCCGGACAATGTCTCGGCATCCCAACAGTCTTCTGCATAATGGGCCCGTTCATCAGGGAGATGCTGGCGGAACCGGAGCTTTTCTGGTTTCACACCCACGCTCACCAGGAGTTCGTGGGTCAGTGCAAGGTAATAGGCTACATATTCATTTGCTATGATCCCCTGGTCCACGGCATCCTTCATGGTATAGGTTTTTGCTTCCTGACCTGCAAGTTGCTGTTTTGAGGTGAGGAGAGGGAATGCATAGTCTGCATACCGTGCAAAGTTTGGATGGTCCTTCATCTCCGGGTGGACAAAGATCTCAGCTTCTGCCTGGGTAAATTCACGAAGCCTTATCATTCCCTGGCGTGGTGAGATCTCGTTTCTGTAGGACCTTCCTATCTGGACGGTTCCGAATGGAAGCTTGTCACGGTAAAAGCGGAGCAGCCTGCCAAAATCCACAAATATTCCCTGGGCAGTTTCAGGTCGCAGGTATCCTTTTCGCTGAGATCCTGGACCGATTGTGGTCTGGAACATCAGGTTAAAAGAAAAGACATCAACCTTTCCCAAAACTTTGCTGCATGCCGGACAGGGCAGGACACAAATTTTTTCTGCCAGTTCCTCGCAGGAGAGGGTAGCAGCATTTGGTATGTCATGGTCTTGCGCAATATGGTCAGCCCTAAGATATTCGTTACATGCCGGACACTGGCACATCTTGTCAGAAAAACCCTTGACATGTCCGGACGCAATATACATGGCCTCCTGGCCGATGGTAGGGCACTCTATCTCGTAATACCCTTCAGATATAACATAGAACTGACGCCACAGGTCTTCGACTCGTCGCTTGACAAGAGTGCCAAGCGGTCCGTAATCAATAAATCCTGCTACTGAACCATAGCATTCCGTCGTGGGCCATACAAACCCTCTGCGTTTTGCCAGATCCATCACATTATCAAAGACATCGCTCATCTGGGATCACAAACCGGGATACATATTGCTTTCAACCACGATGAAGATTTTCTTCTGCATCTGCCCTCCCTCAGCTCAATTTTCATGATCATGATAAACCCTGTCCATTCATAAGCAGGTTCCCGGCTGCTCATCTTTGCTTCACTGACCATTGCCATATAATAGATTGTGGTCTCTTTTCTCAAAAATTCCAACAAATTTAAATAATTACAGTGGTATCTATATCGGTATCCCTTATGTGTGTGATTCCTCATGTCTGAAGAGGTTGCTAAGAAAGAACAACTGTTGCAGTTGTTCGCAAATATGACCGGTAACACAAAGATTGTGGAGCCGATGAAGAAGATCCATGGTACCCTTCGTGATAGCGATGCGGTTGAACGGGAGATTGCCCTCATCATGCGTGAACTCCTGGACCAGGGCTTCTTCAAAACAAAGCTGAAGCCCATTCAGCTGGCAAAGCTGGTTTGCGCTTATTATTCAGGGAAAAATGACACTGAAATCGCAAGAGAACTTGGAGATGAAAAACTGTCAAAGACTGTTGCCCGCGCCAGGGTCAGAATGAAACTCTTCAGGGAACTGGACTTTAAGATGCCATTTGACAGGAACCAGATGGAGAACCTGCTGGTTTCTGGCAAGACCATGAAAGAGATCAGCGAAGAGCTTGGGATCAGCCCGTCAACACTTCGTGAGTACAGGCACGTTCTTGAAGCAATGGTTGACAGGGAGATGGATCTGTACCTGGAACGCATCCGCGATGTCATGGAAGACCGTGACCTGACGGAGAGTATGACCTCCTCTGCGACAAAGGATGCCTTTGGAGAGTCCATTGATATCACCGAAGCAGAGCTGATAGATATCACCTGATTTTTTTATGAAGATTATTTATCCCGGACATGCCTGTGTTGCATTGCAGGGCTCAAGATGTGTCCTTATAGATCCCTTTGTTCCTGGTGGTGAGATAAGGGTCAGACCTGACCTTGTTGCTGTTACGCATGCACATGCTGACCACATGGGTATCGCTCCAACATATTCTGTCCCGATCGTTACCAATAATGAGATTGCCCATTACCTTCAGGGGAAAGGGTGTACCACTGAAGCCATGAATATTGGCGGGACTATCATTGTTGATGGTATCACGTTTACTATGATCCAGGCATTGCACTCTTCATGGATAGAAGAAGAAGGAATCGGAATGTACGGTGGGAGTGCAGCCGGCTTTGTGATCAGCATGGATGGGATAACTGTTTACCACGCAGGCGATACCGGTCTGTTTTCAGATATGCGGCTTATAGGTGAGTTGTACCATCCTGATGTGGCTCTTATCCCTGTTGGTGGGAGGTTTACTATGGGCCCGCGGGAAGGTATGATGGCAGCAGAATTCATCGGGGCCCCGGTTGTTATCCCTATTCATTACAATACTTTTGATAAGATAAAACAGGATGTTTCGGAGTTTGCACGGGCTATAAATGAGACAACTGATATAAAGGTGGTTGTTCTTGAGCCTGGTGAGGAGTATGAGATAACAAAATAAAATTATCCCTTTTTTAATCTTTCAATCAGGACCCTTTTACTTATTCCAGTCCATAAAGAGACCCGCCCTATAATATCATTTAGTGTGCCTGGAGCAATTTCATCATGGAGGGGAATTGTAATTGTATGAACACCTTGTTCTGTTTCTAAACGCATCTGAATATGGCTGCCCTTCTGCCTTATTGCATTATAACCGATCTTTTGAAGGGCTTTTATGAGTTTTTTCCCACTAACAACTGGCAGCCCTTGCATGTGGTTTTACCTCGTATTCCTGCAAGGTCAGAATGGTAATTGATTCACCTCTATCCAGTTCATCCTCATAATGCAGTTCAACAGCTTCCTGAATATTTTTCATCAGGTCATCAAGGCTTTTTCCCTGGGTGAAAATATCAACCCCTATGCCTCTGGCACACCAGTAATTTCCGTCAAAATATGATTCAAATTTTATGTACATCGCAATTTCTCTCCTAATCCTCCTGTGTCAGTTAAAATTTAGTGTGCAATTCTCCGGTGACGGTGCAACAAAAATCATCTGTTGTATGTCACCTTTAAGTGTGCGGTTATACTTGAATAATAAACCCGTTCTTCGTCATCCTAAACCTGTTCATCGGATTATTGTTCAGCATGTGGGGTGTAGAGTATTCAGGATCCCAGTAGTCATCCATCCCGACAAGGTCTCGGATGAGTTTTGCCTTTTGTGAAGTTGTACTTTTATTTGTCCCAAAGTACTGGCAGATATCATCTGCTGACTGATATGGTTCGAACGATTTATCAAACAGGAATATCATCTGTTCAATGACCGGAAAAAAGTAAAATCATAGATCACGCTCTTTCATTCATAACCAGGGCGGTGCGGTAATAAGACATGACCCTTGAGACTTCGTATACGAGGAAAACTATCTATTCAGGAAGAGTATAAGTCAGATTATCTAACTCGATCAGGAAAGAGCAGGTGAAAGGATATGGAAAAAAAGAATAAATTAACAACCGCAGCCGGTGCACCAGTCCCTGACAATCAGAATGCCATGACTGCAGGCCCCCGTGGACCAATGCTGCTGCAGGATGTCTGGTACCTGGAAAAACTTGCCCATTTCGATAGAGAGGTCATTCCTGAACGGCGCATGCATGCAAAAGGGTCTGGCGCATTTGGTGAGTTCACCGTCACCCATGATATCACCAGGTACACAAAAGCAAAAATTTTTTCAGAAATTGGAAAGAAGACCGAAGTATTTGTCAGGTTCTCAACCGTTGCCGGAGAACGGGGTGCGGCAGATGCCGAGCGTGACATACGCGGATTTGCAACGAAATTTTACACAGAAGAGGGGAACTGGGATCTTGTCGGGAATAATACCCCGGTCTTTTTCATTCGTGATCCGCACAAGTTTCCGGATCTGAACCGGGCGGTCAAACGCGATCCCAGGACAAACATGCGGTCAGCGACGAACAACTGGGACTTTTGGAGCAGTCTGCCTGAAGCATTGCACCAGGTGACCATTGTCATGAGTGACCGTGGAATTCCGGCCACGTACCGGCACATGGATGGATTTGGCAGCCATACTTTCAGCATGATCAACGCCAAAAACGAACGGGTCTGGGTCAAATTCCATCTGAAGACCAGGCAGGGTATTAAAAACCTGACCGATGAAGAGGCGGAGGCGGTCATTGCAAAGGATCGGGAGAGTCATCAGCGGGACCTGCTTGAGAGTATTGACAGGGGTGAGTTTCCCAGGTGGACCATGTATATCCAGGTCATGACCGAAGAACAGGCGAAAAATATGCCTTACAACCCGTTTGATCTGACCAAGGTCTGGTATAAAAAGGACTTCCCCCTGATTGAGGTCGGTATTCTGGAGCTGAACCGGAATCCGGATAACTACTTCCAGGATGTCGAGCAGTCGGCTTTCAACCCGGCTTCAGTCGTCCCGGGAATCAGTTTCTCTCCAGACAAGATGCTGCAGGGGCGGCTGTTCTCTTATGGTGATGCGCAGCGGTACAGACTTGGGGTCAATCATCACCAGATACCGGTAAACAGGCCAAAGAATGCCCCGGTAAACACTTCTCACCGTGACGGACAGATGCGGGTGGATGGAAATGCAGGTTCAACTGTAGGATATGAACCGAACAGTTTCGGAGCATGGCATGAGCAGCCGGAGTATAAAGATCCGATGCTTGAATTATCTGGTGCTGCCGGTCACTGGAATTTCCGTGAAGATGACTCAGATTATTACACCCAGCCTGGGAAACTCTTCCGTCTCATGAGCAGGGAACAGCAGCAGGCTTTATTTGAGAATACTGCCCGTGCCATGGGGGATGCCCCTGAATTTATCAAGATCAGGCATATCAGAAATTGTATGAAGGCAGATTCGGCTTATGGCAAGGGTGTTGCTGATGCTGCCGGTATCCCGATGGACAGAATAAAAGAGTAAAAAAGAAAAGGACTGAATTTCATGGTTTAATAAACCTGGGCTGGTTATGGTAATGGATCCGTGACTTCAGCTGGGCGTGATCACTCATATTGAAATTTTTATCATAGTGCAGAATAAATTCCTACATGGTGGTATGAATTTCTTCAATCCGTTCTCTTGGAGAAAAGAGTCAGGTTGTTATCCCAAAAAAACTCGCGATCAATTCAATTTAAAACCCGGAGTTCATCTGGAGTTTTCTATTGATGATGGAAAGATTGTGATAAGCCCACAATATTCCGACTCATTTCTTGAAGATTTTTGTTCAGTTGTAAAAAAAAAGCTGAAAAAACCTATCAAATTTAAAGATATCATCGAAAAAGAGAATGAAGAGAGAATGAGTTATGATCTATCTTGATTCTAATGTCTTTCTGTATGCAATCCTGTATGAAGAGAATTCTTTTCCTCAAGTTCATCAGTCTAAACAAATAAGAAATCCAGAGGGTGAGTTTTCAGGATTATTCACAATAATAACTCATAACTGGTTTTCAAGGAGGCCTTTCTATCACGATTCACGAACTCACCCTCATCTTTCACGGAGCTGATGTCTTTGATTATGGCGATGCAGCCCGTCTCATATCCCTCCTTCACCCAGGGTTATCACTCGTTGCCGGAGTCATGGCACGGACAGCAGCTGAAGAATCAGGTCTTCCGGTCACCTATGACGGAAGAAGACCCAGCGAAATCCTTGCCGAATACCCGGGAGATAAGGCAGTTCTCATCCACCGGGCAAAAACCGATGCCTCTGCTCACCGGTTTGGATCACTAATCCATTCCCACCTCAAAGACAGAGGACTCATTCTCATCGATCCCGGAACATGCCAGATTCTTACCTGGGAACCGGTTGATCCCTCTCTCTCTGCATGGCTGTCAAAAAAAACCGGATATACGGTTAAATCGGGTATCCATCATGAGAGGTATCCACCAGATACACGGGTCATCGGTGGCTGTCTTCCTGGTGAACCGGTCTTTGTAAACGGGATTATCATCGGCTATGCTACCAGTGAAGAAGCAGTTATCTCTTTTCATGACGGGACCGTTCAGGCAATATCCGGCATAGATCTAAAAGATCACGGAGTTGAGAAACTTATCCGGTTTGGATGCCCTGATATATCAAAAGCCTGGTGCAAAAGTGGCAATATCCGGATCTCACGCCCAATGAAAGGAGACCGGCGGATAAGAAAGGGCCATATTGTCGTTATTGACCATTCTGCCATGGCCTGTTTCGGGGCTTTTGATCCAGATACCTGTGGTATTCTCACTATCGGGGATGATACGACTTCAATCTGCGGTCATATCGGATGTTTCCGGGGTATGCCAATTCTTGGGATTACTGACGGTGACATCGACGGAATTGTGCCGGAAGGGTATGCCCCGGGAAGTGTGGTCTTGCAGGCTGCCTGGGAACGGGATGATGAGTTAGGGATTGAAATTGCAGGAATGGTTCCGGATGAACCGGTAGTATGGGACGAATGGGTAGAAAAAATTATTCAGGAGCTTGGGGACCGGGTGAAGGTTGTGCATCGGGAAATTTAAGCATATGCTGACTTTCTGACATATTTCCTGTAATATCGAATGATTATTTATGTAATGATTATGCATGCAGGTTATTCCATGATAATGAGGGAAATATCTATGCAAATGGCAATATTGCCAGGGGTGGAAAAGATATCCCGTATTTGTGAAGGTTCATGGAGATAATATGTTGGTGATAATCATCCATGGCAGAAAAAGAAGTTTTGAAAGAGCTTTTCCCGAGTTTTATTTGAGCGGTGAATAATTTGCTTTTTCTTTGGCCTGCTCCAGGAAGACCGGGGCAAGATAATGTTCCGGGTCTATCTCTAATGCCCGGTTACATTCTGCTATTGCCTCGTCATATTTTCCCATTTCAATCAGGGCTGAAGCAATATTGACAATGGTGTCTGCATTATCCGGATACGTGATAAGGACGTGATTATAGGCATCGATGGCTTTTTCATACTGACAAAGTTCAAGGAGGGTATTTCCCTTTATTGTCCATATTCTTGCATCGTCAGGACCGACCTCCAATGCCTTGTCAAACGCAGCAATTGCCTGATCCAGTTTTCCCTGTTCCTTCAATGCATATCCTTTATTGTACCATGCATCAAGATCGCCACGGTATGCCATAGGTACTGGTACACCGGAGTTCGTATTAAGAATAATGGTTTGAAAAAAGATGGTTCTGTCCCGAGCGAAATGAAAAAGGATTGACTAAATTATGCATCACGGGGGTATCTGCATATTAATAAAGATCTGGCTGCAGATTTCGTCAGGCTGACAACACTGAAGAATTATGTCAGCCCTGCCATTTTTCTGCTTTCGATACCGATCTCGTTTATTAAACCGACTTTTGCCCTGTATTTCTGGTTATTGTTATTTCCTGCAGGTATTCTTGTAAATATTAAGTATCCTGACCCGATCGTCATTTTTCTGCATCTGACATCCACCAGCCATTTCTGGATGATCTTATGAACCGGGCGCAGAATCCCGGACTTGATGGGAGAATCGTTACCTGGCAGGCCCAGATGGACAACCTTCCATTTGACGAACAGTCCTTTGATATTGTATGGGCAGAAGGATCAGCTTTTTTAACAAAACAACCCACTCTGTTTTACGAGGGATTCGAGTAAAATCTAAAGAGGAAATTATAGAACGAATATCAGATTATATTGATAGTGTCAATCAATCTCCAGTTGTATTCAAGTGGTCATACAAAATGGATATGAATCCTTCTGGAGTTATTTTGGTATAATACGATTAATTTGGAATCGATGCATTAATTTTGATTGAATTCTTTATCATTGCATCAATTGTTGCTTCGGATATGCTTTCAATGATTCTCTTTCCAACTACCCGGAAATGAATTAAAATTTTTATCGTTCAAGGATCCACTTCCAGACTGGCATGACCCTTATCCCTCCTTCCGGTGAATCTTCCTGGTGGAGTGTGAGCAGATAACCCGTTGATCCGTGAAATGAGGTGCATGCTTCCATCAGGCCACTAAATTCCCGTTCCCGGTTTTCATCAGACAGGTTCCAACATACCTGAATCGCCATACTCATCTTTCCCTGTTTAAATGCGATAAAATCACATTCATTCTCTCCTTTCAGCCAATATAATTCATAACCTCTCCGACGAAGTTCCAGCCATACAATATTTTCAAGGAGAAGGCCGTGGTCATCTGAAAATCTGAAGGACACAGCGTTTCGGAGAGCGGTATCTATTCCGTAATATTTTTGGTTTCTTGAAAGTTGTTTTTTCATTGAATATTCAAAGGGAGAGAGACTTCCGATAAGATAGGTGTCTTCCAGGTATCCTATCCAGTTTTTTAAAGAGACAGGGCTTTTCATCTGCACGACAGAAGCCAGAGAGGTAAGGCTTGCTTCTCTCGTCATATTTGTATATAAATATCGGCATAATAAGCGGAATGATTTGATTTCACGAATCCCATATCTGGCAATTACATCACGGAACAATATATCATCAAAGGTTCTTTGCAAGATCTCCGGATCCGGATCTTTCAGATATTCTGGAAATCCCCCGTCATCAATGTACTGTGAGAAAAGCCGGAGAGCAGCAGCAGATTCACTGGTGGTATGTATTCCGGATGGATTCCACGAGACTTGATGAAACGTGCAGTATTCATCAAATCCAAAAGGGAATAGTTCAATCCGTACATATCTCCCGGTAAGATGGGTTCCAAGTTCACTACTGAGCATCTGTGCATTTGATCCGGTCAGAAAAATCCGGTATCCTTCGTCATGCATTCTTCTTACAATCCGTTCCCATCCGGGGATGTTCTGGATCTCATCAAAAAAGACTGTTCTTACTCCGGGATATAATTCCTCCCAGATGAAAAGAAGGGATGCAAGATCCTCTGTAGTAGCACCGATCAACCGGTCATCATCAGCATTCAGATATAAGAATGAGGGAAATCCAAGTGATAATTGTTTCAGGAAAGTGGATTTTCCAGACCTCCTGACTCCGGAAATGACGACAATCCTATCCTTGTTACGGTATTGTTCAGGATCGATTCTCCGTGGTATACCTGGATCCTGATTCGTAAATCGTTTCAGTTGATCTGCTAAGACTTCTTTCAGGATGTGAAGAGGGATCATATATTACAAATCAACAAAAATCTATTTTTCGTTTATTAGTAATAATAGTTATGTCTTCTCTTTTTTGGCTCTATGCTATTATTAGACCAGGTAATGTTGTGGCCGTAACGCTAAAACAGCCTCGAATGAGTGAGAGGGACCTTC
>Ga0116183_1005340_pt1 | contig 12262 bp, 7 predicted proteins | sample AD_UKC078_MetaG_FD_89753 | JGI IMG/M metagenome (GOLD analysis project Ga0116183, IMG submission 89753) | Active sludge microbial communities of municipal wastewater-treating anaerobic digesters from USA - AD_UKC078_MetaG | ecosystem: Engineered > Bioreactor > Anaerobic > Digestate | place: USA...
CAGGGCTTTGCAGGCCTGTGTGCCGGAGTAGTCAAACTCACAGGCCTGGCTGATGATAATCGGCCCGGACCCGATGAGCAGTATTTTTTGAATGTCGGTTCGTTTCGGCACGGGTTACCTTTGTTTTTTCATCAAGGCCACGAACCGGGAAAACAAATATTCCGTATCGTGAGGCCCCGGCGCCGCCTCGGGATGATATTGCACGCTCATCGCGCCGGCAATCGCCATCCCTTCGGAGGTTGCGTCGTTGAGGTTGGTAAAGGAGGTTAACGCCTGGTTTTCGACCGATTCCGGCACGACCACAAAACCGTGGTTCTGGGACGAAATTTCCACCCGGCCGGTTTCCAGATTTTTCACAGGCTGATTGATGCCGTGGTGGCCGAACTTGAGTTTTTGGGTTTTCCCGCCGATGGCCTGGCCGAGAATCTGATGCCCCAAACATATGCCGAAGACAGGCATTTTCCCGATCACGTCACGGGCGGCATCCACAATATAAGGCAGGGCGGACGGATCACCCGGTCCGTTGGATAAAAGAATGCCGTCCGGATGATAGGACAACATCTGATCGCCCGTCGCCGTGGCGGGGAGAACAATCACTTCGCAGCCGTTCGACTCCAGGAGCCTCAGAATATTATATTTGACGCCGCAGTCCAGCACGACCACCCGCGGCTTTCCCGCTGATTTCCCAGGGGGAAGGCTGACGGTTCCGGTCGCGCCTTTTTCCCAGCGATAGGGTTGGGCACAGGACACTTCCCGCACCAGGTCCCGGCCGACCAGTCCCGGGTAATAGCGCACTTTTTCCAGCAGTGCGGGGACGTCTCCGGACTCGGTCGAAAGGATGCCTTTCATCGAACCAAACAGGCGTAGGCGACGGGTCAGGGCGCGCGTGTCCAAACCCTCCATGCCGATTTTTCCCGCATCCTCCAAAAAATCCTTGAGGCTTTTCGTCATCCGCCAGTTGCTGGGGTGCGATGAATATTCCCTGACGATGAAGCCCTCCAGATGAAGCCCCGCCGACTCCATGTCCTCGTCGTTGACGCCGGTGTTGCCGATCAGCGGATACGTCATGGCGACGATCTGGCCTTTGTAGGAAGGGTCGGTGACAATTTCCTGATAGCCGGTCATGCCGGTGTTAAAGACGACTTCTCCCAGTGCCTCTCCTGCGCCTGCAAAGGCAGAACCTTCGAAAACGCTTCCGTCTTCAAGAACGAGCAAAGCCCGCCGATTTTTTTTAAAGAGGGACATGGGGCTGCCTATCTCCCTGTGACCTTCGGTGCATGCCGGATCATGTTTCGGACCGTTTCAACGCCGCCTTAATAAATTTGCTGAACAGCGGATGCGGTGACGTTGGACGGGATTTGAATTCCGGGTGAAACTGGCATCCGAGAAACCACGGGTGGTCGGAAATTTCGATGATCTCCGCCAGCGTGCCATCCGGCGACGCGCCGGTGATGCGCAGGCCTTTTTCATTCAGCGTCTTTTTAAAGTCATTGTTGAATTCATAGCGGTGGCGGTGCCTCTCCGAAATTTCGCGCTGACCATAGGCGTCAAAGGCAAAGGAGGATTCGACAATGGCGCAGGGCCATGCGCCCAGCCTCATGGACGCGCCCTTGTCCCGTACGGTGCGCTGCTGGGGCAGCAGGTCAATGACCGGATGCGGGGTCGCCGGATCAAACTCCGAGCTGTTGGCTTTGGCCAGGCTGCAGATATCGCGGGCGTATTCAATCACCGCCATCTGCATGCCCAGGCAGATGCCGAAATAGGGGATTTGGTTTTCCCGCGCATAGCGCGCCGCCAGGATCATGCCTTCGATGCCGCGGTTGCCGAAACCGCCCGGCACCAGCACGCCGTCCACGTCCGAGAGATGATTCGCCGCGCCGTCCTGCTCAATTTTTTCCGTATCGACAAATTTCAGTTTCACCCGGCAGTTGTTGGCGATGCCGCCGTGCACGAGCGCCTCATTCAGGCTTTTGTAAGAATCCGTTAGGTTGACGTATTTGCCCGCGATGCCGATGCAGACTTCATGGGCCGGATGATAAAATTTTTCAACCACATTCTCCCAGGCGGTAAGCCTCGGTTGTCCGGTCCACATGTTGAGCAGTTCAATAATCTTTGCGTCGAGTCCTTCGCGGTGATACACCAGCGGACATTCATAAATACAGCCGACATCCTTGGCCGTAAAGACGCAGTTGACTTCAACATTGCAAAACAGAGCAATCTTGCCTTTAATTTCGTCGGACAGAAAGTTTTCCGTCCGGCAAAGAAGAATGTCCGGCTGAATGCCGATTTCACGCAAAGCCTTCACGCTGTGCTGCGTGGGTTTGGTTTTCACTTCCCCGGCGGTTTTGATGAAAGGCACCCAGGTCAGATGGATAAAAATGGCGTTTTGCCGGCCAACTTCGTTGCGGAACTGACGGATGGCTTCCAGGAAGGGAAGACTTTCAATGTCGCCTACGGTTCCGCCGATTTCCACGATGGAAACGTCGAACCCTTTCGCAGTTTCGCGAATAAAATCCTTGATCTCGTTCGTGATGTGCGGGATGACCTGGACGGTTTTGCCCAGGTAATCGCCGCGTCTTTCTTTGGTAATGACGGAAAAGTAAACCTGGCCGGTTGTCAGGTTGTTGCCCTTTCCCATCCGTGTGGAGGAAAACCTTTCGTAGTGACCCAGGTCAAGATCCGTCTCCGCGCCGTCGTCCGTGACAAAAACTTCCCCATGCTGAAACGGGCTCATCGTCCCCGGATCAACATTAATATACGGATCCAGCTTCTGATTCGACACCCGAAGCCCGCGCGATTCCAGGACGGCCGCAATCGATGCCGCCGCCAGGCCTTTGCCCAGCGACGACAGAACGCCGCCGGTCACAAAAATAAATTTAGTGTTTTTCACGGTTGGTCCTTTTGCAACTCCATGACCTTTAAGAGAGCCGGGACGGCGTGGAACACCGCCCCGGCGTCTGCGTCAGCAGATAAACAACATTTCCCAGAACTTGGGCAGAGGCCACCGCTCATCATCCACCAGATTTTCCAGGGCATCCACGGATTCCCGCAGCGCCTCCATCTTTGGTTTGATTTTTCCGCAGAGGGCTTGCGCTTTTTTTGCTTCGTCATGGACGGCGTTGGCTGCCTCCATCCCGGCCATTATTTCCTTGTGTCCGTCGTAGATGGCATTGACCAGACGGATGACTTTCTTTAAGAGGTCGGTTTCCGCGGCAACCGCCGTGCCGCCGAGCGCCGCTTTGGTCGCGATCACGGCTTCGGCCACGCTCTTCTGGTATTCCACCGCCGCCGGAATGACCTGGTTTAAGCAGATATTGCCCAGACACTTGACTTCAATTTCCAGATCCTTGATATATTTTTCCAGATAAATAATATACCGGGACTGAAGTTCCACCCGGGAGAGGACCCCGTATTTCTCAAAAAGATGAAGCGCCTTGTCCGTGACCAGCGCCCCCAGCGCCGCCGGTGTTGTCTTGAAATTCGGCAGGCCTCTTTTGCCGGCTTCGGCTTCCCATTCTTTGGTGTAGTTGTCGCCGTTGAAGAGAATCGGCTTGATGACCCGGATCTCGCTTTTCAAAACGTCAAAGACCGCCTGATTGATGTTTTTCGATCCTTTGGCCTTGATCTTTTCGGCCAGGTCGTCCAGGCTTTCCGCCACGATGGTATTGATGACCGCCGCCGGGAACGAAATGGACTGCGACGAGCCCACGGCGCGGAATTCAAACTTGTTGCCGGTAAAGGCAAAGGGTGACGTCCGGTTGCGGTCCGTGTTGTCCTTGCTGACCTGCGGCAGAGAGGCGATTCCCAGATCGATGATTTCCTCGTTGGTTGCCTTCGCGACTTTTCCCTTTTCGATGCTGTCGAGGATCTGCGTCAGCTGTTCGCCCAGGAAGACGGAAATAATCGCGGGGGGCGCTTCGTTGGCGCCCAGCCGGTGGTCGTTCGCGTAGGACGCGACGGAGGCGCGCAGAATATCGGCGTGCTTGTACACGGCGCGGACCGCGGCGATCAGAAACACCAGAAATGAGATGTTGTCCTGCGGTGTTTTGCCGGGGTTTAGCAGATTGTTGCCGTTGTCGTCGGCCAGCGACCAGTTGACATGTTTTCCCGATCCGTTGATCCGGGCAAACGGTTTTTCATGCAACAGGGCGGATAGATAGTGTTTTTTGGCCACGGACTTCAGCGTATCCATCACCAGTTGATTATGATCGACCGCCAGATTGGCTTCTTCAAACACCGGCGCGATTTCGTACTGGCTGGGCGCGACCTCGTTGTGCCTGGTCTTGGCCGGAATGCCCAGCTTGAAAAGATCCTCTTCCACATCATGCATGTAGGAGGAAATCCGCTCCTTGATGCTGCCGAAATACTGGTCTTCCAGCTCCTGACCCTTGGCGGGCGGCGCGCCGACCACCGTCCGGCCGCCCAGCACCAGATCCTGGCGCTTGTAATAGTAATCCATGTCGATCAGAAAATACTCCTGCTCCGGCCCCAGATTGGAATATACCTTCCTGACGTCTTTGGCTCCCAGGAGTTTCAGCATGTTAACGGCGCTTTGGCTTACCGCGCGGCTGGAGCGCAAGAGAGGCGTTTTCTTGTCCAGCGCCTCTCCCGTGTAGGAGATGAAGGCGGTCGGAATGCACAGCGTCGTAGAAATGCCGTTTCGTTTGATGAAGGCGGGCGAAGACATGTCCCAGGCCGTATAGCCGCGCGCCTCAAAGGTCGCCCGGATGCCGCCGGAGGGAAAGCTTGACGCGTCCGGCTCCCCCTGCACGAGCTGCTTGCCGGAAAACCGCTCGATCACGGCGCCGGGGCCGCAGGGATCGGCAAAGGCGTCGTGCTTTTCGGCGGTGATGCCCGTCATAGGCTGGAACCAGTGCGCAAAGTGAGTCGCGCCCTTATCCAGCGCCCACTCCTTCATGGCATGAGCGACGATGTTGGCCGTCTCCTGATCCAATATTTTGTCTTCGTTCATCGCTTCCGTCAGTTTTCGAAAGGTGTCTTTGGGGAGTTTCTGCTTCATGACCTTTTGGTTGAAAGTGTCCTCGCCGAAATACTGCGAGACGGGAACGAACTTCTCCTTTTCGATCACGTAGAGTCTTTCCGCCGCTGTTGTTTTTGTCTTTTTCATGGTTTTGTCATCCTTCATTCAAAAAGTTTTTATTCCAAAGGCCGGTTTTCCGAAAGTTCCCAAACTCCCGTCGGACAAGCGCCTGCGCAAAAACCGCAGCCGATGCAGCGCTCGCCGTCGACGGCATATTCAAATCCGCCGCCGGGCAGCGTTTGGCGAAAGATCGCGTTTGGCGGGCAAATTTCCTCGCACAGGCCGCAGTCTCGGCATGCGCCGCAGGAAGCGCAGTTTGTCGCGCAGGAGGCCGTGTCGGCAAACGCACGGAGCCGCGGGTCGAAATACTGCAGTTTGACGCGTTCCTGGCCGATCGGCGGCAGCTTGTCATAGGTCTGATCAATCCCGTGCAGCCGATCGTCGATCGACCGGGCGGCGATGCGTCCGGCGCCGATGGCGTCGGTCAGCAGTCCGGGACGGACCGCGTCGCCGATGGCGTAAACCTGAGGATCGCTCGTGGCGTAGGTTTCATCCACCACGACAAACCCCTTTTCCGTTGCAATGTTGTCCGGCAAAAAGGACAAATCCGGAAGGTCCCCGACGGCGACAATGACCGTATCCGCCGGCAATATTTCGCCGCCGGTCAGTTCGACGCCCTGGTCCGTGATGGCTTGGGTGAACCGCGGCCAGAGAAATTTCGCGCCGGCGGCTTCGGCTTGTTTTCTCTCCGCGCCGAAGGATGCCGGTTCCTGGACGTCAATCAGAGTGACGCTTTTCGCGCCCAGCCGAAAGGCTTCCGTCGCCGCATCGCAGCCCACGTTGCCTGCGCCGATAATCACGACCCGGTCGCCTGTTTTGGCCGAGTTCCGTTTGCTTTGCTTCAAAAATTCCAGCGCGCTTACGGTTTTTTCCACGCCGGGAATGTTGAGGACGCGCGGCCGCGACGCTCCCGTGGCAATCACGACAAAATCATTTTCGCTTTTGAACTTGGCGAACTGCTCTCTCGTCAAAGGCTTGCCCAGGCGAACCTGGCGGATATTTTTAGCCAGCCGCCCGATTTCATGCTCCACCACATCGGAGGGAATGCGGCTTTGCGGAATGGCATCCGCTATTTTCCCTCCCAGCCGCTTTTGGCTCTCAATCATGACGGCTTCATGGCCTTTCAGCCAGAGCTGCCAGGCGACGGAAAGGCCCGCCGCTCCGCCGCCGAACACCGCCACTTTTTTCCCGGTCTGCGGGCGGGGCCGGGGTTCCTTCGCGTTCAGCGACGCTTTGCCCAGCAGGGTAACGTCAACCGGCTCCAGATTGACCAGGCTGCGTGTGCAGTTCTGCATGCAGAGGTTCGGACACAGATAGCCGCAGACGGCGGCGGGAAAGGGGGTGTACTCCAGCGCCAGATTCACGGCTTCTTCCAGATGGCCCTTGCGGATCAGTTCCCATCTTTTTTGAACGGGAATGCCGGTCGGGCAGGTCGCCTGGCAGGGCGGAAGATATTTTTCATTTTCCCAGGAAGGAACATAGCGCCGGAGCGCTCCGGTGGCAATCACGTCGATCGGAGAGCGGTCCAGTCCCGACAAATCGCCGATTAACCCGCCCCTGCCCAGTTCATTTTCCCAGATTTCCCGCTTGAATTTCGCCATCGGGCGAACGGACCGGGCCGGTTTTTCAGACGGTTTGCGGGCGATCAAAAGCTGCCAGTCATCGCGTTTTTCCGCGAGCTGTTCGAATAAATACTGCCTGCCGATGGCCTCGAGAAACGTTTTGAGGTTTTGCTTCAACCACTCCCATTCGTCGTCCGGAAGTTCGGTCACCAACCGGGCATCGGGTTTGCTGTAGGCTTCCTGCCGGCCGCGGAAGAATATTTTTCCGCCGACCATGCCGACACAAGGCCGGTATCCAAGCACGTTTTTTTCTTCTTCCGCGCCCGCGCCGCAAATCACGGCGATGCCGCCCGCCATAAATTCCGCAAACGAGTCCCCCACCTTGCCGAAGACCCAGAGTTCGGGCGGCTCAAAGCGAGGATTGTATTTGGTCATGGTCATGCCGCGCGCGCCGATGCTGCCGCCGATGTACACCCGGCCTTGCGCCATGGCGTTCGCCACGCCGTTGGTGGCATTTCCGTGCACAATGATTTTCGCGCCCGCGTTGAGCCAGCCGACGTCGTCGGAGGCCGGGCCGAAGACTTCAACCGTGGTGTTCGCAAATCCCATGGATCCCAGGCGCTGGCCGGAGGTGCCCAGCACATCGACCTTCACCGGCGCATCGTGGGCCCGCCAGAGGCGGCCTCCAATGCCGTGCTGTCCCTCGGCGGTAACTTCAATATGACGGCAGCCGTCCGCCACGGCCTTCTGGATGCGTTCTTCCAGAATCCGCGAATCCACGCGGACATGGTTTTCCACGCCGGCAATTTTGATCGATTCTTTTCTTGTCATGGTTTGAGCCCGTATAATTTCTACAAAACGTATTTGATATTCAACCGCCCGGCGGCATCCGCATCGTTGATCCCCAGGGCATCCGACATGCCGATCGGCAGCGATGTCGAACGTCCCAGCGGCGCCACGATCTTTTTCAATTCCGTGTCAAACGTTAAAAACACGTCCACCAGCCTCTGCGCAACCTGCTCCGGGTCAAGACGCCTGTCCAGCCGCGGATCCTGCGAGGTGATGCCTTTGGGGCACACGCCGATGTTGCAGACGTTGCAACGGTCGGCCTCGGATCCCAGACAGCCAGCGGCCGCCTGCATGATGTATTTTCCCGTCTGGACGCCACTGGCGCCCAGCATGATCAGAGCGGCGGCATTGGCCGCCAGATTGCCGTTTTTCCCGATGCCGCCCCCGACAAAGAGCGGGAGTTCGTTTTGTTTGCCCAGCTTCACCAGCGTCATGTAGGCGTCGCGCAGGTTGCTGGCGATGGGATGCCCCATGGAATTCATCGACACATTGTAGGCTGCCCCCGTGCCCCCGTCCTCCCCATCCATGGCCAGTCCGGCCGCGTAAGGATTGCGGGTCAGATTGTTGAGCACGGCGAGCGTTGTGCTGGTCGCCGAGATTTTCGGATACACCGGCACGCGGAATCCCCAGGCCATGGACATGGACTGGATCATCTTAGCCACGGCTTCCTCAATGGAGTATTTGGTCTGATGCGTGGGTGGGCTGGGCAGACTGATCCCCTGCGGCACGCCGCGAATCGCGGCAATCAGCTTATTGACTTTATACCACATCAGCAGTCCGCCGTCGCCGGGCTTGGCCCCCTGTCCGTACTTGATTTCGATGGCGCAGGGGTCTTCCTTCATGAGCGGCAGGTTGTGGATGATTTCATCCCAGCCGAAATAGCCGCTGGCAATCTGCAGAATGACGTATTTCAGGAAGCGCGACCCAAGCAGCCGGGGCGGGCAGCCGCCCTCGCCGGTGCAGATGCGGACCGGCATGCCCATCTCCTCGTTCAAATAAGCCACGCCCATCTGCAGACCCTCCCACATGTTCGGGGACAGGGCTCCGAAGGACATGCCGCCGATGATCAGTGGATAGATTTCACGAACGGGCGGCATCCAGCCGTTTTCGCGGCTGGTCCGCAGCATCTGTTCCGGCGGCAGAATTCTTCCCAGCAGGGTGCGCAGCTCGAATTCATGGCGTCCGGCGTCGAGCGCCGGGTCGGTCAGCATGGAAATGCGGACAAACTTGATTTGATCGAGCACGCTTTCCGGAGCGTTTCTCCGGCCGCCGCGCCGCCGCGCCTCGCCGCCCTGGTTGACGTGAAAGCGCAATTTGTCGATTTCATCGGTATGCCTCGGGACGATGGCGTTGTTGGGGCAGACCAGCGTGCACATGCCGCAGCCCATGCAGGCATGCGCCGGATCAGTGCGCTGATCGATGCCGTGATACACGGAAAACAAATTGGCGGGCCGGTTCTCCAAACCGGGCGGCGTCGTGAGGGCGCGTTTGCGGTGGACGCCGAGTTCGATGGCCCGCACCGGGCAGACGGCGGTGCATCTTCCGCACAGGGTGCACTTGTCCTTGCTCCAGAGAATCTGCCAGGGCAGGTCTTTGGCGCTTAGTGTAGAGGGGGCAATGTGTCCCACTGGTTCCATTTTTCTATCTCCTGCCGCCCGTGGCGGACAATGACGGTTTCATATCTCATCGGCTGATCGTCCAGATTGATGTCCCGATCGGGAATGGACGCGTCCAGGCCGCACATTTCCGAGGAAAACGCAAAGATGCCGGGGCGTCCTCCCACCACGCCGGGGCGAAGTTTTTTGGCGTCCTGCACCATGAACATCGACTTGTCCGGCAGGCAGCCGATCACGCAGTTGGGGCCGTCGATGATCAGCGGCCGGCAGCACTGCTTCAGATTTCTCAGCATCCGGCCGTCGGGATGACGCGCCAGTTCCTCGTCCCGAAGCGGCGTGATGATGTGCTTGTACATTTCCATGCTTAGGCCGAGTTTGTTGCGCATATAATGCAGGATGTGTGTGAACACCTCCGAATCGGACTGGTAGCCGGCGTAGCCGGGGAAGTTGCGGGACATCAGAAATTCCCGGATCGGGACGAACGCCGTGTTCTCGCCGTTGGTCATCGTGGACATGCCCTGGATGAAAAACGGGTGGCAGGCGTAAATGTTGATCGCGTAATTGGTGTTCTGGCGCCCCTGGCTCAGGATCATCCGCGCGGTAAGATCCTTGCGATCCAACCCCAGGTAGTCGGCGACCGCCAGCGGGTCCCCCACTTCCTTGAGCATGATGACATCCGGCCAGAAACTGAAGATCATCATGGATTCGTCTTTTTCGCCCATCTGCCGCAGCTGGAGCTGCACCATCATCAGGCGGTAATCGATTTCCTCCCGACTTAAGCTCTCCCATTCGGCCGGGTATTCGTAAACGCGAACGACGTAGTTGTCCCTTTTCGGCGTTCCCGGAGGAGCCGGCTTTGCCGGCCGGAAGGGCAGTTTGTATTTGACCATGAAATCCTGATCGATCATGAAGCGGTCCAGCGCTTTGATGCCTTCATTGGAAAAGATGCCGGACAGGATCGGCTCGCTTTTGAATTTTTCGAACTCGCCCCCCAGATCGGTCATAAACAACCCTACGCCGGAACCGTCATGTCCCTCTTTCATGACGTTCAGCGCGTTGATGGCCATCATCGGCGACAGCGGATGATGGGATGTTACAGCAAATAAACGACACATAGTCTCTCCTCTGTGCATTTCAATCCAACGGGCTAACTGCCAGAGTCGTGCCAGTGCAGGATAAAAATAGTTTATCTATAGATTATATGAGTTTAGCCTTTTTGAAGGGTGTAACGACAATCCTGTGCTTTGATTCAAGCAACAAAATTGTTCTTTTGCGTAATATCAAGACAATTTTGTTCGGATTTGCATGAGACGGGAAAGTTTCATTGAAAGAGGCTGATGATTCCCGCTTGAACCTGAAGGTCGCAAGCAATGGCCGCTCAAACGGATATTGCTTGGGCAACAGTCCGTTTAGGCGTCAGCTTCTTTATTTTTCTTGCTGAATTTTTTCGGGTCGATGCCCATTTTCGATATTTTGTACTGGATGATGCGCTTGGTGGTGCCCAGCATTTTGGCCGCCCTGGTCTGGTTGCCGCCTGTTTCCTTGAGCGCGTCCATGATCAGCGACCGCTCCTGCGCCTCAACGACGGACGACAGCTTGCTGCGGTCCCTGCGCTCCGTCTCTTTTTCTCTGATCTGCAGAGAAGGCGGCAGGTGCGCGCAGTCCACCGTGTCCGTCGTGGTCAATAATACCGCCCGCTCGATGCAGTTTTCCAGTTCGCGGACGTTGCCCGGCCATTTATGCGACAGAAACGCTTCGATGGCCGCCGTGGAGATCCGCTTGACGTTCTTGCCCATTTCTTTGCTGTACTTGAGCAGAAAATGATCGGCCAGCAGAATGACGTCGCTGCCTCGCTCGCGCAACGGCGGCAGATAAACGGGAAAAACGTTGAGGCGGTAAAACAGATCCGCCCGGAAGCGGTCGGAGAGAATATCCTGTTCCAGATTGCGATTTGTGGCGGCGATAATCCGCACATTGACATGGATCACCCGCGACGAGCCCAGCGGTTGAAAGCGCTTTTCCTGCAGCACGCGCAGAAGCTTGACCTGCGCGGCGGCGGACAATTCGCCCACTTCATCCAGAAAGATCGTGCCGCCGTTGGCTTCTTCGAAGCGGCCGCGGCGCGTCTGCAGCGCGCCGGTAAACGCGCCTTTTTCATGGCCGAACAGTTCGCTTTCAATGAGCGTGTCGGGAATCGCCGCGCAGTTGACCTGCACCAGCGGGCCCCCTTTGCGCGGCGAGTTGTTATGAATCGCCCGGGCAATCAATTCCTTGCCGGTTCCCGTTTCGCCGGTGATCAGGACCGTCGTATTGGAATCGGAAACCTGCGCCACCAGACCGAAGACTTCTTGGATGGCTTTGGAATGGCCGATAATATCCATGGAAGGCGCATGCTGTTGTCCGACAATTTTGCGCAGGCGGCGGTTTTCTTCTTCCAGGGCCCGGATATGCACGGCTTTGGCCATCAGTTCGGCCACCGAGCCCATCATGGCCAGTTCCTTTTCCAGATCTTCGACCTGCTTGGCTACCTTGTCGGCGGATAATACGCCGACCACGCTTGCGTCATAGATAATCGGAACGCATAAAAAAGAAAGCTCGGCGCGGTTCAGATGACGTCTCGCCCCGGTGCGGTCCAGAAAGTGGGCTTCCTGCCCCAGATTCGCCACGGCCATCGGGCGGCCGGTTTCCGCCACCTTGCCGGTAATGCCTTCTCCCGGCTTGTACATGACTTCCATCCCGTCAATGTTGACGTCATGGGCAACATCCAGCCATGCTTCCTTTTTCTCGTGGTTCAAAAGCGATATCATGCCGCGCTGCATCCCCAGCCGTAAACTCATTTCATGAAGGATTTGTTCCAGTTGGTCTCTCAATTCCATCGGCTGCGCCAAAATCTTGGATATGGCGTGCAGCGCCGCTAATTCTTCATAACTGTGGATGCTCACGTTGTCTCGCTCCCCTGATTCGGCATCGGGTTTTTACCGGTCGCTTCCTGGCCCGCCCCGGTACAATGTAACAAATTTGTACGAATATCAACCGGTATTTTGTCCGTCCCAGGATGCTCATGCAAAGAGAAAACCATTTTGCGTGTTGGATAAAAAAAGAGCAGGAAATGTCGCTTTGGGAAGGTTCCGGGA
>Ga0116183_1005344_pt1 | contig 12256 bp, 8 predicted proteins | sample AD_UKC078_MetaG_FD_89753 | JGI IMG/M metagenome (GOLD analysis project Ga0116183, IMG submission 89753) | Active sludge microbial communities of municipal wastewater-treating anaerobic digesters from USA - AD_UKC078_MetaG | ecosystem: Engineered > Bioreactor > Anaerobic > Digestate | place: USA...
CGGCGGGTGTGTCGGCCGTGCCCATGTCCGCACGGGTGGTCCAGATTATGGGGCAGCAGGAAAACAAAAAGAACTTTCTGCTGATGCACGCGATGGGGCCCAACGTCGCCGGAGCCATCGGCGCGGCGATCGCCGGCGGTGTGTTCATCGGCATCCTGGGATAGACTCCAGGCGGCCCTGTTACGGGGCCGCCTGCGCTTTTGTCTTTTCTTTTCCATAGGCGGCGGACCGGATCAGTGTGTTGTAGCCGCAGCCGTGGCCGACGCGCAGATCGGCGCAGCGGCAAAAGTCACCCTGAGCGCCCTGCGCGGCGAGCTTCACCTCGCCGGGACCGAAAACAAAAGTCAGGCGGCAGGAGTTTTCCCGGTATTCATAACTGTCCCGTCCGGTCCTTTGCGCGTCGCCCATGATCAGACACTCATGATATTCGTCGGCAATCGTCGTCATCTGAAAAGTCATTTTATCATCATCTTTGCTGATCACACGCAAATAGTCATTGGCGTTTTCCTTGCCGTAAACAGGATGGGAAACTTCATGGGCGTACAGATACAGACAGCGGCCGCCATCTTTGTGATCCGAAAGGGCGGCGGCAGGTTCAGCCGCGCAGACAGTGCCTGCCGTGAAAAGAAAAATCAGCCACATAACGGCAAATCTCGTCATAACTTCATCTCCTGCGTATTTTTCGATGCCTCCCCTTAGCCGTTTTTTGTGTTTACGGCAACACAATTTCCACCCGCCGATCGCTGCAGTCGCGTTGCGGGACTGGACTCATCAACCGAGATGCGCCGGAGACGCCATCTTTTCATGCGAGATGCCGCTTTATTTTAACGCGGCGTTGTGCCTAAATATGCTCATGGAAGACGGCGCCCTCAAAGGGATTCTGACCCTCGAAGACGGCCGCCCCTGCCTTCTGGGAGAGGCGGGCCGTAAGTATCTGGAAGATGAAATCATCTGGAGGGGATATATAAAGCATTTCAGCGGCCGGCGGGTGTGCGCCCGCAGACTTGCCCAGACGGATTATGAAACGCTCAGGCCGATTGTCATCATCTGGCCCGACGATCCGGGTCCGGAAGAAGCGTTCGTCGATCTTTACTTCAACGAAAGGCTTGTCAAGTATCGGACGTCTTTTCTGGGACATCTGGCCGTCAATGTCAACGGAGAGATTTTCAACTTCTCGCATCTGATGAACGAAAACGAACTCCTCAGGCACGAGGAATATTTTTACCGGCCGGCACTGGGCGAATTCGCGCCGCACCCGCAAACGGGAGGCTACAACACGGACAATCCGGCAAAGCCGTACTACGACAAGTTCGGCAGACGCTTCATGCGCACCATCCACGTCCTGAGAGTGACCGGACTCGACACGCAAATACTTTCACAGATTTTCCATGAGGAGCTCGAAAAAATCACAAGCACCAGAGCAGACCCGAAAAAGCCGGGCGCGTATCCGGCCTTTAACATACTGACGCGTAACTGCGCGACCATCATCCGTGACGGTTTGCGCAAGGCCGGCTTCGGAGACATCCGCGGCATTTTCCCCCGGGACCTGTTTGTCAGCGCCGCCTGCTATTTTATGCGCCTTGCGGATAAAACAAGTGCAAAAGCGTTTGTCTATCGCCTCGGGCAGCTTTGTGTTTCCGAGGCGCCGCAAAGCGCCATGCCGCCCCTTTTGAATCCCATGAATATCCGTAAAAACAGTAAACTGAAAAAATATTTTAAAACTTGAAAAAGGAGAATTTTATGAAAGTACTCGCACTGAATTCCGGCGCGCGCGCCGACGGGGAAAGCTATACCACTTTGATGCTCAATCACCTCACCGAAGGAATGAAAGACGCGGGCGCGGATGTCGAGATTATCAATCTGCGCACCAGGAAAATCCGCAACTGTATCGGCTGCTTTACCTGCTGGACCAAAACGCCGGGCAGATGCGTCCACAAAGATGACATGACCGAGGAGCTCTTTCCGAAATTTCTTGCCTCGGATCTGGTCATCTACGCCTCGCCTCTTTATTTTCACACACTCAACGCGGCGATGGCCGCCTTCATGGAGCGCACGCTTCCGGCGGCCCTTCCTTTTTTTGAAGAGGACGAAGACGGAAACACTTATCATCCCATGCGTTTTAAGACTCCGGCGAGCGTGCTGCTGAGCGTTTGCGGCTTTCCTGAAATGTCCGAATTCGACGCCATGCGGGAATTTTTCGAGCGGACGCGCGATAAGAATTCACAGCCGGTGGCGGTTATCTGCCGCGCCGGGGCGTCACTTCTTTCCGCCCCGCAACTGGCCGCCAAATCCCGCGATGTACTGGAGGCCACCAGACAGGCCGGCCGTGAACTGGTAAAAAACATGAAAATCGCGCCGGAAACAATGGAGCGGATCACTCGTTCACTGGGCAGCGCGAAGACTTTTCGTAAAATGGGCAATATCTACTGGAAAACATGCATTGCCGAGGGCGTGACGCCCGGAGAATATGATCGTCGTAAAATGGTCCCGCAGCCGCAGAGCATGGAAGACTTCATGTTCATGTTTCCCTTCGGTATCAACGCGAAAGCGGCGAGAGACAAAAAAGTTCTTCTGCAATTCAACTTCACCGGCGCGATAAACGAATCGTGCCTTTTCCGTATCGAAAAGGGTCGTGCCCAGGCACAGACAGGCGGGGATGAAAATCCGGATATTGCCATAGACACGGACTTTGATCTGTGGATGGACATCATCACGCGCAAAGCCGACGGCCAAAAGATGTTTCTGGAGCAAAAATACAAAGTGAGAGGCGATCTGGAAATGATGATGAAGATCTTCGGCGGAAGATAATTACGTTTGAGTTTCTTATATCTTTTCTTCCGGAAAGGCACGGGCGCAGGAGCGCAGACGCGAATCGGCGGGCATGGTCGAGGGGAACACAAAGCGCACCGCTCGCTCGTAAAGCAGGTAGTCCCACGCCCAGTTGGTCAGCACCATGAGACGGTTGCGGAAACCGATGAGGTTGGCAAGATGAATAACCAGCCACATGATCCAGGCGACAAAACCCCGAAAGGTCCGTCTGCCGATCGCCACGCCTGCCGCCTTGCGGCCGATGGCGATCATCGAGCCGCGGTCACGGTAGCAAAATCTTTGCGGTTGTTTGCCTGAAAGCTGAAACACAATGTTTTTTGCCGCCTGCGCCCCGGATTGCATGGCAACTTGCGCCACCATCGGCAAAATGAGACCCTCTTCCGAGATGGCGGCCAGATCGCCGATGACATAAACATCCGAGTGACCTGCGGCCTGCAGTGTAGGCGTCACCGGCACGCACCCGTTTCGTGCGACAACAATACCCGACGCATCCGGCAGCTCTTCACCGCGGACACCCGCGGTCCAGACCACGGTTTTGGTTTCGATAAAGCCGGCCGGCGACGACCGGGGCTTTTCGCTTTGAGTGCGCACAATCACCTTATCCGGCGTGACTTCGGCAACCGTCGTTTTCAGCCGCACGTCAATCCCCATGCGCCCGAGCCTGCCTGCGGTATAGTCGCGCAGGTTTTCCGGCATGGCCGCCACCAGATGCCCGGCCGCCTCCAGTAAAATTATCCGCACCTGTGAAAAATCAATACCCGGATAGTCCCTGACCAGAGGGCCGTGAATCAACTCGGAAAGAGCTCCCGCGTATTCCACACCGGTGGCCCCTCCCCCCACGATCACGAAGGTGAGCAGCTCCTTTATTTTATCTTCGTCCGCCTCGCGCGAGGCGGCCTCGAAACAGCAAATGATATGATTTTTGAGCGCGACCGCCTCCTCCAACGTTTTCAGGAAATAGGAATGCTCTTCGACTCCCTCCACGCCGAAGGTCGCACTAACGCTGCCTGTAGCGACAATCAGGTAATCATAGTCGAGCTTCCCGTTGTCCGTCTCGAGACGCTTATTCGCAAGATCGATGCGTTGGGCATGCGCCAGCATGAATTGAATGTTGCGGTTTTTTCTGAAAATGCTGCGTACCGGATAGGCAATGTCCTCCGCGGAAAGCTCCGCGGCGGCCACCTGGTACAAAAGTGCCAGGAAGGTGTGATAATTGTTGCGGTCAACGACGGTGACGTCAACCGGCTGCCCGGCTAGTGCGCGCGCAGCCCACAGCCCGCCGAAGCCGGCGCCGATGATGACAACTTTGGGTTTTGTGTTTGTGCCGTGCAAGAGCTCCCTCCATCTCCGGACGGCCGCGACTCACCGGCGAAAGGATAAAGGACAAAGGCAAAAGGCGAAAGGACAAAGGACAAAGGCTGAAGGACAAAGGCTGAAGGACAAAGGCTGCAGGAAAAATCGCATGTCGAACGAGTTCGTCACCCTGCAAGTCGTTGAAGCCTCTGATCTTCTTTCAATTTGTCTTTGTGGGCGGCTACTGTTTTTTCGTAAACGCCGCTGTGCCTTTTTTTGAGTCTCCTTTCACCGGTTGCGCCGCGACTTTTCCGTTGGCGGTCTTTGCCGTTTTCTTCGCCGAGGGCTTTGCGCCCTGAGATTTCACCGTTTTTTTAACCGCCGGTTTTTCTTTGGCCGGCTCGAGCGTCAGCTTCAAAACATCCATCATATCGCTCACAAAATGAAAGGCCATCTTTTTTTGCACATCCGCCGGAATGTCCTCCAGGTCTTTCCTGTTCCATTCGGGCAGGATGACGGTTTTTATTCCCGCACGGTAAGCCGCAAGCACCTTTTCCTTGATGCCGCCCACAGGCAGGACCGCGCCGCGCAGCGTGATTTCACCGGTCATCGCCAGTTGCTTTTTCACCTTGCGGCCCGTCAAAAGCGAGGTGAGCGCCGCGAGCATCGTGACGCCCGCCGAAGGACCGTCCTTGGGCGTTGCGCCCGCCGGCACATGGATATGAATGTCGCTGTCGTCAAAAAATTCAGGGTTCACGCCCAGCTCACGGGCGTTGGTGCGAATGAAGGACAACGCCGCCGCCGCGGATTCTTTCATGACATCGCCTAACTGCCCGGTAAGCGTCAGACCTTTTTTCCCCTGCATGGCCGTGGCCTCGACAAACAGGACGTCGCCCCCCACCGGTGTCCAGGCAAGCCCAATGGCAATACCCGGCCTGGTAATGCGCGCATCGATATCCGTTGGAACACGCGGCGCGCCCAGATACTTGTGAATATCTTTTTCCGTCACCGTTTTGGACTTAATGCTTCCTTCAGCGATCTGCGCCGCCACGCCGCGGCAGGCGCCGGCGATTTCGCGCTCCAGATTGCGCACGCCCGCCTCACGGGTGTAACCGGTAATGATGGCGGAAAGCGCCCGCTGCGTCAGCTTGAACTGCCCTGCAGTCAGGCCGTTTTCCTTGAGCTGCCGCGGGATCAGGTATTTTTCAGCGATCTTCACCTTTTCCTCCTGCGTGTATCCGCTCAGTTCAATCACTTCCATGCGGTCCAGAAGCGCGGGAGGAATGGTCTCGAGCATATTGGCCGTGGCGATAAACAAAACTTTCGACAAATCGAACGGTACGTCCAGATAATGGTCGGTGAAAGAGTTGTTCTGCTGCGGGTCCAGAACCTCTAAAAGAGCAGAGGAGGGGTCGCCGCGAAAATCGCTGCCCAGCTTATCGATTTCATCGAGCATGAAAACAGGGTTGTTCGATTCCGCGCGCCTCAGCCCCTGGATAATCCGGCCCGGCAGAGCGCCGATGTAAGTACGGCGATGCCCGCGGATTTCCGCCTCATCGCGCACTCCGCCCAGTGCGATACGCCAGAATTTGCGCCCCAGCGCGCGGGCGATCGACTGTCCCAGCGAAGTTTTCCCCGTCCCCGGAGGGCCGGCAAAACAGAGAATCGGGCCTTTGGAATCAGGCTTGAGCTTGCGCACGGCCAGATACTCGATGATGCGCTTTTTCGGTTTGGCCAGACCGTAATGATCCTCGTCCAAAATCCTGCGCGCGAGCGCTATGTCCAGATTGTCCTCGGTGGCGTCATGCCACGGCAGCGCCGTCACCCAGTCGAGATAAGTTGACGAAACCGTATATTCTGCCGATGACGGGTGCATGCGCGACAACCGTTCCAGTTCCCTGAGGGCCTCTTTTTTCGCCTCGTCGGGAAGGTTTTTCTCCTCTATTTTTGTGCGGTACTCGTCCGTTTCCACGGCATTTTCGTCCGCCTCCCCCAGCTCCTGTTTGATGGCTTTGAGCTGCTGGCGCAGGTAGTATTCACGCTGGCTCTTGTCGATGTCGTCTTTGACCCTGGTCTGGATTTTGTTTCCCAGTTCCAGCACTTCCATCTGATGATTGACCATGCGCGTCAGTTCTTTCAGACGCTCTTTGACATCGGCGATATCCAGAATTTTCTGCTTTTCTTCCACCGGCGCGTTGATGATCGAGGCAATCAGATCGGCCAGTGTGCCCGCATCGGTAATCGACTTGGCCATCGGGCCGAATTCCGGCGGCAGAAAAGGTGAGAGCTTCAGGATTTTATCAAAAAGCGAAAGCAGATTGGACACCAGCGCTTCCGTCTCAATATCTCTGGCTTCTTTTTCTTCAATCACATTGATGCGCGCCTGCTGATACGGCTTGCCTTCGATTATCTCCTCGACGGAAAAACGGCTGACACCCTGCAGAAGCAGCTGCGTGTTGTGCTCCGAGGTCTTGGCCATCTTCATGATCATCGCACAGGTGCCCACCGCGTGCAGGTCGTCTTTCTTGTACTTTTGAGGGGATTCCGGATCATTTTTCGCCATGATAAGCCCCACCAGACGGTCTTTTGTCATGGCCTCATCCACCAGCACGGAAGCGCTACCCGTCACCTCCAGGGGGATCATTGTTTTGGGAAACACCAGTACATTCTGAAGCGGAAGTATCGGAATCACTTCCGGTATATTCAAAGCGTTTTTATTTTCAGACCCGTTTTGCTGAGCCATAATAACCTCCTGTTATTGAAATCCGGCGGGCTATTTTGCCGGGAATACGGATACACGAAGCGGTTTGTGCGCCGGCAGCTTTGTCAGCCTCACGGCCAGAATGCCGTCCGTGTATGATGCGGAAGCACCGGCGGCGTCCACCGGCGCGGGCAGACTGACGCTCCTTTCAAAATAGCCGTACGGAATTTCCGCCTGGCAGTAGCGCCCGTTTTGCAAAAGTCCCGTCGTCTTGCGAATACCCGCTATTGTGACACTGTCGCGGTCCGCCTCGACGTGCAATTCCTCCTTGCTGAGGCCCGCCATATCCGCCAGCACAATGACCTCATCGGCTGATTCATACACATCAATGTTCGGACGCCACATGTATTCGTATTTTTTGAAAGACGGGCGCACCAGATGAAAAACTTCATCCACCGCCTTTTGAAGCTCGTCTTCAAAAATATTCCCGAAATCAATCTTTATGTAGGTCATCACCGCCGCCTTTTTAGCCGTTATTGTTGAAGCTCCAGTAAGTATAGTGATTGCCGCAGCGTTTGTAAAGAGCGCGGGTAAGTCCGAGAAATTTGGACGACTTGGAAGATTAAAGGGCTGGTGGATGGTGAACAGCATGAAGCTTGCAGCTCATGGAAAACAGTTGCCTGGGCACGTTGTCATCTCGAAACAAAGTTGGAAATCCTTTTTTCGTGCCTGAGACTGTGGATGATCGTTTACGGACAAAATCCGAAAAGGCGCTAAAAAATAACTGGTTAAATAAAAACAATTTTGCTATGGAAGGCCCGCTCTGCGGGAGCTGTCTTAAAAATCATCCCGGCCCGGGTTCAAGCCGCCGGAACCGCCCATGCCGCAAGCAGTGTGAAATCCACAGTTTTCCCGTCGCTTTGCCCCTCGCAGCCGGATTCAAAGTGCCGCCACGGGACAATTATCTCGAAAAAAGGTTTTCCAAAGCAGGGCCTGCTAAAAGAAAAGAGTGTTATGAAAAAAGAACATATCAGAAACGTCGCCATCATCGCACACGTTGACCATGGCAAGACCACTTTACTCAACTCCATGCTCAAGCAGACGGGGGCTTTTCGCGCCCGCCGCGAGGTGGAGGACCGGGTGATGGACTCCATGGCGCTGGAAAAGGAGCGCGGCATCACCATCGCGGCCAAAAACACGGCCGTGGAGTACAAGGGCGTAAAAATCAATATCGTGGATACGCCCGGCCACGCAGATTTCGGCGGGGAAGTTGAACGCAGCCTCAATATGGTGGACGGCGCGATCCTGCTGGTCGATGCCAGCGAAGGCCCGCTGCCGCAGACGCGGTTTGTGCTCAAAAAAGCTCTGGAAAGAGATCTGCCCGTCATTTTGGTCATCAATAAAATCGACCGCCCCGACGCGCGCATAGCGGAAGTCATTTCAGAAACATACGATCTTTTCATCGACCTGGACGCACGTGAACATCAGATAGAATTTCCGGTTTTATACACCAATGCCAAAACCGGCGTCAGCCACAAAAAGCAGGGGGACGGCAGCTCGAACCTCGAACCTCTTTTACAGGCGATCATCGACACCATCCCGCCTCCCACAGGCAATGATGAGGCCAACGTACAATTTCTGGTGACGAATCTGGATTATGACCCTTATGTCGGCCAGATCGCGGTAGGGCGCCTCCAGGCGGGAAAACTGGAGATGAACGGCACCTATACGCTTTGCGCCGCAAACGGCAATCATGGCGGCGTGAAACTCTCCGCACTCTACTCTTTTTACGGCCTTACCAAAAAGCCGACTGCCCAGGCCGAGGCGGGCGACATCATCGCGCTGGCCGGCGTGGACGGGGTGAAGATAGGCGACACAATCTCGTCGGCTGCCAATCCCGAAGCCCTGCCCCGCCTGGTTGTCGATGAACCTACCGTTTCCATGGTCTTTTATGTCAATGACGGTCCTTTTGCGGGCAGGGACGGCAAGTATCTGACCTCGCGCCACCTGCTGGAGCGGCTGGAAAAGGAGGCCTTGCGCAATGTGGCCGTGCGCATCAGAAAACTGGCGCGCACCGATGCATTTGAGGTGTGCGGCCGCGGTGAGCTGCAGATGGCCGTGCTGATCGAAACGATGCGGCGTGAGGGCTTCGAAATGACCGTCTCCAAGCCGCAGGTGATCACGAAAAAAGTGGACGGAAAAATCTACGAGCCGGTGGAGCGCCTGTTTATCGACATTCCCGAAGAGTTCGTCGGCCGTATTACAGAGAAGCTCTCCGGTCGCAAAGGGAGGCTCGAAAGTCTGATCAATAAAGGCAGCTCTCGGGTCAGCATGGAATTTCTCATTCCCTCGCGGGGACTCATCGGCTTTCGCAGCCAGTTTCTCACCGACACCAAAGGGGGCGGCGTGATGAATTCCCTGCTGGAGGATTACGCGCCGTGGTTCGGCTCCATCCCCCAGCGCAACACGGGCGCGCTGGTGGCCGACCGCACGGGCAGAGTGACAGCCTATGCCAGCTACGCGATGGAGGACCGCGGCGAAATGCTCGTGGACATCGGCACGGAAGTTTACGCCGGCATGATCGTGGGCGAGCGCAACCGCCCGCAGGATCTGATCGTCAACATCGTCAAGGAAAAAAAGCTCACCAACATGCGTGCGTCCAACGCGGACGCCACGGTCATTTTACGGCCGCCGCGCATTTTGTCACTGGACCAGGCGATTGAATTTATCGCCGGGGATGAACTGGTGGAAGTCACGCCGCACAACGTGCGCCTGCGTAAAATGGAACTCGACGCCTCAAAAAGACAGATGAAGGCACGAAAAGAAGATTGAGGACCGCCCGCCCGCCTGCCGCCACGCCGCTTAAATATTATTGGTAGCCGGGTGGCGCGCCGGTTTTCTAGGGAGTGATCTTTGTCAAAAACACATCCGTCTGGCCGGTGGAACGTTTAAAATCGCTCTTTCCGAAATCAGAGCCGAAATTGACGCTGCCCGTAAAGAAGCCTGTCATGTACACGACATCCGCCTGATTCACTGTGATCCCCAAGCCATAGTCATCATACACACCGCCCATGCGTCGGCTCCAGGCGTAAGTGCCGTCCGGACTGACCTTTGTAATAAAAATATCCTGTTTGCCGGCGGAAGTTTTTGTATTGTTCCCGCCAAAATCAGCTCTGAAATCAACCGTCTGTTCAAAATAACCCGTTACGTAGATGCCCCCCGATGAATCCACAGCCACGGCGCAAGCCGCGTCAGCACCCGCGCCGCCCATGCGCCGGCTCCAGCCGTAGTCACCATCGGCTGTGAGCATGGTGATGAAGATGTCCTCGTCTCCATGGGAAGCCCCCTGATCGGGTTCGCCTGCAAAATCATCCGCAAAATCGAACTCGCCCCGAAAGCTGCCTGCAATATAGACATTATCATCGGCATCGACGGCAATACCTGATGCCTTGTCATTGTCTTCGCCGCCGATGCGCTTTGTCCATCCATATGTACCGCTGGCATCGATCCTCGTGACAAAGATATCTGTTGTATCTCCATAAGAGATTTTGGTTTCCTCACCGCCGAAATCAGCCCTGAAATCAACCGTTTTCTCAAAATAACCCGCAACATAAACATTATCATGGGCATCGACGGCAATACCTGATGCCCCGTCATTGCCTGCGCCGCCGATGCGCTTCGTCCAGAAATAATCGCCGCTGGGGCTGAGCTTTGTGACAAACGCATTGTACATGTCGGCGGAAGTTTTGAGATCCGAATGGCCACTAAAATCATCCGCAAAATCGAACTCACCCCAAAAGCTGCCTGCAATATAGACATTGCCGGACGTATCGACGGCAATGCCTGATGCCGATGCCTTGTCATTGCCTGTGCCGCCGATACGCTTTGTCCATCCATATGTGCCGTTGGAGCTGAGCTTTGTAACAAACGCGTCGTACAGGCCGACGGAAATTTTGGAATCCGAAACGCCGATGAAATCCGCCGCGAAATCAACCGTGCCCTCAAAATAGCCGACAACATAAACATTATCATCGGCATCGACGGCAATACCTGATGCCCCGTCATTGCCTGCGCCGCCGATGCGCTTCGTCCATTCATGCGTACCGTTGGCACTGATCTTCGTGACAAAGATATCCGTATTTCCAGAAGAGATTTTGGGTTCCTCGCCGCCGAAATCCGCCGCGAATTTGACATATCCGGTAAAAGAGCCGGCAATGTAAATATTGCCTGACGAATCCGTGGCAACAGCCCGGCCATGGTCGCTAAACTCTCCGCCGAACTTCTTTGTCCAGTCATACACGGGCTCGCCGCCCACCGGCATCATACTGCCTCCGCCTGTGCCGCCTTCACCTCCTCCTCCGCAGCCCGACAGCACAAAAACAACGGCCGGCGCCAGAAAAATCAGCATAAAAACAGCAAGCCATTTTCTTGTCATGATTTACGTCCCCTTCCGGAAAAACTCATATGATGTGGATTCTTTAAAATTCTTACACAAGAGACTATTTCGTGTCAATCACAAAGGACGACTCCGTAAAAAGTCAGGCGCCAACAGCATGCAGCTACAAGCCATGAGCTACGAGCTCTGACTTGTGCTTCTTGTCACCTGTTTTTATATCTGCGCGCTGTTTCCGGGGCATTTTTTAGCACTGACGGCCTCGTTGATTTCTTCCAGCAGACGAATCATCTCCTGCTGCGAGCGCAGATAATAGCACGCCCGGCTGTTTTTTCTCATACCGACCAAAACGCTGAAAATGTTTTTATCCAGACGGAAAACATCTTCATCCGTTTCGTCATCTCCCGCAAATAATGCCTTCGCACACCCTGCCTCACGCATAAGAACAGCAAGCGCAGTCCCTTTATCCGGAGCTCCTTGAGGAATCAGATTCAGGACGTATTTTCCACTGACCTGCCTCGGCACGGGGGTAAGCCTGCCTGCCGCTTCAGCAATTATTCTTTTCGCTTTATGTGCGTCGGCGGCATGCCGGTAATGCAGCGACAATGTCGGTCCCTTGTTTTCGATGACCACTCCTGTTGGATTGTCCATGTCCAGCAGACCCTCGAGCTGTCTGTGCCAGTCACGGGCCATTGCGGTAAACTCCCGTGTCCGGAGCTCCCATCCGGGGAGCCCCTCCGCCCCGTGGTTGCCAATCAGACCGGGCGGCGCGAAAGGAAGATACTTCAGAGCATCGGCGCGTGCTCGACCGGTAATTACGGCAACGTGCGCTTGTCCGGCCAGTTGCGCCAGCCCTTTTTTTACCGGGCCGGAGATTATGACGGACGCCGGGTCCGCAACAACAGGTGCGAGGGTTCCGTCGAGGTCAAAGGCAAAAAGGGTCGTTCCGTCAATGAATCTCTTCATGGCATCAAGACCCGTTTCAGTGAAAAGATATGCCGGTGATGCCGTCCGGTTCATAGCTGCACCCCGATCCTGTC
>Ga0116183_1005348_pt1 | contig 12249 bp, 12 predicted proteins | sample AD_UKC078_MetaG_FD_89753 | JGI IMG/M metagenome (GOLD analysis project Ga0116183, IMG submission 89753) | Active sludge microbial communities of municipal wastewater-treating anaerobic digesters from USA - AD_UKC078_MetaG | ecosystem: Engineered > Bioreactor > Anaerobic > Digestate | place: USA...
AGGGCCTGGCCGGTCGCCCCGTCATAGGTTCGCACGTGGCGGGTATCGACACCCCAGCCCTCCAGGAGGTCGAGCAGGAAGAGGCCGTCACTGCCAATCTTGCCGGCGTGGTAGACCTCCGCTCCCGCCTTGGCCAAGGCGGTGGACTGGTTGGCTCCCTTGCCCCCCGCGCTCCTGACAAGCGAGGAGGATTGGAGCGTCTCCCCTCCCCTGAGGATATGATCCACGGTGAAGATCAGGTCGATGTTAATAGATCCATAGGTAAGGAACCTCATCATGCCTCCTACAGCAGGGGGGCAGCCATGCGGAGGACGAGGCCCACCAGGCGGCTGTACCACTTGCGCTTGCGCAAGAACTCGGTGTCGATCTGCTGGCAGACTTCCAGCATATCCTCGATATCATCACTGACCTTGCGGATCACCGACGACCCGTAGAAGACCACCCCGTTCTCGAAGTGGAGGTAGAAGGAGCGGTAGTCCATGTTGATGGTCCCGATGATGGCTACCCGGTCGTCACTGACGAACATCTTGGCGTGGAGGAAGCCCGGCGTGTACTCGTAGATCTTCACCCCTGCGTTGAGGAGCGGGCGGTAGTAGCTGCGGGTGACCGCGAAGACGTACTTCTTGTCGGGGATGTGCGGCGTGATGATGCGCACATCGATGCCACTCTGGGCCGCGATCTTCAAGGCGGTGAGCATCTCGTTGTCGAGGATCAGGTAGGGGGTGGTGATCCACACATAGCGCTTGGCCATGCTGATGATCTGGATGTAGGCGTTTTCGGCCACGTTGTCATCGTCGAGGGGGTTGTCGCTGAAGGGCTGGACAAAGCCGTCGGTGCGCGCCGTGATCGTCGGCCGGTAGGCTGAGAAATCCTCGCTCTTGCCGGTGGAGAAGGCCCAGAGCTGCAGGAACATCTGGCTGAGCGACCACACCGCATCCCCCTTGAGTTTTACTGCGGTATCCTTCCAGTGGCCGAACCGGAGGAGGCGGTTGGCATACTCATCGGCGAGATTCATCCCACCGGTGTACCCGATGTTTCCGTCGATGACCACCACCTTGCGGTGGTCCCGGCTGTTGAGGCGACTGTTCAGATGGGCCCTGAGGGGGTTGAAGGCAACCACTTCCAGGCCCAGTGACCTGAGGTGGGTATCGAAGTGGGATTCAAGGGTGAAGAGCGAGCCCACATCATCGAACATCAGGCAGACGCGCACCCCCTGCCGGATCTTCTCCAGCAGGACGGTGAGGATCGAATCCCACACCTCGCCCTTGGCAAGGATGAAGAACTCCAGGAAGACGAAATGCTTGGCCTTCTCCAGCTCCTCGAGCATGTCGACAAGCCACGCCTCACCGGAGGGGAAGTACTCCACCTCGGTGTTCGACCACACCGGATAGCCGGTGATGTTGACGATGTACTGCGCCTGGCGGGCGAGGGTGTTGGAGTAGCGCTCAAGGGCACGCATCGGCAGGAGGTCACTGTATGCACCCCCCTCGACGCCCTTCTCATAGAAGATGTTCAACTGCTCGAGGCGCTCGCGGAGGAGCTTGTTGAGCCTGCGATTTCCAAAGAGGACGTAGAAGACCCCGCCATAGAGGGGGAAGAGCATGAAGAGCAGCATCCAGCCGATCTTGTAGGCGGGGTTGAGGTCGCGTACCACGACGACCAGGGTCATGACGATGGTCAGTACGTAGAGGGCCTGAATCCACAGGGCGTTGTTCTGTGCGTAGCCAAGGATGTTGAAGAGGATAAGGAGTTGCACGCAGATGAGGACGATGGATATGAAGAGTCGTCCGGTCAAAAAGTTCAAGAGTTTTCTGAGCATCAAACCCCCCTCAAAGCGAGTATATCATTGCTGCACAAAAGAGGCAAAGCGATTGTTCACATGCTGAACTCACAGCCACAGTAGTGCTGGCGGTAGAGGCCCATCTCCTTTGCCAGCTGCGTCGATCGCTCAAAACCACCCTTCTTCTTGAAATCAATCGGCTCGAACCCCTCCAGTTGCTCCCCAACCGCAAAAATCTGTGCACTGCGCTTGAAGCGGCTGACGGTCAAGGTGGTGGTGAAGTGTTCGATCCCCAACTCGACCGCCTTGGCCTGGGCCTCCCTGAGGTTGTAGGCAAAGCAGGCTTCACACCGCAAGCCGCCCTCCCGCTCTGCCTCCAGGCCACTGACAGCGGCGAGCCACCGCTCGTGGTCATACTCCCCCTTGATGACCTCAAGCCCGTGGAGCCGGGCGACCTTCAAGAGCTCCCCATAGCGCAGGGTGTGTTCGGCTTCGGGGAAGATATTGGAGTTGGGAAAGTAGAGCACGACCTGCCACCCATCGCCGAGGAGGCGCTCGATGGAGGCGGTGCTGCACGGACCGCAGCAGGCATGGAGGAGGATTGTCATAGGTGCAGGATAGGGCAAAGCGCAGAGCCCTTGCAAGGGCCCTCTCTTGACTGATAGAGTAAACAGGTGTCGGGAGGCATCTATGAAAGGCAAGAAAAATCTCGGACTCTGGCTATCGCTCCTGGTCACCGTGGTGATCATCGTACTCAAGATCCCACCGCTCTACAAGGTGGCACTGCTCGCCCTCTTCATAGCCGGTCTCCTCTTCATCCGCCGGGGCATCTTCCCCTATATGAAGGCCAACAAGAAGGTCACCAGCACCAACAGCGACGACTGGCCCGCGGCGTTCCCTCTCTACCGCAAGGCTATCAAGGCGGGTATCCAGAAACCCTACGTCATCACGGCGGCGAGCATGTTCCTCCAACGCGGGGATCGTGAGGAGGGCAAGCAGATCCTCCTCGATTACCTCGCCTCATCCAAGGGAAAGGACCCGGCACTGGACGGGATAGCCAAGACGATGCTCAGCATGGCCTATTGGATGGAGGGGGACCTCTCACACGCCCTCAGCGTGGTCGATGAGGTCCACCAGAGCGGACAGCGGGACAAGAACCTCTATATCAACTACTCCACCTACCTCATCGAGGATGGGCAGCGTGAGCGCGCCCAGAGCCTGATCGATGAGGCAAGGGACAACAACCTCGAGAGCCCGGGCATCCTCGACAACCAAGGGTGGCTCTACATCCTTTCAGGCCGCTGGGAGGAGGCTGAGGAGCTCTTCGGGAATTTGGTCAGCCGTGGGCCCCGCTTCGCCGAGCCCTTTGTCCACTACGCCCAGGTCCTCATCCACTTCGGCGAGGTCCAGGCGGCCATCGAGCAGCTTGAGAGTGCCACCGGGTGCACCTTCTCCAACACCTCCGCCATGAAAGAGGGGACGGTACAGGCCCTCTTGGACGGTCTCAAGGATCCGAAGACGCGCATCAACTGTGCCAAGGCGATCGACCGTGACCCGGCCGCAGTGGCGAGCGGGCGCCTGCCTGCCCCGATCAAGGGGGAGGCGGAACCAAGCGAGGAGGCCTTCCTGCCTGGCTTCGCCGTCCGCAGCCGCAAGAAGATCGAGCGCATCAAACCTCAGGAGCGTGAACCGAATCTCGAGCTCACCGAGGAGGACCTGGCGCTCATCGAAGAGCTGGAACGATCATAGGGAGAGCGTAAAGGCCAATCCCCAGACAAAACCACCTGCCGCTTGATCCCACCCACCATAGATCGTGATGGGCAGCGTGCTGATGCCCAGAAGCGAAATATCGGTGTGGAGCTCCAGCCCCAGGCTAACCTTGGGGTTGAAGGAGTTTGCGGCAAAGAGCAGGTCGGTGTAGATGGCGATCGAGCTGTTCTTGATGAGCAACACCTCCCCGAGGGAGGGGCTGAAGCCTGCAGGGCGCCAGCCGATGGTGGTGTTCAACCCCACCAGGTGATTGGCTGGGTTCGAGGGGGTGTTGAGTTCATGGCCTTGGCTGCGCAGGGCCTTGTCAGCGGTGCGGAAGCCGTCAGAGGTGAAGAGGGGGACATCCCCGCCTCGATCAAGGGCGAATCGCCCCCATCCGACAACCTCTCCCCAGAGGCCTATCGGCTCGTAGCGCACCTCGGAGCTGGCCTTGAAATCGATGAACGACCGTACCGCCCCATAGTCCCCCAAGAGCTGGTAGGAGAGCGAGAGGCCGGCGCTATCGAGTTGCCAGGGCTTCTCCTGGTCGAGGTTCAGCTCCGCCTCGAAGCGGGAGGTGGCGAGGAAGGTGTGCCCTGTCCAGTACTGGTAGTGTGCGGTATCGTCAAAGACCGAGAGGTGTTCATAGGATTGGGAGAGGGAGAGGCGCAGCTGGTCGGAGAGGGTGAGGTACCTCCCCTCCACATTGGCTCCCAGCGAGAGGAGGGGAAGGCCGGCGCCCACATCATAGAGGAGGGAGGTGTAGAGGGAGCCCCGGAGGTGGGAGAAGAGGTAGTAGTCCGCCTTTGCCGTGAAGGCGGGCATGGCGCTGAAGGTGTCACTGCTGGCGAGGCTGAAGGTCCCGCCGAGAGCCGCCCTCACCCCAAGGTCCCCGGTGGCAAAGGCGTACCCGAGACCAAGGTTGAAGTCGTCGGTCAGGTCGGTTCTCCCCTCGGTGGCCAGGGTGGGACCGACGATGTGGCTGGGACTGTGTATCGTCACATGCTCATAGAGCGCGTAGCTATCCTGGCTCTTGTTGAGTTTCACCTGCAGGGAGCTGCGCAGCTCGGAGAGCTCGGCCCACTGCTGCCCCCTGGGAAGGGAGGCGAGCTTCTCCTTCTGGCCCTGGGCTGACTCGTACCCCTTCTGGGCCAGGTACTCGACCTTTGAGAACTCCATGAAGGAGACATCCTCGACCGCGTTGCGGATCCAGATGACCTCATCAAGGTGCCTCTTGAGCTCCTCTACCCCCCGCCGTCGCTTGCCGATGTCGAAGGAGACGTTGAGGATTGTCAGGGGGTCCTTCAAATCGAGGGTGTCGAGGTCGTAGAAGGTGGTCGATACGATGACTGTATCGGCATACTCGAAGGCGAGGTTGACCGGCACCAGGTTGGTGATGCCTCCGTCGATGAGGAGGTGGCCATTGAACTCGACCGGGCTGAAGTAGACAGGAAGGGCGTAGCTCGCCTCCAGGACCGTGTAGAAGTTCCCTTCACTGAGGAGGACCGCACGCTTGGTCACCAGGTCCTCGGTGACCACGATGATCGGGATGGTGAGATCGGCGAGATCGAGATCCTCACCGAGGATCGAGGCGATATTTGAGAGGAGCCGTGAGGAGTCCAGCAAGCCCCCCTGTAGGGGAAGGCCAAAGTCGAAGAGAGTCTGGAGCGAGACGCCGGAGACGGCGCTGTAGATCTGGTCGGGGGAGAGGCCGGCACTGTAGAGGAGGCCGACGATGGAACCCATGGAGTTGCTGATGATGAAGTCGGGGATGATCCCCTCCTCCTCGAGGTAGCGTAGCACCCCGATGTGGGCAAAAGCCCGCGCAGAACCGCCGCTGAGCACCAAGCCTACCGGTGAGCGCTCCCCTCCGGTACGCTCGAGGACCCGGGCACGGAAGGCAGCCTCCCCATAGGCGATAGGACGGTCGGCACTGAGGATATCACCGGCCTGCCCGGCAAAGAGGGGGGCGAAGATGAGCAAAGCCATTAGGGCTATGAGCAGCAAGCGTTTGGATGTGTTCACGAGAGCCTCCAGTACCCTCACTCTAAAGCAAAGGAGGGGAAAAAACAATTATCACTCTCTGTTGCATTTTCCAATTGGATTTGATAGCATGACTTTCGAAACTGCCGGCGTGGTGAAATTGGTAGACACGTCAGACTCAAAATCTGATGGATGAATAATCCGTATCGATTCGATTCCGATCGCCGGTAACCACAACCTGCCCCAGGGCAGACCGCTAGAGAAGTGTACACCTACGTACTGCACGTGGGTGTATATTTTTATATCACCCTTGACGCACCGTGCCCCACTCCCCTACTATCTATTTAGATATATTTCGAAATTGAGGGTGCAATGGGTATATCAGAGACGATGAAGGCAGTGTCGGATCCACAGCGGCGCACCATCCTGACGCTGCTCAAGGGGGGCCGCCTCTCCGCCGGAGAGATCGCAGCACACCTTCCTGACCTCAGCGCCGCAACGGTCTCCTACCACCTCTCAATCCTGAAGAAGGCCACGCTTGTGCGCGAGGAACGCTACAAGAACTACATCTACTACGAACTGAATGCTTCGGTCTTTGAGCAGCTCTTGCTCTATTTCAGCCAGTTCATCGAGGAACCGAATGAAGAAAATCCTTGACCGCACCACCGCCGTGACCACGCTCATCACCCTCCTCTCCATCGTACCGGCCCTCCTCCTCTACCATCGGCTGCCAGAGGAGGTGGCGATCCACTTCAACGCCCACGGGGTGGCAGACGGGTGGGCGAGTCGGCCCGTCGCCGTCTTTGCCCTCCCCCTCCTCCTCGGAGCAATCAATCTCGTGTTGCAGTTCATGCTCCTGACCGACCCCAAGCGTGATACCGGAAGCCAGGTCTTTCGCCTTGCACGCTGGGCCATCGCCCCCGTCAGCGTAGTGGTCAATACACTGACGCTGCTCATCGCCCTCGACGTGCCGGTCAAGATCGAACGCATCATCCCGCTTACCATCGCCATTCTCTTTTTGGTCATCGGCAACTACCTGCCAAAGAGCAAGCAGAACTATACCATCGGCATCAAGATACCGTGGACACTGGCGAGCACGGAGAACTGGAACAAGACCCATCGCCTCGCCGGCTGGGTATGGAGTATAGGCAGCCTGGTGATAATCATCGCCCTGCTCTCAGGGCTTCCCGCCATGGCCCTCTTCTTGGCCGTCACCGCCCTCATGGTCATCATCCCGGTCATCTACTCCTACCTCCTCTACCGTAAGGAGGAGCCTAGCGATAGCGCCTGATGTTGGATAGATGCTCATCGTAGGTGTGGGCGAAGTGGATCTGCTGGTCAAGGCCATGGAGGTAGAAGAGGTCACTGCGCGCTTCAGGGAAGAAGGCGGCCCTCACCGCCTCCTTTGAGGGGGCGGCGATGCCGGTGGGGGGCAAGCCCCTCTTTCGCCGGGTATTGTACGGGGAGAGGGTCTCCAGGGCGATCGAGGGAATCGGGGAGTGCCAATCATCCAGTTCATAGCGGGTGGAGGCATCGATGCCCAGCGGCTCGTCGATCGCAAGGCGGTTGTGGATCACCGCCGAGATGCCTGCCATCTCTCCCGGGTTCTGTGTCTCGGCCTGGATGAGGCTCGCCACGATCAGGAGCTCCTCGATCGAATACCGTTCGAGCAGGGGAGAATTCAGGTTCTTCTGCACTTCACCCAGCATCGCCTCATACATCGCCCGTGCCAAGGTCTCTGCCCCCCGTGTAGTGCTCACCGCATAGGTACCGCTGAGCAGCCACCCCTCCCCAAAGCCCAGGTGGTGGGCACGTACCAGATCATCCACCGCCTGGATGAACTCCCCTTCACCGGAGACAGAGCGCTGGGAGAGGAGGGCGTCGATACGCTTGATGGTAAATCCCCCGCCGATGGTCAATGAACTGCCGCCCGCCTTCGGTGACAGGATGGCGGCCGCTTCGGCATATCCCATCTGGCGGGCGAAGACGAACGAGCCGCTCTGCAAGGTGGTGGCAAGCCCCTCATCGACGATGTAGGCGAGCAGGGCGGAGGCACTGTCCACCACCCCCCGCTCCTCGAGCAGCACGCTGACCTGCGTCGCACTCATCCCCGCTTCAATGGTGATCGGCACGCCCCCGCCATCGAGGGGGGATGGGGCCGGGTGGGGCTTGATGGAGAGGATGGTGGCAAAGAGGAAGAACATCGAGAGGACATAGGGGATCAAGACCCGTGCCTCGCTCATCATGAGCGGCTTCTTTTTCTTCTTTCGCGTGGGCGCAGGGCGCTTGCCCCCACCGATGGAGATGCTCATCGAGCGGCTGGTCACCTCCACCTTCCTCTGTGCCGGCTTGGGTGGCCCCGCCTCCTTTGCCTTCACGCTCACCTTCATCGATGAGCTGCTTGCACTCTTCTTCTCAGCCATCGGTGATCTCACCTGTGCGGCTCAGGAGCACCTCGATCTGCCGTCGTTTCTCTTCGATCGAACCATCGAGCTGGACGATCTGGCGATGGGCGCTCTCCATAGAGGAGCGCAGGTGGGCGATGCGCCGCATCTCCACCTCGATCTGGGCGGTTAGCTCCTCGGCCTTGACCTGGTTGCCCAGAGAGTGGATCTCCTGCTCCAAGGCGATGATCCGGTTGCGGTGCAGGCGGATCTGGTTGACCAGGCCCTCCCACCCCTCCTCCTCACTTCTGATCTCCTGCTCATAGAGGAGCCTGCCGTACTCACCCCCCTCGATCTTGCACTCATCCTCCAGCCTTGACGCGAGCTCCTCGCTCTCTGCCAGTTTTGCCTTGGGGGCGGACACCTCCTCGCTCTTGAGCTTTGCCATGGCACTCTGGTGGAGCGCAAGCTCTTCGTCAAGGTCGAGGCGGCGCGTACGCACCGAAGCGAGGCTCTCTGCAAGCCCACTACTGCGGGCAAGGTCGAGGTCCCCCTCCCACCCCGCTGCAGCAAGAGAGCGGCCGGCATTGAGCAGAAGGGAAGCGAATCGACTGCGCAGGCGGTGAAGGCGTATGAGGGCGAGGCGGCGGGCAAGTGTACCGCGCCGATTCATCGCCTGGGCATTGAGGGTTTGGATGCGTTGGGCGTGGGATGCGAAGATCGGATCGCAGAGCTCGCGGCTTCGAGGCGGCAGGGTGCCAAAGCCATACGCCTCCCATGCCATGGCGCCGAGGCGGGAGTAGATCTCCTCCTCCTGCTGGCCGAGGGCCTTGATATCCGCCTCGATCTCCCCGATCTTGCGCGAACGATCCTCGATCTGGCGGATGTACCCGGCGATCTGCTCCCGGGAGTGTACGGCTCGTTCCCACTCCTCCAACACCTCGCTGTAGCGTCTTCTCTGCTCGATGAGCGCAACGGACCTTGCCTCCCCCCCTCCCTCAATGCCGAGACGGCCAAGATCGCAGTAGAGGGAGGCGAGATCCTCCTCATGGGTGGAGATCTGTCGTCGCTTGTACGCAATCTCTTTTTGCAGGTTCGCCATACGCCGATAGTACCACAGCTTGTGGGAAGAGAGCAAAGTGTAGACAGGGGTTTTGGCTTTCCTTGACAAAGGGAGAAGAGGTTCGGTATCCTGAACAGTGAATTGAGATGGGACACAATGCACGAAAGGAGCAGTTGTTCCTGCCACTTCATGGGCAGGCGATGCTCTTGTGTGTGCCGATACCAACGGTCCCCCTGAGAGGAGAAGCTTCGTTCTGTCCAGCGCCAACCGGCCTACGGGCTCCATCCGCTCACCACGTCCATTACCCAAGCCCTCTCCGGCACACAGGGGGCAAATCATCACCAAGGAGACATGCTCATGGATAACAACAACAAGAGCAAGCCGAACGAAGACCTTGTAATCGGGACCATTCAAGTATTGAGTGGCAAAACCAAGGCTGACCCAAACCCCGATGAACTGGAGAGTCTTAAAAAACTGATCAAGAAGAATGTTCCCTTCATGCTGCGCGGTTACTTCACCGCCTACCTGCTGAGGGAGATTCTCCAAGCCAACACCCCCAAGCGCACGACGAAGAGCGCCCCGACAAAGACTGCGAAGAGCGAGAGCCCCGTAGCCCAGAAGGAGAAGGCACAGCCGAAGGAGGCGAAAGCCCGCCAGGAGCGCCCGCTTCCCGAGGGGGCACGCACCCTCTACCTGAACATCGGCAAGATGAAGCGCCTCTACACCAAGGAGCTGAGCCAGATCCTCCAGGATGAGCTCGGCATCGGGCAGGACGAGATCTTCTCGATCCGCATCCATGACAAGTACTCGTTCATCAGCATGAGCGAGGCCAACTGCGAGAAGGCGATCGCCACGCTCAACGGCAAGGAGATCAAGGGGCGCACTGCCGCCATCACCTACTCGAACAAGGAGTAGACCATGTTCGTCCAGCGCCTTGTCACCGGCCCCTACCAAACCAACTGCTACCTCCTCGGCGACGAGGAGACACAGAGTGCCTGGATCGTCGACCCGGGCAACGATAGCGATCTGATCATCAGTGAGATTGAACGCTACGGGGTCAGGCCGATTGCCATGCTCTTCACCCACACCCACTGGGACCACATCACCGCCGCAGGACCGCTTGCGGTACGATACCCCGACCTGGAGGTATTGGTGAGCGAGGAGGATGCCCCCTATCTGGGAAAGAGCGGGTACGAGAAGGTGCGCCGCGTCTGCTTCGACCGCCGTTTCCTCGCCCTCTATGATGAAGACTTGAAATTGCTGCCCGAACCAACCGGATTCCTCGTCGATGGACAGATTCTGGAGGACAGCAAACTCACCGTCATCAAGACGCCGGGCCACACCCCCGGGGGAGTCTCCTTCTACCATGAGGATGGTCAATTCGTCCTCACCGGAGATACCCTCTTCGCCGGCTCGATCGGCCGTACCGACCTGGGAGGTGGCTCGATGAAGGAGTTGTTGGCAAGCTGCAGGCGACTGTTGGCCCTTGACGGCCAAACCCAGGTGCTTCCCGGCCACGGGCCGACGAGCACCATCGAGGACGAGCGGAGCAATCCCTTCCTCATCCACTAAAAAAACAGGCGGCCCGGACAGAGGCTGCCTGCTTTTTTCTGTACTCCTACGGGCTATCGCCTGCCGGGACTCTCCTCGGCATTCTTGCAGTCGATACACAACACAGCATAGGGAATGGCACTCAGCCGCTCCTCCGGTATTGTCTTGGAACAGCGTAGGCAGAAGCCATACTTTCCGTTTGCGATCCTCGAGAGGGCATTCTCGATCGAGCGTAGCCGGTTCGCTTCATGCTTGTTGATCGCCTCCATCTTCTTGAAGGCGATATCATCGGCTGCCACATCGATGCTATCCTTGATCCCCATCGCGTTGACCATTTCACGAAAGTCGCTGTTGTCCTCGCTCAGCTTATCCAGCAACTCCTTGCGCATTGCAAGCAGCTGCGTCTCCATCTCCTGTACAAACGTGTCAGACACAACGGACCTCCTCGTATCACAATCGAGTGCAATCGTGATTTAGTTCAATATAAGATGGGGATAAGATTGCCATATGTCAAGCTCTTTGCAGGGAAATCCCTACCAATAAGGACGGAATGTCTCAAAACGGGCTCCAAATCATCAAATTACACACAATCTACAGGAAGCAGCTTCGCCGCTCCTGGCAAGAGTATTCCCAGACAGAAGCAGGGATGTTCACCCCGATCAAACCAATTCATACGTGCCGCGCTCATCTGCACATTGTGAATATTCACGGCGGTGACCTCGTTGCAAATGGCACCCATCATACCCAACGCTCTCACATCATAGCAGAGCTGTATGTTTTGAGAGAGGTGTGTATACTATATGGGAAAGGAGCCCGTAGCGATGGAGAACAGACATGAGTGCAAGGTAATCGGCATAGAAGCAGATGCCATCACCCTTTTGTTGGACACTGGCAAAAAAGAGACCATATCCAAGGATCTCATACCATTCACTGTGTACCGGGGGGATACACTCCTCGCGTACCTCGACGACAGCAACACAGTCGTCTTCGTAGAGCAAAAACCTGCAGATGAGAAGCCACAAGCCGCTGACAGGACCAACGTATATGTCACCCATGCCACAGCCCAAGGCTATGACGAAGGATCATTTTGGGGAGGATTCTTCCTTACGTTCTTCTTCCCTGTAGTCGGCCTGATAATTGCCTTGGTCATGAATAAGAAAGAGACAAGAAGAGGGGCCGTGCGGGCGATTGTAGTACAGCTGATAACATTCGCTGTATTGGTGCTGATGGGATTCTGCACGGTCTATTCATCCTATTAGCACCATAGAGGATCGGCACCCCCATATGTCCCTCTGAAAGAGCATGGGGGTTTCCCACTCCCTTGTTGATGAATAGCAAGCAATTACCACAACGGCGTACGAATTGATAGGGTCTTTACCTGTTGGTTACCAGTGCATCCCGTGTGCCTTTGTAGGCGCATGCATAAAGAATTCCAATACACCTACCCCCCTCTCTCATCACATCCTGGTTCACTCGGCTAGGCGCTGCACAGAAATCTGGACGACTAGAGGCAGATTGCCTTAAAACGGGTACCAGAACATGACATGTTTGGCAAACCGGCTATAGAGGCTGAAGGCCAACAGGAGCAGCAGGGTTGCCATGATTACATAGTCGCTCGCCGATAGACGGGACTCCATGTACCAGGTTCGCCTCTCCATGCGGCCGAAGCCACGCAGGACCATCGCATTGGTGATGACATCGATGCGGTCGAGGCTGGAGAGGACGAGGGGGGAGAGCAC
>Ga0116183_1005350_pt1 | contig 12248 bp, 10 predicted proteins | sample AD_UKC078_MetaG_FD_89753 | JGI IMG/M metagenome (GOLD analysis project Ga0116183, IMG submission 89753) | Active sludge microbial communities of municipal wastewater-treating anaerobic digesters from USA - AD_UKC078_MetaG | ecosystem: Engineered > Bioreactor > Anaerobic > Digestate | place: USA...
CACGACCGTGATCAGCAAGACCACGACGCCGACGCTGACAAGCAAGACGACGAAAGGCCAATAGGTCGCATTCATCGGGCCAACGCCTTCCTGCCGGCGGCGAGAACCCCGGCGATTGTCTCGACATCATACACGCACCCACCCCACGTGCCTCCACAGACCTGTTGAAGCAGGGCCCACAGCCGCGTGTCCTCAGGCAGGCCGGGCAGCGGTGCCAGGTCGGGGCGAAGCGGACGTTGGGCAAGCAGTAGATTGCCGTGCTCGACGCTCAGCACCTCCGCACGATCGCCCTTTTGACCGACCAGATTGACGTGGCCGTCCAGCCGGTTGCGATCGATCACGATGTCGATGATGTCCCCGTCGACGACCCTGCCGATGGGCCCTCCCGCCAGCGCCTCGGGCCCCACGTGACCGATGCAGGCGCCCGTGCTGACGCCGCTGAACCGGGCGTCGGTGATCAGAGCCACATGCTTGCCCCAGGCCAGGTGCTTCAATGACGCGGTGACCTCATAGACCTCTTCCATGCCGCTGCCCATGGGGCCGTCGCAGATCAGCAGAACCACATCTCCCGGCCCGATCGCGCCGGATTTGATGCCGGCCAGGACATCCTTCTCCCGGACGAAGACCTTGGCCAGCCCGCGCTTTCGATACACGCCGTCCGCATCGACGACGCTGGGGTCGATGGCCGTGCTTTTGATGACCGAGCCCTCGGGCGCGATGTTGCCCTTCGGGAATGTCACCGTCCCGGTCAAGCCGGCCGCGCGTGCGCGTGAGGGAGTCAGGATGACGTCCTCCGGATCGACGCCGTCCTGTTCCTGCAAGGCGGCACGCAGCCGGGCTCGGCGCTCGGACCGTTCCCACTGTTCCAGGAGCACGCCGAGGTGGTCGCCGGTAACGGTCAGCACATCAAGGTCCAGTATGCCAAGCTCCCGCAGGCGCAGCATGACCTCCGGAACTCCCCCGGCCAGATACACCTGAACGGTCGCATGGTTGCGCGGTCCGTTGGGCAGCACATCGACCAGGCGAGGCGCCTGGCGGTTCACGGCGATCCAGTCATCGACCGTGGGCCGCTTCAGGCCGGCCGCGTGGGCGATCGCAGGCAGATGGAGCAGGAGATTCATCGACCCGCCGAACGCGGCGTGGACGATCATGGCGTTGCGAATGGCCCCGTCCGTCAGCACATCCTTGATGGCGATACCCCGCTCTTCCAGCGCCAGCAGGGCCCGGACGGACGAGCGGGCCAGCTCGAGCCAGATGGGTTGGCCCGACGGGGCCAGGGCCGAATGCAATACGCTGAGCCCCAGGGCCTCGCCAATCACCTGCGAGGTGGAGGCGGTTCCCAGAAATTGACAGGACCCTCCGGGCGAAGCGCAGGCCGTGCACGCGACCTGCTGGGCGTATTCCAGCGTGACCTCGCCCCTGGCGAAACGGGCGGGCAGGCTCTGTACCTTCCCGGCATCCTCGCCCGCGGCCGGAGGCAACGTCACGCCGCCGGGGACCAGCACCGAGGGCAGATCTTTCATGGCTCCGAGGGCCATCATCATCGCCGGCAGTCCCTTGTCGCAGTTGGCGATCCCCAGCACACCCTGCCGTCGGGGCAGGCTGCGAATCAACCGTCGCAGCACGATGGCGGCGTCATTGCGGTAGGCGAGGCTGTCCATCATTCCGGCAGTGCTCTGCGTGCGTCCGTCGCAGTGTTCGGTGACGAAGGAGGCAAAAGGAATGGCGCCGAGCCGTTTGATCTCCGAAGCCGCCTCCTCCGCGAGCAGGACCGGCTCGAATTGTCCCGTGCTGTACGTCAATGCAAGAGGTGTCCCATCCTTGTCGCGGATTCCGCCGTGCATGCCCAGGATCAGGAACTGTTTCTTTCCAAAATCGTTCGGCTCCCACCCCTGACCCACGTTCTCGATCCACCCGAAGACGTCGCCGCAAGGCGAATTCCGCAGGAACTCAGCCGTCATCGGCAGCTTTCCTTTGGGGCCGGCGGCCTTTGTTTGGATGCGACAGACGTGGCCCTGCTCCGGCTTCAGTATGTCACGAGCAACTTCGGACAGCTTCATATTCCATCCTCATACATCCTTCCCAGCATCGCGGCGCCGAGCAGCGAGGACTGGTCCTGGTAGCGATACTCCGATGCCGCCATCCACCGCTTCTTCAGGAGGTCCATGCCCCCAATCCTGGCGCCCCCGCCGGTGGTGATGATCGGCTGTTTCAGCTCGATGAATTGCGACACTTCCTTCAGGTGGCTGCCCACATAACGGAGATTGCCTCGCAGCAGACCGAGCAGCATCTGCTGCCGATCCGTCTCCAGCGTGACACTCGAGAAGGCCGCCGTCAGGGGCTCCAGGCTGTAGCGCGAGCCCTGAAGGTACGGGACGTATTCCGGCAGTTCGTCCTCGCTGGACGTGCCCTGCGCCAGATAGCCGGCAATCGTCTGCGGGACGAACTTCTCGTAGAACTCATCTTTCGACATATCGCGGCAGAACACCGAGTGGAACCACTCCAGCGCCTTGCCGCCCGTGTTCAGGACGAAAAACGTCATCCATCGACCCGGAAGGACGTGACATCGGATATTGTAGTTCGGTGATCCGACCGGCCGATCGATGCAGACGGCCGCGATCTCGCACGTCCCTGCAATGTCGACAACCTGTCCCGGATCGGCGAGCCCCGCGGAGAGCCCCGCCAACACGGCATCGTTGCCGCCGCAGAGCACCGCCGCTCCCCGCGGCAGACCCAGTTCATCGGCGACTTCGGGCAGCAGGGTCCCCGCGGCCGCATGGCTGGGCATCAAGGGCGGCAGTCTCTCCGGATCGATGCCCGCCTTCTCCAGCACCCTGTCGAGCCACGAGAGCTGATTGCGCCGGGTATCGTAAAGTCCAGTGATGGACATCGTCGAAGGGTCGATGGCCCACTGCCCTGTGAGTCTCTTGACCATGTACGTATTGGTGTGACCGAACTTGTACGTTCGACTCCACACGTCGGGCTGGTTGTCGCGAATCCATAGAGTGGAGCACAGCGACGAGCCACCCGAGACAGGCAGATTACACGCTTCGGCGAGGAGGAACTCCTCGCCGACGTCGTGCCGAATTCTCCGGGCCTGCTGTTGCGACCGCTGGTCGAAAAAGAGAATCGCCGGTCCCAGGGCGTTCCCATCCTCGGCCATGGCGGTCAGCCCGGGCGTGGTCACGGAAAGCGAGAGAATGCCGACCTCGGCCAGATTCGGCTGGAGCTCCCGACAACAGGACCTCAGGGCCTCCCACCATTTCTGCGGATCGATGTCGGCTTTGCCCTGGTCGTAGACGCGCACCTCGTACTCGCGGGACGCACTGCACTTCAAGTCCAGGCCGGGGTTGAAAACGCCCATCTTGAACGCGGTCGTGCCGACATCGATGGACAGAATGTCTCTCACGGTTCCAGCACTCCCGCCTCGATCAGAGCAGTCCTGATGGAGACGATCTGACCGGCGTCGAGCGGATACAGGGGCCTCCTGGGAATCCCGCCTCGGAATCCCAGCAGATTCATAGCCGCCTTCACTCCCGGCACTCCGAACTGCCCCGCGATGCGATGGTTCGCCTCGTTGAGTTTCTGGTTCAGACTCTCGGCATCCGGCATCCAGCCCCCGATGAGCGCCTCGTGAAGCCGGACCGCCGGATTCGGACTGTAGTCGGCAAGAGAAACCGTTCCTCCGATCGATCCCCTTTCCACAAAGCCGCGAAGCTTGCCGATCGAACCGACCATGACGCAGAAATCGTCACGGTCCAGGTCCATGATCTTGAGGTCGCAGCCGGGCGTGCTGTCTTTCATCCCGACGATGTTGGGATGTTCCGATAGCCTCTGGATCAGCTCGAAAGAAAGCGTCATGCCGTTGAAACCGGGGCTGTTGTAGAGGAGCACCGGAATGCGGGCATGGTCCGCCAGCGTCGAGAAATAGCGAACCAGGCAGTCATCCGTCAACTGCTTCCGGAAGTACGACGGGCTCTGCACGAGTGCGTAGTCGACGCCCCGCGAGGCCAGCCATCCGAGGGATTGCTCGGCGCAACGCTGGGCCTCGTACATAACGCCGGCGATCACGATCTGCTCATCGCCCTTGCCCTCGAGAACGGCATCGACGACCGCCTGCCTCTCCTCTTCGTTGAGGCTCTTGTTCTCCCCGTTGGAGCCGAGAGCCAGGTAGCCCCGAAGCGGCGTCTCCCGGTAGAGAGCCATGTTGTATTCCAGGGCCTGGGTATCCAGGGCTTCATCGTCTGCAAACGGCGTGGCGATCGGGGCGAAGATGCCCTTGAGTCTTTCTCTGTTGCTTGAATCCATCGGACCTCTCATCCGGCGGCTGCCTGAGTGCCGTCACTGAAAGTAGTCCACCAAATCGGTCACACGAATGATCCCGTCGATTTTCCAGGGCTTGCGGCTGCGGATTAACTCCGCCTGCGGGCCGTCTTCATCGCCCAGGCAGGACAGGACGATATCCGCCAAGCTCAAATCCTCGTCCCGCGTGTAGTCGTTCACGGTCGCCACAACGTTCATTCCGGCGGCCTTGGCGGCCTTGACCCCGTTGCTCGAATCCTCGACGACAACGCATCGCTCGGGCCGCAGTCCGGTCTTCTCCAGCGCCAGGAGATAGATCTCCGGGTCCGGCTTCTTTCGCTTGACGACGTCCCCGGCCAGAACGAGGTCGAAGTGCATGTCCGCAAGCAGGCCCTCCAGGATGGACCGAGCCGCCCTTTCGGCCGATGTCGTGCAAACGCCCAGCATCAGCCCGCGGCGGCAAGCCTCCTGCATCAGGCGGTGCACACCCGGCCGCAGCGGCAACTGCCTGCGTTCGATCATCTCGATGAAGATGTCCGTCTTACACTGATGGAGTTGCGCGATCAGGGCATCCTCCTGGTCGGGAGGAATCTCCCTGCCGAAGCCCCCGGTGCGCAACTGATGCCGCATGCGTTCCTTGCCGCCGCCGACTTGCAGCATCTCATGGTACTTCGGGACATCCCAGCGAACGTCGAATCCGAAGCTCTCGAACGCACGGTTGAAGGCGACCCGATGGCCGTCCCGTTCCGTATCGACGATCACCCCGTCCTGGTCGAAGAAGATGGCCTTGATTTCCGGCATCGTACGCCTCACCCGGCCTTCCCCGCGCATCCCAGGACGTCGATCCACCGCTCGACCATCTGAATCGTCGCCCTGGAAACCGCGTCATCCAGCCGCCCGGGATTGTACTCATCCCGATGCGTGCTGATGTAGCCGTACGTTGCGTCGATGAGCGTGTGTTTGAGCTCCGTGGAAACGTTGAACTTGCACCCGCCGCACGCCACAAGTCTTCGCACCACGTCATCCTGAAGCCCCGTCCCGCCGTGGATGACCAGCGGAACCGTCGGCTCAGTCCCGTTCAGCACTTTGAAGACCTCTTGCAGGAGGTCGAAATGGAGCTTTGGGTTCTTGGTCTTGTACACCCCATGGGCGGTGCCGATGGCCGGCGCGAACAGATCGATGCCGGAGCGCCGGACAAACTCCTCGGCTTTGCCTGGATCGCACAGAGCGGCCTCGTCCTCAGTGACCTTGATCTGGTCCTCCACGCCGCAGACCGTGCCCAGCTCGCCCTCGACCGTGACATCGCCAAGGGCATGGCAGTAGTCCGTCACGGCCTTTGTGACGCGTACGTTGGCTTCAAACTCCTCTTTCGACGCGTCAATCATGATATTCGTGTAGCCCGCGTCGGCAGCGGCTTTGCACAGAGTCACATCGGTGCAGTGATCCAGGTGCAGGCAAATGGGAACAGACGCGGCTTCCGCCAGGGCGCGGTACGCCGCGACCAGCACCTTCACCCCCAAAAACCGCACGGGCGCGACGGAGGTCTGAAGAATGAGGGGAGCTCTCTTGCCCTGCGCCGCCTCGATAACCGCCTTCATCTGGACGATATTCGTGACGTTGAAAGCCCCGACGGCGTATTTGCCCTCCGTGGCTTTCAGCAGCATCTTCTTGGCCGATACGACTGCCATTCACGACTCCTATGCTCACAGACCAGCGACCTGCCCCACTCCCGCTTCACGCGCCCATCCGCCGCCAGTATACACGCCCAGACCACCGTAGAGTACAATATTACGTGATCATAAGTGCCTATGCCAATCGGCCTTGTGCCACGTTGTGACGAAAGCCCGTGCCCGTTCACCGTCAATCCGGTAATCTCCAGAGACCATGGTGGCGTAAAGACTTCTTCGCACATTTTCTGATTGATGTCACTCTCGTCGATGCAAGAGGGTCTGATACGGATCAGGAAATGTTTTTGCGCGCCTGTGAGAATAGGGTAGTGCCCTGGGTCTGCCTGTGGCATACTCTCGAAGAAACGGAGGGACTGTCTCATGCAGATCCAAGCTCATCACCCCGACGATTCGTGCAAGTGTGGGTGTATGCCTATCGCAATCATAGGCTGGACGCGATCGCCCCCAAACGACAGCCGGGCTGCCCCGGCAAGTTGCCCGTGGCTGTGAAGGGCGAAGCAACAGTGCAGCGCCTGGCGGGGCGGCGCAAGACTGTGACATTTCCAGGGATTTTCTGCGAAGATGCGTGGTTGTTCACGGCTGCGGATGCTGTGAAGACCAACGGCTCTTCAGCAGAAAGGGAAGGAAGTGTACATGGACACGGAGCGATGGCTTTCGGGCCCTCCGCAACCTGTGGTGCGGAGGCTTGGGCTTGATTGAACTGAATGAGGGGATATGATACTCTCGTGAAGTGGTGCCGGGCAACTTGGCGCGTGAACGTTCATTGAAACTCAGCTGGCTGTGACAATACATCAGGAGAGACACAATGTCGTATGTACAAAGCCTTCAGCAAGTCACGGTCGGGTCCAGACAGTGGCGACCAGTGAGCGTCCTCGCGGCGCTGATGTTCGTGTGCACCCTGCCGGTGCGTTCCCCGGGTGCCGGATCTGTGCCCGGACTGGTTGTTCCGGACGGCTTTGGCGTCAATATCCACTTCACCGGTGATCCTCAGGACCTTGACCTCATCCGTGACGCCGGTTTTCGGTTCGTCCGAATGGATCTGACCTGGTCTGGCGTCGAACGCCAGATGGGTGTCTATGACTTCGAGAAAGCCGGTTATGACGCCCTGACTGCCGGCTGCAAACGCCGCGGCATCCACATCATCTACATCCTGGACTACAGCAACAGACTGTACGAACAGGAGCGATCGATTCGGACGGGACCAGGACGAAAAGCCTTCGCCGCTTTTGCCGAGGCCGCCGCCAGGCGATACGCGGGTCACGGAATCCTCTGGGAAATCTGGAATGAGCCCAATCTCAGGCAATTCTGGTCACCGCAGCCCGGCATCGACGACTATTGCAGGCTTGTCGAGGAAGTGGCTCCGCTCATCAAGCAGGCTGATCCCTCTGGGACGGTTGTGGCCCCGGCAACCTCTGGGATCCCGTTCGACTGGCTTGAGACAGGTTTTGAGAAGGGCCTGCTCACCTGGATTGACGTCCTCAGCGTCCACCCGTACCGCTCCCAGTCACCGGAAGCTGTTGTCAAAGACTACGAGCGGCTCCGCAAGCTCATCGGACAATACGCCCCCCAGGGCAAGCAGATCCCGATCATCTCGGGCGAATGGGGTTACTCCAACATCAACTGGAACAAGGCCCAACTGTCGGATGAGCAGCAGGCGTCCTATCTCGTCCGCATGTTCCTGACGAACCTCCAACAGGGAATCCCTGTCAGCATCTGGTACGACTGGAAGAACGATGGTACAGACCCCAACGAGCGGGAACACAACTTCGGTACGGTCGGACACGATCTGAAGCCCGAGCCCGCGTATATCGCCGCAAGAACATTCTCATCCACTCTCGCCGGCTACGCCATCGAGAAGCAACTGGATGCAGGCAATGAGGAGGACTTCGTCTTGCTGCTGGCCAAAGGGAACCAACGGGCATTGGCCATGTGGACCATCGCCACAAACCACGAAGTGGTACTTCCACTGGAAGCCTCCGCAGGAGTCCTGGTCGACATACAGGGCCAGAAGAAAGACATCTCCTGGCCGACCAATCAACTTCGGCTGACCGTCTCCGGCAATCCCCGGTATCTGCTCATTGCCGACTGAACTACGAAGACCCGTGCGCTCCGCGGAGAGGCGAGGGGTCTCAGCTTTGGCCACAGTCCGTGGCCGGCATGGGCGCCGGCGGACAGGACACCAAGTCTTGATCAGTACTCACCCGGCGTATGCCGCTGGCTGCCGGGCCGGATCGGTGGCCTTCCGGGCCTCGCTATACGCCTCCGCCATTTTCTCAGTCGAGGCAGACAGATACACGGATGTGGTTTTCAGGCTGCGATGCCCCACTTGCTTCTGCACTATCGGCAAAGGTAGGCCGCGGTCCACCACGTAGTGCATGATGTGAGAGTGCCGCAAGGAGTGCACCGTGAACATCTTCAGGCTCTTGCCACAAGTGTCCTTGCCGTAGACCTGCTGTAAGCCTGCCTTGGTGACATAGTGCTGGAAGATCTGGCGAATGCGGTCTTCTGTATATGGGGTATTCCAACGTCTTCCGGGGTGAAATACGTAGGCGTCTGGCTTGATGATCCGGTCTTCCCGCTTGCCCATGATCCCCTGTTGCCTGAGCATGCTCTTGAGCTCGTTTGTCAGTCCCTGGGGCAGGGAACTGGTTCTGGCGGTCTTGGTCTTGGTTGGTGAAAAGCGAGGCGCATGGACGTACCGGGCAACCGTCTCGAGAAGCCCTTACGACAAACCGCCTGCTCCTCAGAGTGGCTGGTTCTGAACCCGATCATCAGTGGCCGGGTTTAACCCGATCCGTGACACGCGGATCGCTGACGCTGGAATCGCCGGGCCCCGGATCATCCGGCTCATCGTCATCGACGTAGATTGCCGGATGGCTGTTGATCAAAGCCATCTCCACCGCCGCAAGGGCACGGTTCACGTTCAGAACCCCTGCTCCAATCGGCGCAGCATCGTTTTGAAGTTCTCCCTTTCGCTTTGTGTCAGGTCGCCGTTGCGGCAGGCGGAACGGTACACGCTGGCGGCGGCATCCCGTTCTCGTCGTTCGAGATGAATCGCACCAAGCAATGCGTAGGCGTCGCCGTATGCGACGTCAAGCCGAATCATATCGGTAAGGACCCGCACCGCTTCATCTGTATCTCGGCGCTGGTGCAGGAAATAGGCGTACGTATAGCCGTACTTCCCCTCGTCCGGGTGCAGTTGATAGGCTTTCTTGCACCATCGGAGCGATTCGAAAGGTCGGTCCGCAGCCAGCATTACACCCAGATTGTATGCCGCGGCTGCCGAATTGGGATCGATCTGGAGTGCCCGGCGAAAGGCTTGTTCTGCCTCCATCGGGCGTTTCATCTCGTTCAGGAGCATTCCGAGGTTCAGATGGATGGTTGGATTGTTCGGGTCCAAGGCGACAGCCCGAAGAAACGCGGCTTCCGCCTTTTCATTCTCACCGCCGGCGTTGTATAGGAACGCCGTGTTCACATGGGGTGGTACAAAGTCCGGTCGCAATCGGATGGAAGTCAGGTACGAGGCCAGGGCTTCGTTATGGTCTCCTCGCTGCAAGTGAAAATTGCCGAGGTTGTACTGGGATGCGTAGTCGTCGGGACGAGCGTTGAACATCTCCAACAACTCTGCCGTAGCACGTGTGACGGCCGCCTGATACTCGTCCGCCAGTCGATCTGTTGGAACCGCGGCCAACGCAGCGGCGGCGCGCACACGCACCAGCCGGTACTCATCGCCGGTCGCCTGGGCCAAGACCCTGGAGCTCTCGATCGTGGGATTCCCATGCAAGGCCTCGGCCGCGGCAGCACGCACCAGCGGCGAAGAATCCTCCCGGAGAGCTGCGACCACAACCGGCCACTTGGCCCGCGATTCGCAGCGATGCAACAAACGAATCAACGATGCGGCGAAGATCTCATCGCGATCCTTCGAACGAATATAGGCCAGGATGGCTCCCAAGCGGCTCCAATCGCCTCGTCTCGCGGCATCCACCAGAGCCGCTTGCTCCAGGACAGCTTTCTGATAGTCCCGCTCGTGCCATGATCTTACCTGCTGGTCCGCCCACGTCGGGTCTTTGTCCTCGTGGCAGATGTTGCACGCGTTGGGGGACTTGAATTCCAGCGTGGCGGCCGGGGCAGGGGGGCGCATCGAGTGATCGCTCCGGGTCATGCGGGCGAAGTCGGTCATAGGCATGTGACAGGCGATGCACCGGTTGCCCGTGCTGTCGCCTTTGTGGTGCGTATGCGCCGTGGCATTATCCACCCGTTCCTGATGGCATGGCAGACATGCGGCATTGGGGTTCTCGGGCTCTTTGAATCGATAGCGTCCGCTGGAGGTGTGGCAGTGCATGCAGTCCAGCCGGCCGCTCTTGACGCACGGGCTCAGGCGCCAACCGGTCATCGTGTAGTTCTCGCCCAGATCGCGCCCGTCCGGGTAGAAGTCCGGGTGCTCCAGGGTGGTCAGATCGAAATGGTCGAGATAGCGGTCGCCGGGCCTGTAGGACGCGGTCACAGGGTCCATCTTGGCATGGCACCATCCACACATCGAGTTCGTTTGCTCAGCGGTGAAGGTCCGGGTGATGATGATCTTGAGATCCTGCGGCGTCTGGCCCTCAGGGGCCGCCCGACAGACTCGGACATGCTCTTGAGCTGAACCATGGCAGACCTCACAGTTGATGCCCGGTTCCCCCCATGTCGTGCGATAGGTGTCGGTCTTCAGATCGTACTTGGTCGACAACTGGCTTACGTGGCAGCTATAGCACGAGGTGTTGAAAGTGTACATTGGATCCGTCCAGTGTACGGGCGCGTCGGGTGCCGTATGGGGGAAATGACGGACGCCGCTGGCCGCCGTGTCGAACCACTCCTTGGCTCGCGTGTCATACGCTAACGGCAGCGTCTGCAGGCGTCCGCGTTCCATCGGTGTCAGGAAATAGTAGACGTTCCTGCCACCCATCACGTGCACGATCGGGAGTTGTTTCTCGCCATCCGGCCCGCTTTCGAGGACCCAACCTTCCTGATTTCCGATGCACGCTGCGTATCGATACGGGCCGATATTGATCGGACTCTGGGGGACGGTCAGATTGGCTTGCGCAAACTCCGACGTATAGCGCTGCATCGCCAGACCGTGGTGTGACGGCGCCCACAGTTGATAGAATCGCCCATGGCACTCGCGGCAACTGGCCGAGCCGGCAAAAGACTCTCGTGCCAGCGGTCCCGGCCCCCCTTCCGCAGCTTGAACAACGGCCGTCGCGCCAACAGCGACGAGTAAGACGACGTGTTGGATGGCAGTCATACCCTTGTTCTCGATGACTCGGATCGGGCTTCTGGGTTGCCCATAGCGACGGCCTCCCATTGTGTTTCGTTCGATCACTCGATTCTCGGATTCGTTACTGCGGCCGGCTCGACCATTCTCTGCCGCAGATCGATCATCGCCTGCTGGCTGACCTTGAACAGCCTCTGCTTGGGCCGGTCAAGGTCATAGATTAGCACTAACACCAGAGAGAATGCGAGGATAAGAATGGGGTAAGCAAAAAAGCCCCGGACGCCCACCAGCCCGGCATGGTATCCCATCGCTGCCATCCCCTGGATCGCAAGCCAGTAGAGTACAATCCAAATGGACGCTGGAATCTTTCCGTGTGTTCCGTAACTGACCCGTTTGGCCTGCATAGCCGTCATAGCATAGGTTGATCGGATTGCGTTTGCTTCATCAGAGATAAACTGTAAAGTAAGTGCTCCATACGTTTGTCTGTCTATGCTCCCAACAATACTTATCGACGGCGAGAGGAAAGAGGAACGGGCATCGGTGGTCTGGCCTGCCTATCAGGGAGTGGAAATGTCCACTGCAAACGCGCGTCCCACCCTGTGGACCATCGACGGGGACGTCCCTCCTTTCGTTGATATCTGATTTCCCGACGGCCGTCTGACAGACGCACGAACACCTTGTGAAGCACTGCCGGTTCACCACTTGCCGCCCACGTCTATAGAAGGAAGGCGGGTCCCGAGAGACCCGCCTTGTCCAGTTTTCTATTGCATCGCGAGCGCTGCCTGGCGCCGCGCGTCTTCGAGGTTCTCCTGGTCGGCAGCAGTCAGATTCGTCGGCTGGCTGTCGATCACGATCTTCCTGATCGTGCCGGTGAACCGGTTGGGCGAGCTGTATTCGTTGCTCACCGGCGAGCCGGAGTCTTCGCCGATGTCAAACGTTTCGTCCGGGGAGTACTTTCCCACCCAGCCTGTAGCCTCGACGCGCCCTTGCCCGGCTTTCTTGCC
>Ga0116183_1005358_pt1 | contig 12234 bp, 9 predicted proteins | sample AD_UKC078_MetaG_FD_89753 | JGI IMG/M metagenome (GOLD analysis project Ga0116183, IMG submission 89753) | Active sludge microbial communities of municipal wastewater-treating anaerobic digesters from USA - AD_UKC078_MetaG | ecosystem: Engineered > Bioreactor > Anaerobic > Digestate | place: USA...
AGGCCGTCACGCAGGAACTCAAGACCGGCACTCCAAAGTGAGCATCGCCATCGGCGCGCGTGGCAGCCTCAAACGCGCAGCGTTTGGGGATGGCAGATTCATCCGCAGCAAGGATGCCGAAACGGGCCCAATGGCAAGAGCCATCCCCAAGCTTCGCTTGAGGCTGCCACACGAGCGATGGGATGGTTTGGCGAACTTACCTTACAGCCTCACGAGCTTTCCAGTGCGGGCGGACTCGTAGATCGCCAGAATCACCTGGACGGCCTTGCGGGCCTCGGGGCCGTCGATCCAAAAGTGCTCGCCGCTTTCGAGCGCTTCGAGGAACGCCTTGAAGTTCCGGCGGTGGTTCTCGTAGCTGATGGCCGCCGGATCGGCAACGCCGCCGCCCCCTTCGATCTTCATGAACTGCTTGCGGACCTCGATGTCGTCGGGGTGCTTGTCCGCAAACTCCCACAGCGTGATGCTGTTCTCGACGTTGACCGCGGTGCCTCGGGTCCCGGTGATCTCGAAACGCCGGTACTGGCCGGGGAACGAGGACGTGGTTCCGTAGATGATGCCCAGCGCGCCGCTGGCGTAGCGAAGGACCGCCGCCGCGGTGTCCTCGGCCTCCATCTTGTGGCCGAGCGTCGCGGTGTACGCCTGCACCGATTCGATGGGCGGCATCAGGTCGCACAGCATGTCGATCATGTGGATCGACTGGTTCATCAAGGCCCCGCCGCCGTCGAGCTTCCAGGTCCCGTGCCAGGAATCCTTGTAGTACTCATCGGTCCGCCACCAGGGGACGTAGACGCCGGCGTAGGTGATGGTGCCGAACCGCCCCGACTGGATCGCGTCGCGCAGCGGCAGCATCAGATTGTTGAAGCGATAAGGGAAGATGCCGCCGAGGCGCGTTCCGGCCTTTTCATGGGCGTCGATCATCGCGTCGATCCGCTCCAGCGTGATCTCCAGCGGCTTCTCGCAGAGAACGTGCTTGCCCGCCCGGGCCGCCGCGATCGTCGGCTCCATGTGCAGGCCGCTCGGCGTGGCAATCGTCACGATGTCCACGTCCTTGCACTCGACCATCGCCTCGTAGCTGTCAAAGGCCTGGGCTCCGTACTTGTCCGCCAGCTTCCTGGCCCGGTCGACAATCTTGTCACAGCAGGCGGTGAACTTCGCGTTCGGGATGTCGCCGATGGCCCTGGCGTGAAAGTCCGCGATCAGGCCCGATCCCACGATGCCAAAATTCCACGTCTTCATCGCAATCTCCGTCTGTGCAAGGAATCAGTCACAAGCCAGACCGACCTCGTCGGCCAGTTCGCGAACAGCCGCAATGGCCTTGGAGAACAGCTCGGGTCCGGTCGAGCCGCCGAACTGCCCGCCCGTCTTGAGGTGCGGCTCCATCGTCATGCAGCCATCGTAGTTCACCGCCGCCAGCGCCGCCAGCAGCTCCTTGATCTGCCCATCGCCCTGCCCCGGGAGGCTGCCGATGTCCGCCGAACCGAGCTTCCAGTCCTTGATGTGGACGTGCACCACGTAGGGCTTCATCACCGGCCAGCAGACCTCGACGTTGTTGGTGATCTTCTCACTCCAGACGAAATTGGCGGGGTCGTAGGCCAGCCGCAGCCGCTCCGAGCCGATGGTCTCGACCAAGTCCGCGCAGTTCTCCGCCGTGTGCCCGTAGATGTGCGCCTCGTTCTCGTGCACCATTGTCACGTCGGTGCCCTCGACCACCTGCACCTTGGCAGCCATGCGCTCCATCACCTGATCGCGATAGTCGTCGATGTCCTTGCCTTGCGGCGCGTAGTAGCTGAACATCCGGATGAACGGCGTCTCGAAGAACTGCGCCAGATCGACTGCGTGTTTGAACTTGTCGAGGTGCGGCTCGAACGGCTCGTCCAGACGGACCTTGCCGATCGGAGAGCCGATCGCGCTGACCTTCAGCCCGTGATCACGGATCATCGTCCGCGCTTCCTTCAGCTCCGATGGGTTCAGGTCCATGATGTTCTTGCGATTGATGAACCGCGGCTCGATGTACCCGACCTTCTCTTTCGCCAGGAACTCCACCTGGCAGCGAAGGTCCTCCGTCACTTCGTCGGCAAAAGCGCTCAGTTTGGCCATGTTCAGCTTCTCCCATATTTATTTCAAGGACGGCATCATTTTGAAGAACTCGCGGCTTTCGCGGGCAGTTGGCGCTCGATCTCGTCGAGCCGGTAGCCGAACCCGGGGCCGCTCAGCGTGGACAGGTCCACGTGTCCATCGCGCCGGCGGTAGAGCCCCGGATGGACGGCCTCTTCCGGCGCCGAAGCAGCCGGATAGAATTGCATCGCGTTGGTCTCGACCCCCATGATCGTGCCGGCGTGAGCCGCCAGCCGGCAGTGCGGAATCTGCGCCAGCATCGGGTTGGTCAGGTCCTGGACCATGAGCGTCATACCGTGGGCCTTTGCCCAGCACAAGCTCAACAGCGCGCCGGTCTGGGTCTTGCAGGTCTTGAGCGCCACCCCCGTCCAGCCCAGCTCGCGTCCCAGCCGGATCTGTCGCCAGTCGTGGGCGCTCTCGTCCATGAACAGGGGCTTGCGGGCAGAGACGCTGTGCACGTCGATCCGGTTCGCCTCCAGGTCGTACGGGAACGGCTGTTCGACGTAGAGGATCATCTGGTAGATGTGCGGCTGCTCCCACATCAGTTTGTCCAGGATCGCGTTGACGTAGTCCGGCTCGGTCACCGTGCAGTTGAAATCGCTCGTCAGCCAGATCGCGCCGTTCTCGATGGCGATCTCTCCGACGCTCACCAGCCGCTCGAAATCCCACTCGGCGGCGTCGCCCCGCAGCTTGACCTTCAGGCAGCTCAAGCCGTCGCGCCCGATCCAGTCGCTCAGCAGAACCGGATAGCCGTCGTCAGGCTCGGCGCCCGTCAGCTCCGAGCTGTCGAGCAGATCCTTGCCCCCGACCAAGTGCCAGGCGGGCAGGACCAATGGCGCCGGGCAGATCAGGAAATCGGCCGGATACTTGCCCGCAAACGATACATTGCTGCCCGCCGCCGGCTCCAGGAAATGCGACAGATCAACGTTCATGAACTCGGCATTATAGGTCGTGTAGACGTCACGCCCGAGGAGCTTGCCGTAGGCGTCGTGCAGCGCGATGTCGAAGGCCGAGCAGCAGACCAGCGCCGCCAGCCAGGGCATCGGCTCGGCGCCGGCGCCCCGCTCGGCGTTGAACCGCTCCAGCAGCCCGCCCAGGACGGATTCGCTGAACCGATGGCCCAGTTCGAGCGGATGTCCCTCCTCGGAGAAATCGGCCCAGGCCTTTGCCAGGACCAGGCAGAACCGCTGCATGGCATCACAGCGTTCCTGATAGCTCCGCCGGCTGGGCCAGACCCATTGCACGCTCAGCGGCGTCTCGCCCCAGCCCTCGGCGCGCTGTCCCCGTCGGTCGGTTGCGCCCATGCAGACCCGCGCGCAGATCACCGAGGTCAGCGTTTCCGGGCCGAACTTCAGCGGCACCCGCGTCTGGACCGGGAGGAAGTACACATCCGTCGATACCGTGCGGAGATCCGCCTCCATACCACCTCGTTCATCTGACAGAACCGTCGTCGAAGTCGCCATAGCGGCGCCAGTGAAGGTTTATAGGCCCAGCCGCACCCTGTCAACCTTTAGTTCGGCCCGTTTTCCGTGTCGCGTGCCCGCCCGGGTGGCAGCGGCAAACGCAGGGAACCGGAGTTTGCCGATGGCCTCCAGGCCGCCAGTGCCTCCATCGGCAAGCTCCCGCTTGCCGCTGCCACACAGCGCAAACGCCCGCCCGGACCGCTGTTTTTGGCGCTTGCGTTGCGATTCGGAACCCCTATAATCGCAGGAGGTTTGTCTATGGGAGGCACCGCTTGTCAGGCACATAAAGCTGGCAGAAGCATTCACCCAACGGACTTCGTCCACAGCAGAGTCGAATGGAAAGGAGCAGGTATGGCAATCAACCGCAAGTTGAGAATGGGTTTGGTTGGCGGAGGCCCTGGGGCTTTCATCGGTGAGGTGCATCGCAAAGCCTCCCGTCTGGATGGGGAAATCGAGCTGGTGGCCGGAGCGTTCGACATCGATCCCAAGAAGTCACAGCAGATGGGCAAGCAGCTCTACCTGGACCCCAAGCGCGTCTACAACACTTACCAGGACATGCTCAAGGCCGAGTCGGCTCGGCCCGAAGGCGACCGGATCGACTTCGTCGCGGTGACCACGCCGAACAATTGGCACTTCCCCATCGCGCGCGACGCACTCAAGGCGGGATTCCACGTCATGTGCGAAAAGCCCATGACCCTGACCAGCAAGGAGGCCAAGGAACTCCAGAAGCTGGTCGCCAAAAAGGGCCTGGTCTTCGGCCTGATGCACAACTATACCGGCTATCCCATGGTCAAGCTCGCTCGGGACATGGTCAAGAAGAACGACGTCGGCAGGATCCGCAAGGTCGTCGTGCAATATCCGCAGGGCTGGCTGGCCACGGCGCTGGAGAAGACCGGCAACCTGCAGGCGAGCTGGCGGACCGATCCGAAGCAGAGCGGCGCCGGCGGCTGCGTCGGTGACATCGGGACACATGCGGCCAATCTGGCCGAGTACATCACCGGCCTGAAGATCACGGACATCTGCGCCGAGCTGACGACGTTCGTACCGGGCCGGGCGCTCGACGACGACTGCAACTGCCTGCTCAAGCTCGAAGGCGGCGCCAAGGGCGTGCTGCACGCCAGCCAGATCGCGCACGGTGAAGAGAACAACCTCGCCATCTGGGTCCACGGCGAGAAGGCGAGCCTCGAATGGCACCAGGAGCATCCGAATTATCTGTACGTCCGCCGTCCGAGTAAGCCGGAAGAGGTCTGGAAACGCGGCAACGACTATGTCGCGGGCTACAGCGCCGCGGCCGCCCGCAACAGCCGCATTCCCTCCGGCCATCCCGAAGCCTTCCTCGAAGCCTTCGCCAACAACTATCGCAACTTCGCCGAGACCGTCAAGAGCGCCATCGAAGGCAAGAAGCCCGATCCGCTGGCCACCGATTTCCCGGGCGTCAACGAAGGCTTGCGCGGCATGCTCTTCATTGAGACCGTTGTCGCCAGCAGCAAGAGCAAACAGAAATGGACCCCCATGAAGAAATGACACATCAGGCAATCTGCCCTGAGCCGATACCATCGTTCGACGCACCCGACTCCGGGTGCGTCGGGCGATGATCGCTCCGAGCCAAATCATACCACCGCGATTCGTGTTCGAGTTCGCGGAGGAGGGGTGTATTCCAATCGCAGCCATTAGGAGCATCACCATGGAGAATCAGCATCCCGTGTCGCGCCGGCACTTCCTGGGGACCGCCGCGGTGGCGGCCATGACCGCCTCCGCCGTGTCTTCCGGGGCCGGGGCCGCCCAGACAAACAAGAAGTTCAAACTCAAGTATGCCCCGAGCCTCGGCGCGTTCCAGGCCCACGCGGGCAAGGACCCGATCGACCAGCTCAAGTTCATGGCCGATGAGGGCTTCACCGCCATGTTCGACAACGGCCTGATGGGCCGCCCGCCGGAACTCCAGGAGCAGATCGCCAAAGAAATGGACCGGCTCGGCATGACTATGGGGCCGTACGTGATGTACGCCGAATTCGGCAAGCCCACCTTCGTCACCAACGACAAGGAGTTCCAGACCTCCATCGTCAGCCGCACGAAAGAGGCGGTCGAGGTCGCCAAGCGAACCGGGGCCAGGTGGGCCCTGATCGCTCCCGGCTGCATCAGCCAGCGCATGGAGACGGACTACCAGACCGCCAACCTGATCGACAACGTCCGGCGATGCGTCGAGATCGCCGAGCCGGCGGGCCTGGTGATCGTGCTGGAGCCCCTGAACTGGTGGGCCAACCACCCGGGCCTGTTCCTCCAGAAAATCCCGCAGGCTTATATGATCTGCCGCGCGGTCAACAGCCCGTCGTGCAAGATCGTCAACGATCTGTACCATCAGCAAATCAGCGAAGGCAATCTGATTCCGAACATCGACATGGCCTGGAGCGAGATCGGCGCCTTCCACCTCGGCGACAATCCCGGCCGCAACGAGCCCGGCACCGGCGAGATCAACTACAAGAACATCTTCCGACACATCTACCGCAAGGGCTATCAAGGCGTGCTATGCATGGAGCACGGCAAGAGCAAAGGCGGCAAGGAAGGCGAACGAGCCGTGATCGACGCCTATCGAGCCTGCGACGACTTCGAGGTCTGATCCCTCGGTCGACGGCGGCCGATACGCCGATATCCGTTGTACGAAAGGAACCGTGTATGAACCACAATCTCACCGACAATCTGAAAAATCTCTCGCGTCGGCACTTCATCAAGAGTTCGGCTGCGGGCATGGCCGCCGCCCTGGCGAGCAAGAATGTGCTGTTCGCGGCCCAGGCGAAGAAGAAATTCCGCGTGGGTCTGATCGGCTGTGGCGGCCGCGGCACCGGGGCCCTGGAAAACTGCTTCGAGGCCGCCGGAATCCTCGACATCGACCTGGAGGTCGTCGCCACCGCCGACTGGTTCAAGGACCGGGCCGTTGCCGCGGGCAAGAAGCACAACGTGCCCGAATCGCGATGCTTCGGCGGCGCCGACGGCTACAAGAAGCTGCTCGACACCAACGTCGAGGTCGTCCTGATGGCGACCTCGCCCAACTTCCGCCCGGTGCACTTCGACGCGGCGATCCGCGCGGGCAAGCACGTGTTCATGGAAAAGCCGGTGGCGGTGGACCCGCCGGGCGGTCGCAAGATCATCGCGGCTGGCGAGATGGCCAAGCAGAAGGGCCTGGCCGTCGTGGCCGGAACTCAGCGGCGGCATCAGGCCGGCTATCAGCGCATCAAGTACGCGCTGGAGCGCGGCGCCATCGGCGAGATCGCCGGCGGCGCGGTCTGGTGGTGCGGCGGCGCGCTGTGGTACCAGACCAAGAAAGCCGACGAGAGCGACGCCGACTACATGGTGCGCAACTGGGTCAGCTTCACGGAGATGTCGGGTGACCACATCGTCGAGCAGCACGTCCACAACCTTGACGTCGCCAACTGGTACATCGGCCGCACGCCGACGTCCGCTCTGGGCTTTGGCGGCCGCGCCCGTCGCAAGACCGGCAATCAGTTCGATTTCTTCAGCGTCGACCTCGATTACGGCAACGGCCTCCGCATCCACAGCATGTGCCGCCAGATCAACGGCACCGACGGCAGCGTCCGCGAGTTCTTCCGCGGCACCCAGGGCGAGACCTGGGGCGGCGGCGGACTGAAGGCGGCCAAGGAGATCGTCGTCCCCGAGTTTCCCGACCGCAATCCGTACGTGCAGGAGCACGTCGACATGCTTCAGAGCATCATGAGCGGCAAGCCCATCAACGAGGCGCACGACGTCGCGACCTCGACGCTGACCGCCATCATGAGCCGCATCTCCACCTATACCGGCAAGCTCGTTCGCTGGAAAGACGTTGTGGAGAATGAGAGTTCACCCTACTACAACCTCACTCTCAAGCCGACTCCGGAGGACTTCGAGAAGGGTGAAGTGGTCGCGCCTCCGGACGATATCACGGCGGTGCCCGGCCAGGATTGATCGCACCTGCGATGACGCAGGCAGCCCGCTCTGTCTGCCAACGCCCAAACGAAAAGAAGTCGCGTCCCTGAAAGACGCGACTTCTTCTTTTATCCTGACATCAATGCGAATCCCGGCGGCATGAAGGGATTCGCATCCGCCGTCTCTAATCGAGAGGAACGATCTCGGAGAATTCCACGAACGCCCTGCCGGTCGGCTGGTGCGGCTGAATCTCTCCGACCAGACCCACCTTGTGCCCGACGAAATTCTCCAGATCGAGCCCCGCCGCAGCGCCCGTCGGCGAGACATAGCACACCGTTTTGCCCGAATCGTCGAGCACACGGTATCGCCTGGCCTGCCCGGCCGCCGGGGCATAGATGCTCGTGCTCTCCAGCTTGCCGATGACCGCGAAGCGGCCCAGGTCCTCGATCTGCGCCAGCCGCACCTGGCGCGCTTCGCCGATCTTCTCGTTGAGCTTCTCCCGCTCTTTGCTCTGCAACTCCACTTCTCTGGCGACGGTGCAAGCCAGCTCGAACCGCTCGACCTGCTTGAGGGTGAAGTCCGCATAGCGAGCCGCACGGCCGCCCTCCTTGTTCTCCGCGATGACCTTGAGCTTCTCCTTGATCTCGGTGTACTTCTGCTGTGCCATCGGCTTGTCGCGTTCTTCTTTGACCAGCTTGGTCAGAGCGTAGTACGTATCGAGCAGATCGGACTCCGTGCGAATCTCCTGCGGCGTGGGCGGCGTCTCGACGGGTGTATTGGGTCCGGTGACGATATCCATGGGCGTCGCCCCCAACGGCGAGCTGGCCGGCTGGAGGAACTGCGTGCTGACCCACAGATACGCCCCTTCCGGCGGCGCAATCTTGTAGTAGTCGTCCTTCTCCTCGCTCAGGAGCTTGACGTTCTGACCGCGATTGAGAACGATCTGCTTGCTCGTCGAATGGATAGGCTCGACGTAGTCGCTGCCGGCGTACACGCCCACGTTGTCACCGGTGACGATGCCTTCCGTCGGGTTCTCCATGTTGATGCTGACGTACTGCATTGCCACCCAGGAGAAACACCCCGGCGGCGGAACGATGCACGACCAGCCCTGCTGGCTCTTGAGGACCTGGACGCGGTCGCCCCGGTAGAGCTTGCCGCAATGGTAGAAATTCGTCCCGGGACCGGAGCGAACGTGCACGTCGTTGCCGATCACCTCGGCCACAGACGGCCCGTCCGGCAGGGCGGCGGCCCTGGCCATCTCCGTGGTCACCGCCAGATTCGCATCCTGCTGGGCCCACGCCGCACCCGGCAGACTCACAGCCGCGATCGACAACAGGGTAAGCGAGAAACGCCCCCAAAAAGCTATGCGCACCACACGCCTTTGTGATTTCACGCGAGCTTGCATCCTACTTGCCTCCTTTTCAGAATTCCCTTCGATGCATCAGAAACGGCCCGCTGGCAGGTCGATCCTTCATCCTAAGCGTGTAAAGCTACCGCCTCTGGGCGATTTTGTCAAGCCTCAAGTCCGGACACCGGCGCACGGACCGAAAAAGTCCCGGCCGTCAGCTCTGGAGCTTCGCCAGCTCGTCCCGGCACATTCGGAGCTGGGCCGGGTCCGAGAGCCGCTCGGCGGCACGTTGCAGGTGTTCGATCGCCTCCTTCGGCCGGCTCAGGTACCGGCTGAACAGCAGGCCCAGCATCAGCTCCACCTGCTCGGCGTGCTGATAGTTGCCGTAGTGGGCCAGAAACTGGCTGTAGGCCCAGGCCGCCTCGGAGGCCCGCTGGCTGCTGGCCAACTGGTTGGCGATGTCCAGCAGATGCTGGCGCGGCAACACCTGATCGCTGTCGACGTTCATCAACTGGACGTAGAGGTCGGCCGCCCCCGCCAGATTGTGCTCGTCCAGCCGCTTGACGATGGCGCCGCGAAGGTCGCGCACATCCTCCTCTTTTTGCATCTGGGCGACGGTTTTCTTCTCGACCGCCTCGACGGGCCGGCACGCCTCGGTCCCGGAGAACGGGTCGTAGCCCCCCGCAACGACGTCGCGGTACCGGCGGCGCCGATTCCATCGTTTGATCATGGTCCACAGGTCCAGTCCATCCGTGCTCACCAGACGGACCGCCAGCAGAAGCAGTGTCATCAAGATGCCGAAGGCGTACCCCGCCAGATGCGCATCGTACGCGATGTTGCCCTGCCCCCGCGCCAGGATGTTGTCCAGAAAGATCATCTTCAGCACGATGAAGTACAGCGCAGGCACCTCAATCGTCCCGATGAAAAAGAACCAGTAAACGATGGTCAGAAGCGACTGCGGGAACAGAACGAGGTAAGCCCCTGTCACCGCCGCGACGGCGCCGCTGGCCCCCAGCGTCGGCACCGGCACCGCCGCATGGAAAAGGGCCTGGCCGAACCCGCTGACGACCGCGCCGCAGATGTAGAACGCGATGTAGGCCAGATTGCCGAGCTTGTCGTTGACGTTTTTGCCAAACATATAGAGGAAGAACATGTTGGCCAGGATGTGCCAGAAATCGGCGTGGAGGAAGGCGTACGTCACGAACGTCCACCAGGGCGAGAATCCGGGCACGAGCATGAGGTCTTCGACCCAGAGCCGGTAGACGAACTGCCCATTGAGGGGATGGACCGTGAACTCCACCGTGAAGATAACGACGTTCAGCACGATCAGCGCGTAGTTGGCATACGGCGTGCGTCGCGGCTGGATGTTCACCCGAATCGGCAACAGCATAGTAGAGACTATTCTATAGAGGATTAGAGAGTCTTATCGGAACAGGCAGACAGTCTAATGCCCCGGCAGGGTTCGGGCAAGGCAGAAAAAAAGGACGGCCGGCGCCGTCCTCCTCGTGGAAATGAATCTTGAAGAAAAGTCGTTTTCCCCTCACGGAAAACATGCGGCCCGACCGTATCAGGCCACCCTCCTTCCGCATCCATCTCGCTTCTAAACAAAGTATAGGAATCCGAACCGGACAAGCCAAACGAGCGGTCGAAAAAGCTTCCCCCGGGATTGGTTTCCTGCTAATTATGTCTGCCGATCCGTAGCGTCGCGACAAAGACCGAGAATCTGCCGGAGAACCCATGAAGACCCAACCGATTCCGCAACGCGTAAAGGACATCCGCCGCCGGCTCCGTGAAAAGGGCATCGACTGCCTGATCCTGACCAAGGCCGTCGACGTCACCTACGTGACCGCCTTCCGGGGCGAGGACAGTTGGGCCGCGATCACCCCGAACGCGGTCTACCTCATCACCGACAGCCGCTACATCGAGCAGGCCCGGAAAGAATGCGTGCGCACGAGCTTCGTGCAGCGGACAGGACCGATAACCCTGGCGACCGCCCAACTCGTCAAAAGGCTCAAGAGCGACGCGGTCGCGATCGACAAGGCCGTATCGCTGGCAGCCTATCAGGCCCTGAGAAAGGGTCTGCGCGCCCCGCTCAAGGGCGTCAGCGGCATCACCGAGGAGCTCCGCAACGTCAAGGATGCCACGGAGCTCGCCAGGATCAAGAAGGCCGCTGAGCTGTCCGCCAAGGCGCTGGCGAGGGCGACGGCGTTCTTCAAGCCGGGAATCTGCGAAAGCGAGCTGGCGGGAATCGTCGACCTGGAGATCCGCCGGCTGGGCTGCAAGCCGGGATTCGAGACCATCGTCGCCTTCGGGCCCAACGCTTCCCGCCCGCACCACCAGCCGGGCGCCAGAAGGCTGAGGAAGACGGACACCATTCTGATCGACTTCGGCGCCCGGTACGATGGGTACACCGCGGACATCACGCGGTGCTTCGTGGTGGGCAAGCCCAGCACTGCGTACCGGCGCGCCTGCGAGGTGACCGCCCGGTCGCAGGCCGCCGCCATTGCCGCCGCCAGGGCGGGAGCGAAACTCCGCGACGTGGACGAAGCGGCCCGCAAGGTTGTGCGCGACAGCGGGTTTCCCGTCTATGGCTACGGCACGGGCCACGGCATCGGACTGGAGATCCACGAGGACCCGTTCCTGCGGCCGGAGTCCAAAGGGACGTTGCAGGCCGGACAGATCCTCACTATCGAGCCGGGCGTCTACCTCCCGGGCAAGCTCGGCGTCCGCATCGAGGACGACATCCTGATCACCGAGAACGGCTGCCAGATCCTCACCGGCGCCTGCCCGCACCTTCGCTTCTGACCGAGCGTCGGCGGAACACTACTTCGGCAGGCCCTTCCTCTGGATGGGCTTGCGGCCGTCGGGTTTGGGCACGAACATGTCACTGGCGGTCAGACCGCAGCGACGCGCGATCATCAGGCTGTACGCCAGATCGCCCAAGTCGTCATTGCCACCATTGTTGGTCCCGAACGAGAACGTCGCGCCCGCCGCCTTGGCCTTGCGGACGAATCGCTCGCTCGGCAGCCGGTACCGCGCGTTGATCTCGATGGCCACGCCGTTCTTGACCGCCGCGTCGATCACCTTCGCCATCCGCTCGTCCGTCCAGAGCGTGTCGTACTCGTCCGCGATCTCCGCGGGCAGAAACGTCGGATTGGCGTAAATGTCGATCGGCTCGTTCGTCAGAATCCCCACCGTCCGCTCGACCAGCATGTCCATGAACGCCTGCTTGTCGTCGATCTCGACCTCGCTCGGAATCCACAAACGCATTCGCTTGCCCGCGTCGTTCGTCCACGTCATCGAGTCCGTGAAGACGTAGTCGAACTTCGCGATCGTCTCGGGCGAGAACATCGTCACCCACTCGCGCCCCTCCGCCTGCATGGCGCGGTACGC
>Ga0116183_1005359_pt1 | contig 12233 bp, 12 predicted proteins | sample AD_UKC078_MetaG_FD_89753 | JGI IMG/M metagenome (GOLD analysis project Ga0116183, IMG submission 89753) | Active sludge microbial communities of municipal wastewater-treating anaerobic digesters from USA - AD_UKC078_MetaG | ecosystem: Engineered > Bioreactor > Anaerobic > Digestate | place: USA...
TAATCAAAAAAATATTCTAAATTTGTAAGTTAAATTTGAATTCAGCTCGAATGAAGCCCTAAGATAAAATAGATTTTAGGAGAGGGGTATTTCCAATCCGCCTCTCGGGGCGGTGGTGGTGGCCACGCACAATCAGGAGTGGCCAGGTGGTGGACGTGACTCTGCCGGCGGAGGGATAGGGCGAAGCATATCGATTTGCTGGGCAATCCAGCAGTTCAGCCGGGCCCGTCGGGAGAATATTAGCGCCGATATATCACAAACCCCATAGCGGCATCCCTTGATTGTATCCAGGCCTTCCGGCATTGAGGGAGCCCAAGGCACTGCCGCAGGAGACCTGTAGAGACGACTCGCAGGCGCCCTAAAAAAAGCTCCAACACATCAATTCTAGCCATAATCCCGCCCAGCTTCAGGATGTTGATTGTGGCATATTCGAAGTCCAACCAATCTAATCAAAGTGGAGATCGTTAAGCCCCTCGGCAAAAAGATATTTATGATCATACCTATTCCTATACCTGCACAGATCAGACATAAGATTCAAGCCATGCAGAGACGATGATATGCCACCGGCGAGGAATGAGCTGAACGCCAGCCTGTATGAGCTGGCAAGGCGCTATGCTGAAAAGGCTGTAGAACTCCTAGGAGACCAGCTGATTTCTATAGCACTCTATGGATCCGTAGCCCGTGGACAGGCTGATCCTACCTCGGATATCGATCTGTTCGTTATGCTGCAGCAGGCTCCCTCGGGCATGCTGTCCCGCCGCCGCCTTCTCGATCCAGTGCATGAATCCCTGGCGTCTGAACTGGACGGACTCTGGAGACAAGGCACATATGCCGATTTCATAGAGGTGATCCGCACCAGAAGCGAAGCCAGACAGTTCCACCCCCTCTATCTGGACATGTCACAGGAGGCAATCCTGCTCTATGACCGGGACCGATTTCTGGAGAATTTGCTGGAGAGAGTAGGGCAGCATCTGATGAGTAGAGGAGCGAAGCGCAAGGTCATGGAAAGGTTTTGGTACTGGGATATCTCCGTATCAACACGTCTTGCCTCTATATACCGGCTGCTGAGGGCGAAAAGGGAGATCAGCTTCTAGGGGGATGAGCAGAGCGGCGTCCCTCCAGAGAACTTGTGCACCAGAGATGATGCCAGGGAAGCACTATTAAAGACGCATGAGGTCTTAAGAGAATGCCAGCTGCTCATTGAGCAAAAGAAGGAGAATCCTGATTAAAGCGAAGGGAGCCAATGTCAAATCTCGTCATCTACTCCATTGCCGTCTCCTCCCCCATCACCCCAGCCGAGCCGCTCCCGCCACTGCCTGACATCCCCCGTGGCTCTCTGGTCATTGTCGAGGGCCGAGCACCAATATGGCGATACGGCATGGCCTTGCATCTCCTCCACGGCTCTCCCGCCGCAGCCATAGCATTCTACGACCCGCGCCTGGGTGCAGTGGTTGTGGCCACTCACAGCCAGGAGTGGCAGGTAGGGCAGGTGGTGGACGTGACCCTGCCGGCGGAGAAATAAGTCGACGCAGTTCCATTTGCCGGGCAGGCCTGCAGTTCATCCGGGCCCGCCGGGAGAATACCAGCGCCGATGTGGACAATGTCGAATCTAAAATAGACCATATGGATTATATCAGGAGATGATAAATTGAAAATGATTCAAGTTATGCTAGTCGGGGGGCGTCAAACGCCTAATGTAATCGGTGTTATGAAATTTTCTCCAAATCAAATAGTCTTAATTGTATCAAAAGACGAAAGAAAACAAAAAGACATCTTATTAGATAGCTTAAGAAGTATAAAATCATTAAATCCTCCCGATGATGAAGATATAATAGAAGTAGATGCATATGATTTTCCGGCAAATCTTGTGGCTATTAGAGGCGTTTGTAATAAATATCATAATAAACAAATACAATTCAATCTCACTGGCAGTACGAAAATAATGGCCTTGGCGGGCTATGAAATAGCTCGAGAGAAAGAGATTGCATCATTTTACGTTGCGGGAAATCGAATACTTTGGCTTACGGGGCAAGAGCATCAAGCGATTGAAAAAATCGATCTAAATATCAAACAATACCTCAAGATCTTTGGAAGAGACATTTCCCACAAATTTAAATTTGATAGCCTAAGCTTTGATAAGCTTTGCGCGATTAATGCGGCTAAATTATTGGCCATTAACACCACCCATTCTGCAAATATGCTTAAAAAGATCAGAAAAAATGCCAACAAAACCAAAGATGGTTTGCAGGTACCTCTTGGCGACTTCAGTGAAGATGAGAAAAGAATAGCAATGAATTTGAAAGATGAAGGAGCATTGGATGTTGACGGTGATCTTATTAGGATAAGATCGAACAATGATCTGGAATTTTTTAAAGGTAATTGGCTTGAAGTTTTTGTCTATAATGAAGCCCTCAATAAAAAAGATGGGGCTGGAGTTCCAATATTTGATTATTGCGACATAAGCCTTGAAATTAAATCAGATCAAGCTGAAAAAGAAATTGATGTAGCCTGCATACATGAAGCCCAGCTAATACATTGTTCTTGCAAGACAGATGGTGATCCATTTAAAACCGCTTACTTGGACGAACTACACTCTATAAGCAATATGATAGGTGGACGCTTCTGCTCGCGCGTGTTCGTGACAAATGCCGTTTTCCCCGATAAAACAAAACAATCTCAATTCCTTGATCAAGCTAAAGAGAGAGAAATTGTAGTTGTAACTGGAAATGAACTCGCAAATATCGGGAAAATACTTTTTAAACAAGCGAAAAAGCCAGAATTTCGGAGAGTATAAATTTTGGGTGGCATGGACGATTATGAATCAGATCGATAAATGGAAGTGACGACTCCATCGCCGTCTCCTCCCCCATCACCTCCCGCCGACCCTTCCCCCTCCCGCCGCCGCCATCGCTTTTTCCAATCCGCCTCTCGGGGCGGTGGTGGTGGCCACGCACAATCAGGAGTGGCCAGGTGGTGGACGTGACCCTGCCGGCGGAGAAATAAGTCGGTGCAGTTCCATTTGCCGGGCAATCCTGCACTTCAGCCGGGAGCTATTGGAGAGCTATTAGAGGGCTATTAGAGGGCCATTGGAAAACCATTGGGGAACAATGGCGCGAAATACATCCCAGGCTTATAAACGATATGCTTCGATTGTATCCAGCATCAATCACCTCACATACTCATAATGCCTGTACCCCTGATGGTCTATCCGGGCTAAAACGAACTCCTCTGAGGGCCGGTTCAAGCTCTCCTTCCCCTCTCCCTCATGAAGAAGCTCATACTCCTGCAGGGAGATCTCCCTTCTCCTCTCCAGCCTCTCAAATAAGCCCCTTGAGGGCACAGAGGAGATCCCCGGCATAGCCCGGGCAGAGAAGACCAGTGCAGAGCAGCCGCTTCCATAGGCCCCAAAGCAGAGCCTCTCTTTAGCCTGAACCTTTCTCAGCTCCAGGAGGCTGGCCAGCCCCAGATAGATCGATCCGGTGTAGATGTTCCCAACCTGGCGGGATAGAGCAGCAGAATCTTTGACCTTGGCATTGTAGGCCTGCTGAAAGTACCTGCTGCGGGCGAAGCTGCGAGCATAGCCGGCCAGGTCGATCTGATATTTCTCCAGGTCAGCATAATTCTGAGGCTCGGGCTCCACTCCAATCTCCGCCTCAACATTCTTCCAATGGTGGCTATTCCTCCAATCCTGACGGAGTATGGCGGCTGAGGCATACTCCACCATCCTCGGATAGGGGATATGGAAGAGAAGGTGCTCGATCCAGTCGGTGGTGCACTCCCCCCTCTTCGGAGCGATCAAGCCCTTCTGAGCAGCCTGGGCGGCATAGGAGGCAAAAGCCCCCTGCATGGCGTCCAGATAACACTGATTGCTGTGCTTGCCGTTGACTGTTGCCGTTGCGCAGCCCAGGGGGCGGAAGAAGTCGTTCTCATCGCGGGTGAAGCAGCCATAGATCTGCTCCAGGGCAGCAATCCTCGGATCTCTCTTGACCAGCAAGGAGACGCTTCCCGCTCCCTGAGTGTACTCCCCTGGAGAGTGCAACGGGTATCTGGCCACATCAGTGGCGATGACCACTCCTATCCTCTCATCCTCCCCGGCTGCCACCCAGTAGCTGATGCTCTCCAAAGCCAGGGTGGTGCCGATACAGGCCGACTTGAACTCCACAGTGGAGCAGCCCTGGAAGGAACCGGAGCCATAAACCCTCTCCAGCATGCCGATGACATACGTCCCCATCGCTTTGGCCTCGTCGACTGCAGACTCAGTTCCCAGATAGATCTTGCCGATATCGCCGGGCTGGAGGTCGCAGCGGCGCATCAACTCCAGAAGAGACATGGCAGCCATGGTGGCGGCATCCTCATGGGCATCGGGAACGGCCATCCTCTCAACCCCGATCCCTCGCGTGAGCTTTTCCGGATCAATATCCCGCTGGCGGGAGAACTCTCCAGTTAAAGGCAGATAGAGCGAGGGGATATAGACAGCCATATCGTCGATCCCCACTGCCGCGCTCAATAGAGAATTGTCGGATGATATTTTTTTTGAAGAATTGCCAAGAATGCTGCTCAAAGTCGCCTCTCTCCTCTTGGTCAGAGGTTGAATGGATGCTATTTCAGGTTTTTGCTGCAATTAATCGGTAAATATCAGGAAAATATATCAACTAATAGAACCAATAAAGAGCCATAATTAAGGAGTGAAGGATATGACTGCAAGCGTATATAAAGTAATAGAGTTGGTAGGGACCTCGACCACAAGCTGGGAAGATGCCGTTAAGACAGTGGTGGACAGGGCGAATCAGACTCTCAGAGACCTGCGCATCGCCGAGGTCAAGGAGCTGGACGTCAGACTGGAGAACGGCAAGATCGCCGAGTTCAGGGCAAAGGTCCGCCTCTCATTCAAGTATGAGGGAGAAAGCGACTAGGCTGAGAAGATAGGTATGGTAAGCCACTGAGAGTTCGCCTCTCATGGCTGAGCCTGGCCTCTTCCTTCTGCAGGGCGCGACGGCTGCATCACCTCCCCTAACCCCGGAGGTGATGCAGCCGGCTGCAATCGAGCATCTCATCCTGCTCGTTGACACAGAATCGGTACCGGCATGGTTTTCCGTAGGGATGACAGGGGCCAGGTCATCGTTTTTGCCCGCACTGTCATCTCCTTGAAGGACTCTGAAGGCTCCTTGATGGGAGCATTCCTGGGGATCAGGCACTGGGGATCAGGCACTGGAGATCAGGTACTGGAGATCAGGTACTGGAGATCAGGTACTGGAGATCAGGTACTGGAGATCAGGTACTAGAGATCAGACCTGGAGATCAGGCCCTGCCGAAGACCTTCTTCAGCAATCCTCCGCTGCTCCGGCTCTTCTTGCTCTGTCCCGGCCCCTCCCTCCCAGGAGCCTGCTGGGCCCGGGGCCTTGAACGCTTCTCAGGTGCTCCTGCCGGGGTGGCGGCTTTTGCCCTCTCCTTGGAGATGATCTCTGTGCTCACTCCTCCATGCCTCGATTTCCTCGGCCGGATGTTGACAGTGACCGGCCTTTCTATCTCATTGCTGACCAGCATGGCCACACCAGCAGGCAGCCTCTTGATCTCGTCTTCAAGCTCTGAGGTCATGCCCTCCAGGCCCTTGCTCAACGCCTTGAGGTCATTGGGGTTGGTAACCCTCATGATGATCTGGGTGTTGCATTGAGATATGACGTTCTTGTCCACCCTGGCAGGCCTCTGGCTGATGATCATCAGCCCCAGGCCGAACTTTCGTCCCTCAGCGGCAATGGTGCGCAAAATATTGGTGGATGCTGCACTTCCTGTGCCCCGCTCGGGGATGTAGTTATGCGCCTCCTCCACCACCACCATCCCCGGAGAGATCAGCCTGCGTTTTCTGGCCTCGAAGATATCTGTCAGCAGATGGGCAACGATCATGGCCTGCAGTTCAGGAAGTATCCCGGTCATATCTATGATTGATGCTCTTCCCGGCCTGAGAAGTTCATCACATGGCGTTGCCGTGCCAGAGAAGAGCCCCAACTCCATAAGAGATTCCAGCTGCCCCACCAGATTCCACTTCACCTTGGAGCTGCTCCTCACCACCTGCTCGATGATGTCCTCCAGGGTGTAGACATCCGTCTCCTCCCTCAGGGCGCTGATGGCCTCATAGAGCAGCCCCAACTGGCCGCTGCTGCTCTCACTGGGAATCATCTTCGCCACCTCCCTGGCTGAGAGGTTCAATGAGTTGAAGCGAAAAGGCCTGTCCGCCCTGGGGTTCATGGCCATCTCACCCGGAGTATAAATAGTGATATCAAATCCACGCGGCTTGACCTTATATCTGCTGAAATCGCCCACCTTATTCGGCTCCCTCATGGAGGCATACTCCCCATGGGGATCGATCACCAGCAGTGCTACCTTCTTCTCCAAAAGCTCTTCCAGGATTACTGCGGCTGTATATGATTTCCCTGAACCTGTCTTTGCCAGAACGCTGCAGTGCTTCTGCACCAGGGTGTTGGCATCCAGCTCCACCCGGATATCGTAGCCCTTCAACATACCGATGTACAGGTCGCCTCTCGACAGGCCAAGGGTCGCCTTGATCAGCTTCTCATCGGCCACGAACACCGGATCGCCAGGGCGGGCGGGGCTGGTAGGGAGGCGCAGCTTGCCGTTGCTCTCCACCCCGATCACCCTGGACTCGGCGATCATCATCTCTTTGGAGTCGTAATTTCTGCTGGCATCAGTGAGCTGGCTTATGCTGTAGGCAGTATTGGAGCGCTTGATATCTTCTACCTGGGCTAATATCCATTCCCGACCATCTCCTTTGGCCTTTATGTAAGCGCCCCGTCCAACCTCTTTATTTATGAGAAATTTGAATGCAACAGGTGTGGTCTCGCCAACTATTGTGCCCACCGACCCTTTTACTATCGATCTCAAGGAGCATCACCGCAAGGATACGCTTTCATACTCCGTCCATTTTTCAAAAATTTTTCCCTTCCTCCATTGCTGTATTGCTGTATATCAGTTATTGCTGTATATCAGTATTTAATAGAGATCTGGAAGTATAAAAAGATTGGTCCGGGTCGAGGGGCCTTATGTCTTAATTACTATAATTATAAATTTGAGGGGAAAAGAGGGGCTGGGGCCAGATCCCAGCCTCGGCCTCTGTCCATCTCTTGAATGAATGGCTCGCTTGCATCAACCCTCCTCAGGGGGAAGCTATCCCCTCAACCAGGCCGCTGATCAGGGAGAAGCCAATTCCGCTGGCAGAGGACTGCTCGGGAGTGACCACTGCCGTCCAGTATCCCTTGGCCGGATCTCTCAGGAAGTAGTAGTTGTAATTGGAGCCGGTAAGGTGCAGAGCATTCTTATCGCCATCCCTCACAGAGAGGGTGATCCCATTGGGCTGGATCAGAGTGAGAGTGAACGGGATGCCACCCTCAGGCCAGGAGAGTCCCACCATCTCTGCCCGGTCAGAGATACTCTGCCCGCCCGGGAGCTGATAGATCTTGCTTGTGCCCAGCTGTCTGGCGAACCTGATGCCGGATCCGCCTGAAAAGGCAATGCCATTCTCCACCTGCAGAGCATCAAGGGCAGTGACCGTCTCGTTCCAGGGCAGGATTATGACCTTCCCTGATTCAATGGTATAGGATTTTGTTGGAGGGCTGCTGCTGGCGGCGGCAGTGCCTGGAGCTGGGCTGCTCGCAGTTGCCGCGCTGGGTGCGGCTATTACCGGTACAGGCCTATGCGGATAATAGTATTTAACAGGCAGGTAGACATAAGGATATGGATAGGAGTAACCGAATGGAGGGTAATAGCAGTACGGGAAGCAGTGAAAGCGGAATGGGCCGCATATCGGCACATGGACGCAACCCCGGGCCTTATCGCAATAATCTATGGTGCAGGGATCGCCGTCATCGCATATTAGCGGTTTGAAGACCGGCTTTCCATCCTCGCATTCGACTGTGCAGTAATCATTGTCGCGGTTTATCTCCATATTCTGGCACCCAGCAAGCTTATTGCAAGAGTCCTCAGTGCAGGGATTGCCGTCATCGCAGTTCACTGGCCTGTAGACACATGCCGTTCCATTATAGGAATCGATGGTGCATGCATCTCCATCATCACAGTTTATTGGCGAATGAATGCATTCTCCCTCATAGCAATAATCGAAGTTAGTGGGATCATTGTCATTGCATGTCTTAAGAAAATGAATGCACTTTCCATTGACAAGATGATCATCGGTGCACGGGTCGCCATCATCGCATTCTGATACATTCTTGATCAAAGCGCTCATCTCGGCCATTGCGGCGCCGGTCATGTTCTCCAGTGCATCGCCGGTCAGGTTCTCAGATGCGACACCGATCATGCCATCCAGTACGGCGCCGGTCAGATTCTCCTGTATAGTACCGGTCAGGTTCTCCTGTGCAGGACCGGTGAGGTTCTCCTGTGCAGGACCGGTGAGGTTCTCCTGTGCAGGACCGGTGAGGTTCTCCTGTGTAACGGCAGCCAGGCTATCCTCTGTGGCACCGATCAGTTCGTCCTCTGCAGGAGCGGCCTGGTTCTCTGCCATGGGAGTGCTTGAGGCTGTCTCCTGGCCGGCATCATCAACACCAGCACTCTCTGGGCTGAGGAATACGCCAAAAGCGATCCCGGTTTGAGGATCCAGAGGGCGATCCAGAGGGCTAGTATTCTTGTTGGCTCCGGCAGGCGGACAGCCACAATACTCGCGAATCTGCTCGCTGACCTCATCACAATTCACAGGATCATGGATGCATCCGGCCAGCCCGGGATAGTCGTTGGTACAGGGGTTGCCGTCGTCGCAGCTCACAGGAGACTGAAGAACGCTGCGCCCCTCGGATTGGGGCATCACAGATGCATTATATGCACTTGCATTCAGAGGCACACTACCATTAGAGCGTATCCTGGGATTGGCGTAGGTTATAAATGAGCTTCCATAGCAGCTCAGAGGAATATGCTCGCATTTGGTTCCATTGCAGATGTCCTTGGTGCAGGGATTGCCGTCGTCGCAGTCTCCGCATTGGGCTGAGACGCCGATGGGTATCAGCAGCCCGCATAGGATAAGTATTATTATACAGTGATATATCTTACCTTCCATATGATATTTGATCACACTTCACACCCCAAACCATTCTCGGTGTAAATCCTATTTATATCTAATCTTCGCTCCCTCCCGGGTCTATACCTTTCCCAGAGCCTATATAATCGCTCTATCAGCAGATTGATGGCCAAGATATAGCAGATATTTCCACTAATATCTTTAACCATTCCTTTATTGAGATGGGAAATACCGATATAGTCAAAAGAATGAATATAAATATTACATAACAGTGTTCAGAAAAGAAATACTCGAATCCTCTAAAGCAGTCTTGATGAAATCGCATCCTATACCCAAAGAAGAGCTGTTTGTGCCTTATGTAGCGCAGGATGCTTGAGCATTCTCCCCCTGGTGAGTGAATGGGCGGGTGGATGAGTGAGTGAATGAGTTTTATAATTCTTATCGACCCGCTTTAAAATTTAAGCATACAGCTACCCTATTAAGGATCTTCTTACAATATAGATCATTTCTGACAATATACATCATTATCTCTATATTTTTTGTTTATATCGCCTGCGATGAGACCCCATTTGAATCGAGCGTATTTGAATGATTTTTGTGGAGATTGCGGCCATAGCAGAGCCTATCTAAAAATTATAAATAACTGATGGAACTGAGGGATTCTGGAGACAAGAACAGAAAAAACCAGATAGAAACGTAAAAATGTTTTCAATGTTCATTATGGGGGCCATCTAAGTTAAGTGAATCGGAATTATTTAAGAAGATGATAAACAGTGTACTCCTGCAAAGATCTTGCCTGCTATATTCATTTTTTCTCTCACCTATATTATTCTACGCTATATGCCAGCCTAGCTAGGGAAATCCTCCTCCGCCACAAGAATCTTCTCCATAGCCTGGTTTGCATCAGGTACAGCCTCTTCCAATGCTATCATCCATATACTATATGAAGTTCCATCCCATGTTTCTTCGGTTTCAAACTCCAAAGGCCTATCCAACTTGTAGCGTACCTCATCTTCTAGAAACTTTGAATTATCTCGATCCCAGCTGTTTCCAACCCTGAAATATATATTGTACTTTCCATCAGTTATTCCTGATATTTTAAATGTCTCTTTAGATCTAATGAAGACCTCCATAAGCGGCTTTTGATTCAAATCAGTAATTACGATAAGAGCATCCTTCTGACTATTATCGTTTATTATCGTCAGCTCTCCCAGCCCATATCTTTGCGTATCCTTTATGAATTTGCCAGTCAATGGCCGATATCCCTGCTCCTGAGCTGCCGCTGCGCAGACAAGTGCAATTAAAATAAAAATTGATATCACATATCTTTTTGTGCAGTTCATCTTAATCCCAGCTAGAAACCTCTACTCTACCCAATTAAGATCTTTATCCACGGTTAATTTTGAGCCCGCATCAAATATCTTTCCATCTACGGTTACAGGTACGTCCAGAGTAATCTTTGTGCCATAACACTGGATGAGCATTTTACTATCTGAAATCTGAATTGATGTAACGCTTGGCCAAGGATGATGCTCATTCAGGAGCGGTTCACGTTGCATGCTTCTTGAATGACAGCCAGACAACTCTCAAAAGATAGAAATTTCAAATTACTCTTTCATCTATATACAGTAACCCACCTCCAACATTCGCAATTCTCATTTGGCCCATTCCAGCCAGCGGGGCAGACTCCACAGCGCCAGCATTCTCCTAGGGCATTTGGTCCTTTCCATCCATCTGGACAGCTCTTCCCTAAATAGCCACTAACTCTATCTATACCGCCAGATTGAGAAGGGAATATTCCAGTAGTCTCTGGCAAAGAGGCCGATTGCTGGATTGGGCTAGATAGATCAGGGCCGTTATCATTATTATCATCATTTGCTAATTTGGGCAGGGCAGGAAAATCCTCCTCAGATACTGGAACCATCCCTATGGCTTCATTTACGTTAGGTGCAGCATATTTTAAAGCAACTGCCCGCTCGCTGCAGATTTTTTCAGTAGAAATTTGTTTGGTATTGAATTCAAGCGCTCTATTTAATTTATATAATACTTCATTTTCCTGGAACATTAGATCAGTTTGAATCAGCCCCTTTCCAAGCTTGAAATATATGTCGTACTGGCCATCATTTATCTCCGTGATTCTGAATGACTCTCCAGACCTTATGAAGACTTCTATTAGTGGTTCCTTATTTAAATTAGTGAGCACTGCAAGAGCATCTCTGTTGCGGTCGTCATTAGTTATTACCAGCTCTCCACATCCATTCCTTAACATATCTTTTATAAACGTGCCAGTCGATGGTCGATATCCCTGCCCCTGAGCTGATGCTGCGCAGACAAGTGCAATTAGAATAAAAATTGATATCACATATCTTTTTGTGCAGTTCATCTTAATCCCAGCTTGAAACCTCGACCCAATTGAGATCTTTATCCACAGTTAATTTCGAACCAGCATCAAATGTCTTCCCATCTACGGTTACAGGTACGTCCAGAGTAATCTTTGTGCCATAGCCTTGGATAACTGCATCCCCATTCTTAATCTCTATTTGTGTTAGATTTAAATCCCAACCTTCATCTGTTACCTTAGTCACATTTCCTTCTGTCCGCACCCCATAAATCCCCAAGGCTCCTTCAGGATAAGTCGCCAGGATTTGGGAATATGTGGGTAATGCCTTTGCAGATATGTTTTCTTGTGGAAATTGTACTCGTCCTACTGCATTTGTGCTCTTCTCTCGCCATTCCATCCATTTTTGCTGATCCTTGTCTAAATCCACTCCAGTGATCTTCCGCAAAGCTAATGCTGAACTATCTTGGACTTTTATGTCTTCATCTTTTAGTCTATTAATCAAAGGATCAATTGCTTCAACTGATCTAATATCCCCTAATGCCCTGGCTGCCCGGTTTCGAATTTTGCTATTGCTATCGTTCAAGGCAACCAGCAGTGGATCAATTAGAGGCTCTGAACTTGATTGCAGGTTAGAGGGATCGATAGGCATTGATGAAATTGCCGCTAAACCAGTCTCGTTATAAAGGCGATAGATCGCAATATTAACCCCATGGGATGTGTTTATATTTTCTTTAACGCTGGCTGTACCGGTCGTGAATCTACAATCGGCTGTTATTTATATAACCTATTCCTATATGCTACATGGGGTGTAGCAAAATGGGCAAAAGAGGTCCAAAGCCTCGATTCTTGGATGTA
>Ga0116183_1005361_pt1 | contig 12226 bp, 8 predicted proteins | sample AD_UKC078_MetaG_FD_89753 | JGI IMG/M metagenome (GOLD analysis project Ga0116183, IMG submission 89753) | Active sludge microbial communities of municipal wastewater-treating anaerobic digesters from USA - AD_UKC078_MetaG | ecosystem: Engineered > Bioreactor > Anaerobic > Digestate | place: USA...
AGAAGCGGGCGTTCCGCCCGCTGGCAGGGACGGTTCCCCGAACCGTCCGCGGACGCCTCGGGGAGGCATCCCTACCGGTTGGCGGACGCCTTCGTCCCGCATACGCACCGGTCTCCAAAACTCAGTCGATTGCGTTTGCGACGAAGTGGAGCGATGAAGTGCCGGGACGAAGAGTTCAAAAAGAGCGCCGGACGCACCGTTGCGTTTTGCACCAAACAGGTGCGGCGGGGACCGCGACAAAACCCAATGTTTGCGACAGGCCATTTGGGGGGTAAAAACAAACGCCCGTCCGGCAAACCGGACGGGCGTTGCGATACAGCGGGGCACCCGTTACTTCTTTCCCCAGGGCTTGCCCGGCAGCGGTGCCTGATCGTCACCGTATTCCGGCATCGCCACCTCGCCGGCCTCAAACTCCTGCCAAGTCGGCTTGCAGGCGAGGTTGTAGAAAGGCGAGTTCGCATTTTCGATGATGTCCGACATGCGGACCGTCTGTCCCGTATAGGCCGAGATGCGGCCGATGACCGCGCAGGCCGTGGACATCGCCACGCTCTCGCCTTCGTTCATGATCGGAATCTGACCGAGGAGGCCGAGCAGCAGATTCTCGTGTTCCAGCACATAGGGGTTACCGTCTTTGATCCGGTACGTGTTGCCGTTGAGCGTATACTCCGTGCCCTCCAGCTTCAACGCATCCCCGCCGACCTTCTGGATCCTGCCGCCGCCGGAGATTTCGAATTGCTCCGTGCGGAAACGCTCACCCACAAAGCCGCTGGTCCCGCCGATCTGACGGCACTGGCTGTGGATATGGATCCCGTCGCCGTAATCGAAATCCACTCCGAAAAAGTCATATTGATTACCCGACACGCGACGCATGCGTGCGCCGAACGCGCCCGCCGTGCGCGGATAACGGCCGAGGAACCAGTTCGCGACGTCGATGTTGTGAACATGCTGCTCAACGATATGGTCACCGGACATCTCGGTCCAGTTCACCCAGTTGCTGCAGAGGTAGGCATCGTTACGCATCCCCTCTTTCCGCGCGCGCACCCAAGGCACCGTCCCGTTCCAATAGACCGCGCCGCCCAGCACCTGCCCGATCTTCCCTTGCTGCAGCGCCAGCGCCTGCAACAGATATCCCTTTTGGTGGCGGCGCTGCGTGCCGGCCACCAGTGCGAGATTCTTCTCCTTGGCCAGCTTGGCCGCCGCCAGAAACTGGCGCACACCCGGCCCGTCCACGGCCACCGGCTTCTCCGCGAACACGTGTTTGCCTGCTTTGACCGCCGCTTCAACGTGAACCGGCCGGAAATTGGGCGGTGTGGCCGTCACGATGATTTCACAGTCGGACGCCACAACCTTCTTGTAGCTGTTCGCGTCCCAGAACACATTCTTCTCCTCGCAACCGAACTTCTTGGCCGCATTCCGGGCGCGATCCTCGAAGAAATCGCACACGGCCACCAGTTTGACTTCATGGCCAAGGTTTTTAGCCGCCTCCACCAGATTCGCCATCGCGCCGGAACAGCGTCCGCCTGCGCCGATCATGCCAACCTTAAACACCCGTGCGGCTCCCTGACCGACCACGACCGACGGCGCCGCCGCCATCATCGCTCCGAAGACCGCCGACCCTTTCATGAACTCTCTACGATTTTGCATCTCTCTCTCCTACTAACTCACTTGCCCATAAATTGACAGGATTACAGGATTTTCAGGATTAAAAAATCATGTTAATCATGTAATCTTGTCATAAAAAACTTATCCCAGAGTTTTCTCGCGGCTCCGGCGCGCGGCGGGCTAACTCACTAACTCACGAATGAACTTCTTCAAGCCATGTCCCATTGCTCGCGCAGCATCTTGACCATGTTACGAATCAGCCGGAGCTTCTCCTCCTGCGGGATACCCTTTTTCGGATCCGCCGGATTCTTCGGCCACCCGCCCTCGAAACTCACCGCACCGCGGTATCCGATCAGCTTGAGGCCCTTGAAGCCATCCACATAGTTATCGGCGTCGGGATGCACTCCCGGGATGATCCGTTCCTTCAGCCCCGCGATATGCACGTGGGTCAGCAGGTCGCCAGCGCAGATAAAGGCGCCCATGAAACTCGTCTCCTCCAGTCCCATGTGCCAGAAATCACCCATCACCGTCGCGCCCGGCCCGATGTCCGCGGCCATACGCGCGCCATCCGCCACCTGTCGCAGGAACGGCGTCTCGTTGCGGCGCAACGGCTCCAGCACGATCGACGTGCCATGCTTGTGCGCATGTTCCGCCAGACGCTTGCCGGTGTTCTCGACAAAATCCTTGCGCAACTCCTTGGCGGTCAACCATCCCGGCTCGCTCAACTTGCCGCGCGCCGGGCAGATGATCAAGCCCACCGACTTCATTTTGCCGAGCGCCTCGATGACCGGCAGAAACTTCTGCACTTCGGCTTCACGCTTCTCCGGTTCCGCATACGCAAAATTGCTCGGGCCGCACGCCGTGGCGATGAACAGCTTGCGCCCTTTCATCGCTTCAATCATCGCGTCACAGTTCTTGATCGGCCAGTCGCCCGACGGAATCTCGACCGCGGCAAAGCCGTTGGCCTCCAGAAAATCCAGCTTCTGCGCGATCTCGGATCCCGGAATCGCGCCCCATTGCAGAGCCAGGTTAAGTTGCGCGGGTTTTTTGGGCGGTGTCAGTTTCGGCATTGCGCTCGCGGGGCAACAGGCGTCCGCGGCAGCGGCATGCGACGTCACACATACGGAACCCGCTCCGACCAGCGCCGAAGTCGTCAAGAATTCGCGTCGTTTCATACGTTTCTCTCCCCTGATTCCCGGTTCGCACCCTCTTGCCCGGGAAACATGTTGATACAATTAGGGTATTGGGTATAGAATTATCATGGACGGCTGTTCCGCGTCAAGAAGCCGATTACATAAAGTCGTAATCAACATGAAAAAGGTCGATACGAAAATCACCTTTCTGCTTGTGGGAACGATTCCGAAATGCTATGATCAACCCCCTTTTTGTTAAGGAGAAACGGTCATGTCTAGAGTATGTGAGATTTGCGGCAAGGGACCGATGGCGGGGAATTCGATCATTCGGCACGGTTTGGCCAAATACAAAGGCGGGATCGGTCTGCACACGACCGGTATCTCCAAGCGCCGGTTTCTGCCGAACCTCCACATGGTCCGCGTCAAATCCGAAAACGGTACCGTGGGACGAAAAAAGGTTTGCGCCGCCTGCATCAAGCAGGGTAAGATTGTCAAACCTTGAGGCCATGTGCCGCGCGTAGGGGTTGCGGCGAGGGTTTCGTGAACACAACGGAATTATCCGAAAGGGGGCGTTATGCAAGAGAATCCTGCGGATCCGAACGTGCCTGATGCGAACGCGGATGTGCTGAATAACCCGAATCCGGAAAACGCGCTTGCCCAAAACGAGGAGGCGGACGACGAGATCCGTGCAACGGATATCGTGTTCGACTGCCCCCGTTGCGGACACAACCTCGCTATCGATTACCGTGGCGCGGGCTTGCAGATCAAGTGCGTGGAGTGCGGCGAACCCACACTCGTCCCGATCCCGGACGGAATGAAGATCGATGATCTCGACCTTTCGCCCGGGGAGTTGCTCACGCAGCTCTTCCAGACTCGGCGTATGCTGCTCAAAAGTGAGCAGCAAATTTCTGAGTTGGAGGAGACGCTCAACAGCATGAAGCTGCGCCGTACGGAGTTGGAAAAAGCCCGTATGAACACGCTCCGCTGGTGCGCGGAAGTGGTCAATCTCTGCCAGAGTGCGCTGAAGTCCCAAAACGAGACCGCTCTCACCCTGAACCGGGTGATCGCTCTGATCGGCGAAGAGCAACAACGCTGAGGCGTCACGAGCCCCTGATTGTCGGCAGCAGTAGCCCGGCCGGGGGTGCGCTCACCCTCTGCGACTTGCGACGGGGATGCTCCCGATTCGACTGATCCGCCGTTGCGGGCGGGGCCCTCCGCATTCCCGGCTTTCAGCCCGTCTTTGATTTCATGTCGAACCATTGGCGCGCGGTATACGCCGCGATGGTGAAGGCACTGACGACATTCAGGGAGTTTTTGCGGCCGCACAACGGGATGCGCACCACCTCATCGCACAGCTTGATCACATCGGCGTCCAACCCGAAACGCTCATTGCCCAGCACCAGCGCGCACGGGAAGGCCCATTCCGCCCGTTCCAGAGGTTTCGCGTCCGCCACGGTCTCCAACGCCACGCACCGCACTCCGTTGGCTTTCAATCCCGCCAACGCCGCGCGCACGTCCCCGCCGTCACGCCAGCGCACCAGTTTCTCGGCTCCGAGTGCGGCACGCGCCGTCTGCGGCCGGTCCGGCGCGGGGGTGTACCCGCAGAGCACGACCTCCGCAACCCCGAAACACTCGGCCGTGCGGAAGATCCCGCCGACATTAAAGGCCGAGCGCAACGAATCCGTGACCACGGTCAGCGGCATCAGCGGCGCGGCGGGTTCGGACTCCGGAGTGAGGTCACGGTCCAGAATCTCGATGTCGGTGACGCGGATGCGGGCAACTTCACGTTCCACCGGCACGAGCGCGCACCAGAACTGCGCCCGTGTCATGTCGGGCGTAAGCAGCCGGGCCAGCGCACTCAGACGGGGTTGCTCGTGCCGTGCGGCCAGCCACGCGCGGCAGGCCTCCAGACTGCGGCGGCGCACCGGAGCGTCCGGCCACACCGTATCCAGCGCCAGCAGTCGCTCGCGCGCCTCACGCCATAACTGTTCGTCCGTTTGTTTCACCGTAACAGGCCTCCGCGCCCCGCCCGCAGGCGGAAACAAGACAGTATGACACAACCCGGACGTTTTTCGCTATGGTAAAGCCGCCCCGTTTTTGGCACACTCATTTGAAAACAAGCCGAATTATGGCAGAACTCGGAGGAAAGATGAAACAGCGGATGATGATGGCGGCGGCAAGCTTGACGGCCTCCGCCGTGTTGGCGGGGTTGTATGGGGACACACCGGACGCGCGGCACGCGTGGGCTGTGCATGATCGAAACCGGCCCAATCCGGTCAAGATCACGGCGGAGCCGGGGATGCCGCCCTCGGATGCGACTGTGCTGTTTGACGGCTCTTCGCTGGAAGCGTGGGAGAGCACCAAGGGCGAGCCCACGAAGTGGCGCCTGGTGGACGGAGTCTTGGAGTCAGTGAAAGGCGCCGGGGCCATTCGCACCAAACAGAGCTTCGGTGACTGCCAACTGCATCTGGAGTGGGCCGCGCCGACTCGTGTCGAGGGCATGGGTCAGGGCCGTGGCAACAGCGGGGTCTTTCTCATGAGTAGCTATGAGATTCAGATTCTGGACTCGTACGAGACGTACACGCTACCGGACGGCAGCAACAAGAATCCCAACTATGCCGACGGGCAGGCGGCCTCGGTCTATGCCGAGAACCCGCCGTTGGTGAACGCCTGCCGCGAACCGGGCGCGTGGCAGACCTATGACATCATTTTCCACCAGCCGATCTGGGAGGGCGACAAACTGAAGTATCCCGGTTCGCTGACCGTGTTGCACAACGGCGTGTTGGTGCAGGACCATTGGGAGATGGAGGGCCTGACCACGCACTGCCGGCGCCGGCCGCTCGCGCCGCACGCGACGAAACTGCCGTTGCAGTTGCAGGATCACGGCAACCCCGTGCGCTTCCGTAACATCTGGATCCGCGAGATCCCGTCGCGTTACGCCAACACCACCCACGGCGGCCCGGCCGCAAATGAGGCGGACGTGATGGCTCTGCGCAAAGAGACGGCTGCCAAGCTCTTCGCCCAGATTCTTCCGGAGAACCCCCGCAAGGCAGAGGCCCTGCACCAGATTCTGGAGGTGATCTCCTACGAGAAGGCTGAACCGTACACCGCGCTCGCCAAGAAGCTGTGCGACGCCTATCTGAACGAACTGGCGGGTTGCGGGGCGCAACAACTGGAAAGCCGCAAAGGCGAGATCATCGGTCTGCGCAACGCTTGCAATGTCTTGATCCGCAACAAGATATACGACGAGAGATGCCCGTTACACGCCACGCTCCAGAAGATCATCACTGAACAAGGGTTCGAAAAAAAGAAGAAGTGAGAAGAGAAGCAAGAAGGAATACGTACCCTATACCCCCTTTCCGTCTTGTGTTATGCTTCCGGTCATGCAACGCAAAAAGGGTTTGATTGCGTGCGGCTTGGTTGGGAGCGCGCTGTTTCTGGGGGTTTTTATCCTGCGGGGGTTCCACAGCCGCCGTACGACGCCTGACGCGCCGCCCCGGACGGATGCCGCGCCTGCCGCGGCATTGCCGCGTCCAGCGATGCACAGGCTGCCGCAGTTGACGACATCCCCGGCGGCGACCTCAGCGACGCACACCACCACCGCCACCACTACCGTCGGCGTGGCGGCGTGTCTGACGGAAGCGGAGATCGAACCGCTGCGCCGGGCCTTCAAGCCGCCGCGTTTCGATGCGGACCCGTCCCTGCCGCGTGAACGCCAGACGCTGCTCTCCAACCGTCTGCTGATCAGCCCGGTTGAACGGGTCCTGCCCCGGGCCGCCTCGGGTGCGCAGTCTCCCACCCCGCGCGACACCACGCCCTTTCTGGTGCTTTTCAACACGCCGGTAACCGAGGCCTCACGCGCGCTCTTGATCGAGGCAGGGGCGATCCCGCGCGGCTTTTTCCCGAACAACGCGCTGTTGGCTGAGCTGACCCCTGCTATACTGGCCGCGCTTGCGGCCATGCCCAGCGTGCAGGCGGCCGAGGAGTTCGTGCCCGGTGACAAAATCCAACCCTTTCTCGCCTCGCTCCTCGCTTCGCATCCAGCGGAGACCCGGGTACGGATGACGGTGCAGACCTTGGCGCCTGAGGATGCCGAGAACGTGGCGGCTGCCGTGACTGCGGCGGGCGGTGAGGTCGAGGGGTTCACCGCCAACACCCGCTGGGGCCTGGTGCAGGCGATCCTGCCGCTTGGCGCGGTGCGGACGCTGGCGACCCGGGGCGAGGTGCAGTGGATCGAGGAGCGGCCGCAACCCAAGTTGTTCAACGACTTCGCCGCGCATGGTACGCACCTCAACACCACGAACGTTTGGATCGACTGGGGTCTGACTGGCCGGGGCCAGATCGCGGGGCACGCGGACACCGGACTCGACACGGCTGTGGAGGAGACGCTGCATCCGGATTTCCGCGGCCGCGTGGTGGCGCTTTTCGCCCGCGGCCGACCGGGTGATGCCTCGGACTTGGACGGACACGGCACACACACCGCAGGCTCGCTGTGCGGGGACGGTACGGCTAGCGGCGGACAATACCGTGGCATGGCGTGGGAGGCGGGGCTCGCGCATCAGTCGGTGGCCAACGCTTCGGGTGCGCTCACAGGTCTGCCGTACGACCTGTACGAACTTTTCGAGGAAACCTATGCCTGCGGTGCACGCGTGCACTCCGACAGTTGGGGTTCGGACACCTACGGCACCTACACCTCCGACTCGCGCTCTACCGACCTCTTTGCGTGGGATCACCCTGACCATCTCGCGGTCTTCGCGGCGGGTAACGCCGGTCGTGACAGTGATCGCAACGGTGTGGTGGACCCGGGTTCGGTGGGCTCGCCTGCCACGGCCAAGAACGCGCTGGCCGTGGGTGCCACGGAGAACGACCGCTTGCCGGGCACCGGCGGGTATTCGGCCTACACTTGGGGCGCGGCCTGGCCAAACCGCTACCCGGTCGAGCCGATCGCCGGAGATTACCTCTCCTACAGCGCCACGCTGAATCCGCGTTATCTGCAGGGTATGGCCGCCTTCTCCAGCCGCGGACCCACGCTCGATGGCCGTGTCAAACCCGACGTGGTTGCGCCCGGTACGGATGTGCTCTCCACCCAATCCGCGGTCGGCGATCCGGTCTGGCGCGCCTTCGGCGCAAACCCGCGTTACTGTTTCGGCGGCGGCACCAGCATGTCCGCCCCGCTGATTGCGGGCACGGCTCTGTTGCTGCGGCAGTACGCCACGGAACGCGCCGGGATCACCAACCCCTCGGCCGCGCTGATCCGCGCCATGATGGCCGGCGGCGCGCGTTCGCTCACGCCGGGCCAGTACGGCACCACGCTCTTCCGCGAAATCCCGGCGATTTCGCCCAATTCGGTGGAGGGATGGGGCCAGCCGGATATCAGGGATACGGTTCACCCGCGGCGCCGCATGGTGCGGCTCTACGACGGCATCCACCCCGGTGCGGGGCAGACCAACCTTTTTCTCATCCCGGTCAGCGTGAGCCACACGCCGCTGGATCTGGTGCTGGCGTGGACCGATTATCCGGCCACGGCGGGCGCGGGCGTGACGCGCGTCAATGATCTCGATCTGCTGGTGACCGCGCCCAACGGAACCGTGCTTTATCCTAACGGTGGCACGGAGCGGGACGGGGTCAACACGATCGAACGGCTGCACCTCCCGGTCGCGATGCCGGGAACCTATATTGTGCGGGTGATCGGGACCGACGTGCCTTTCCCCGGCGGCAGCGCAGCGCTTTACGTGCGCGGGGGGTTCGACGATCCGCCGCTGATCGTCCATGCCCCGGTCGGAGACCGTATCGCGGACGGCACGGATCTCACGGTGCGGTTCCGGGTGCAGGCCGTGTCTCCCTTCGCGTCCGGCGAGGTCTTCGTGAACTGGGTATCCGGAGACGCTACGGGTCCGACCGGTGTCTGGCAGCGGGCAATCGCGGAGTTCGAGGGCATGGACGGGAGTGGATTTCTGGCGCGGATCCCCGCACAGCCCGCTGGGGGTTACGTGCATTACACGCTGCGGGTGGTCACCAAAAAACACGATGTGCGGCTCCCTGCTGCGGAGGGTTCAACCTTCTCCTTCTATGTTGGCCGACCGGTGACCCTGCGGGTGTCGGGCGTACCGGAGGCGTACGGCAGTGTGACGCCGCCCTACGGTACCAACACCGTCATCTCCGAGATCGCGTTTGTGGCCTCCGCACCCGAAAGCGTGACGCTCGGCAAGGGGCGGCGTATGGCCTGTTCCGGCTGGACCGGCGAGGGCGATGTGCCGGCGGTGGGCGCCTCCAACCGCGTGAGTCTGAGCCTGAGCGGACCGAGCGCCTTAGTCTGGCAGTGGCGCGGCGAGGTCGCGCTCACCAACCGCTACCGACTCGCCGACGTGAACGCGATATTCGGCGAGACCGTCCGCTGGGTTCCAGAAGGCGCGTCGGCCGAGACCGAGACCGCGCTGGAACTCGGCTTCGTGGGTAACGTGCCCTACGCTTTCTGCGGGTGGCGCGTAGATGGCACGCGCTGGCCGGACGCGGATTCGACGTCGCCCAACCCTGCGACCGGTATCGCGATGTATGCCCCGCGGCTGGCCGAGGGGGATTACCTGCCTTTCTGGTTGGATAGTGACGACAACGTGTTGAGCGACTGGTGGGAGCTCCGCTATTTCGGCAGTGCGACAGGCGGCCGGGATAACCAGGATGATCCGGACAACGACGGGTGGACCAACCTCGGCGAGTTTCTCGACAACACGGACCCGCGCGATGCGGCGAGCCAGCCGACTCCGCCTGCGATCACGGTTTTCGCACTCGCGCCGCTGCAGCGCGACCGTCCGCCATGGGGCGTGCGGGCCGAGATCACCGACAATCTGACCGTGGAGGAGACCCTGCTCTTCTGGCGCGAGTCCGGGGACGCGGCATGGCGGCAGAGCGACATGTCCTGGATCGAAGGGAATCTGTACGGGGCGGAGATCGACCCGCCCGCGCACGGGCTGAAGACGGTTGAATATTATGTGGCGGCCGCGGATCTGGTTGGCTGGTACGATTCCTCGTTCCGTTCCACCAGCGCGGTGTATTCGGTCACCGGCGCCTACGGGGAGCCCTGGATGACGGTCACGCCGCATGCCTTCGGTCTGTTCGAATTGAGCGGCGATGCCACGAATCTCGCGGTCACGGTAGCCAATCTCGCGGGACCGGATCTGCTCTGGACCGCCAGCGTGGCTACAGCTTCCGCGCCGTTCGCCGCGCGGGACGAAGACTGGGTTCCGGGCGGCATGGCCGGAGCGTGGTGTCTCACCACCAACCGGACGTGGGACGGCGACGAAGTGTGGTATTGCGGCAATCCCGCAACGCGTCGATATGCCGACAGTTGCCATGCCTGGCTTGACACGCCCGTTTTCACGGTTGGTCAGGGCGGCGGTGCGCTCTTCCGCCAGTGGCTCCGGACCGAATGGGATAGCGGTGCCTATTTTTGGGACGGCGCCGTGGTCCGCGTCTCCACGAATCTGGGGGCGAGCTTTGAGATCATCACGCCGGAGGGCGGGTATCCCGGCCGGATTATGGAGAACCCTGCTTCCCCCTTTGCGGCGCACCAGCCTTGTCTGGCGGGTACGGGTGGCTGGGAGACGGTGACCTTGGATCTGGCCGCCTTCGCGGGACGCCAAGTCATCGTGCGCCTCGAGTTCGGTTCCGACGCCTACGTCACAGACGAGGGGTGGTATGTGGCCGGGTTCCGGGTCTTCTCCCTTGCCGAATCCGCGCCCGCATGGCTCGATCCGCAGGGCACTTGGGGGGGTACGGTTCCGGCGGGCAGCGAAGAAAGCTTCGGCGTGCGGCTCGATTCTGCGCCGCTCGCGCCGGGAGACGAAGTGGCGGCATGTTTGCGCGTAACCGGAAACGATCCGGTCGGTGGCCGGGTGCTCCCCGTCACTGTGCGGCGCGGCCACCGGCTTTCGGTGACAGCCGAGGGGCCGGGCAGCGTTACGACCGATCGGTTTTTCCTCTTCCGCAGGCTGGGCGCAACCGTCATATTGCAGGCGCACCCCAACGCCTACCTCGACACCCTGACACGGACCGGCTTCCCGGTGGAACATTTCGACTACCGGACGCGCGTCCAGACCGTGTTTCTGGGGCAGGTTGAAACGGACCAGACGGTCAGCGGCCATTTCACGCAGGGCCTATGGACCCTGACGGTGGTCGACCCCTACCGTGTCGGTTCTCCGGCGAACGGGACCTACAGCCTGACCAACAACACGCTCGTCGAGGCCTCGGCCCTCACGCCGCTGTTGCTTTCCGATTCGATTCGCCGGACTTGCGAGGGTTGGTTCCTCTCAGGACATACGCCCGGCACCGGTACAACGGCGAACCTCACCTTTGCCATCACCAATCACGCCACGCTGATCTGGCGGTGGATGCTGCATTACCGCGTCCAGACCGGAGTCGAGGGCGGCGGCGGGCGGATCGAACCGGCGGAGGCCTGGGTCCCGCAGTACGAACGGATCGAACTGACCGCCCTTCCGGACACGGGATATCGTTTCGATAACTGGCTGGCCGTGCCGGGCAATGCTACGGTCACAAGCAACCGCATCCATTTCACGGTGTTGGCGCCACAGTTCGTCCGAGCCTCCTTCCTTGCCGAGACGACTCGCACGGGTGTACCCCATCTGTGGCTGGCCGCGTTTGGTTTGGGCAACGATTGGGAGGCCGCCGCCTTGGAGGATGTGGACGGCGACGGCATGCCCGCTTGGGCCGAGTGGCTGGCGGACACCGATCCGACCGACGCCCGCTCATATCTGGCGCTTACGGGACTCGCGCTCGAAAACGACTTGGGCCGGATCCGTTGGATCGGCGGTCACGCGCGTACCCAAGTGCTCGAGTTCGCGACGAGTCCGGCTGGCCCCTGGCGTCCGGTCGCCACCAACCTTCCCCCTACCCCGATCACCAACACCGTGATGCTGCCCATAACCGGAGACGCGGGTTTCTACCGTCTCCGCATTCCGTAAGTGGTTGCCTCATTAGGATTCGAACCTAAACAAACAGATCCAGAGTCTGCTGTGCTACCGTTACACCATGAGGCAAAACGCCTTTTCATTGCAAAAAGGAGTAAATAAGATAGCCAAAGGCATGGCATAAAGGCAATCCTGTTTTTCGCTTTGCCGTAATCGGTTTGTGACAGGGGCGTGCGAAGATCATGCGTTCCCGGTGAAAAGGGGAGCAGAGAGTCGGGAGCGCGGGCGTCCCCGCCCGCAACAACGTGTCTTGCGTTTTCTGGTTTTATCCACAGACTTGCACAGATTGCGCAAATTTTTCTTTTTGTCTTTGACCGTAAGGAGGGGAGGGACGAGCGTCTGCTCGTCCGGGCGGCGTTTCACGCCGCCTTTGAACGCCCAACGCCCAACGCCCAACGCCGAACTCAGAACGTCGAAGTGAAAAACTCCTTGCCTATAAATTGCCAGGATGACAGGATTTTCAGGATTGAACAACATCATGTTAATCATGTCCTAAACTTACTTCCAAGG
>Ga0116183_1005364_pt1 | contig 12221 bp, 9 predicted proteins | sample AD_UKC078_MetaG_FD_89753 | JGI IMG/M metagenome (GOLD analysis project Ga0116183, IMG submission 89753) | Active sludge microbial communities of municipal wastewater-treating anaerobic digesters from USA - AD_UKC078_MetaG | ecosystem: Engineered > Bioreactor > Anaerobic > Digestate | place: USA...
AATTAAGTATAGCGGTGATGTGAGCGGGAATAAAGTCGTTGCACTTCACTTCTAATACTATTTCATCAGGTTTTGTAACTGGTACTGTCTCAATATCCTTATCAAACAGATCATAGTTATATTTTCCACTTCTGATATATTCGTCAAAGGTAATCCTTGTTTTACTGACCGGATGAGCGAAAGCTGTTCTGCGATAATCAACAATTACTGATGGTCTTAACTGCCTGACCTGGGCATTGGCCAGAAACTTGTTAAGAAAACTGTTTTTGCTGGTTATCTGATAAAACCGGCCTTCGCAGATGGCAATGGCTGCTGCCAAAGGCAATAACACCTCTTCTTTATAGGTCATATCAATATCTTTATGTTTACATTCCAGTTTAATAGTCCGACTGGAGTAATTGTAAATTCTGATACGATATTTACTGCGAAACTGGATGCCATCTCTTTTTTCATCCAGCGAAGTTGAAAAGGCATCATCAAAATATAAAGATCTGACATCATAGGAATACTTCTCACTTTTCGAATTTCTGTCCAGTTCCATTACTGCCGCCAGCTGGTTTTTAAGCATTTCCGCAATTGGCTTAGAGATGACATATTTTAACTCATAACGATATTCTACCATAAGTCACCAAACAGTTCCTTCATCTGCTGGTCAGTCAGTGAGAAGTAATTTTTTGTCTGAGTTAAGACAATTTTTTGCCTGACTTCGATGAAGTTTTCAATAATCTTAAGGTGCGAGTTATACAGACTCATACTTGGGTAAGTGTTAATAATTGGATCCATACTATATTTCCAGCGCTCTCTATCTCGGGCAATATCATTGTGATATAGCTCCTTTAAATGTTCAAAGATAGCCGTCAGCTTTTCCTTGCTGAGGGCATTGTTCAGATGATAAGCCAGTCTTTCAAACCACAGTTCTCTGAATTCGCTGTTTCTAAAAAGCTCTCTTGGCAGGGCATTATCATAGGTATTATTAACCCAGCCTGTCATACCGTAAGGATTACACAGATAGGTGGTGTAATAGTTAATGTTTGGCAATCTGAAACCATGATCCATATCATAGTAGATGTATTTCCATTTGCCATCATCAATTTCAGGTGAGCGAAAATAGCGCACATTATGGACATCCGGATTGACACAGTACATCTGGGCAATCCAGAAATCGGCAAAGTTTACAATATCTATTTTTGAACAGATAAAATCATAATTCTCTTTGACCGCTAAATCATTGTTTTTAACCCAGCTGAAGAGGTAATGAATATTGTCAGTTCCGGCTTTCTGGGAAAAATCGACATTGACAATGCTGACTGTTTCAGGATTGACATTATAATGACCGGCAATAAACTTGGCATTTATTTTTTCCCGGATATTGTAGATGCCCCAGTAATAGCCATTAATATACAGGACACAGGGTTTATAAGCCTGCACATCTAGATACTCATCCATAATAGTGGTTGACAGAATATCTCTGATCATTGTTCTGGTCCAGTCGTTAGAGCCGGTTCGCAGTACCAGCGAATCAAAGACAACGCTTTCTCTGTTTTCAAAAAGATCATAATTCAATTCCGTTGAACCAAATGGACTGTCAAACCTCAGAGCATAGCTTTTTTTGGGCTGGTTTCTGCTGTTGCCGCCAAAGCAGGATATTGAACAGGGAATTGAGAAACCGGAGTCTTTTTCATAAAACTCCACATAGCACTGCAGCTGTAAATCTATGGCAAAACTATGAGCATTCAAATAAGCAAAATCAGCAGCATCCATTGAAATAATCATCACCGGCAGACTGTGATTTTCATTGATAACATAGCTGGAGGTAACTGTTTTAGATGGCATCTGCCCACTGCCAAAAGACTTGAACTTCAATACAGTTGTCTTACTTAAATTTATCGGTTCTTTATACTGACTGCAATAAGTGTCAGGTTCACTGCCATCAGTGGTATAGTAAATGTTTCCACTACCGTTAACAGCCACTGTCAGATTAGAAACATCATTATAAACGCCAGCCTGAGTCAGCACTACCGGTGAAACAGAGATTGATCTGATACCGCTGCCATTATCTTCTCCCGGAGTCGGATTAGCCAGGTAGTAATAGCCGACCGTGCCACAGCGGCCATAACTATAGCCATAAGGAACTTCCGCAATAAACATACAGTCGATTAATTTATTGTTTCGGGACAGAAAGATTGACTCACTGTCTGACAGTTTGAAATTGCTGTGATAATAACTGCTGTTGGTCAGCGAGGTTTCTCCACTGCACATAATAATATAGTACTGATAAGGTTGCAGTGTTACTTCCGGTAGCCTGTAGGCCTGCAGATTATTGCTGCTGGTACTTAAACAGTAGTCACTCAACAATATGCTCTGATCAGAATTGTTATAAAGCTCTATCCAGTCATAAAACTGATAGCCATTCTGGGCCAGGTATTTATCATTGCGATTCATCGCTTCATTAATGATAAGGTCCTTTGGGGCCTGCAGATACTGATTCTGAAATTCCTCAATTCCAGAGCCATCGTTTGGCTGTCCTAGGGAAACTGTCGGACTGTGAACATAGAAGTTTTCTATCCTTGTCAGGGCGTAGCCGTTAGCCAGATTCTCATATTCCAGGCTTTGCACAATTCTACCGTTTTTGCTTAAAACAACACTTCCATTTCTGTTATTGAAAGTAAAACCTAAGTAATTATCAGCCAGCAGATCATTGTTTCCGGTATACAGAACATACAATTCATTAGGCATTAAAACAACATCTGCAAACTGATATCTGAAAGGACTGTACTTATCACTGCCTAAATAATAGTCTTTTAAACTTACCGGCTGATCTGAAATATTGATTAATTCAACAAAACCATCCAGTCTTCCCTGTTCGTTAAGGAAGTTGCCATTATTTTTAACCAGAATCTCATTGATAACAATTTCGTTTCCCGGTTCACCTTCCAAGGTAGCTAAATAGGCATTTAAGCCCTGCAGTGAATTTTCCTGATTAGGGGTGCCATAGTTGGAAATATACCAGCTGCCATCAGCATTTCGATTCATTGACTGATTAGTGCCTAAAGCCACTGTCTCCACCGCATCAATAATCTTACCGCTCTTATTTACTAAAATAAGGTACTCGCCGCCGGCGGCTCTTAATTTGAAGCTAGCATTCAAACCTGCTTCCTCTTTCCCGGTCAGGGCAATTACCAGATAAGAATCAGGTTCAATGACAACCGCATCAAAAACCCATTTGACACGGTCTTTTCTGTCACTTAAGCCATAACCTGATAAATCTATTGCTTTGTCGGTGCCGTTATATAACTCAATATAATCTGTAACTTCATTGTTGCTGTTGACATAAATACCACGATTCTTACTGACAATTTCATTAATAACCAGTTTGCCGATAATCTTCTGGGCATTTTCAGGCAAATCTGAAATGACAATATTATCATCCTGATCAATCTTTTTAAAGACACTCGAGAAAATAGCCATTATTACAATGGCAATTATGGTTATTGAAATAAACATGGTATCTATTTTCTTCTTTTTTGGCTGCTGATGTCTTTTCATAATATAGTCCTACTTTGTTATTTTACCATATTCATAATAATAATTAAATAATATAAAAAGTAGCTGACGCTACCTGAATTTGGCATGCAGTTTTTCAGCTACATTATCCGGTACAAAATAAGATAGGTCCCCGCCGTTTTTGGCGATGATTTTTGCAGTAGAACTTGACAGGAAGGAATACTCTGGCTTGGTCATCAGAAACAGTGTTTCAATATTGCCGTTTAAGGCCATATTGGTCGTTGCCAGCTGCAGTTCATATTCATAGTCAGTAACCGCTCTGATTCCTCTGATTAAGACATCAGCTTTAACTTTTTCAGCATAATCAATGGTCAGACCTGTTCCGATATGCACCTCTACATTTTCCAGGCTAGAAACACAGCTTTCAATCATTTTTTTTCTTTCCTGATAGGTAAACGTTCCATCTTTTTCTTCGTTTGCCATAATAACGATAATCAGTTTTTCACACAGTTTGGCTGCTCTTAAAATAATATCAATATGTCCATAGGTAATCGGATCAAATGAACCGGGGTATAATGCTATCATAACTATTCCTTTCTTATGTAGGTTACTTTTACAGTACCATAACTTGCCTGTTTTTCGATAAGGTAAGGTTTTTCTACTCTGATGTCTTCTTTTTCCAGACTTTCACAGACAATAATTCCTTTTTTCTGCAGTAAATCGTACTTGCTTATTTTATCAACCAGCTCATTAATCAGAGCCAGCTGGTAGGGGGGATCTAGATAGATAAGATCAAACTTCAACTGCTGCTTCTGGCAGATACTTAAAGCTTTCTTATAATCAGCCAGCCAGATTTCACATTTAGCCTCCTCTTTAAGTAAGGCTACATTGCCTTTTATTATTTCTACAGCTTTTTTGGCTTTATCAGCCATTATCGCTTTTTCAAAGCCTCGGGAAATAGCTTCCAGAGCAATATTTCCGCTTCCTGAAAAAAGGTCAAGAATAATTCCTCCTTCAAAGTAGGGTCCGATTTTGGAAAAGACCGCTTCTTTAACCTTATCAGAAGTGGGTCTGGTATCAGCGCCTTCTAAGGTTTTCAGGACTCTTGATCGATGCTTTCCAGCCACTATTCTCATTGAATGACCTCTTTTTTAACAGGCAATCTTTCAGAAGCAATTACTCCCTGACATAAGCCCAGTAAAAACAGAATAGAAACCAGGGCTGATCCGCCTCTGGATATCAGAAGCAGAGGTATCCCTGTCAGCGGCAGAAGTCCACTGACTCCGCCAATATTAAACATAAAATGGATAAACAGATAGCTGACAGTTCCCATCAGAATAACTCTGCCAGAATCCTTTTTAACTTTGCTGGCATGATACAGTAAAGAACCAAGCAGAATACTGTAAGGAACAAAAACCAGGAAAATACCAACCAGTCCCAGTTCTTCGACAATGACGGCGAAAATGTAGTCCGCATCACTGCTGACCAGATAGCCAAACTTCTGCACGGAATTTCCAAGTCCGACACCACCTATTTTTCCTCTGGAAATACCTAACAGCGAATAGAATATCTCCCTGGTGGCATCATTGTTATAGTCAGGATTGGTGACAGCTGAAAATCTGGCTGCAAAGGTAGGAGATATTTTCATCAGAATTTCCTGCCCTTCTGGTCTGGTCAATAAAAACCAGTAAGCAAAACCGATGAAAACAAGCGCCATTAAAGCCAGTATCTGAAATCCTTTTATCTTGTCACATTTAGGTATCAGTAAAGTAACAAGGGTTATCAGCACCAGAATCACCGTTGTCCCCAGATCTTTCTGTAAAAGAGTAATAATCAGGCTATAAGCGATAAAAGTAAAAAGCGGCCATTTGACAACATCAAACCAATGCTGCCCCTTAAATCTTTTATCTGAAAAAAATGTTGAAATCAAAAGTATCATTACCACCTTGGAAAACTCCGAAGGTTGAACTGAATACGGTATTCCAATGACTTTTAAATCAATCCAGGAATAGTTGCCATTAATCGGTCCGTTGACATAACAATAAAAATAAGCAGCCATAAGCAGGATTAATTCCACAAAAATCATCATATATTTTCTTTTTGACAATCTTTCAGCTGAATACAGATTTGATGCGATATGATAAATCAGAACACCGAAAAAAATTACAACAAACTGTTTGGCGAAGTGAATTAAAGTTGTAAAGATGGTGGTCTTAGAGTTCATCGCAGCACTGGTAGTAAACAGTATGCCGATAGCCAATAAAAAATACACACACCCGGTAATCAGCTTTTCAGCCTTTTCATTGGTGAACAGTGCGTAATAAGCTATCTTTCTTAACTTTGTTTTCATAAAATTAAATCTCTTTCATCTTTTCTAACAGCTGTTTAGATGCTTCAATTATACCATCTTTACAGCCATCATTCTTATTAATATTAATCTGACCAACATAAACTTCTTCGGCAAATAGGTAGTCAAAAACAGTGGCAAATGTTTTTTCCTGTGACTTTCTGGCTTTTTTATCTCCCTTAGGCTGAAAAAATACTTCTTTACTGGTTTTTAAATCATTGAACTTCTCCAAGCCAGGTTTTTCAGAACTGCTGTTAACATATAATATCATATCTATCCTGTTTGGTGCACTAATCAGACTATAAGATGTCATTGGCAGAATTGCTCTGGCATCTCCGGTTCCCGGATTCAGAAAAATACTTCTTTCCATATCTTTCAGCGGAACTGTTTTATCCTGCTGGTTGATTTTGATTATCGAACCTATCTCACTGCCATTGGCTATAACCTGATTGTCTACTATTTTAAAACAGCCCGCAGTACTGAAAATGATATCCGCCCTGATAATCCTTTTTTCACTATTGTCCTGCCGGGACATTTTTTTAATTGTGTCAATTATCTCTGTTTTCCCAGACTTCTCATCTCCGACCAGAACTATTGCTCTGACTGCTCCATCAGAAAAGCAGACTCTAATCATTGAGCCCTGAACCGGCAGCTGATTCTTATTTGACTTGGCCATATTATGCAGAGTCAGTATCGTCCCTCTTAAATAATCGGGACAGTCAATTTTATAACTGTAGGAAAGTGAACCTATTATAATATCATTGGGTTCATCATAGTAGTAGCTGAAAACACTGCTGTCACTTTGGCAGCCGTAAAGACAGATTATATCCGGTTTCCGCTTAGTACATTCTTCTTCATCAGCCATTTCAAACAGGTTGGCCAATAGCAGTCCACTGGCAAGAAAATCCTTATGGAAATAGCAGTGGCACAGAAGATCACCAACTTTAGCCGGAAAGCATAACCATTCCAACTGATTAATTCCGGCATTTTTAATTGGACTGTTATCCAACTTTACAAAAGTATCGCTGCCTTCAACGTTTTTGGAGTGCAGAAAAAACGGTGTCTTTAATATGACCATATTGAGAAACACTATATTCTTTAAGAAATTATAGCCGGCAGGCGGCTGCCATTTATAATGTTTGATTATACAGCCGCCGCCAGTTCCGGCCTGCAGCTGATGATAGACAATATTGGTTTTCCCCTGCAGTTTTTCTTTTAAAATGCGATACAGCTGTAAAACCAGCTGGTTGAACTTACTGTCAGCTTCGATAAAGGAATTGAAATACCGGTTCTCATTGCTGGCATTTACCACTGAAAAACGCTGTTTGCTGCGCCAGTAATTATAGGCATCTTCTAGCACAAACAAGGTCTTGGTTCTATTTAAAAATTCTACCAGCGGATTATAGATTTCATCGATTTCCAGCACCAGCAGCTGTTTGGCTAAAACAACTATTTCTGCAACCATTTCTTCCAGTTTCCTGCTTTTGGTCAGCCACTTAAAAGTGATAATATCTCTAATCGCCAAATCCTTTAAATATCTGGCCAGAAACATTTTAAATCCTTCTGAAGAAACCAGCTGTTCCAGGCTCTGATGATATTCACTGGAAAAATTGAGAATCACGGTATCATTTACCATATAGAATGGTTCACGCATAATTATCTCCCCCTGTTTTGACGATATATTTCCGAGGCAATGACACTTGTGGCGCTGGCAGCATTTAAAGCATTTCTAAAATTATTTTTATAAGGTATATAGATGAAACTGTCACTGTTTTCCAGTACCACACCGGAAAGTCCTCTTAAAGGTCCGCCAATACAGATCAGCAGTCCCTGATTGGAAAAATCGTAATCATAAAGATTGAACGGCTGATTACCTCTAAAGGCACTGACAACCACTATTCCATTGTTTTTCAGAATACTGATTGTTTCAGCCAGATCGTCACTATAGACAATCGGCAGAAGTTCACTGGCGCCGGCACTGCTTTTTATAATTGTACTGTCATCATAATCAATATAACGTTCTTTTAAGATAATACCATCACAGCCGAAAGCATATAGTGTTCTAAAGATATAGCCTAGATTAAAACTGTCCTCCACACCTTCCAGCAGGACAATAAACGGTTTGTCTTTCTTTAAAATCGATATTACTGATTGCATTTTTCTATCACTGACCTCAGCAATTATACCTCCATGAGTTTTTCCTTTGCTTAGCCTGTCAATAACTTCCTTGGCAACTTTTTCAACCCTAATATTCTTTATTTGAGCCTGTTTCAGAATATAGGTTATATCACTGCTCTTTTTTTCTTTATTGAGATAAATATTTTTAACTGTCCGATACTTGCTGTCAATCACAGCCTTTACCGCAATACTTCCTTCAACTAATCCCATCTTTCAACCTCACTTTTGGTAATGAAAGTAAAAGTGTTAACCTCTACCGGCACTTTCATCTTTAATACCTGCATCGGTCTGTTGGCAATTTCCACTGTTTCTCCATTTAAGTCGACCAGTGAATCAACATTAAAATAAACATCTTCTCCCACCGGATTAAAGATTCTCAGCCTGTCATTTAATCTGAAATAGTTTCTGACTTCAACGGTAGCCACTCCAGCACTATAGTCAATGACATTAGCCAGATATGACTGATTGGCCATAACATCGTTATTGTAAATCTGACCGTTAATATCGGGAATGCCTGGATAAAAGCCACTGAAAGATTCTCTGTTAGAACCTCTTTTAAACAATATCGCTGCTTCATTCAATCTTTTTTCGCTGATTGTGCCGTTTTGATAATACTCATCAATTAAAATCCGATAGGCCTTCACAACAGTAGCAATATAATAAGCCGTCTTCATGCGACCTTCTATTTTTAAAGAAGCCACCTTGATGTCCAGCAGCCTCTGCAGATAATCATAGGCACACATATCCTTACTGCCCATTGATAATAGCTGGCCTTCCTTATCAAGACAGCTGTCATGATGATAAAGATGATAACTCCAGCGACACGATTGAGCGCAGCCTCCTCTGTTGGCATCTCTATTGGTCAGCATGTTGGAAATAACACAGCGTCCCGAAAAGTTGGCACACATGCCACCATGAATAAACACTTCCACCGGTAAGGTTGTTTCCTTCATAATCTCCTTAAGGTTTTCATAGGTCACTTCTCTGGCCAGAACAATTCGGTCAGCTTTTTTATTCTGCCAGTAGGATATCGCCACACTGTTGGTTGTGGTCTGCTGAGTTGAAATATGCACTTCCATATTCAGGTTCATACTTTTAGCCAAGGCCAGAATAGCGGCGCTGGCACAGATTATAGCATCGACTTTAATCTCGTCCAGCTGTTCCAGATACTGCCTTAGCCCTTCAAAATCCGAATTATGAGGAATCATATTGACGGTGACAAAAACTTTTCGGTTTCGCTGATGAGCATATTCCACTGCTTCTTTTATATCCGCTAAAGAAAAGTTGCTGGCTCTGGCACGCAAAGAAAACTGCTTGCCGCCGATATAGACAGCATCAGCTCCATATTCTATTGCCACTTTAAGTCTTTCCAGATCTCCTGCAGGAGCCAGTAATTCAACCTTCATCTTACTCCTTATCTAAAGCTGTTTTCTTTATTTCAGAAATATCAGTATAAATTATTTTTTCATTTAACTGCATCAGTTTTTCTAATGCTTTCTGAGAATCAAGCTTCTGCCCAATAACATCTTCATAAATCTTAATAACCGCAATAGTATACTCATCATCATACAGCATATTGTCAAAGATAATACCTTTTAATGGCCTTTGACAGATATTGACAATCTCATTAACCGACTGCAGCGTATAGCCATAAAGCCAGGTTCCGCTTTCCTTCTCCACCACCGGAAGCCTTGTTTCTCTGTGCTCCTCACAGAGATAATAGTTGTCGGTATACTCTTTGAATTCATTCAGGTAAACCGAGATGAATCTTCTTAAGCCATAACTGATCAGAATTGGCCCATGTATCCTCAGATAACAGTAGTCCTTATTACTTGCGGCGATATCAAACATCTCCGTTAAAGGAATGTCCTTGGAAATAACACAGCTGTCAAACCCATCCAGCTGCAGCTGCCGGACATCATACTTATTGGTCAGAAGCGTCTCAGGGGCATAAATAGTTTTCATCTTTAAGGCATACTTATCAGCCAGCATTTTGATGGTCAGATCAGAAAAAAGAATTTCATCGACGGCGATCACATCCAGATACTGCAGAAAAGCAAGCAATTCCGGCAGTTCAGACTGGTTAAAGAGCCTGTCAGCCTTGACAATAACCTGCAGGTTCAGCTGATGAGCCTGCTCGGTAATGTTTTTAAGCCCCTGTAAGTCAAAGCCCTTAATACCACTGGAAAACTTCAGCTCATTAACCAGGATATGAGTCACCTGTAATTTTTTTAAAGCTGTTAAAGACTGCTCTTGAAAAACGGATGTTACAATTCTCATAGCCCTATTTTAGCATTTTTAAATTATTAATTATAGTAGACGAAAACAAGCCAGCTATTGGCTTGTCAACTGTTTCAGGATTCGATCGATCACTCTAAGCAGATCACTGGCCAGCAGTGAGTATGGTGAATTATTGATACACCAGTAATCAGCAGCCAGCGAATGGATATAGACAGCGGCGATAACCGCTTCAACATCACATCTCTGAGCCAGAAAACCGCCAATAATACCGCATAAAACATCCCCGGAACCAGCTTTGGCCAGAGCATTGTTGCCAGTAGTGTTGATAGTAACCTGACCTTTATAGCTGATTAGAGTGTGTTCACCCTTAAGTACGATAGCCAGATTAGGATAACTGGCAGTATATCGCTGCAAGTCATCAATAATGATGGCCTGATTGTAAACAAAAGTTCTGGTAAACTCGCCCAGATGAGGAGTAATTACCGTTAAAGCATCTCTTTTCAGTAAATCTAAATTGTTTTTCAGATAATTAAGTCCATCGGCATCGATAACTGCCGGAATATCGGTCTCCAGCACTTTTCTGATCAGATATTCGGTCGTTTTATTGATTCCCAGTCCAGGACCAATAACAATAAGGGAATATCTGCGGAAATCAAAACGATTCTCCATCTGATAGCGCACATTGCAGGTATCCAGACTTTCAGTCAGAGCTTCTGGCAGCTGAGTGTTGAAAGCCTGAACTACTTCAGGATAAGACAATAATGTCAGATAGCCGGCACCTGTTTTCATAATAGCTGAACCGCAAAGCAGAGAAGCTCCTATTTTACCTTCACTTCCGGCAATCAGCAGGACCCTGCCATAACTCATCTTGTGAGAATGCTTTACCCTTTGCGGTATCATTTTTTTTATTTCATTTAAGTTATTGACAAAAATAGCACTTTCCTGCCTTTCAATAGCCTGATGAGAAATGCCAATGGTGTCAATAAACAGTTTACCGGTACAGCTGCTGGCCGGATATAAATAATATCCCGGTTTAATGAGCTGTAAAATGACAGTTGCATCTGCCTTAATAGTCGACCTGTCAATGCAGCCGTTGTCACTGTTGATTCCTGAGGGAACATCACAGCTCAGCACATAGCAGTCTGACTCATTGATTTTATCAATCAGATAATTGAAGGGATAATAGATGCTTTCATTCAAATCATAGCCAAACATGCAGTCAACAATATAAATGCCTGTTTCCAGCAGTCTGCTGATTTTTCTGACATCATCTAAAACTTCAACTCTACCATCGAGCAGACTATGAATTCTTCTCCCTGACAGATTGAAGTGCACCAGTATTGGCTTTACATCGGTCTTCTTTACCAGGGCATCAGCTAAAGCAATGCCAATATCGCCGTTGTAGTTATTGCCACATATTATCAGAACTTCGTTAACGTTTTGTTTTAAAATTACATTACACAGGCTGACAGCACCAGAAAAAATCAAATCATCATGATTAAAACGATGCATTTTTATTTCTTCGCTGATAATCTCTTTGATTTGATTTCTCTTAAATGTTTTCATAATTACCTGATATTATGCTTATAGAACGACCTGTTTTCTAAAGCAAAGCTTCTGGCAGTAAATTCCTCAGCCGGAACATTAGCCAGTTCTTTTTCGATCATTACCATTTTGGCATCAAAGTTATCAATAAAATTTAGAGCCTCCGCTTCAATGATAGCCGGTAAAACCGGTGAGCCATATTCATACTGGCCATGATGAGCTAAAATCATATGTCTTAACAGAATGACTTCTTTAGAATCAATATTTAATTTATCGGCAGTATCCTTGACAATGGTCTGCGAAATTGAGATATGTCCTATTAATTTGCCTTCCAGAGTATATTCTGTCACGGGTGCTCCTGATAGTTCAACTACCTTACCGATATCGTGCAGCAATACACCGGCAA
>Ga0116183_1005367_pt1 | contig 12220 bp, 9 predicted proteins | sample AD_UKC078_MetaG_FD_89753 | JGI IMG/M metagenome (GOLD analysis project Ga0116183, IMG submission 89753) | Active sludge microbial communities of municipal wastewater-treating anaerobic digesters from USA - AD_UKC078_MetaG | ecosystem: Engineered > Bioreactor > Anaerobic > Digestate | place: USA...
AGGACTGAACTTCCCATCCAAAGTTGACACACTTAAAACAAGTGGATTAGTCGCATTGGAACCTGTTTGAGCAGGTTTAGCCTTAGAGCAACTGATAACGAAGCCAATCGCAAGTAAAGCAATAAGCAAAATCATGCTCTTTTTAAGAATAGATTTCATAAAATATTCTCCTTTTTATAGAATAATAAATTCTCTTCTATAGATAGTAACACGGTTTTATTTTTTTCGCAAGAAATAAACGAAAAAAAGGATGGAAGTAAGTCACAAAAGGGGAGAAAATGAGAGAATTGTGAACTTGCAGCTTAGAAATCTCTAAAAAAATTGAACGACATCTCCCACCTTGCTAAAGCCCATGCAATCGTATGTTCTCGCCCACCTGAGCCAATCACTGCAACATTCATCTTAGTTCTCTTTTTCGTTATTTTTTGTTTCTATCACTTTTTCTTGTAAGTTTTTATGAGCAGCAATAATTTCTTTAAATTCTTCTGCATCAATCGTTTCTTTTTCAAGCAAGCGATTTGCAATATAATCAAGCAGATCTTTGTTTTTTATAAGATTATCTGTAACATGCGCATAGCGTTCTGCCATAAGACGAGCAATTTCTGAGTCAATATATTTTTGAGTTTCTTCTGAATATTCACGAATTAATTGTGGATCACCGCCATAACCGTACGCGCCCAGCATGTGGGCATAAAAAAACTCAGCTTCTGGTTGCAGAGCTGAGCCTTTTTTTGTTATTGAGCTTTATTGTATAAGCTAGGAAGCTTCGTGAAGGAGTGTCCTAAAAAAATTATTGTTTAGTTTCCAAGCACTATGCTTCAGTACGGGAGCCTTTGTAAACTCCAAGCCTGTCAACCTATTGTTTAGTTTCCAAGCACTATTATAGTATGGGAGCCTTTGTCAGCTCCCGATCTGTCAATCTATTGTTCAGTTTCCGAGCACTATGCTACAGTATGGGGGAATTGTGATCGATGTGTTGTCGATTTCAACGCCGAGATAGGTAGAAAAAAGCAAGGAAAATGAGTCGCCGAGTCTTTCTAGTGCTTCATCGGGTAATGTTACTTGAATAGGTTCGCCTGCGACATTATGCAAAACAAAAAGATTTTCGTCATCACTTGTCATTAACCAAGAAATGATTTCGGATTCGCCTGTCCAAACGGGGAACATTCGACCGGCATAAAGAGCTGAATGTTCAGTTTTTAATCGAATAATTCTCTTGTAAAATTGCAAAAGAGAAGCCTTATCTTTCATTTGTTTTGCAACAGGAACAGTTTTTTTATTATAAATTGATTCTATCCAAGTTGTTTGTAGTTTATCCTTACCAGGATCATTCCACATCATGGGAGTTCGAATTTGTTCATCGGGTTTAGCACCCATCATACCAATTTCTTCGCCATAATAAAGAAATGGAATTCCTTCAGTAAGAATATATAAGGAAGCTGCAAGTTTTAGCTTTGTAGGATCGCCTTTTAACATACCAGAAATACGGTTTTGATCATGGTTGGTTAAAAAAGGTGCATCAATATATTCAGGGTTTGAATCAGCATAACTTTTGTATGCAGCATACATACTATTTGCAAGATTATTTTTTCCCGCTTCTTCTATGCGGATTGTATCGATTATTTTTGTTCCTAAATCAAAGTGAAAACTCGAATACATTGCTGCCATAAAATTGGCACGAGTTGAAACTGGTTCCCAAACTTCACCAACAGTATAAGCTTCTGGATTTACTGAACGAATATAACTGACAAATTCATCCCACCAATCGATGGCTTGTTCTTGCCCCTTTTCACCAGCAGGCAATTTTACAAGATTGAAAACATGACCTGCAGCATCAAATCGGAAGCCTGCAACACCCTTGTCCATCCAAAACTTTGCAATCTTCTTAAATTCTTCACGAACTTCTGGGTATGAAAGGTTAAAGTCAGGCATACCACTTTCAAAAATTCCTGAATAATAGGAATCTTTTACTTTATTCCAAACATTATGACCCCAAATTTTTTGATTAAGGTTAAAACGAGGATCACCTTCTTCTGCCCATCTATACCAATTACGATATGGACTATCTTTGTCTTTTGAATCAATAAACCAATCTGTATAAACTGAAGAGTGATTACATGTAAGATCTAAAATAACTGAAATTCCGCGCTTATCAGCTTCTTTCAAAAAAATTTTAAAGTCTTCCATACTGCCATAATCAGGATTTATTGCATAATAATCATCAACATTATAACCATGATAAGTTTGGGAAGGGAAAATGGGCAGAAGCCAAATTCCCGTAATTCCCAAATCGGTAGTTGTAAAATCATCGCCGTCATTGAGATAATCAAGTTTTTCTGTTAGGCCCTTAAAATCACCTACTCCATCTCCATCAGAATCTGCAAAAGAGCGTACAAAAAGTGAATAATAAACGCCTTCGGTCGGTTTTGAAGCATTCCGAGGAACAGCTGCAAGTTCATATACAGCTTTTTCAGTATTATAGTGCTTTGCTCCCTGTGTTGAACAAGAAGCAAAAAGTAGCACAACCATTAAACTAATTATAACAAACTTAGATTTTTTTAGCATTTTTTCCCTTAGTTATTCTTTTAGACCATCACCAGCAAGAGAAAGAAGCATGTTTTTTTGTCCTGCAATAAAGAGAATTGCAAAAGGAATTGCAACAAGCAAGGCTCCCGCTGCAAACATAGTAAAGTTATCATTTGCTCTACCATTGATTAGCTCAAACAAACCAACAGCTAGAGTTTTTTTTGTATCGCTTCTAAGCACAAGCCGTGGAAAGATAAAATCCATCCAAGGACCGGTAAAACTGACAAGGGTAAGAAAGACTATTTGTGGGCGAGCAGAGGGTACAATAATCCTCAAATACGTTGCCAATGGACTTGCACCGTCAACTCGGGCAGCCTCTTCTATACTTCGAGGCATAGAGTCAAAGTAGCCCTTCATAAGCCATGAGTTATACGGAATACTTCCCGTTGCATACACGAGAACAAGCCCCCAGTGTGTATCTAGCCCATTTATTCGCCATAAAATAACATAGGTTGCGATCATTCCAATGAAAGAAGGGAAAAGTTGTAAAACAATCATGGACGCCATAAGCGGTTTTTTTAAGCCAAACTTAAAGCGAGAAAAGATATAACCGGTGGTTGTACACAAAATAACGGTTAAAATCGTGTTCATTATCGCAATTTTAAGCGTATTTTTATACCAAGTAATATAATTTGTACCACGAACATTTGTTGTCCCTGAAACAATTTGGTCAGAGGGAGTAAGAAGCCGTTGAAATTGGTAAAGAGAAGGCTCTTTTGGCCACGGCACAATACTCGTAGATGCTAAAGAATTAGTTCGTGTAAAAGCTGCCCCAATTGTAAAAGCAATAGGATACAAAACAATAAAAACGGTTATAAGCAATATTATGTTTAAAAAAACTTTTATTATGGTGCTTTGTGAAAGCGCAGTTGTATTCTTGTTTATTTTATTCATTATACTTCCCCCTCCTTAAAGGATTTTGTTCGTGTAAAGCTAAAGACTGCAAAAGGTACCATGACAATGAATACTAAGATTGAAAGGACAGAGGCAAGATTGTACTGATTAGGTGTATTATACGTTAATTTATAAATCCACGAAATAAGTAAGTCTGTTGCACCTGCCTGCGTTGAAATGGTATCGCGCAAGGTCGGTCCCCCTGATGTGAGGAAGAAAACTGCCCCAAAGTTATTGATATTTCCCGCAAACTGCATAATTAACAAGGGCAGGGTTTGAAATAGCACAAGAGGAAGCGTAATTGAACGAAATTGATACCATTTATTGGCACCATCTATTGTCGCTGCTTCATACAATTGTGAAGGTATTGCAGTCATGCTACTCGTAGTCAATATCATACTGTAAGGGAACCCTATCCAAATATTGACCAGTATAAGTGTCAGGCGGGCCATTTTTGGATCAGTGAGCCAACGTATGGGCTCTGTTATAAGTCCAAGCTCTATAAGTGTGCGATTTATAGGTCCAAAGGTACCATTGAGTAAGTTTTGCCAAACAAAAAGCGTAAGCATCGGCGGAATAGCATAGGGCAAAATAAATATAATTCTATAAAATTTTGATATTTGTACTCGATTATCCTGCAAGATAACAGAGAAAAACATTCCTGTAAAGTAACATGTAATAGTTGAGAAAAAAGCCCAAACGAGGGTCCAAATAGCAACCCTTCCAAAGGCTCCAAACCAGGTATTTGCCTGGGAGCTTTCTCCAACAGTGGGTGAAAACATAGTTACAAAATTATCTACGCCGACCCAATCTACAAGATTGTTAGGTGGGATATGATCTGGGGAAGAGTAGTTTGTAAAAGCGACAAGTCCTGAAAAAAGAAGTGGGACAATCGTAAAAAAAGCAAGTAAAATTATAATCGGAAGAATGCCAAAGTACGGAAAGGCTTTTTCTTGCAAAAACTTTTGAGTTTCGATCATCGAAGGAAATTTTTCTTTTTGAACAATACGCTCTGCTGATTTTTTTGCATCTCGTATATTAAAAATATAGGTTGAAATATAAATAATACAAATAATTAAAACAATAAGACCTGTAATCATCATAAAAATAGAGTGATCACGTAATTTTACAGGGAGGTCGCGTTTTTCCTCACCAAGCGTTATTAACCCGACAAGGCTTTTAACTACCGGGCCTTGAAAGTTAAAGCTAAGGTTTTTGGGATCAAAAACAATAAAGAAAAGCATCAAGGCTTCTAAAAAGGCAAAAAATGCTCCACGAATATACTGCTTCAAGTACACAATTTGCCCCAAACCCATAAAACAAGCGGAAGCAATAGGAGCTTTTTTTATAATTTTTGGATCAATTTTTGTAGATTTCATAGGACCTCCATCTCCATGTTTGGTAATAAGATAATTATCGATTGACGGGGGGCATATCCCCCATCAATCAATAAAATAACCTATTTACTAGCTTCCATTGCGGCAGCTGCGTCGTTAAGTTGTTCTGTTACGTTTGCACCGTCCCAGATACTTCCAAATGCTGCACCCATTGCAGACCAGTAAGTTCCCATTTGTGGAATAGTAGGCATTGGTGTTGCATATGCTGCTTGCGCAAGAATACCAGCACTCAATGGATCAGAAATAGTAATATCTGTTCGTGGTGGAATTTGTTGAGTCATTTCATAGCGTTTTTGTAGAACATCTTTTGATGTTAAGAATCGTGCAAATTCTTCAGCAAGTTCTGGATGATCTGTATAGGCACTTACAAAGGCTAAACGTACACCAGAGAAAGACGTTGGAGGTGTTGCTTTTCCAGGGAAAGCAGGAATAGGTGCTACACCAAAGTTGATGTTTGCTTTTGTAAAATCTGCAAACTTCCAAGGACCTGTAATAATCATTGGAACAGTTCCTTCAGTAAATGATGAGTCTACAAAGTCACCAGTAATGTCTGCTGATGGAATATCAAGAACTGTTTTTCTAAGATATTGATAGTAGTTTAAGCCTTCGATAGAAGCTTTACTATTGATGTTGTGTTGTGCTCTATCATCACCATTAGGACCAAATAAAGGTGCTCCAAAGCCTGACATAAAAATGTAGTTAAAATATGCATCGGCTACTGCCCAAGCAATTGCGTATTTGTTTTGGCTTTTGTTATTCCATGTTTTTGAGAATTCAACTACTTCATTCCAAGTTTTAGGTGGTGTTTTTACAATATCTTTATTATAAAAAAGTGCATAGGTTTCTACTGCGAGTGGATAACCATATTTTACACCATTGTACTGAGAACCGATTAACGCGGCGTCCACAAAATTTGTTGCATTGAAATTAGGATCGGTATTTTCCAATACGTGTCCACCGTTAATCAATGCGCCCAAGTGATCGTGAGGTGCTACAAAAACGTCTGCACCTACTCCCGCTGGTCCATCAAGTTCAATTTTTGCACGTGCATCAACTGATCCAACTGGTTCATAAACAACCTTTACGTTTGGATGTGTTTTTTCGAATTCAGCTGCTGCCCAGAGCATAAAATCTTTTTCTGGTCCTTCTGACTCCCAAATTTTGAGCTGTGTAGCTCCCTTTCCATCTTTACCCCCATTCGCGAAAACGAGACCAAAGATTACGAGCATTATTGTTGCTACTGCTAACAATTTTTTCATACATGTCCTCCTTAAGAACCTTTAATAATATCTGTATTCGGTAAACCGAACTACATTCCACTATAATAAAACATCTCTTACCTATTTGTATTCCCATCCTTTGTCAGTTTTCGTCATTGGCTCAGCAGCATTTTGCCAATCGGTCCATGAACCTGCAATGACTACTTCACTTGCTCTGGGATTGCCGTAAAAAAATGTTACTTCAGCAGTCCCATCGCCTAAGTCTTTTACTGCTACATCTGCAAATACAAATGTGCAAGCTAATAGCAGCACAGCAATTAAGGCCGTCAACTTTTTCATGTGTTCCTCCTAATAGATTTAAACCGGCAAACTAAACCGGTTTATTTATGTATATATATTAACGCATACCTTTTCGAATTTGTCAACTTTTTTTTTGCCTTTTTTTTGAATTTAAACCAATTAAAACAAGGTATCTCTAAAAACTCTAGTTTTTATTGCTCTAGTATAGAAAAAAATCAACAGATAGGGCTGGCATTTGCAAAATATCTCCAACTGGCACTTCTTTTTTTGTCAGCATACTTTGTAAGGGACTGCTTATTTGGGGTGCGTACTGGCAGTCTTTGTTGCTATTGTTTAATACAACGAGCACGCGTTTTCCTTTTTCTATTCCACGACTAAAAACAAGGAGCGCTGGGTTTTCTGTTGCTATAAAAGAAATGTCTGACGAAGTAAGGGCTTTCGTCTCATGTCGCAATCGAATGAGTCGCTTATACCAGTCGGTCATAGCGTCTCGTTCTGCTTCATTTTCTGTTAGACCAGGCCATAAAAAGGGAAGTCTATATTCTCGTTCACTTTCACCATTCATTGCGCGCTCTGAGCCTGCAAATATGGAAGGCATTCCCGGCAGAGTCATTTGTAAGGCGACAGCGAGTTTTTGTTTTTCTAGGTTTCCTTCGCAAAAGTATAAAAACCGCTCGACGTCATGACTATCCAAAAGGTTCATTTGTACATCGCTTACGGGTTGCGGGTAGCGCATTGTCATGTCGACAAAGCGTTCTCCAAATTCTTTAGAAGTCATTTTTTGATGGGCTATAAAATCTATACAGGCATAGGTAAAGCGATAGTTCATAGCAGAGTCAAAGAGATCGTATGTTTGCCAATTTTGTGCATCTTCCCAAACTTCACCAATGAGAAGGGCGTCTGCTTTTTCTTTTCGAACTGCAGTGCGAAATGTTCTCCAAAAACTTTTATGCACTTCGTTTGCGACATCAAGCCTCCAACCGTCTATATCGTATTCGCGAATCCAGTAGGCACCAACTTCTGCAAAATATGCTGCGGCTTCAGGATTGGCGAGGTTGAGTTTTGGCATGCTTTTAACATAGGCAAAACATGCGTATTTGGAATGCCAATCTTTAACAGGAAAGGATACATCGTAGTACCAGTCTTTATACTGTGATTTTTCTTGGTTTTTTAAAATATCTTGCCAGGCAAAAAAATGTATTCCCGAATGGTTAAAAACACCATCGAGAACAACACGAATACCATTTTCATGTAAGGTTTTTACTAAAAGTCGAAAATCTTCATCGCTTCCAAAGCAAGGGTCAACCTGCTTGTAATCATTCGTGTCGTACTTATGGTAGGAAACGGCAGAAAAAATAGGATTTAGATAGACACAATTAATGCCAAGGTCTTTTATCCATTCCACATTTTCTGTTATGCCCTTGAAAGTACCCCCATGCAAGCTTTTACTTATGCCCTGTGGTGTTTGCGTTTTTTTTTCTTTTAGCTGTTTTCCAGCTGCAAAGGCTTTGTATGCTTCTGCATGTCCTGAATGAAACCTCTTTCCAGTGGCAAAACTGTCTGGAAAAATTTGATACATAACAGCTGTTTTAGCCCAATCGGGTACATCATAGGCTTCTTCACGCAAGGCAAATGGAATTTGATAATATCGATTTCGGCGAAAAGCTATTGCGCTGTCATGTATATCACCCTGAAAATACCAAACTGTTTCAGTGCTATCAGATATTTCAAATAAATAAAAAAGTCGCTCATAGCCAGGTTTAATAATTGCTTCATAGTAATCAAACAAAAGTCCGCTACCCTTTTTTTTCATTGGGACTCGGGAAAAGGGGGGAAATTCTCCTGGAAAATATCGCTCTCCATATAGAAGTGTACAGTCAATCTTGTCATCTTTTGCGGTGCGCAAGCGCAATGTAACGGAGCCATCACTTGTAAAGTAAGAAAACTCGCTATCGATGCGATGATATAAGGCTTCTTTAATCACGTTTTATTCCTTTAATTTTGTTATAGAGGTAATTTGGTTCTTTGAGTGCGTTTGGTTTTTTCGATCCAGCCATGGAATAGAGCTGCGTTGCAAACTCATACTCTACATCTGCTTGCGGTATAAAGCCTGAAAAAAGACAGGAAACTCCGTCTGAGAGATAAAATCTTTGCTCTTTTAATTCTTTTGTGTCTTTTTCAAGGGCGAGTAAAATAATTATTTCAACTGATTTGTATTTTTGTTTTTCTCGGCTTTCTTCTCTTTCTAGGCTAAACCTTATTCTATGGGTATCTTCTGTGTGCCAACTGAGTCGATACTGGCTCGTTCCTGCTGAAAAAACAATATGCCCTTTCTTCCATTCGCGAGGGAAACTGGGGCGTATAAAAATTCGATTAAATAGTAATGATGGCTTAATGCCAGCATAGGAAGAAAATGCATTTCGAGAAAATTCAGAGAGGCTCCATGTTTGAGAAAAAGTTCCAGAAGGGTGAAGCATTCCTTTTCTATCTGGATAGGCATCCATGTTTTCACTCAAGGTTCCGGCGCAACGACTAGTCCATCTGTGTGGCTCAGTAGATACTATCTGTTCTACATGCGAGCGTGTAAGCTCATATACAGCATCTTGTGCATACAAGAGATTCATTGTTTGTACCAAGGGGCCTGTATTCCAAAGCCATATAGTTCCATTATGGTATGCTGAATCTTTATGATAAAAGGCTGAACTATCATGAAATGGATGGAAATGCTCATGGTCTTGAGATAAAGAAAGAACTCCATAGGGCATCGTTAATTTTGTAAATACTTCTTTTCCGATTTGAGCTCTTATCTCCATATCTACAAAGGATTTTTCACCTGTGTTGAAATTTTCTGTATCTAAAATACTTGGGACCGTTACACAAAAGAGCTGATTTGGCCGAATACTTTCATCCCGTTCACCATCTTCGTGAAGATAGTCTGCGATTTTTAAGCTTTCTTTTGCAACAAAAAATTCCAAAAAGTGTTTTTTAACTCGTTCGGCTTCTTTCTCCCATAGCTCTGAAAGCTGCTGTTTGTGGAGAATAGCCGCCATACGCGAACCTATTTTCAAAGCGGTATACCAGAGTGCTTGAATATCACAAGCTCTATCTGCCCGTGGAGAAAGCGGTTCGGCATTTTCTATACGTGCATCCATCCATGTGTCAGAATGTGCATGCGTTAAAAATCCATAGCCATCGCAACGACGTTGGCGGTCAGATTCAAGCGCAAGGCTAACAACGGGGAACATTTTTTTGAGAAACTGCTTGTCCCCTGTATACTCAGCATACTCCCATACTTCGCGAATAAACCAAAGTGTGCCGTCAACAGTATTGTATATAACATCTTTTTTATTTCGATAGCGGTTTGGTATACGACCGTAGCTTGGGCTTTCGGGGTTTTTATCTTGATACCTTGCAAATGATCTAATGACGTTTTTTGCTTCTTCGAAGCAACCCGAAACCAAAAGCACTCCCGGTAAAGCGATGAAGGTATCTCTGCCCCAGTTATCGCAAAACCAGGGAAGTCCCGCCCAAATACCACGATGTTTTAAGCCTGTTACCATCATCCATGCGCTAAAAAGCGACCACAGGAGAGCATTGTTAAAATCTTGGTTCCCTATTTTTACTTTTTTATCTACTTCGCTTGGGTCTAATGTAAAAGAAAAAGATGAGAAAAAATCTCGAATCGCTTTTCCGTGTTTTTTTAATAGCTTTGACGAAAAGGATTTTTTTTCTATAAAAGCAATGCTTTTATTGTAGTCATGGTGTTTTTGTGTATGCAAAGAAATAAAGAGGGTATATGATGACTCCGTGCCAGTTAAAATAAGTGGGTTGTTGCCATAGACAGGAAACTCTTGATAGATGATATTTTTTTCGCTCGTAGTTGTTTCTCGCAAAGAAACATTTGTATCATGTGGACCGCTTATTTTGGAACTACATTTCCAGTAAGTGTTTATATTTTCCCCTACAAGTAAAACCAATTCCAGTGGGAAGGCTGATTTTTTATCGGATTGCTCTAAATCATTACTATATGAAAAATAGCGTATGCAAAGTGTTGGATCTTGTTTATTTGTAAAAAGGAGGCTAAAAAATAAGGAAAATCCGTCAAAGACGAACTCAAGCGCCGCAGGTCGTAAAATCATCTTGAGGCAATCCTTTCGGGTAATAAGCCTTTGTGATGCATCTATAAAACAAAAATCTTTTAAAAGACTTGTTTCTCCGCGGACAAGCCCATACGATTTTTCATTAAAATCCGCATGGAAATGCAAAAAAGAAGCAAGTCTGTCTGTGAAAGCGGCAGACATGTTTGATTTTGAATCAAATACAATAGGTTTTGGAAAAATAATACAGCATCCTTTTGAACTTCTGTAGATATCAAGATAGTAATAATGCATACTACTAAACCAGTTTACGCATTCATGATACACTATTCTAGCGATTTGTCAATGTCTTTTTTTATAGATTTTTTTAGTGATCAAACGAAAGCGATAGTCTCTTTTTTAAGTAGATTCGGCAGCTCCTGGCAAACCTATATCTTTTCTATAAAAGGAGTTGGTAAAAGTTATTGTTTCCAAGCCACGGTAGGCTTTTTCCCGCGCTTCATCAAAGCTCTTTCCAAAAGCTGAAACGCAAAGCACTCTCCCCCCACTTGTTCGTAGTTTACCGTCCACCAATTCTGCTCCAGCAAAAAAGACTTCCCCTGCATCTAAATGTTTTGAGAATTCAGAAAGGTCTATTTCGTAGCCGGTTTTATATGAGCCAGGATAACCTCCAGAAACAACAACGGGTGCACAAGCATAGGCGTTTTTCCACTTTAGGCTAAAGTTTTGTAAACTTCCGTCATGGATTGCTTGACAAAGTGCGAAAAAATCGGAATCCATGAGGGGTAGAACCACCTGTGTTTCAGGGTCTCCGAGACGCACATTGTATTCGAGCAGTTTAGGGCCATCTTTTGTAAGCATAAGCCCAAAAAAGATAAAACCGCGGTAATCCATATTTTCTGCGATTAAGCCTTTTAATGTGGGTTCTAAAATCTGGTCAAGAAAGGCTTGCCAATCAGCATCACTCAAATCATCGACAGGAGCAATCGCGCCCATTCCACCGGTATTGGGACCTTGGGCTGCATCTAAAAGGCGTTTATGATCGCGCGCTGGTATAAAGGGCACAATGCAAGAGCTTCCATCGAGTCGTGTTTTTTCACTCAAGCTCACCGCTGCCAAAACCGAAATTTCAACCCCTTGTAAATAATCTTCTATAACGAGCGTATTTCCCGCATCACCGAGGCTTTTATCGGCCATAAAGGAATCAATAGCTTCAAGCGCAGTTTTTTCATCATGTGCAACGACAACACCCTTCCCCGCGGCAAGACCATCAGCCTTTATAACGATGGGTAGGCCTTGCATTTTTACATAGGACTTCGCATCCGCAATGTCGACAAAGCTTTGACTTTTCGGGCAGGCAACTCCGTACTTTTCCATAAAGTTTTTTGCAAAATCTTTACTTGCTTCAAGGTGAGCAGCTTTTTTTTCAGGACCGATAACCGAAACACCTCGGGCTGTAAGCATGTCTGCAAGCCCCTTCGCCAGGGGATCTTCCGGGCCAATTACCGCCCAAAGAATTTTTTCTTTTTCTACAATATCTACGATAGATTCTAAGCTTGAATTCTCTGGTTTATAGTTTTCCGCTTTTTTCATTAAGGCGGTACCACCGTTTCCCGGTATACAGATTATTTTTTCTACATCGGGATTTTTTGCCAGGGCCCATGCAATCGTATGTTCTCGTCCACCAGAGCCAATAACTGCAACTTTCACTTTATGCTTCCTTTTG
>Ga0116183_1005368_pt1 | contig 12218 bp, 13 predicted proteins | sample AD_UKC078_MetaG_FD_89753 | JGI IMG/M metagenome (GOLD analysis project Ga0116183, IMG submission 89753) | Active sludge microbial communities of municipal wastewater-treating anaerobic digesters from USA - AD_UKC078_MetaG | ecosystem: Engineered > Bioreactor > Anaerobic > Digestate | place: USA...
GAATAGAGTATTTGCTATGAGCTGACTTTTCGACCCAATGGACTCCATGAACTCAACAAACTCTATAACTCCTATCATTCCCATTGATCCATTAATAACCCTTGTGCACCATTTTTTGGAGCACAGTACACGACTCTATCCAGACAAAGTCGCCATTGTCCACGGGAAGGTTCGCGCCACCTACGCCGATATCAACAGCCATGCAGATAATTTCGCCTCATACCTTCTCTCCATCGGTACGCGGAAAGGAGACCGCATAGCTCTTCTCATGGAGAACTGCGTTGAATACGTCATCAGCTACTATGGCATCATGAAAGCAGGAGCCGTTGCTGTACCCCTCAACTCAGATCTAAAGCCTGAAGGGCTCCGATACGCCATTGAGGACCTCGAAGCCAAGATTTTAATCTCCAACAAACGTTTTGAAAAATTAATCTCTACCTCAAATCTTCATAAACTCGGCCTTGTGCATCTCATCCTGAAGTCGCCTCATGAGCTCTCAGCGCTCAGTTCTCAACTCTCAACTATCTCCTTCGACACTGTCTCTTCCCCATCGCCTCCTACCTCCTGCCTCCTACCTCCCGCCGGTTCTTCCCCATCGCCTTCTGCCTCCCGCCTCCCAACTCTATTACCATTCGATCTCGCCAGCATCATTTACACCTCCGGTTCCACCGGTGGCCCGAAAGGCGTCATGCTGACCCACCGCAACATCGTGGATAATGTCTCATCTATTTGCCAGTACCTGCGCCTTACCGACAAAGATATCCAGATGTGCGTTCTCCCCTTTTTCTATGTTATGGGTAAATCTCTCCTCAACACCCACATTGCCGTTGGTGGGACGGTGGTGATCAACAACCAGTTTGCCTTTCCGGCCACTGTCCTGAAAGAGATGATTGCGGAAAAAGTCACAGGTTTTTCAGGTGTCCCGTCAACATTCGCCTATCTTCTTCACCGCTCACCCCTTGCTTCTAATCGAGATAAGCTTACCTCCCTCAGATACGTAAGCCAGGCCGGTGGACATATGTCTAAGGCAATCAAAGAAGAATTACGCCGTGTATTGCCATCCTACACAGAAATTTTTATAATGTACGGTGCCACAGAGGCGGCCGCTCGGCTTTCTTACCTTGAGCCCACATGCTTTTCAGATAAGATGGAGTCAATTGGCAAGGCAATCCCTGGCGTTGAGCTGATGGTTTTAAACGATCAAGGGGACGTGGCTGCAAATGGGGAAATTGGAGAGCTTGTTGCCCGTGGTACTAATATCATGCCGGGATATTGGCGTCGAACTGAAGCTACAAAAAAGGCGCTTGCAAATGGATGGTATCACACAGGAGATCGGGCCTACCAGGATAATGAGGGTTTCTTCTTTCTTGTGGGCCGTCAGGATGACCTCCTGAAGGTGGGTGGTCATCGCATCAGCCCAGTCGAGGTTGAAGATGTTTTGATGGAATCCGGCCTTTTTGTAGAAGCAGTGGTCATTGGTTTGCCTGACAAGTTGCTGGGTAACAAGATAGCTGTGTTAGCTGTGCCGGTGCGCAATAATTGTAGTGAAAATAATATTCTTGGTTACTGTACAGACCGGCTTCCAAAATACAAGGTTCCTTCTGAAGCTCGGTTTGCCAAGAATCTTCCGAAAAAGGTAAGTGGAAAAATTGATCGTCGGTCCTGCCTCGTGCTCTACCAGCAGCTTGTAACAGACAGTTCATAGCTGTAAGCTCATAGAAGTGGGAAAAATGAACTAGTTTCCTGACCCAATGAATCCAATAAATTGTTATCCCTATCAGCTTACAGCTATGAACTATGTGCTATGAGCTTATTTCCTGAATTGCAGTCAGTATCTGAAGCTTCGCATGTCGTAGGCTATGGACAATATGTTTAATAAGACAAACCATTTTATTCACCGCCCACTCACCCGTTGTGACGGGATCGTTCGAGACGCAGAGTACACAGAGAAAGGCAATCATGATAATGACCGGAATTCTGAGAAAGCCGAATTCCGGCCACACTCCATGCATCTTCGAAGCAGGAGAAGCGTGGTTATTGCCGGCACCGTACGGTGCCTGGAATGTTGGCCCGATACATCATTCTCAGCATCGGGACAACACATCTATCTCCCCTCTGCGATCTCTGCGGCTCTAAGAAGCGCAAGCGACTGGGCGAGAGACAAGGATTTTTTGTGAGCGCTCAGCCCTCAACTATTAGCTAATTTTTTGACTCTATGACCGGCCTCTTTATAAATTATTGTCTCTCTCAGCTATCAGCCAATTTATTCGATCAAATAAGCTTTTCCTTACAGCTTACAGCTATGAGCTATTTTGGAGGTTGACATGCTTAGAAGTTTGAATAGAGTATTTGCTATGAGCTATCAGCTTACAGCTATGAGCTTGATCGCATTAGCGATCACCAACTGCAGCGGAGGTAAAATGGATACTACGAACAAAGTCACCTTTCCCACAATTAAAGACGTTCCTGCCGAGGTTTGGCAAAAGCTTGCCCAGAAAAAGATCTACTTCTGCCACCAATCAGTGGGTCAAAATATTATTGATGGTATTAATGATGTAATGAAGCAAAATACCCAAATCAATCTGAATATTGTTGACTTGCCTAAAGTACCTGACTTCAACAAACACTTTTTTGCTCATTCAGATGTTGGGAAAATGAAGATCCTCGCTCTAAATGTGATGATTTTGATGAGGCAATAGACAAGAAAATTGCCGACAAAGTATTATGCAGATGCAGGACGAAAATATTGCGTCCTGAATGATATGAATATTGGGCCGATAACAAAATACTAATTGAGGGAATAAAGTTGAAATGAAAAGAAATTATAACCTTGATGAAAAGCCAGAGCACATATTGGTTACCGGTGGAACTGGATTTATTGGCACTTATCTTTGCAAGCGACTTATTGAAACTGGCCATTCGGTAAATGTGCTTGATCTTTTCGAACCCGACTCGGATCTTCGTTCAATTAATTTTATCAAGGGAGATGTACGTAACCCAAATGCGATGCGAGCAGCAATGGAGGATTGCACCGCGGTGTTTCATCTTGCTGCAGCGCATCATGATTTTGGGATTCAGCGGGAAACATATTTCTCAGTTAACGAGATTGGTTCACAAGTGGTGTGCGATACAATGGACCTGTATGGCATTAAACGCGCATGTTTTTACTCGTCAGTAGCCGTCTATGGTGATGCTCCGGATCCTCATCATGAGGAATGTGTTAAGTTACCCACCACCGCTTATGGGCAATCGAAGCTTACTGCCGAGGAGGTGTTTCGGAGGTGGGCAAACCAAGGCCAGGGGCGTAAGGCCTTAGTCATCAGGCCGACCAATACGTTTGGACCACATAATTTTGCGAATATGTACGCACTTATCCGGCAAATTTATCTTAGACGATTTATCCCAGTTGGGAATGGACAAAATGTGAAAAGTATTTGCTATGTGGAGAACCTCGTAAACGCATCGTTATGTCTATGGGGGTATTCTGATCAGCCTTTCGATGTATACAATTACGTAGACAAGCCAGATCTAACCAGTAATCAGATTTCAGAGGCCATCTATGTTGCGCTTGAAAGGCGTGTCCCTCAGCTTCGTATCCCTCTTTGGTTGGCGCTCGTACTTGGCCTCCCATTTGATATTATTAGTACCTTTACAGGATTAAACCTTCCCGTTTCTACTCAACGCATTCGAAAGTTCGCTGATACACAAACTAGATTTGAGGTTGAAAAGCTGTTGAAGACCGGCTTTCAGCCGGAGGTTTCGCTAACTGAGGGTATTCGCAGGATGGTCGAGTGGTATGAAACGAATGGGCGTCACCAGCCTCCGATTTATCGGCTTCCCCCTAATGAAGTAGCATTTTGAGCTGAACAGACTTATCGCTTGTACTGGCGCATCCGGTAAGCTAGTATGATGACCTTGAACTATGATGCTTTTTATGGCCACCAAAGGCACGATACATTAACAAGATGACTGCTTCGCCATTCATCACGGGCATTCTAGTATATAGTTTTCTTATGTATTCCCGCATGAGGTATCGCAGGTCAAACTAGTCTCATCCTACAAGGAGTTTTCATGAAACGTGCATTTATCACTGGTATTACCGGGCAGGACGGTTCATATCTAGCTGAACTTCTCCTCTCCAAAGGCTATGAAGTCCATGGCCTGATTCGTCGTTCCAGTACCTTCAACACAGAACGTATCGACCACCTTTACAAGGATTCCCATGATCCTGAGGCACGGGTATATCTCCACTATGGGGATCTGTCAGTGTCAGGACAGTTGACAGATCTTCTTTCCACCATCCAGCCCCATGAGATTTATAACCTCGGAGCTCAAAGCCATGTGCGGGTGAGCTTTAACATGCCTGAATATACAGGCGATATCACAGGACTGGGAACACTCCGCCTCCTGGAGGCCATCCGCAAGACCGGAATACAAACAAAATTCTACCAGGCATCATCCAGCGAGATGTTCGGCGCCGCTCCACCGCCCCAATCCGAAGAAACACCTTTTCAACCCCAGAGCCCGTATGCCGCGGCCAAGGTCTATGCGTATTATGTCGTGAAGAATTATCGGGACGCCTATAACCTCTTAGCTTGGAACGGCATCCTTTTCAACCACGAGTCACCCCGGCGTGGTGAAACCTTTGTTACCAGAAAGGTCACCCGTGCAGCAACTCGCATCAAGCTTGGTTTGCAAAAAAAACTCTATCTCGGTAACACCAAAGCCAAACGTGACTGGGGTTTTGCAGGTGATTACGTAGAAGCAATGTGGCTCATGCTCCAACAGGACAACCCGGACGACTATGTTATCGCTTACGGAGAAACCCACTCTGTAAGCGAATTTGTAGAGAAAGTATTTCAGAAACTGGATTTGGACTACCGCGAGTATGTGGAAATTGACAAGCGTTACTTTCGGCCTACGGAGGTTGATGTCCTCCTGGGCGACTCCTCCAAGGCCAAAAAGAACCTCGGCTGGCAGCCGAAGGTCGGCTTCGATGCCCTCATCGATATGATGATCGCAGCAGACATGGAACTCGCCGCCAGAGAAAAGACGCTCCGCGACGCCGGATATGAATGCAGTTTTCAAGGCAGATCTTGAAAATCAGTTCAAGGTTCAATGTTACATTCAGTTAAATGTTTTTCTTGTTCTTAACCTTGAATCTTGAGCCTAGAACCTAGAATAGTTCTTATGATTATTGAGCATTTTAAAGATATTGAGGCGTGGAAAGAATCCCGTGTTCTGCTTAGAGAAATTCATTCAGCCTTCAACAAGATGAAAGATTTCTCCTATCGTGGTCAGATCCAGCGCGCTGCATTGTCCGTTATGACAAATATCGCTGAAGGATTTGACAGGGGAAGTAATAGGGAATTTATTCAATTTCTCGTTATTGCTAGAGGCTCGACATCGGAAGTACGTAGTCTTCTATATGCTGGAGCTGATGTCGGTTACATCGATGCCACCACCTTTGCACAATTACACGAACGCTGCACAAGATTGGCAAATCTGATTAATGGCTTCATTAGGTATCTCAAGAACGCAGACAGAAAGAATTAGAAGACCGTGGAGGTTTAACCTTGAACTTTGAACATAGAACCTTGAACAGCCCTACTTCTTTGAACAAACGCATCACTGTAACCGGCGGGCAAGGTTTTCTCGGCCAGCATCTTATTGTCAGGCTGAAAGCTCATGGATGGAAGCATATCACCATTGCTGACCTTCCCGAATACAATCTTACCAGGGCCGATGACATCCGGCGTATGTACCGTGAGCAGAAGCCCGATATTGTCATCCATCTTGCGGCAAAGGTTGGCGGAATAGGCTACAACCAGCAAAACCCAGCATTGCTCTTTTACGAAAACGCCATGATGGGCATCCAGCTCATACACGAGGGATACACCCGCAATATCGACAAATTCGTTGCTCTTGGCACCATCTGTGCATACCCAAAGTTCACTCCTGTTCCCTTCAAAGAACGCGATCTCTGGGCTGGTTATCCTGAAGAGACTAACGCCCCCTATGGCCTGGCAAAGAAGATGATGCTTGTCCAGTCACAGGCATATCGCCAGCAGTATGAATTCAACTCCATCTTTCTCCTGCCGGTCAACCTTTACGGCCCGAGCGATAATTTTACATTTACCTCATCTCACGTGATCCCTGCCCTCATCCGCAAGTTCCACCTTGCCCAACTCCTTTCATGCAATGACTTCGCCGCCATCATCAGGGACTTTCAATTTAATCACGAAACCGAGATTGTTACGGCCGGCAAGAAAGTCATGCTCACGAAGAACACATCGCATGCCGATATCCTAGCCGTCCTGAATCATTATGGCATTTCTTTCTCTGGATCTTCGACTTCAGTTTCCCCTCTTCCGAGAGACCTGCCCGCCAAAAACGGATTGAGGCAGGCGGGAGCGGTCGTCCAAGCCAAAGGCGGTCGCCCCTCGGCTACCTCAACTCAAGTTGAGGTTTGGGGCACCGGTAGCGCCACCCGTGAATTCTTCTATGTTGAAGATGCAGCAGAGGCAATCGCCTTGGCAACAGAAAAATACAACAAGAGTGAGCCGGTCAACATCGGATCTGGTTTTGAGATCTCCATCAAAAACCTTGTAAAACTTATCGTGGAATTGATGGACTACAAAGGAAAGGTTGCTTGGGACAAAACCAAGCCCGACGGGCAGCCTCGCCGTATGCTCGATACTGAGCGAGCGAGAAAAGAGTTTGGCTTCACAGCCGCAACAGGATTCAAAGAAGGATTGATGAAAACAATCGAATGGTACCGGAATCAATGATGGATCCGCTTCTAGGCAGAAAAATGGCCAATTCCGTTTTTTGGGTTCCATAAACCAGATAAGCCAAACGAACCCCTGTTTTCCATGCGATATTATAAATTCAAAATTGCAGTGTCATTTGCTATAATCACAGTTTTTATCTCAGCCATTTGGTACGCACCAAAATACTTGGCATATGCCGATAAGCCATCCAAGTCAGATGTTGTCGTACTTTTCGTTGGTTCCAAGTTGACAACCCCTCTTAGGCTCAGAGAAGCTCTCAATCTCATAAACGAAGGCTTTGCCCAGCATCTCCTCATCCCAGCAAATGGTACTTTCTTTGAGGCGCCAGTTAATAACGTGACAATAACCAATAGACCCATTATAAATTATCCTTCTTACTTTGAAGACACCCATCGAGAAATGCTTGAAGTTAAAAAAGTAGTCGATAAGAAAGGATTTCGATCAGCAATATTTGTGAGCTCTCCTTTTCATATGCGGCGGATCAAGATCATGGCTGATAATATTTTTGATAGCAGATTTCTGCAAATGAAATTTGTACCAGCAAGATACGAGCCTGGTCTTGATTCAGTCTGGCTTTCAAGTATGTGTGACCTTAAGATGGCTGCTACTGAATATATCAAGGTAATCTGGTTCATGGCATATAGACATTTTGTAGCTCAAGAAAGGCTCATTTAGAACTCTCAAAATCTACCACGTAAAGAGATTTCAAAAAGGTTTTATTATGGAACGCCATGATCTGAAAAACTATCTACGAGCTGACTTGTACAGATACAATGGGGCAAAGGCATTATGTTATTTTCTCAAGGCCCTTACACCTTCCCTGCCGGCCTTCAGATATACATATCTTTTGCGACATGCTTCAGTTTTTAAGAAGTACTCGATCAGGGGTCTTTTCTATAGAGTGCTTTTAAACCACTACAGTTACAAATATGGGTTTCAGATAATGCCCAATACCAAGATAGGAAAAGGCCTTTACATCGGCCACCGGGGTACTGTCGTAATAAATGGCCAAACAGAAATTGGGGATAACTGCACCCTTACTCACTTAGTAACCATTGGCCAGGCAAATCGTGGCGAAAGAAAGGGTTGCCCAAAGATTGGAGAGCGGGTCTGGATAGGTGCCGGGGCCGTCGTGGTGGGGAAGATTACCATTGGTGACAATGTTCTTATCGCACCGAATTCGTATGTCAATTTTGATGTACCTAGTAATTCCATGGTTGCCGGAAACCCTGCGGTCGTAAAGCCGCATAATAACCCGACAGAAGGTTACATCAAATATGTTTTTTCTGAGAGTAACCAAGACGTGACTTAGTGTTGCTCTCTTACTGAAGAATGGGACCCTTTATACTTATGTATCATTCAATTGCCGAAGGCTCAGAGGATCCGTATACCGTGCCTCCCAACAAGTTTGAAGAACAGCTGTCATGGTTGATAGAGCGCGGGTTTGAAGCTGTTTCTTTAGCTACCATAGTCAACCTGCTCAAAATTGGCGAATACAAGAGTCTAAGGACAAAGATCGTGTTTACTTTCGATGACGGATATAAGGACTTCCTGACAACTGCGCTGCCCATACTGCTCCACTACAAAGTTCCAGCCACTGTCTTTATTGTTGCGGGTATGCTCGGTGACAAGGTATCCTGGAATTCACACAGCAAACATGCCCAACTCATGTCCGAAGATGAAATCAGGCATATAAAGGCGCAAGGTGTTTCGTTAGGCAGTCACACTATGACTCATTCCAACCTGGCTAAAGTCGATGAGAAAAAGGTTTATCAGGAACTGGTGGATTCGCACATTACGCTCAGGGATTTGGGCGAGTCATTTTATGCACTGTCTTATCCTTGGGGTCAGTGGACCAACCAGGTTTTAAATGCCGTGAAAGTCGCAGGTTACGAATGCGCAGTAACAGCTAGTAGAAAAATGCCTTTGGGCGCCACAGAATATTATTGTCTGCCTCGCGTGGGCATAAAAGGTGATATGAATCTCAAGTCATTCCAAACGCTTTTTGATGGGTCAGCCATTGAATTCGCCAGAAAAGTTGGCCGAGTTGTGAAAAATTTTTTGCAATGAAAGATTAGGGGGGATGTGTTTAGAATCTTTTGTGGATTCGAAAGTGAGTGAAGAATATGCATGAACATGATAGAGACATCAGGATTACTTTTGGGATGATAGTTTTTAATGGTGAACCGTTCGTCAAATATAACTTATCTTCAGTATATCCCTTCGCACACCAAATTATTGTAGTTGAAGGGGCATGCCGTTCGTCCTCATCGGTAGCTGGGCCTGATGGTCATTCCACAGATGGAACCCTAGAGTCGCTGTATCGGTTTAAACACGAACAGGACCCAGATAATAAAGTGGAAATCGTCACCGCTGCTGATGAGGGATATGCGGATGGACTCTGGCCGGAAAAAGATGAAATGTCCACAGCGTATGCGAAGAGGACGACTGGAAACTACCTTTGGCAAATCGATTCAGATGAATTTTATCATGAGGAGCAACTCGTGCGGGTGATAGATATTCTGCGTACGAAAAGGCCAGATATGATTTCCTTTCCGATGATTACCTTTTGGGGCAGTCCCGACTACATTGTGGACGGTTTCTTCCTTATTCGTGACAAACATGATCAGATTCCCCGCCTTTTCGCCTGGGGTGCAGGTTACAGCTATAAGACTCATCGCCCTGCGACGGTTATAGACGAACAAGGGACAGACCTCAGAAAGAAGTACTGGCTTCAAGCAAGTGATCTTAAACGAATGCAGATATATATGTACCATTATTCCCTTTTGTTTCCACACCAGGTTTTCAGCAAGGTACAGTACTACAAGAATCTATTTGGTGAGCGTTTCGACACGTGGGAGGAGTCCGTGTATCTTCGCTTGGCCAAACCCTTTCGGGCCCACAATACTTATCGACACATCGGCTGGTTGGAGCGTTTTACGGGAGAGCATCCGGCAGCTATCCATAAGATGATGAAAGATATACATAATGAAGCATTTAAAGTGGAACAAAGACCCTGCGCCGACGTTGAGAAGCTTCTGGCAAAACGGTATTACAAAATCGCCACAGTCCTATTACGAATGTGTGCACATATCATGGCCGTTCAACCATTCCATTTCTTTTACCGGGCCTATGCGGCTATGGACCGTACGCTTAATCGCCTATTTGGGGTCATACGAGATCACATTTTAGGAATTTTATGTTAAACTTGTAATACTATGGTTTATGTTTAAGCCAGCGTTTGAGGGTGTATAGCATGCCTTGCGGCGACAGAGTAAGGCTCGTTTGTTGCGCCCAACTGCAGTCTTCATCTGGCCGGTTCAACTGGAGAGCTGGTACAATAAATTCAGACAGTGACATAAGTGGTTTCGCTATTCATCCCAACCTGATTGCTTAAGTGGAAGAAGGTTCTTCTGGAGAGGGCATCAGAGATCTTCGATAAAGGAAAGCCCTCCAGGGAACCGGATGTAAAAGAACTCCACGCCAAGATCGGGCAGCTTGCCATGGAAAACGATTTTTTATCCGTCGCGCTCGGACGTATAGACGGGTCGAACGCAAAGAAATGATCGAGAAGGAACATCCATTGCCGGTAACGAAACAGTGTCATATATTGCAACTCTCCCGGTCAAGCCTCTACTTATACGCCTGTACCGGTCAGCGATAACGACAGAGAACTCATGGGCATAATAGACGAGATCCATCTCGAAGAACCCTATCTCGGCTCCCGGGGTATGAGAAACGTGCTCAGAATGAGAGGCTATGCCATAGGCAGAATCCATGTACGGACCCTCATGCGGAAGATGGGCATCGAGGCTCTCTACAAGAAGCCTCGTCTCTCGAAACCCCATCCCGGCCATACGGTCTATCCCTACCTCTTAAGAGGACTCGACATTGCCGAGGCTAATTCCGTATGGTGTTCCGATATCACCTACATTCCCATGGCAAAGGGCTTCTGCTATCTCGTTGCCGTTATGGACTTAAGCAAGCAGGAAAGTATTATCCTGGAGATTATCGAATATCCTGGATGCCTCATTCTGTGTGGAGGCCCTTGAAGAAGCAATCATGAAATACGGAACACCGTATATATTCTCAACACCGACCAGGGAAGCCAATTTACATCAGATAGCTTCACGGGAATACTCAAGGCCCATGGAATCATAATCAGCATGGACGGCAATGGCCGGTGGATGGACAACATATTAATCGAACGTCTCTGGAAAACCGTCAAATATGAGGAGATCTCCTTGAAGGCATATGAATCAATCAGTCATGCGAAAAAGGAGCTTACGAAGTTTTTTGATCGGTATAATACACGGCGGCCCCATCAGGGTCTCAACGACAGGATCCCAGATGATGTGTATTGGGCTACGGTGCCGAAAATGAGGAACGCGGTATGAACAGAAGCTGCGAACCACTTAAAATCTTCTGGAGGCTGCCTGAAATATCTTGACCATCTCTCAAGGACCTCTGGCAGATTGAGATATTCTTTAAAACGCTCAAACAAAATCTGAAGATAAAGACCTTTGTGGGTACCTCTCGCAATGCCCTCATGATCCAGATATGGACAGCACTGATTGCCATCCTGATCTTAAAGTACCTGAAGTTCAAATAACACTTTGCTTGGTCCCTCTCAAACCTTGTTGCCATGCTCAGGTACAACCTCTTTACCTACAGAGACTTATGGGAATATATCGATAAACCCTTTGGGGTGCCGGTAATTGTCCCGCAGGGAGAGCAACCGTCACTAGTGTTTAAATAACATGGACAGCAGAATACACTATAATAAACCGTGGATGAGACAAACTCATTGTAAAGAGACAATTTAACTCGTCCAAAGGGCTGATTTTATTGAAGCAACTTTGGGGAAATGAGGTATTTTGGACAGCAGTGGTTGACGTGGAGGATTGGTTTCAAGCAGAAAATCTTAGAGGATATTCCCACTGAGAAATGGGAGTCATTTGAATCGCGAATCCAGTAAAATACAGAGAGAGTGGAGGAAGCTTTTTTCAATTATTGCCCTTCTGGTTGTTTAAATGGGGCGTTGAACGGATTCTTCAGTCAGAAGGACGACATGGCTTTTGTTTTCATCCATGGGAATTAGACGGTATGCAACCATAAGTCAAAAGGAGTGGGGCCATTAAGCATTTTGGGCATTATTTAAAGATTAAGGAAAGTCCATCTAAACTGAAAATTCTTCGACATGTTCAAGGAGTACAAGTATATCTCATGCAGTCGGTATCTTGGTCTTGTATAGCCGAGTTGCATTAATCCTCTAAGATTGCAGATTCCCATTCCATGGTCAAGACAAATCTTGAAGCCTTATCGTGGTATTTCGAGTTGGACCTTTTCAGAATAGGTCTCTTACTCATATCCTATCGTTCTTAAGGAAGGTGTAAGCTGCTCTTGATTCAACTTATAATTGCC
>Ga0116183_1005369_pt1 | contig 12217 bp, 10 predicted proteins | sample AD_UKC078_MetaG_FD_89753 | JGI IMG/M metagenome (GOLD analysis project Ga0116183, IMG submission 89753) | Active sludge microbial communities of municipal wastewater-treating anaerobic digesters from USA - AD_UKC078_MetaG | ecosystem: Engineered > Bioreactor > Anaerobic > Digestate | place: USA...
AGAATCATTTCCCATTGTTTTGATCACCGGAGCGAGGCAGGTAGGGAAAAGTACTCTATTGATGAATGTATTTGGAAATCTGGAGTATATTACCTTCGATGATCCGACTCAAGTCGTATCCGCAAGGAGTGATCCGAAACATTTTTTCTCCCTTATTACCCCTCCAGTCATCTTTGATGAGATTCAATACATCGGAGAGTTGTTCTCCTACATCAAAATGGAGGTTGACCGACGGAAGGCGAAAGGGCTCTATATCATGACGGCAGGCCAGCAGTACGCCCTCATGCAGAATGTAACCGAGAGTCTTGCCGGGAGAGTGGGGATCCTGGTTCTGCATGGGCTTTCGCTGAGAGAACAATATGGTGATACGTTCAGCGAGCCGTTTGTTCCATCGAGAGAGCAGATCATGCGTCGAAACGTGCGGTACAGTATTGGACGGGAAGAGTTGTGGAAGATTATCCACCGTGGTTCCTACCCCGAATTGGTGAGTGGGTCTCAATCGAGGGACCTGTACTATGGCTCCTATGTGAAGACCTATATCGAGCGAGATGTCAGATCGTTGGCCCAGATTGGGGATGAGTGGCAATTCACCATCTTTTTGACCGTTCTTGCGAGTCGGACTGGCTCCATCGTCAACTATACGGACATCGCAAAGGAAGTGGGGGTCAGCTCCCCCACCATCAAGCGATGGATCTCCATCCTGATCGCCGGCGGTATTGTCACGCTCCTCCACCCGTGGTCAAGGAACATCGAGAAGCAGGTGACGAAGACCCCCAAGCTCTACTTCCTGGACACCGGCCTGGCCAGCTGGCTCACCAAGTGGCAGACTCCCCAATCATTGGAGGAGGGGAATATGGCCGGTGCCTTCTTCGAGTCCTTCGTCATCAGCGAAATCATCAAGAGCTGGCACAATGTAGGGCGAGAGCCATCGTTCTACTTCTACCGTGACCACGAGGGCAAGGAGATCGATCTCTTGATCGAAGAGGGACAGGTCCTCTATCCGGTCGAGATCAAGAAGAGCGCCACCCCCGGCAGCAACGCCTTGAAGAACTTCGGGGTGCTCAAGAACATCAACAAGGAGATCGGGCCCAAGACCGTCATCTGCAGCATCGACAAACCGGCCTTCCTCTCCAAGGATGCCGTGGCGCTTCCTGTTTCATATATATAGGGAGGGATCCAATAGGTCCCTCCTTCCTGTATGACACCCACTCCGCTTCCAAACCCCTATGAATATGGTATGCTAGATGCTATCACAGTGATGAGGATAGCGATGCAGTACCTGAGCAATGAACAGCTGGAAGAGCTTACGCAGTTTGATACCCCGACAGTGGCGAATGCCTTGGAGGTCTTTGACCTGAGGGCGCGCACCGAGGGCTTCACGTCCCCTAAAATCAGGGCAATCTTTCCTGGTATGGAGCGCCTCTGTGGCTACGCAGTCACCGCCAAGGTCAGTGCGCGGTCAGAGAAGACGGCAGCGCATGAGGCGATCGCCTGGCAGTACTACCAGGCCATCCGCGATTGCCCGCGCCCGATCTCCGTCATACAGGATATCGATGAGGAGCCGATCGGCTCCTTCTGGGGAGAGGTGCAGGCCACGATCCACCTCGCCCTGGGGTGCAAGGGGGTGGTCACCAATGGCGGGGTACGCGACCTCGATGAGGTGGAGGCGATGGGCTTCGGCTATCTGGCCAGCTGTATCCTCGTCAGCCACGCCTACATCCACATGGAAGCGCAGAACACACCGGTTGAGATCGGCGGTCTCGTGGTCCGTCCCGGCGACCTTATCCACGCCGACAAGCATGGGGCCATCGTAATCCCCCATGAGGTCGCCCACCTGACGGCCGATGCGTGCCGCAAGATGGCACGGGCAGAGCTGCCGGTGCTCGATGGGTGTCGCAGCGTTGAGCCGGGAACACTGAGTATTGAACAGCTGCGCATCTGGCGCAGTGAGATGGATCGACTGAGGAAAGAGCGATGAAGAGGACAAAGATTGTAGTGTTGGATGGGTATACCCTCAACCCGGGGGATCTCGATTGGAAGGGCTTTGAGGCACTCGGAGAGGTGACGGTCTATGACCGTACCTCTGATGAGCAGATCCTGGAGCGGATCGGGGATGCCCCGATCGTCATCACCAACAAGACTCCGTTGACGAGAGAGAGGATCGAGGCTGCGCCCGCCATCACCTATATCGGCGTACTGGCCACCGGCTACAACGTCGTCGATACTGCTGCGGCAGCGGAGCGGGGGATCGTGGTCACCAACATCCCCACCTACGGCACCGATGCGGTGGCCCAGTTCACCTTCGCCCTGCTCCTCGAGCTGGCCCACCACGTGCAACACCACAGTGATGCGGTCAAGGAGGGGCGGTGGAGCAAGAGCCCTGACTTCTGCTTCTGGGATTATCCCTTGATGGAGCTGCGTGACAAGACGATGGGCATCATCGGCTATGGGAGGATCGGGCAGGCAACCGCCCGCATCGCCCGCGCCTTCGGCATGCGGGTCATCGCCTTTGACTCCTACCAGGATGAGGCACACCGTGAGGTGTATGTGAGCCTTGATGAGCTCTTGGCAGAGAGTGATGTGATCAGCCTCCACTGCCCGCTCTTTGAGAAGACGCGGGGGATCATCAACAAACAGAGCATCGCAGCGATGAAGGATGGGGTCATCATCATCAACACCAGCCGTGGCCCCCTGATCGTCGAGCAGGACCTCGCTGACGCACTCAACAGTGGCAAGGTGGGCTCAGCGGCAGTGGATGTGGTCTCGACCGAGCCCATCGAGGTGGACAATCCTCTGTTGGATGCAAAGAACATCCTTATCACCCCCCACATCGCCTGGGCTCCGAAGGAGAGCCGCATACGGCTGATGAACATAGCCGTCGATAACCTCGCCTCCTTCTTGAAGGGCAAGGCGGTGCATGTGGTGAATGGATGACCAGGGAGCCCTTGGTTCTTGTTGATGGGCAGGGAGATATGGATGGATTCTAATTTGTTATTTAATATTACAAATTAATTGACAATGGCTCTGTTCAATGATAGCGTGAAAGTCCACTGTAGGAGGATTCGATGAAAAAGACTCTTGGATTTGGAGTAATCGGACTTGGAAATATTAGTGAAATGCATGCCAAGGCAATCATGGAGATGGATGGGTGTTCTCTTGTCGCTGGCTTGGACAACAGACAGGAGTCAGCGGATAGGTTTGCCCGGACTTTTGGGTGCAGGGGCTACACGGACATCGATGCCTTCCTCGCTGATGAGGAGCTCGATATCGTAACCATCGCCACCCCTTCGGGTCTCCACCTTGAAGGAGCACTCGCCGCGGCGAAGGCGAAGAAGCACCTCATCATCGAAAAACCGATCGAGATCACCAAGGCTCGCTCCCAGCAGATCATCGATGCCTGCACAGAGAACGGGGTGAAGCTGATGGGTATCTTCCCCTCACGCTTCCACGAGGCTCCGCGTATGGTCAAGAAGGCGATCGATGAGGGACGCTTCGGCCGCATCGTCATGGCTGATGCCCAGATCAAGTGGTTCCGCAGCCAGGCATACTACGACAGCGGCGCCTGGAGGGGAACCTGGGAGCTCGATGGCGGTGGTGCATTGATGAACCAGGGGATCCATGCCATCGACTTGATGCAGTGGTTCGCCGGTGATGTCGAAGAGGTCTTCGGCTTCAGTGACACCCTTACCCATGAGCGCATCGAGGTCGAGGATACCGCCGTTGCGGTCCTCCGCTTCAAGCACGGTGGCCTTGGGGTCATCGAAGGGACGACGAGTGCCTACCCGGGCTTCCTCAAGCGTGTCGAGATCCTCGGCAGCAAGGGCAGTGTGGTCATCGAGGAGGAGTCGATCGTCAAGTGGCAGTTCGAGGATGAGCGTGAGGAGGATGCGAAGATCCGCGAGTCCTTTTTGGGCAGCACCGCAACCGGCGGTGGGGCAGCGGACCCGATGGCCATCGGTTTCCATGGCCACAAGCGCCTCTTCGAGTCCTTTGTCAATTCACTGAGAACTAACACGCCGGTTGAGATTGATGGCCCATCCTCCACCAAGGCGGTGGAGATTATCGAGGCGATCTACAAGAGTGCGAAGAGCGGGAAGCGGGTGCACCTTCCACTATGAGAGGCATCCGAGGGGGAAGAGCAACTCCAACTTGTTGTTGAGCACATAGGTGGCAGCCCCGATAGCCGGTCCAAACGGGCCTTGTGAGCCCTTGAGGATCGACATCTGTTCACTCTGCCAGTCCAGGATACGGTCGTAGACGAGGCTGCGCACCCGGTCGACCAGATACGAACTCAAATCACCCAATGGCCCTCCGATGATGACCTCATCGGGGGCTATTGTATTGGTGAGGGTGGCGATGGCGATGGCAAGGGGCTCTGCGATGTGATCGAGGCACTCTTGGGCATCCTTGTCCCCGCCCTCTGCCATGGCAGCGATTGCGGCACCGGTCATCGCCGCCTCATCGGCAAGGCGCAAGAATCCAGGTTCCTCGCTCTTGCGCCTCTGTGCGTAGGAGAGAAGGGCACCCTCGCAGGCCATTGCTTGCAGACATCCCCGTTGGCCGCAGCCACAGAGGGGGCCATGGGGATCGATGACGATATGGCCGAGGCGGTAGTTGGTGCTATTCATCAACACCCGGTCGAGGTAGATGGAGCCTGAGATTCCCGTGCCGATACCCAGATAGATCATATTGTGGCAGCGGCTGTGGTTACCGAAGTGGATTTCCGCAAGTCCGTTGGCTCGATAGCGGTTCATGATCAACGCGGGTTGGCCGGTTCGCTCCTCGACTATCTCCTTGAGGGGGATGACCTCTTTCCAGCCCAGGTCGTCGGCGCGGAAAATCGAGCCGCTGCGGTTGTCGACAAGTCCCGGTGCCCCAATCCCAAAGCCGGGGATGAGCGTATATGGTGTGGATTCCTGTATGGAGAGCAGTCCGCTGATAAGGAGGTCGATCACGCTCTCAGGGTCGGTTTCCTTGATGGGGACGCTGCGGTGTTCGACAATCTTGCCTACCAGGTTGATCACTACGAAATTCCAAGAACCGGAGTAGAAGGCGGCGCCGATGGCGTGCCATGTATGCTCGTCCAATGCCAACGGTGTGCCGGGCCTTCCCCGACCCTTCTTCACACTCTCAAGCTCGGTCACCAAACCCGCCTTTATGAGCTTTTGGGCGATCATCGAGGTCGCTGTGCGGCTGAGGCCCAGGTGCTGGGCAACCTGGGCTCGTGAAGGGGTTTCAAGCTCACTTTCGATGGCCTGAAGCATATTCCTACAATTGAGGAATTCCAAATCATCGTTTTGCATTAATCTAAATACTAGTCCATGAACGATGGGGTTTCAAGGTGATGAACCACTGCAAATATTAATTTGTCATTCCCATTGACAAAATGAAAATGTGTGGTAGCGTGGAAGTATATAACAACGCTCGATCGAAGCGGTTGTTCAAAACGTGGAGGAGTGTATGAAAAAATTCTTAGTGGTCCTTTTAGTCCTGATAGCGTCGACCAGCATGGTGTTCGCCCAGGGCGGCGCAGAGTCCATTGACAAGTTTCCCAGCAAACCGGTGACCGCTGTTATCGGATGGGCAGCTGGCGGTGGCGCGGATATCGTCTTCAGGGCGATTGCCGAGGTCTTCCCCAAATACGCCAATGGCCAGCCGTTGGTCATCCAGAACCAGGGAGCGGCGGCAGGCGTGCCGGCGATCACCGAGTTCATGAAGGCAACACCGGACGGGTACACCACCTTGCACTGGAACGTGGCCCACGTCATCAAGACCCACATGAACAAGGTCCCGTTCACCGGAACGGAGTTTGACCCGGTTCTCCAGGTCGTCGCCTCCTATAACTACCTGGTGGTCAACGCCAATGCGAAGTGGAACACCCTCGAGGAGTTCATTGCTGACGCCAAGAGCCGACCCGAAGGTATCTCAATGGGTAATGCCGGAGCCGGTGGTGGGAACCACATGGCAGCGCTGCTCTTCGAAGAAGCTTCCGGCACCAAGTATGTCCACGTCCCGTTCAGCGGCGGCGGCCCTGCCATCACCGGCCTCATGAGCGGCCAGTGTGATGCGGTCATGGCAAACGCCCCTGAGGGCATCGCCAACGTCCAGGCCGGCCAGCTCAAGATCCTCGCGGTCTTCAGCGACGAGAGGATCGATTCCATCCCTGCAAAGACCGGTCTCGAACAGAACGTTGACCTGGTCCTGGAGCAGTGGCGTGGTGTTGTGGTTCCCAAGGGAACTCCTCCGGCCATCATCTCCAAGCTTGAAAACATCTTCCGCCAGTGTATCGAAGACCCCCTCTACATCAAGAAGATGGAAGAGCTTGGCTCCATTCCCGTCTACAAGAACGGTGCTGACTTCGGCAAGATGGTAGCGGCTGACGATGTTCGCTACGAGAAGATCGTTCGCGACGGCAAGTTTGGTGACAGATATTAATCGATCAATGTGAATGTGTTGCTCCGGGTATCCGGGGCAACACATCTGTAAGCCCTAGTCTTTCAACCAAAGGATGAGTAGATGAAAGATACAAAACGAGTAGATTTCTGGACCGGCTTGGCGCTGATGGCCATCAGCGTTCTTGTATGGGTCCTTACCGCCGACCTTCCGGTCCCAAAACGCGGAATCGGTCCTGGCCAGTACCCACGGGTCATTGCCACTATCATGTTCCTGTTGGGTCTGGTGCAAGTGGGTGTCAACCTCAAGGGCGGCTTCCCGCGGAAGGGGGAGGTTACCAATTGGACTCATATCGGGCGTGCTCTCCTGCTTGCACTGATAGCATTTGTCTATGTCCGCATGCTCAAGCTCTTTGGCTTCCCGTTGCTGACACCCTTCTTGCTCTTCGGTACCATCAAGCTCTTTGGGTATAAGAACACCAAGGTAGCCGTTCTCGTCTCCATTGGGGCGACAGCAGTCATTTTCCTGCTCTTCAATGTTGTCTTCATGGTCTTCCTCCCAACCGGGAAACTATTCTAAGGGGTACTGTATGGGTAATCTATTGTATGGCTTTGCACTGGTCTTCCAGCCCCTTACGTTTGCCTTGATGGTCTTTGGAACCGCCATGGGGGTTGTCATCGGGGCCCTTCCGGGTCTCACTGCATCAATGGGCATCATCCTCTTGTTGCCCCTCGTCTACCGCCTGCCGGCAAACGTCTCGCTGGTCATGCTCTGCGGTCTCTTCTGTGGTGGCATGTTCGGCGGTTCGATTTCGGCAATTCTGCTGAAGACACCGGGTACGCCCTCGGCCTCGGCGACAGTACTCGACGGCTATCCGCTCTGCGAACAGGGCAAAGCCGGCAAGGCCCTGGGTATCGCTACCGTCTCCTCCTTCATCGGAGGAATCATCAGTACCATCTGCCTGATTCTCATCGCTCCGCAGCTTGCCAAGGTCGCCTTGAAGTTCCAGGCTGCCGACTACTTCTCTTTGGCGATCTTCGGCCTCTCCATCATGGCCAGCTCTTCGGGCAAGAACGTCGTCAAGGGCCTGATCGCCGGCTGTATCGGCCTGCTGGCCTCCTGTATCGGTATCGACACGATCGTCGGGGTAAACCGACTGACCTTCAACAACATGTACCTTGCCGGTGGATTCTCACTGCTGCCGGTACTCATCGGCGTCTTCGCGATCAGTGAAGTGCTGACGCAGGTACAGGAGAAGAGCGAGGCGGGCAAGATAATGGCCCAGACGGTGAGGAACATCCTTCCCAGCTGGATCGATGTGAAGTTGATCCTTCCCACCGCCATCGTCGGCAGTATCCTCGGTGTCTTCATCGGGATCGTGCCGGGCACCGGTGGGGCGATCGCATGCTTCCTTGCCTACAACCTCGCCCAGAAGTTCGCCAAGGACCGCCACCTCTTCGGAAAGGGCGCCCTCAGTGGCGTAGCCGCCCCGGAGAGCGCCAACAACGCAACCACCGGCGGTGCCTTGATCCCGATGCTCTGTCTCGGTGTTCCCGGTGACGTGGTCACCAGTGTCATGCTCGGTGCCCTGATCCTCATCGGCGTGCGCCCGGGACCGCTGCTCTTTGTCGAGAACGTCGATATCGTCTACTCGATCTTCGCCGGTATGATCATCATCCAGTTCTTGATGCTCGGCTTCGGCCTGCTGAGTTCACGCTACGCCCCGGCGATCCTGAAAGTCCCCAACACCCTCTTGATGCCGATCATCCTCGTGCTCTGTGTGGTGGGTTCCTTCTCGCTGAACAACGCCCTCTACGACGTGACCGTCGCCCTCGCCTTCGGTGTGATCGGCTACTTCATGAAGCGTTGGGGGTACCCGGGAGCTCCGCTGGTCCTGGGCATTATCCTCGGGCCCATGGCCGAGGAGAACCTCAACCGGGCACTGTTGGTCTCCAACAACAACTGGACGATCCTTTTGAAGCGCCCAATCTCCCTGACCTTCCTGATCCTCTCGGTCGTCTCGATCGCCTTGGCGCTCTATTCGGCGCGCAAGGAGGAAGCCTAGGGATGCGGATCACCACCGGTGGAAGCGGTTCGTGGGGCGTCATCGATGGTCTGCTCGACCCCATCAGGGTGCCGCGGTTTGCTCGGGTGCGTCAGATCTTTGACGCACCGGGCCCAATCGATGTCACCCGCTCCCTTGTCGGCCAACTGGCCGATGACCGCTGGTGGGGAGCGCTGAAACCGGGTGAGTCGGTAGCCATTGCCGTAGGCAGTCGGGGTATCGACTCGCAGGTGGAGGCGGTTCGTACGCTGGTTGCTGAGATCCGTGGGCGGGGAGGGGTCCCCTTCATCGTCCCGGCGATGGGCAGCCACGCCGGGGCGACCGCCGAGGGACAGATGGCGATGCTCCATGCCCTCGGCTTCACCGAAGAGCATGTGGGGTGTCCGATCCGTTCGAGCATGGAGACGGTGCAGTTGGGGCGAGCCGGCGAGGATGACCTGCCGGTCCTCACCGACCGCATTGCCCATGAGGCCGACCATCTGGTGCTCATCAACCGGATCAAGGAGCATGTCTGCTTTCGTGGTCCCTATGAGAGTGGACTGATGAAGATGATCACCATCGGTTTGGGTAAGCAGCAGGGGGCTGAGATTGCCCATAATCTGGGCTTCGGCCGGATGGCTTCCCATATTACTGATATCGCATCGGAGGCGCTCAGGCACCTGAAGCTCCTCTTTGCGGTAGGGATGGTTGAGAACGCAGCCCACCAGGCTTGCCTCATCGAGGTGATGGATGGCCCCTCCATCCCTGTGCGCGAGGCTGTTCTGCTGCGCTTGGCCAAGCAGTATGGAGCGCGGCTCCACCTCGATCGCTTCGACGCCCTCATCATCGATGAGATCGGCAAGCATATCAGCGGCTCGGGCTTTGACACCAATGTGGTGGGGCGCTACCACTCCTGCTGGATCGAGGGGGGACCTGAGATCCAACGGGTGGCGATCCTGGATATCGCTGCAGAATCGAAGGGCAATGGCAATGGCCTGGGGATGGGGGACTTCACCACCGTGCGAGCGGCGGAGAAGTTCGACTTCGCCCAGACCTATCCCAACACCCTTACGGCATTATTGACCGGCGGGGTGAAGATCCCGATGGTCTTGCCCAATGACCGGCAGGTCCTTCAGGCGTGTATGAAGACCTGCCATCACCAGAACTGGGCGGATACGACAGTGATCAGGATTCACAATACCCTCTCCTTGGAGGAGATCGAGGTATCGGAGAACCTGCTCCCTGTCATTGGAAACGATGAACGATTTGAGATCTTGAGCGACCCGTATGAGCTTTCATTCGACGATCAAGGCAACCTCTTCTAATACACTATAAGGCGGTAAGAAGATGACAAGAAAAGAAGAATTGGCTATCAAGCTCAATCGCGTGCGCACCCTGATGGAGACGCTCAAGCTCGACGGCGTCTACCTCAAGCGCCAGGATGACTTCTCCTGGCTCTCCTGCGGTGGACAGAACTACCTCGGCTGGGGTGAGATGGGCCTCTGTGGCCTGCTGGTCACAGCGGACAACACCTATGCGGTGACCAATGCCATCGAGAGGCCGCGGATGATCGACGAGGAGAGGCTGGAGGAGATGGGGTTTGCTGTCCACTCGGCTGTCTGGCATGAGCTGGACTTCGAGGCGAGGACACTGAAGCAGCTCGTACCCTCGGGCAGGCTCGGCACCGACTTCAACAGCCCGCTGGGCACCAACATCGAAGGTGAGATCAAGACGTTGCGCCTCTCGCTCACCGAAGCCGAGGTGGGACGCATCAAGGAAGTGGGGTACTGGGCAACGCTGGCGATGGAGGAGGCTGCGGTCTCGCTGAGGCCTGGCATCACCGAGATCGAGGCGACCAAGCGCATCGCCATGGCTCTCTACGATCAGGGGATGGAGTTCACCAGCCTGATGTGCGCTGCTGATGAGCGGCTATACAACTATCGCCACGCAATCGCAACCGAGAACAAGATCCGTGAACGGGTGCAGATTGGTGGCAATATGCGCAAGTGGGGCCTGACGGTGTGCCTGACACGCTACGTCAACTTCGTGCCGGTGACCGAGGAGCTCAGGCGCCAATATCGCCTGAACCAGCTCATCGACTGCACCCTGATGGAGAAGACGGTGGTCGGGCGCCCATACAACGAGCCGCTGTTGGCGGCCAAGGCCCTCTACGAGGAGCACGGCTATGCCGACGAGTTTGACAAGCATCACCTCGGCGGTCCTATCGGCTATGCAAACCGCGACTACCGTGTAGACCCGACGATGTTGATTCCTGTGGTCGAGAACCAGGCGTTCTGCTGGAACCCCTCGATCACCGGCACCAAGAGTGAGGATACGATCCTTGTGACCACAAATGGCTTTGAATTCCTCACACGGGCGATGTTGTTCCCCAAGAATGAAGTCAGGGTAGGTGACAACACCTATATCCGACCGGACATCCTTGAGAAGTATTAGGCGAATATAATACCGCGCAGGGTGAGCAGTGGGTTTGGAAACAAGCCCACTGCTTCTGTTTTAAGCCTCTATAATTATCTTTGATAAATCTAATCATTAATATAAAAAATATAATAGATACCAATTAAAATATAATTCTTGTTGACAAATCTACACTCTGCTCGTACTCTATTGGTGAGGCGTTGTATTCTATTGGGAATGCATTGCCGCTGGTTAAATTATTGAGAAGGAGTGAATATATGAAGATTGGATTTATCGGACTTGGGATCATGGGCAAGCCCATGGCTAAGAACCTCTTGAAGGCAGGGCACGAAGTGGTCTGCTTCGATGTGAATCAGAAGAACGTAGATGAAGTTGTCAAAGCCGGCGCCGTTGCAGGCAAGAGCAGCGCTGATGTCGCAGCCCAGGTTCCGCTTGTCATCACGATGCTGCCCAACAGCCCCCACGTCAAGAGCGTAGTCATGGGCGAGGGCGGGATCCTCGAGGGCGCGAAGAAGGGTCTGATCATCGTCGACATGTCCTCGATTGCTCCGCTTGCAAGCCAGGAGATCGAGAAGGCGTGCGCTGAGAAGGGCGTGCGGATGCTCGACGCCCCGGTCAGCGGTGGGGAGCCCAAGGCCATCGATGGCAGCCTTGCCATCATGGTGGGGGGTGATAAGGCCCTCTTTGACGAGGTGAAGGATATCCTCATGGTCATGGGGGCGAGTGCGGTGCACTGCGGGCCCATCGGGGCAGGGAACACCACCAAGCTCGCCAACCAGATCATCGTGGCACTGAACATCGCCGCTGTGGCCGAGGCATTCACGCTGGTGCGCAAGGCCGGGGTGGAGCCCGAGCTGGTCTTCGAGGCGATCAAGGGCGGTCTTGCCGGCTCCACGGTCATGAACGCAAAGGCCCCGATGATGATGGAGTCGAACTTCAAGCCTGGCTTCAAGATCGACCTCCATATCAAGGACCTGGCCAACGCACTGGATACCGGCCACGGGGTGGGCAGTCCGCTCCCGTTGACCGCACTGGCGCGTGAGATGATGGAGACGCTGCACGCCGACGGTTTCGGCGGTGACGATCACAGCGCACTGGCACGCTACTACGCCAAGCTCAGCGGCACAACAATCGGAGAGTAGGGAATATATGGATACATCATTCATCAAAGGGATCATTGTCCCGATCCTGACACCGATCACCGACGATGAGCGATTCGACGAGGGAGCACTCCGCTCCCTCATCGACTATATCATCGATGGTGGTTGTTCTGGCCTGCTTGCTTTTGGTTCCAATGGTGAGTTCTACATGCTCGAAGAGGATGAGATGGAACACATCCTCTCG
>Ga0116183_1005374_pt1 | contig 12211 bp, 9 predicted proteins | sample AD_UKC078_MetaG_FD_89753 | JGI IMG/M metagenome (GOLD analysis project Ga0116183, IMG submission 89753) | Active sludge microbial communities of municipal wastewater-treating anaerobic digesters from USA - AD_UKC078_MetaG | ecosystem: Engineered > Bioreactor > Anaerobic > Digestate | place: USA...
GCAAGGATCTCGGACGTTACCAGCCCCAGCTCATCGCCGCTGATCTTCGCTTTGATGATCGCCTCTTTGGCTTGCTGTCCCGCTTCGGTGAGGGCATAGGTCACCTCGTCCCGCTCGATAATCTTGAACGGAGAGGTCGCCGCCCCGCGCTTCTTGGCAATCCGGGAGATCGCGGTTTTTTCTTCGCTGCTCAGCGCATCGTCATCCAAGAGCCCTTCGAGGCCTTTCTTCAGCACCTCGCGGGTCAGAAGAACCATTCCCTCCAGCTCCCGGGCTTTGGCTTCGGCGTTGTTCGCTTCGTTCATTCCGACGAACCCGCCTTTGGAAAGCAGCCCGAACGATGATCCGACTTCGCTCTGCTCCAGGTTCAGGCTCTCGGCGATCTTCGGCAGCGTGGCGGGTCCGTGTTCCTTGAGGAAATAAAAGATGCGCTCGGCCGGGGTGCCTTCCTGGGCCTGAAACCTGCCCACATCGGTCAATTCATACAATGTCCGCCGTACGCGCGCTTCTTCTTTCACGAAGCCCTTCGCTTCAAGCCAGCTGAAGCTCTGGTTGCATTGGCCGACATTGTACCCGAGCTCGCTGATCAGGCGAGTGGCGTCGATCGCTTCTCCCAAGGACACATGCCTCAGGAGACGGACCTCCAGGGGATGGAGGTTCTTCACATCGATATCCATCATCAATACTCCTCTTCGGACCGGAAGATCCAAGTGGTTTGTATTCTATCGATTGGACGAGAAAAAGGAAAGGCTATGCAATAGTAAAGAGGGAGCGGACGCTCCTCACGATCTCTTCCTTCGACACGACCACGCTCTTCTCCAGTTCGTAAGCGAATGGAATCGGCATCTCTTTGCCACAGAGGCGCTTCGGCACGGTTTTCAAGGAATGAAAAGCCGACTCGTCGCTTGCGGCCAAGGCGAGGATCTCCGCGCCGAAGCCGGCGAACTCGGGCGAATCATGAATCACGAGCAATCGGCCGGTTTTCCTGACCGACCGAAGAATCGTCTCGGCATCGAGGGGTTTGAGCGTGGCGAGGTCGATGATCTCGACTTCAATCTCATCCTGGGCGGAAAGGATGGAAGCGGCCGCCAGAACGGTCGTCACCGCTTTGGAGTACGCGACGATCGTCACATCGCTTCCCCGCTTCTTCACGACCGCTTTGCCTAACGGCATGAGATACTCCTTGTCCCCGACCGGCCCGATGGTGTCATACAAGCCCTTGTGTTCGAAAAACAGCACGGGGTTGTTGGAGCGGATCGCACTCTTGAGCAGCGCTTTTGCGTCCCCTGGGCATGATGGAGCGACTACGATCAGGCCCGGAACGTTGGTGAACATCGATTCCAGCGATTGGGTGTGCTGAGCCCCGTGGCCGGTGCCGCTGCCGATGGGAGCGCGGACCACGATCGGGGCGGAGAGCTGACCGGCGCTGATGAAATGCGCTTTTGCCGCATGGTTGATGATCGGATCGCTTGCGAGGGTGGCGAAATCTCCGTACATGATCTCGACTACCGAGCGGATGCCGAGAAACGAGGCGCCGACGCCCATGCCGGTGATCGCTTCTTCGCTGACGGGAGTTTCATGGATCCGGTCCGGATAGATCGCATACAGGTCCCCGGTCACTTTGAAACACCCGCCGTACAGGCCGATATCTTCGCCGATGAGGTGAACCGCTCCATCGTGATCCATCTCTTCGGCCAAGGCGGAGCGAATCGCTTCCCGATAGGTCGAGCGGATCGTCCGGTGCACGACTCCGTAGGTCTGGGGATCTTCCGGTGCATAGACCAGCGCCTGGGCCTCTTCAAGGGTGAGGTGGTCATCCCTGGTCGCTCGAGCCCTCAATGCGGCTTCTTCGACATGCTTGCGTCCGTTCAGGATGATTTCGGAAACCTCCTCTTCGCTGAAGAGTTCATCCTTGATGAGAACTCGGCAAAAACGGGAAATCGGATCTTTCGCCTCCCACTCCGCTTCCTCTTCTCTGGTCCGATAGCGACAGTCATCGCTTTTGGAGTGTCCGCAAAGACGATAGGTAAGCACTTCAAGAAAATACGGTTTTCCATTGGACCGGATATACTGTGCTGCCGCCAGAACTGCGGCATAGACCGCTTCGACATCATTGCCGTCGGCGGTGTCATGGGGCATGCCATACCCTTCCGCCCGCTTGGCTATCGAGGAGGCGCTGACCATCTTATCGCGGGAAGCGCTCATCCCATAGCCGTTGTTCTCGCAAAAGAAGAGCACCGGCAACCCAAGCACGGAGGCGAGGTTCATCGATTCGTGCACCGAACCCCGGCTGCTCGCCCCATCGCCGAAGATCGCCACCGAAAGCGAATCGGATTCCTGCCGCTTGAGCGCGAAGCCCAGCCCGGTCGCCAGATTCACGCCGCTTCCGACCACGCTTGAGGAGCCGGCATTCCACGTCTGGACATCCGCCATGTGCATCGAGCCGCCGAGGCCTTTTGCAATTCCATGCCGCGATCCGAACATCTCGCTGAACATCGCTTCCTCGTCGCTCCCGCGAGCGATCGTATGTCCATGACAGCGGTGGGTGGGGACAATCCAATCCCCTTCTCTCAATGCCAGGGAGAGACCGGCTTGAGCGGCCTCCTGACCGATTGAAAGATGGGTAGTCCCATGCATCTCTTTGTGGTGAAAAAATTGAGCGACCAGTTCCTCGAACCGGCGCGAACGAACCATCAGTGAAAGCGCTTTGTGCGCTTGGTCCTTTGTAAATCTCATTTGTGCTCCCCGACGGGATATGCAGTCCCGTCCCTCCCACATGAGTAGGTAGTTTCTAATATCGTACGCACCAATTCCGCTCCTGTCAATGTTGAGGAGTGTTCGTCAGGCCTATTTGAAAAGGTAAGAAAGAATTATTGCTATTAGTTCGATCAACGCAATGTAGAAGTCTCCGCGCATCAATGACCGGAAGCTCCAAAGTGAGAAAAGAACATGATCATCCCTTTAACCCGGAGGCTGAGATTCCCTCAACAAAATACTTCTGAGTCGAGACAAAAAGGATGATGATGGGAATGATCGCAATCGCCGAGCCAGCAAGCTGGACAGGGATGTTTGCTCCCCCATGCTCTTGGAAGAACTTAAGCGCAGGAGTGAGCAATTGGCGCTCGATGGAAGAGATGAAGAGATAAGGGTCAAGGAAGTTGTTCCAAATATTGATGAAGGAGAACAGCACCATCGTGGCGATCGCCGGAGTCGAAAGCGGAATAAAGATTTGTACTAAGGCTCGCCAATGCCCCGAGCCGTCGATGCTGGCCGCCTCATTCAACTCGCGGGGAACAAGGCGGAAAAATTGAATCATAAGCAGCAGATAGAACACTTCGCTGAGTTCCGGAAGAATGATCACCCAAGGCGTATCAAACAGATGCAGGGTCTTATAGTAGAAATACCGGCTTACCATCGTTGTTTCGCTTGGCACCATCAGGCTTGCCATCAAAAGCGCAAGCAAAACCCCGCTGAAGCGAAATCGCAGACGGGCGAACGCATAAGCCGCCGGAAGAGTGACAAAAAGACGAAAAACGATGGAGATGATTACCACATACAGGGTATTGATGCACCAGTTTAAAAAATTCGGGTGGGTAACGACCTTTTTATAATTGATGAGCGTCGGTATCACCGGATACCAAATGCTCTTATACACCAATCCGGAGGGGCGTAACGAGATGACGACCATAGATACAAAGGGATAGATCATTAACAACCCGAGAATCCACATAACGGCGGTAAACAGAAGATGGCTACGCTTCATCATTGTCCCCTCTTCTGACCCAAAGGCTAATGATAAAAATGATGATCGTAAGGATCACACCCTCGGCTGAGGCGACACCCAACCTGAAGTATTTGAACGCGTCGGCATAGATTTGGAGCGAGACGACTTGGGTGGCAGTTCCCGGGCCTCCCTCGGTAAGGGCCATGATCACGGTATAGGTTTTAAAGGAATTGATGATCGTGAGCGTCAAAACGAAAATCAAGGTCGGTCGAAGAAACGGAATGATGATGTAGCGCAGGCGCTGAAATGATGTCGCCCCCTCCAACTCGGAAACCTCGATGAGGGATCTGGGAATCTGCTGAAGCGCTGCAAGGAGGGTGATGACGGGAAACGCCAAGCCTACCCACGTATGAATCGCGGCGGCAGTCGCCAGAGCGCTGGTGTTGCTCCCAAGCCACAGCGGCAGTCTGCCCTCAGGAATGCCAAGAGCCAGAAGCATTCGATTGACCGGACCTCGGTAGGGGTTCAAAAGATAGTTCCAAACGACCCCGATGGCGATGAGGTTAGTCACATAGGGCATGTAGAAGAACGTCCGCACGACGGTTCTGCCTCTAAACTCCTTATTGAGCAGCATCGCCAAGACTAGGCAAGTACTCATTGTAAAGAGGGTGTACATGCCCGAATACAGAAAGGTGCGTCCAAACGCTTGAAGCGTCGCCTCGTTGGTGAAGACGGTACGATAATTCGAAAACCCCACGAACGTCGTCGAGGCGGCGTTTCGCAGCGAGTTTCGATCCAAAAAGCTGATGGCGAAGGTAGAGATGAGCGGATAGAACTTGAAGACCAGGAAAAAGAAAAGAAACAAGACGAGCATACCAAAAGCAGTGTATTCTTCTTTCCTTCCGATTGTGCCTTTTCTGCTCATACCCGCTCTCCCTATATACCTATGTTATAGATTCTTGAGCACCTCATCCATTCGAGTTTTGATACGGGTAGTGGTCTCTTTCAAACTCTGCTGGTCGGTGCAATACCGCTCGGCTTCTTCCTTGATAATCTGGTTGTACTGGGCTGCAGCCGGTCCAACTATGTCCGCATTGATTACGTTAAGACCATTATCAATGAGAGCCCTGTTCAAGTCCTGAACGGTGATGCTTCCTCCGGAGGCGTCCGCCGTGTTCTTGAAGATCTCTTTCTGCTCCTCTTCGGTGAGGTTTACCAATGCCGGGATGCCCTTTTCGAACTTCCATTGATTTTGTCCGAGCCAGAGAACATATTGCAGCGCCTCATTCGGGTGGGCGGCGTTCTTGTTCACGCTCGCATAGGACATCGAAACAAAGTTGTTCTTCTTGGAATCGGCCGGAATCGCAACCACTCCGTAATCCCAGGAGCGCGGGTATTGATCCGGACTGTTCAGAAGACGAGTGAACCAGTTCCCCTGGATGAACATCGCCATCGAGTCAACGGTTGCCCAGTAGTTCCAAGAGGCCTTTTCAGCATTCAGCTGACGGACGCTCATCATATACTTCTTGACATTTCCCATCTCATAGAACCACTTCAGGCTTTCGGCAAAAGCCGGATCGTCAAAGTTGCTCGTTCCATCCGCCTTATAAAGCGGAACCTCATTTTGCATCGCCTTGAAGATGACGTGCGGAGTCTCAAGGCGCATAAGCGCTCCGTACCCGCTACCGCCTAAAGCCTCGGTGATTTTTCGGGCAGTCTCTTCGTAGTCAGCCCAGCTCCAAGGTGAAGTCGGATAGGGAACTCCTGCACGATCGAAGAGATCTTTATTGTAGTAAAGGGTGTAAATCTCCTGTTTGTTCGGAATCGAGTAGAACTCGCCCGTTGCATCATAGTCGATGTATTTGCCCCAAATAGCGGAAACATCGACATTGGCTTTTGCAGTCGCGGCTTTCAGGGGGGCAAAGAACCCGGCTTCCAAGCGGGTAGCCAAGTCGCGCGGTCCAAGGGTGGGAATGACGTCAACAGTGCTGCCGGAGAGGAGATCCAAGTTCACTTTGGCCACCTGTTCATCATTGTTCCCCGGAGTGAGTTGAACTTCCACACTAATCCCGGTTTCAGCGGTGAACGCTTCATTCATCGCCTTATACCAGCCTTCCGTGGCATAGCTGGCAAGAGGAATCGTCGTCACGATCGGCTTTTGCACCGCAACCGGTTCTTCGGTTTTTCCGGTTGCTCCCAAGCTCATGCCTGCCAACAACACAAGTAATCCAATCAAAAGGTGCTTTCTCATAGTCAGTACTCCTTTTTCCGTATGAGGCACCAAAGCCTCATTTTTGTTCCGATTCGTCTATCAGGGCTCGGAGGCGCTGAAGGTAGGTTGTGTCCCGTCCTTCCAATTCCGGAGAGACACGGGCTCCCTCGTTATAAAAATCAAGATCGTTCTTACCTTCTTGTTGTCCCCGAAGCGTATGCTTATCCAACGCATAGGGGGGAATATTCGGACGCAATGAGTCACTCGCATAGGATTTCTTGATCCAATTGAGCATCTCATCGGAAGAGCGATCCTTTGGTGATGAACAAAGATACCGAACCGCATGAATCGCAAAGAGGTTCCGGTCGCTGGATCCTAAAGGAAGGTTGCGTCGAAGCTGATTCAAGGTATTAATCAATATCGGAGCTTGCAGATTGCCGAAACCGACATCCTCCACACTGATGACTTGCAATCTGAGCCAAAGAAAGTCCTCAAGCTCCTTGCTCGTCAAAAGCATCTCATACGCCAACAGCGCGGCATTATCGACATTATTCCGCCGAATCTCTTTTTGCAGCGCAGAAATCACTTCATCAGCAGCCAGTCCGCTTCTCGTTTTGCATTGTTGCCAGGGATCGTACTGTTCCAAGAAACCTCTCCTTCCAATGATAGTTCAAGTATAGGAAATGCATTCTCCCAAGGTCAATGAAGTGCTTTGATATATTTGTATAATAGAGATTAATTATACACAAAAGAACCTAATTAATCCCCATTATATTCCTTAAATATGTAATAATAAGAGTTATTATACAAATAGCGAGGTTGCATATGAGGTTGAGCTATGTTACCGCAAGGAACGGGGTCACATATGTGTACAAGGGGTTTAAGACCTGGGACAAGGAGCGAGGGAAATATCGGACTAAACGAAAATGCATCGGCAAACTCGATCCAAAAACCGGAAAACTGATACCATCAACCCGACAGAATAAAAGTGAGCGAGCGGTACATCAAATGATTAAAGACGGGCTCTCGACCCACATGGTCGGTCATGACCTTCTTTTAAGCCACGTAACAAAGCAACTTGGATTGGAGCCTATTCTGCTCACAACAACATTGCCGGATTGGCGGCAGATTCTTGCGATGGCGTATCATCAGGTGATGGAGCAAGAGTCGCTCTGTTCGCTCCACGCATGGTTGCCATATTACCAAACTCCTTACGCAGGCCAATTAGACAATGCGCAAATAGGAACCATTCTCGACCGACTGACCAAGGAAGTCCAGCAGTCTTTCTTTGAAAGTTGGAAGGAGCGATTCAAGGGCGATCGGAAAGTCCTCTACGATATGAGAAGCATCGCCAACTCGAGTGCGTTTACCTCCTCGCTCGCATGGGGAGTGTCAATGGAAGGGCTTGAACCCCAGCATATCCGGTTTGCGCTGATTGTGGGTCAGGAATCCGAGCTGCCTCTTTCAATGCTCCTCCTTGACAATGGACTGAGGACGATGGATGATCTTTCTCACTTATTGCGGGTACTGAAAAAACAGGGCAATACGATCGGCCTCATGCACCTTGACCAAGAATTCTACAGCACTGGCCGTGTCGAAGCGATGTTGAACAGAAAATACAAATTTGTTCAGGCCGTTCGCTTCAAGGATCCCTGGATTTGCCAGCTCATCGACCAGAATCGGGATATGATGGGAGATCCCGGTTCACTATTCGTATTGGATGGTCGTGACTACTATATGCGGTCGATTGAATATCATTGGCTTGCCGGGGAAGGTGAACAAAGCCGCAAATATCCAACCACAGTTCATCTCTTCTATTCCCATGACATCATCAGTCGGGATCGGATCAAGTTTATGCACCGCCTTCAACAACAACTTCGAGCTTTGAAGCAACAGGATTCAATTCAACCTCATCCGGAACTTCAAAGATTTTTCTCGTTCGGAGAACACCCTATTACCGGGCGAAGGACCGTTACGATCAATAAGACAGCCCTTGAGCACCACGAACGTTCTTACGCCGGTTTCTTTGCGTATATCACCAACGATCCAACTCAAGTGACCGGCCTTCAGCTTCTGGAAAACGTCCGAATGAAAGGAGCGATCGAACGTCTGTTCGATAACTTGTACAACGACCTCGATCTCTTGAGACTGCGAATACATGAAGGTACCCGCCTTGAAGGCCGGATGTTCATTCAATTCCTTGCATCTCTGTATGTATGCCAAATCCGCAGATTGCTCAAGCGAAAAAAATTGGACAGCGTGTATACATACCGGGAGCTCCTCAGTGAACTCAAACATATCGTGGGGATTCAACACACATTGGCTCAAGGTGAAGTAGTCAGTGCTCAGACACCGACCACCGAACGGCAGAAACTTCTCCTGAAAGCGCTTCTTCAGGGTGATATATCAAAAGAAGATACCGATGGTACTGCTACATGACCATTTTTCCTGACAAAATCGATGATCAACGAGGGGATTTCTTCTTGAGCGTCCAGAACCACCGGGCACTGGCGGTACCATGGATATCCCCCTCCTCCACTGGCCCGATAGCTGTTGAGGGCGATTGTGAAGACATCATCATCCCGTACGACGTTTCCTTCATGGATGATTCTGGTTACCCGAAAACCTATCGGTTTGGACAAATCGAAGGAGTATTCGATACCTGAGAAAAAATCGTAATTGAAGTGATCCCGTTCGTGGCGAATCTGCTCGATGTTGAGTGCAGGGGATCCTGTCTTGTCGAGCATGAAGTATTCGGCGCTTCGCTCGAGCGATCGTTTTAATTCAGCCCCGCTGATTCTGAGGGCTTTCACTGTGTTTGGGAATTCGTATGCGTTCAAAATCGCCCGAATTGTGAGATCAGGGCCTAGCGTGTGAGCGACATTGTAAAGACACGTGGCGGACAGATCCGATCCGGCGGCTTCAGTCTGGACAAGATTTATCAGTGATGCCAAGGGACTCCCATGCAAGGCGACATTTAACCTTCCATCAAAGGTGATCGAGGTGTCGAGAGTGCCGAGTGGCTCATCGAGCAGGCGCTGAATCGAATCTTCAATGGTCAGCAGCTTGGGCAGGGAAATCAAATCCTGATTGATGGCTCCTGTGGGATGCAGCCATTGCGTTTCAAAGGTGATCGTTCGATTGGAATCCACGCTCATCGTGATCTTTGCGACCTCCGAAGCGTAGGGTGCCGGTTGCAAGGTATACGTACCGTGAATCTCCACCGCTTCGGTATGAGCATGCTGATGGCCGGTAAGCAGGAGATCAAAAGGCAGTTCGCGCGCCAAGCGACATCCGATATCCTCTCCGGTATCGGAGTATATCTCTCCGGTTCGGACATCGCACTCATACCCGCCGTGATAGATTCCAATAAGAATATCGACCTGATCCCGAAGTGTTCGGGCAACGTTCTCAAGGACTTCATAAGGAGGGTGAATCGTCAGCCCCTCAAGGGTTTCTTCACTCTCCCAATGGTTCACGTATTCGGTAACAGAACCGACGATTCCTACGATCAATCCGTTTTCAAGCGTTGTCACCGCAGCAGGTACTATTGGCAATAATCCCAGTTCATCGGTCAGATTTGCACACAAAGCCTGGGCATCAAGTCCGTTAAGAAACTCCTGCAGTCCGCTGTATCCGTAATTGAAATCGTGATTACCCAAAGCGACATAGTCATAACCGATTTCATTCATGACATCAACAATCGGATATCGCTCTCCCTCCTTGTGCTTCAACAGCTCAAGGAATTGGGAACCCTGAATGGTATCCCCTCCATCAAGAATGAGCGTATTGGAATCCTTTTGAAACAGCGAAGCCGCAGATAGCAATCCAAGCGGACGGACCGTATCATCTGCATAGGTTGTGGGAAAAAGATATCCGTGGATGTCGGAAGTGTAATATACTGTACATGTTCTCATAGGCTTCTCTTCGTGATTTTGACTCTATTGCGTAGCAATTTGATTGTCAACGCACGGTACGTGAACAATTGCTGCTCGTTGACAACAACCACTTTTTATATAATCCTTAATTCGTACCCAAGGGGGTCTCTATGCACAACAGCTTGTCCATTCCGCCATTGGCTGAAGACTTGGTTCGCGTCCTGATCGATGCCGCCACGATCGAACGCCGGGTCGATGAACTGGCCCGCCAGATCACCGAAGATTACCGGAACCTGGAGGGGGATCTGATTCTCGTCGGAGTCCTCAAAGGCTCCTTCATCTTCATCGCCGATCTGGCGCGTAAGATGATGAAAAAACATGTCATCGATTTCATCGCGCTCTCCTCCTACGATGGGGGAACCAGCGGAAACGTCCGTCTCCTGATGGATACCCGCGAAAACATGGAAGACAAGCATGTGCTGATCGTCGAGGACATCCTCGACAGCGGAAACACCCTCGATTACCTGACCCGCAGCTTCAAGACCCGAAGCCCGCGTTCGGTGAGGACGGCGGTCCTGCTTGACAAGCCACAGCGGCATGAGGTCGACATCAAGGTCGATTACATCGGCTTCACGATTCCCGATGTCTGGGTGGTCGGGTACGGCCTCGATTACAATGAACGCTATCGCACCCTTCCCTATATCGCCGAGATGAAACCTCAGGAGGGGCAAGCATGAGCGACAACGCCCTGTATGTCTCCTACAACACCGTTCACAAGCTCGTCAAATCGCTGAGCGAGCGGCTGCTCGCCTCGGGATATGACCCCGAGGTGATCGTCGCGATCGGCAGCGGCGGCTTCATTCCCGCCCGAATCATGAAGACCTTCATCAACCGCCCGATCTATGCGGTGGGGATCTCCTACTACGGAGTCGACAACAAGCACCACGAACACCCGACCAAGATCCAATGGATCGACGAGGTGCAGAACCAGCTCCGGGGCAAACGGGTCCTGCTGATCGACGAGGTCGATGACAGCCGGGTAACCTTGGCGTACTGCATCGGTGAACTTTTGAAGTATGAACCGGAGGAGATCGCCGTGCTGGTCCTGCACAACAAGCGCAAGGAAAAGGATGTGGAGTTCCCCCCTGAGATCAAGCGGTACTTCAACGGAGTGGAAACCGATGATGTCTGGATCAAATATCCGTGGGATGCGGCGGATATCGAAGAGCACACCGCCAAGGAGGAAGCATGAGTAACGTTGTATCGATCGTCGGGGCTCAATGGGGTGACGAGGGAAAGGGTCGGATGATCGACTATCTCGCACAGTCTTCGCAAGTGGTGATTCGTTTCCAAGGCGGAGACAACGCCGGACACACCGTGATCAACGACAAGGGCAAGTTCGCCCTTCACATCATTCCATCCGGAATCTTCAATCCCGACACGATGAACATCGTCGGAGCGGGAACGGTGGTGAACTTCGATACGATGAGCGAAGAGCTCGCTTCGATCACCAAGAAGGGAGTCGAAGTGGACAACCTCTTCATCGATGTCCGCGCTCATCTGATCATGCCGTATCACCGCCTGCTCGACGGCGCCCAGGAGCGTTCGAAGAGCGAAAAAGCCCAGATCGGGACCACCGGTCGGGGAATCGGCCCATGCTACAGCGACAAGGCGACGCGAAGCGGCCTGAGGGCCGGCGATCTCCATGACTTGGAGTTCGCCCGGACCCGCCTTGAGATGCTTCTGCCCCAGAAGAACCGCGAACTCGCATTCTACGGTCTGCCGGAAGCGGACATCGAAGAGCTGATGGCTCTTTTGGAGAAATGGGCCGCGGCATATCGCGATAAGATCATCGACACCCTTCCGGTCGTCCGCGATGCGTATGAAACCGGGCAGAAGATCCTGCTCGAAGGACAGCTCGGGGTGATGAGGGACCTCGATTGGGGCATCTATCCCTATACGACCAGTTCCTCCCCCACCAGCGGCGGAGCCGCCGTCGGAAGCGGTCTCGGCCCCAGAAGAATCGATGAGATCATCGGAGTCACCAAGGTCTACTCGACCAGCGTCGGCGGCGGTCCGTTCATGACCGAGCTGTTCGATGAGGACGGAGAGAAGCTCCGCTCGATCGGAAAAGAGTTCGGGGCGACGACGGGCCGGCCCCGTCGCTGCGGCTGGTTCGACGCGGTCGCCACGGAGTTCTCCTGCTGGATCAACGACTTCACCGCCCTCGCCCTGACCAAGCTGGACGTGCTGGACACCTTCGAGACGATCAAGATCTGCACCGGGTACATGATCGGCGGGGAGTACTACAACCACCTTCCGGAAACCGCCCTTCAGGAGCTTGCAAAACCGGTCTATGAAGAGCACAAGGGGTGGATGAGCGACACGACGGGCGCC
>Ga0116183_1005381_pt1 | contig 12197 bp, 13 predicted proteins | sample AD_UKC078_MetaG_FD_89753 | JGI IMG/M metagenome (GOLD analysis project Ga0116183, IMG submission 89753) | Active sludge microbial communities of municipal wastewater-treating anaerobic digesters from USA - AD_UKC078_MetaG | ecosystem: Engineered > Bioreactor > Anaerobic > Digestate | place: USA...
AGGTGTGGGCGCCGGCGATGCTGGCAATCAGGATGCTCGGCGACATTTCGATTCCGCTGATGCTCTTTGCGCTGGGCGTGCGGCTCACCGAGTCGCGCATCGGTGAGATCCGCCTCGGGCTGATTGGTGCCGTGCTGCGGCCGGTGATCGGCATGGCGCTGGCAGCCGGCATCATGCTGCTGGTGCCATTGCCCGAACGGGAGCGGGCGCTCCTGCTGGTGTTTGGGGCGTTGCCGCCGGCGGTGCTCAACTACATCTTTGCCGAGCGCTATCACCAGGAGCCGGAGAAAGTGGCCTCGATCGTGCTGATCGGCAATCTGGCGGCGCTGGCCTTCCTGCCCGTGGCGCTGGCAATCGGCTTGTAGGCGTCAGAATCCGCCGTTGAAGCGCCCGATCTGGCGCCTGTCGCGCTTGGTTGGCCGGCCATGGAGGTCGGCGCCGGGGGTGGCGGCGAGCTTGCGTTGTTCGCGTTCGGCTTCGCGGGCGGCGCTGCTCTCAGGGGTTTCCTCGTAGAGCGTGTGGGCCACCGTCGCGCTGCCGCGCTTGTCGGCAATACCCTTCACGATCACGCAAAAACGCGCTTCGGCGGCCTGGATTTCCACCATGTCGCCGATTTTTACGTCCCGTGCCGGCTTCACCCGGACGCCGTTGAGCTGGATCTTGCCGCCGTCCACGGCTTCGGTGGCCTGGGTGCGGTGCTTGAAAAAGCGGGCCGCCCACAGCCATTTGTCGAGGCGGACGCGTTCATCGTGGTCGTGCGTGGGTTTCATTCCTTGACCGGCCGTTTGGCCAGTTTCCGTTGCAGTGTGCGACGGTGCATTTTAAGCGCTCGCGCGGTGGCAGAGATATTTCCGTCGTTCTCGCCGAGTATGCGCTGGATGTGTTCCCACTCGAGGCGGTCGATGGACATGGGCCCGGTGCTCAGCTCGTCGTCAATGACGACATCGGCGGCCTGCAAGGCCTTGAGGATGGCGTCCACGTCGGCGGGCTTGGCGAGGTACTGGATGGCGCCGAGTTTGATTGCATCGACGGTGGTGGCAATGCTGGCGTAGCCGGTGAGTATGAGGATACGGCAGTCCGGGTTGACTGCCAGCAGGGGCTCGATGAGGCGCAGGCCCGAGCTGCCGTCGATGTTGAGGTCGAGGACCACGTATTCCGGTTCGTGCTCGCGGGCCAGGGCAAGGGCGGTCTCGGGTTCGTGAGCGCCGAAAACGGTGAAGCCGCGTTGGCCGAGGGCGCGCGTCAGCACGCGGTTGAAGGCGGGGTCGTCGTCGATGACTAGGATGTGCGGAGCGTCCTGTGGGGTCATGGGTGGAGGGCTGACAGGGGAAGGGTGAGGGTGGCGAGGGTCCCGCCACCGGGGCGCGGAGTGAAGCGGATGTTGCCGCCGCAGCGTTCAACGGCGCCAAAGGCCAGCAGCAGACCGATGCCGAGGCCGTCGCCAGTGCTGTCGATGGCTTCCCGGCCGGCCTGCGGCGTGAGTGCCGCGGGCATGCCGGGGCCGCGGTCGAGAACGCTGATGACAAGTTGCCCGGGGGCGATCCGCGCCTCGCATTCAACGCCCTGCGGGCAGGCGTCGGCGGCATTGTTGATGAGGTTGTGGATGGCTTGTTCGAGGGTGGTGTCGGCGACCAGCTCGGGCGCCGGGCTGCCGCAGTCGATCCGGGTGGCCAGCGGGACGTGCGGGCGCAGGCTGCGCCAACGCTTGACGATGCCCTCCAGCCAGATGTCGGCGGGCAGGCGCTGGCCACCTTCGGCACGCAGGCTGCCGGCACGCAGGGTGAGGCCGCCCAGGATGGCTTTGCAGTGGGCGATCTGTTCGCGCAGGAGTTCGGCATCGGCGCGGGTGTCGTTGTCGAGTGTCGGGTTGCGAGCCAGCTCACCGACGACGATGGCCATGGTGCCCAGCGGCGTGCCGAGCTCATGGGCAGCTCCGGCGGCCAGGTTGCCAAGGGCGACAATGCGTGCGTTGCGCAGGCGTGCCTCGCGGGCTTCAGCGAGGGCCTGGTCGCGGCTGCGGATGGCAGCGGTCATGCGCACCACGTACCACACGATGACGCTGGCCGAGAGCGCAAAGGTGAGCCACATGCCGGCCAGGTGCCAGTGCACGGCCAGTCCCGAGTCGTAGATGTCGAGCTGTTCGTTGAAGTCCCACAGGACCGAATAAGCCGTCACCGCCAGTGCTGCCAGTGCCCACGCGTAGGCGCTGGTCAGGGTGGCTGCACCAATGGCAACCAATGGCAGCAACAGGGAAATCAGGGGGTTGGTGGCGCCGCCTGTGAAGTACAGGAAGGTGCTCCAGGCGCCCAGGTCGATGCACAGCTGGACGAACAGCTCGACCCCGCGGATCTCGTCGGTGAGTCGTCGAGCACGCAGCAGGGTCGCCACGTTGAAGGCGGCCAAGGCAAGCTGCACCTTGAGCAGGGGCGCGGCCGGCAGCGGAATGTCGAGCAGCCAGGGCACCGAGATCAGCACGGCGCTCATGCCGACCAGTGAGAGCCAGCGCAGGCTGATCAGGCGGCGCAAGGCATCGGCGGTACTGGGGGGGCGGCTGGTGGGGTGCGCAAAGGGCATTGGCACATTATCTCCGAAGGCCGGGCCCGGGGAGGCTGTGGTGGATTGTCGCAGACGGCGCACTTCTTGCTGTCGTTTGGCTGGCTGCCGCTATTCAAGGCGCTTTGAAGAGCTTGCGGCGACAAAACCACCACACGTGGATGGTTATTGTCGTAAATGCCGCATTCCCACCGTCCCATTTGCAACTGCACAGGAAGAACCGTATGGCTATCAAGGACATCAAGGCCTTCTCCGATCTGGCCCGGACCAATCCCGAGCTGAAGGAAAAACTCGCCGCTTGCCAGAAAATCCGCGAACTGCTGACGCTGGCCAAGGAGTACGACTTCAATCTCGATGAACAGGAGCTCTATCCGCCCAATGAGCCGCAGTTTACGGCGGAGCAGTTCTCCGAGCGACTGGTGAAGGCCCTGCTGCGGGCCTGACCACACGCCGGTCACCTCCTTGATTCCATTGGACTGGCGGGGTGGCCGGCAATTATTTAAGCCTGCGCTGCAAATAATGGTTGCAATACGGATCGATAAAGGGCAAAGTTTCGCCCTGCGATCTTCAAGTAGTGTTGTTGTTGTGTGGTTCAGTACCCGCAGTCCTGCGGTTGTCCTCCCTTCATCACCCCGCCGTCTTGAGCTTCGCCCTACCCTCAGGGCATGTCCCTGCTTTTTTTCTTAAAGGATATTCAAAATGGCAACAGGTACCGTGAAGTGGTTCAATGATTCCAAGGGCTTCGGTTTCATCACCCCGGAAGCCGGTGGTGAAGATCTCTTCGCTCACTTCTCTGCGATCCAAGGTTCCGGCTTCAAGACCCTGACCGAAGGCCAGCGCGTCACGTTCGACGTGACCACCGGTCCGAAGGGTCAGCAAGCTTCCAACATTCGCCCGGCCGAGTAATCGCTACGCGAAACCGGCCTGACGTCACGTTGGGCCGGGCAGTACTGAAGGGTGTCGTGTTCCTGAGATTCAGTCAGGCCGCCTCCTCATGAATGAGCCCGGTTCATGCCGGGCTTTTTCTTTTTCATCTACCTGGAGACGTCCATGGCAAAAGAAGATCTTATTGAAATGCAAGGTGTTGTGACCGAGGTGCTGCCTGATGCGCGCTTCCGTGTCACCCTCGACAACGGTCACATGCTGATCGCCTACACCGGCGGCAAGATGCGCAAGCACCACATCCGCATCCTCGCTGGCGACAAGGTATCCCTCGAACTGTCCCCCTACGACCTCTCCAAGGGCCGGATTACTTTCCGTCACCTCGAAGGCCGTGGCAGTGGTCCTGCGCCCCAGCGCCGCCGTTTCTGACCTCGCCCGTGCCGGGCTATGAGGTGAAATTCCAGCAGGTGGGCGTGATCGGCGGAGCCGGTCTTGAAATACGTTCCCTGCTTGATCGCCAGCAGTATTCCGACCCTCTGGGGGAGGCCGCAGCCGCAGGGATTTCCCCGGCCACCTGGCCCCTCTTCGGGCAGGTCTGGCCCTCGGCCCGCAAGCTCGCCGACCTCATGCAGGTTCGGGAACTGGGTGGCCTTCGCATTCTCGAAATCGGTTGCGGGCTGGCGCTTGCGAGCATGGTGATTCATCGCCGTCTTGGCGACATCACTGCCAGCGATTGCCATCCGCTGACCCATAGCTTTCTCAGCCGCAACCTGCTCCTCAACGGTTTGCCCGATCTGAAGTACGAGACCGGTAACTGGGGGCGCGGTAATCCGGAACTGGGTGAGTTTGACCTGATCATCGGTAGCGACGTGCTCTATGAGCGCAGCCATCCGGAGCAGCTCGCCGCCTTCATCCAGTTGCATGCTGCGAGACGGGCCGAAGTGCTGATCGTCGATCCGAACCGGAGCAACCGCGCGCCCTTCAACCGGGCCATGGCCTTGCTCGGCTTCGTGCTTACCGAAACGAGCATCGACGCCCCACTGGATGACGGCAGCCCCTACCGGGGGCGCCTGCTGCAGTACCGACGTCTCTGACTGAGGCATCGCTGCCGCGCTTTTCTGACGCAATAAGGCCGCCCCGTGAGGCGGCCTTATTGCGTGCTCTGCCGGATAAAAAAAGCGGGCGCCTTGCGGCGCCCGAAAGTTCCTCGAGGGGGAGGAAGACAAACTCTTTGCTGGTTTCTCCGTTGCCTTAGTGGGCGCTGGCGCCGGCGGCGCCGATGCCTGTCTGCGAACGGACGTACTGGTCGTCGAAGCCTGCCTTGTCGATCTTCGAGCGGGCGCTGCTGTCGGTGACCGAGAACAGCCAGGTGAAGAAGAACGCCAGGGGCATCGAGAACAGGGCCGGTTGCTCGTACGGGAAGATCGCTGCGGCGTTACCGAGCACCACCACCCACACGGCCTTGGACAGGACCACGAAGGTCACCGCCGAGATCAGGCCGGCCAGACCGCCGAGCAGCGCGCCGCGGGTGGTCAGGCCCCGCCAGTACATGGACAGGATCAGGATCGGGAAGTTGGTGGAAGCGGCGATACCGAAGGTCAGGCCGACGAGGAAGGCGATGTTCTGCTTCTCGAACAGGATGCCCAGCAGCACGGCAACCACACCGAGGCCAACGGTGGCGAACTTGGAAACGCGCATTTCTTCGGTTTCGGTGGCCGTGCCTTTGCGGATCACCCGGGCGTAGATGTCGTGGGCGATGGCAGAGGCGCCAGCCAGGGCCAGCCCGGATACCACGGCGAGGATGGTGGCGAAAGCCACCGCGGACATGAAGCCGAGGAAGAGGTTGCCGCCGACCGCCTTGGCCAAGTGCATCACAGGCATGTTGCCGCCACCGATGAGCTTGCCGGCTATGTTGCCGCCTTCATAGAACTCGGGGTTGGTACCGACGATGACGATGGCCATCAGGCCCAGGGCGCACACCACCATGAAGAAGTAGCCGATGCAGCCGCTGGCCACGAAAACGCTCTTGCGGGCTTCCTTGGCGTTCGGCACGGTGAAGAAGCGCATCATGATGTGCGGCAGGCCGGCAGTGCCGAAGACCAGACCCAGGGACAGTGACACGGCGGTCACCGGGTCGGCCATCAGGGAGCCAGGGCCCATGATCTTGAGGCCATCCTTGTGAACCTCAACCGCCTTCTTCGCCGCGGTTTCGAGGCTGAAACCGAATTGCGAAAGGGACAGGAAGAGCAGCACGGTGCCACCGAAAAGCATCAGGCAGGCCTTGATGATCTGCACCCAGGTGGTAGCGATCATGCCGCCGAAGGTGACGTAGATCACCATCAACACGCCCACCACAACCACGGCGGTGGTGTAGTCCAGGCCGAAGAGCAGCTTGATGAGCTGGCCGGCGCCGACCATCTGCACGATCAGGTAGAAGCACACCACCGTCAGCGAGCCGAAAGCGGCGAAGGTGCGGATGGTGCTCTGGTCGAGGCGGTAGGAGGCGATGTCGGCGAAAGTGAATTTGCCCAGATTGCGCAGACGCTCTGCCATCAGGAAGAGGATAACCGGCCAGCCGACGAAGAAGCCGATGGCGTAGATGAACCCGTCCAGGCCCTTCGAGAAGGTCATGGCCGACAGACCCAGCAAGGTCGCCGCGGACATGTAGTCACCGGCAATGGCGAGGCCGTTCTGGAAGCCGGAGATACCGCCGCCGGCGGTGTAAAAGTCGGCAGTGGACTTGGTCCGGCTGGCAGCCCAGTAGGTGATCCCCATGGTGCCCATCACGAAGACGAAGAACATGCCGATGGCGGTCATGTTGAGGGGCTGCTTCTGGGCGACGGCGATGGCGTCGCCGGCAAAGGCGGCGGCGCCGGCGAGTGCCAGCAGCAGCGTGCCGATCAGGTGTTTGCGTTCAATCACTTGGAGGCCTCCCGGATGATCTCGTTGTTGAGGCGATCAAACTCACCGTTGGAGCGGCTGACGAACCAGCCGGTGAGCAGCCATGAGCCGATGATGATGGTTGCGCCCACAGGCACGCCAATGGTGAGCATGGAGCCTTCCGAGATGGGCGTGCGCAGCACTTCTGGAGCAAAGGCGACGAGCATCATCAACGCGTAGTACGTGATGAGCACGATGGCGGTGAGCAAGTACGCAAAACGGCTGCGCTTGCCCTCCAGTTCGGCAAAGAGGGGGTTGGCCCTCACTTTTCTGTAGATATCCGCTGACATGATTCCTCCTGGAAGGTATGTAAGGTCTATTGACTCTTTTGATTGTGGTTATGGGGTGAGTGCTGTTCTCCCCCCGGCTTGCTACATGCATTTACATGTTCGGGTAGTTGGGCCCGCCGCCGCCTTCCGGCACGGCCCAATCGATGTTCTGGGTCGGGTCCTTGATGTCGCAGGTTTTGCAGTGCAGGCAGTTCTGCGCGTTGATCTGCATGCGCGGTCCGCTCGGATCCTCGACGATTTCGTACACGCCGGCCGGGCAGTAGCGGGTTTCCGGCGCGTTGTAGAGGGCCAGGTTGGTGGAGATGGGCACCGACGCGTCCTTCAGGTGCAGGTGGCAGGGCTGCTCCTCGGCGTGGTTGGTGGCCGAGATGAACACCGACGAGAGGCGATCGAAGCTGATCTTGCCGTCCGGCTTGGGATAGACGATCGGCGCGCAGTCGGATGCCTTCTTGAGCTGGGTGTGGTCGGCGTGGTGATGCAGCGTCCACGGCGCCCGGCCCTTGAGGATGTAGGTGTCGATGGCGCTGTAGGCGATGCCGCCCAGGAGGCCCCAGCGGAAGCTCGGGCGGATGTTGCGCACCTGATAGAGCTCGTCCCACAGCCAGCTTTGCTTGAGGCGCTCGGCGTAGCCGAGCACTTCGGGGCCGGTCTGGCCATCGAAGGTGAGGTGGGTGAACAAGGCTTCTGCCGCCTCGATGCCCGACTTCATGACCATATGCGTGCCCTTGACCTTGGGCACGTTGAGGAAGCCTGCCGTGTCGCCGACCAGCAGGCCACCCGGAAAGCTCAGCTTGGGTACCGACTGGAAACCGCCTTCGTTGAGCGCGCGCGCGCCGTAGGAAATGCGCCGGCCGCCCTCGAAAACCTTGCGGATTTCCGGATGGGTCTTGAAGCGCTGGAATTCCTCGTAGGGCGACAGGTTGGGGTTGCTGTAGTCCAGCCCGACCACGAAGCCGACGGCTACCTGGTTGTTCTCGAGGTGGTACAGGAAGGAGCCGCCATACACGTCGGTAGACACGGGCCAGCCGACGGTGTGCATGGTCAGGCCGGCCTGATGCACTTCCGGGCGGACTTCCCATAATTCCTTGATGCCGATGCCGTAGGTTTGCGGGTCGGCGCCTTCGCGCAGATTGAACCTGGCAAACAGACCCTTGGTCAGCGAGCCGCGGCAGCCTTCCGAGAAAACCGTCTGGCGGGCGTGCAGCTCGATGCCCGGCTGGTAGTTGGGGCCAGGTTCGCCGTTCTTCTCGACGCCCATGTCGCCGGTAGCAATGCCCTTGACCGAGCCGTCCTCGTTGTAGAGCACCTCGGAAGCCGCAAAGCCGGGGTAGATCTCGACACCCAGCGCCTCGGCCTGCTCGCCCAGCCAGCGCACCACATTGCCGAGGCTGACGATGAAGTTGCCTTCGTTGTGCATTTGCGGCGGGGTCGGCAGCTTCCAGGCCTTGTCGGCGGTGAGAAAGAGGAAACGGTCGGCCGTCACCGGGGTGTTGAGGGGCGCGCCGCGCTCCTTCCAGTCGGGAAACAGCTCTGCCAGCGCGCGGGGCTCGATGACCGCCCCCGACAGGATATGGGCGCCGACTTCGGAGCCCTTCTCCACGACGCATACCGAAAGCTCCTTGCCCGACTGCTCGGCCAGTTGCTTCAGGCGGATCGCCGTGGTCAGCCCCGAGGGGCCGGCACCGACGATCACCACGTCGTATTCCATCGCTTCACGCGTCATTGCTGTCTCCGAACAAAAAAGGTGCCCCGTCCGCTGGCGGACGGGGAAAGGCAGGATTTAAAACAGGGCTTCTTCGAGGGCCAGCACCGACTCGGCGCCGTTCACGATGGCATCCCGGTAGGCGTTGGCTTCGGGGATGACGTGCTGGGCAAAGTACAGGGCAGTGCCCAGCTTGGCTTTGTAGAAGTCGCCATCGGCTTCGTTCACCCGGCCGGCGGCGATCTGCGCGGAGCGGGCCATCAGCCAGCCGCCGACGACGATGCCGGTGAGCTTGAGAAAGGGCACCGAGCCGGCCGCGGCGGCCTGCGGGTTGGCGTCGTAGTTGTTGAGCAGCCAGGTGGTGGCCTCGTCCAGCGCGGCGATGCCGTCGCCGAGCGCTTCGGCCAGGCCCTTGAGGGTCGGGTTGTCAGTGGCGCGCAGGGCGGCGCCGGTTTCGGCGATGTCGGCGAGCAGGTGCTGCATGCTCTTGCCGCCTTCCTTGGCGGTCTTGCGACCGATGAGGTCGTTGGCCTGGATGGCGGTGGTGCCTTCGTAGATGGTGACGATGCGGGCGTCACGCATGTACTGGGCCGCGCCGGTTTCCTCGATGAAGCCCATCCCGCCGTGCACCTGCACGCCGTTCCAGGTGATGCCCTGGGCGTTTTCGGTGCACCAGCCCTTGACCACCGGGGTCAGCAGTTCGAGGCGGGTCTGGTTGGCCTTGCGCACGTCGGCGTCGGGGCTGCTCTTGGCGCGGTCCATGCAGCCGGCCACGTAGTAGGCGATGGCACGGCCGGCCTCGGTGCGGGACTTCATGTCCATCAGCATGCGGCGCACGTCGGGGTGGTGCAGGATCGGCTTCTTCTCGCCGCTCTTGTCGCCGATGATCTTGCCCTGGATACGCTCGCGGGCGTAGTCCAGTGCGTGTTGGTAGCTGCGCTCGGACACACCCACGCCTTCGAGGCCGACGTTGAGGCGGGCGTGGTTCATCATCGTGAACATGTATTCGAGGCCGCGGTTCGGCTCGCCGACCAGGTAGCCGATGGCGCCGCCCTTGTCACCGAAGGACATGACGGCAGTGGCGCTGCCGTGGATGCCCATCTTGTGTTCGATGGAGGCGCAGATCAGGTCGTTGCGCTCGCCCAGGCTGCCGTCGGCATTGACCAGGAACTTGGGGGCGATGAACAGGGAGATGCCCTTCACGCCCGGGGGGGCGTCGGGCAGGCGGGCCAGCACGAGGTGGACGATGTTCTCGGCCATGTCGTGTTCGCCCCAGGTGATGAAGATCTTGGTGCCGCTGATGGCGTAGCTGCCGTCGCCGCGCGGCTCGGCCTTGCTGCGGATGGCTGCCAGGTCGGAGCCGGCCTGCGGCTCGGTGAGGTTCATGGTGCCGGTCCACTTGCCGGAAACCATGTTCGGCAGGTAGGTGGCCTTCAACTCGTCGGAACCGTGGTGGGCGATGGCTTCCACCGCACCGAGCGTGAGCATCTGGCACAGCGAGAAGGAGATGCTGGCCGACTTCCACATTTCCAGCACGGCGGTGGAAACCGTTACCGGCAGGCCCTGGCCACCGAATTCGGTGGACGCGGGCATGCCGTTCCAGCCGGTTTCGCAAAAGGTGGCATAGGCTTCCTTGAAGCCGTCGGCGGTGGTGACCACGCCATCCTTCCACTTGTTGCCCTGGCGGTCGCCAATGGCGTTGAGCGGATCAACCACTTCGGTGGCGAACTTGCCGGCCTCGTCGAGGATGGCCTCGACCAGATCGATGGAGACATCTTCGTTACCGGGCAGACCAACGATGTCCTGCAGACCGGCCAGCTCGTTCATGGCGAACAGCATGTCCTTGACGGGGGCGATATAGGTGCTCATGGAGTGCTCCTTGCGAATTCGGTTTTTAGAGGGCGGCGACGAGTTGCGGGACGGTCTCGAAGAGGTCCGCCACCAGGCCGTAGTCGGCCACCTGGAAGATCGGGGCTTCCGGGTCCTTGTTGATGGCGACGATCACCTTGGAATCCTTCATGCCGGCCAGATGCTGGATGGCGCCGGAGATGCCAATGGCGATGTACAGCTGCGGGGCAACGATCTTGCCGGTCTGGCCGACCTGGTAATCGTTGGGCACGAAGCCCGCATCCACCGCCGCGCGGGAGGCGCCCATGGCGGCACCGAGCTTGTCGGCGAGGGGTTCGAGCACGGCGCGGTAGTTGTCGCCGCTGCCCATGCCGCGGCCACCGGAGACGATGATCTTGGCGGCGCCGAGTTCGGGGCGGGCCGACTTGGTCAGCTCGCGGCCGACCACTTTCGACTGGCCGAGGTCAGTGCCGGCGGCGATGGCTTCGACGCTGGCTGCGCCACCTTCGGCTGCGGCGTCGAAGGCGGTGGTGCGGACGGTGATGACTTTGACCGGGTCGGACGACTTGACCGTGGCCAGCGCGTTGCCAGCGTAGATCGGGCGCACGAAGGTGTCGGCCGCTTCGATGGCGGTGATTTCGGAAATCTGCGCCACATCGAGCAGCGCAGCGACGCGCGGCAGGATGTTCTTGCCGAAGGTGGTGGCGGGGGCCAGCACATGGCTGTAAGCGCCGGCCTTGATCACGTCGACCAGCAGGGCGGCGACGTTCTCGGCGCCTTGTTCGGCGTAGGCGGCGGCATCGGCGACCTTCACCTTGGTGACGCCGGTCAGTTTGGCAGCGGCTTCGGCGGCGGCACCGCAGGCGGCGCCGGCGACCAGTACTTCCACGTCGTTACCGAGCTTGAGCGCGGCGGTGACGGTGTTGAGGGTGGCGGCCTTGAGGCTGGCGTTGTCGTGTTCGGCAATGACGAGGATGGGCATTTTCAGATCACCTTGGCTTCGTTCTTGAGTTTCGCGACCAGCTGGGCCACGTCCGCGACCATCACGCCGGCACTGCGCGTGGCCGGCTCGACCACCTTGAGGGTGGTGAGGCGCGGTGTCACATCCACGCCCAGATCCGCCGGCTTGACCGTTTCCAGAGGCTTCTTCTTGGCCTTCATGATGTTGGGCAGGGTGGCGTAGCGCGGCTCGTTGAGGCGCAGGTCGGTGGTGATGACGGCCGGGATGGGGAGGGCGAGGGTTTCCAGGCCGCCGTCGATTTCGCGGGTTACGGTGACGCCTTCAGTGCCGATTTCGACCTTGGAGGCGAAGGTGGCCTGCGGCCAGCCGAGCAGCGCGGCGAGCATCTGGCCGGTCTGGTTGGAGTCGTCGTCGATGGCCTGCTTGCCGAGGATCACCAGCGTCGGTTGTTCCTTGTCGACCAGGGCCTTGAGCAACTTGGCGACGGCCAGCGGCTGCAGATCGGCGTCGGATTCGACCAGGATGCCGCGGTCGGCGCCGATGGCCATGGCGGTGCGCAGGGTTTCCTGGCACTGGGCAACGCCGCAGGAGACGGCGACCACTTCCGTGGCCTTGCCGGCTTCCTTCAGACGCACGGCTTCCTCGATGGCGATTTCATCGAAGGGGTTCATGGCCATCTTGACGTTGGCCAGCTCGACGCCGGACTGGTCGGCCTTGACGCGGATCTTGACGTTGTAATCAACAACCCGCTTGATCGGAACGAGAATCTTCATGGTTTCTTGGTCTCCGTGGTCTTATTCAATGGCCGAGCTGGACTTGGCCTGTTGGCGCAGTACGAACTTCTGGATCTTTCCGGTCGAGGTCTTGGGTAGCACGCAGAACTCGACGAATTTGGGCACCTTGAAGCGGGCCAGGTGTTCGCGGCAGTGGGCGATGATGTCGTCCACCGTGACCTGGGCGTCTTCCTTGATTTCGATGTAGGCGGCCGGCACTTCACCCCATTTTTCATCGGGTCGGGCGA
>Ga0116183_1005383_pt1 | contig 12195 bp, 11 predicted proteins | sample AD_UKC078_MetaG_FD_89753 | JGI IMG/M metagenome (GOLD analysis project Ga0116183, IMG submission 89753) | Active sludge microbial communities of municipal wastewater-treating anaerobic digesters from USA - AD_UKC078_MetaG | ecosystem: Engineered > Bioreactor > Anaerobic > Digestate | place: USA...
GATCGCCCGCACCGGCATTGAGCTTTCCGGAAAAGACGCGGTCGTGATCGGCCGCAGCAACATCGTCGGCAAGCCCATGGCGTTTCTGCTGTTGGCCCAAAATGCCACGGTGACGATGTGCCATTCCAAAACGAAGGATCTGCCCGCCGTGGCAAGACGAGCCGATGTCCTGATTGCCGCCGTCGGAAAGCCGCGCATGATCACCGCGGACATGGTCAAAGACGGAGCGGTGGTGATTGACGTCGGCGTCAACCGTCTGGAAAACGGCAAGCTGGCGGGCGATGTCGCGTTTGATGAAGTCGCTCCCAAAGCATCCGCCATTACGCCCGTGCCCGGCGGCGTCGGCCCGATGACGATTGCCATGCTGATGAAAAACACGCTGGACGCGGCGAGACTCCACGTTTAGGAGGGCGCGGGTCACGGACCCTTGGGGTTTTCCTGCGCAAGCAGGCCCAGCAAGCGGAGAATTCTGGCAAAACGCGCCTCCCATGTGTGATCGCGCAAGGCGCGTTCTCGTCCTTTTCTTCGAATGGCTTCCGCTTCGTCTTCGTGTTGCAGGTAATGTCGGATTTTCCCCGTCAGGTCATTCATGCCGGTGTAGGTGAGAATCTCCTCTCCGGGTTTAAATGCGTTGGCCAATTCCGGATGGTCTTCCGTCAGGTAGAGTCCGCCGCTCATCGGAATCTCAAAATCGCGCCCCTTGAGGCAAAACGTGTTCCGGTGTCCCTCCACTCCGCCGAATCCAATGTTGATTTTGCTTCGGGAATACAATTTGACCATGTCCTCGATTTCCAGCGGCCCGTTGGGCCAGCCGTAGCCGTAGGCCTGGACGGCTATGCCGCTCCGCTGCAGTTCGCGAATCACCTCTTCGCGGTTGCCGTAGCGCTGTCCGACAAAGGAAACGTCGATGGTTTTTTCCAGGTCATAGGGTTTGTGGATTTCCGGATTTGCCGCTTCCGGCATGTAAATCGGCCTTGCGCCTTCCACCCGGTATTTCATGAGCGCGTCTTCGGTGCTGGTCCAGTACAGATCGAAATACCGGCAGATATCCCGCGCGCCGAACGCGAGGCCGCCGCGGACTTTCCCCACGAACAGTCGCTTGTCGTCATGCCCCATGTTGACCATCGGGACGCCCAGGCCGCGCAGAGCCGCCAGTGTTTCGGGATCAATCAACTCTCCGGTGACGTACATGAAAATGAAATCCGCAGGTTCCCGTTCCATCCATTCGCGCATTTTCACCGGAAGAGCCCGATTCAAGCGCTTTTTGCCCGTCCGGCGCCAGTCTTTGTTCTGATGGTTGAATTCGTCAAACCAGTCATAGTGGCGCACCGGGCCGAATTTTTCCAGCGCCGGAATCAGCGCATGGTTTTCCCAATTGTAATGATGATAAATCGCGATCGTGCGAATTTTTCCGACCGGTCTGGGCGTCAGATGGGGGAAAACCGCTTTCAGCTCGCGCCGCAGCTCGTCGTCACCGGAAAGGCGAAGCTTCATCTTCTGAAATTTTGCCGCGTAGCCGCACTGCTCCCTGCGGAGTTTTCGTTCGTTGTTCCAAAGACGGAACCGGCGACGATAAGGTTTCAGCGGATCGTTCATGGGGATTTTCTCAGCGTATAGAGGCGCGCGCCGTTGGACTTGTCCACCCGGTCGTTCATCATGTTCAGGACATGCCCCGCGTCGATGGCCGGGACACATAGCGCCTGCGAGACATCTCCGCAGATCAGCAACGCGCCGACACCCGCGCCGACAATGCACAGCTCGGTGCCGGCTGGAATCCCATCAAGAACCGGCTTTCTGTATTCTTCCCAGTGGGTGGCCGCGTATTCCTTCGGAATATCCACAAAGGACAGTTCCGGAACGCTGTTTTGCCGGGCAAACCAGGTCCTGCACCTGTCTTCGTTGCAATCTGAATTCAGAATGCAAACCTTCCGGCCGTTCATGGCGGCGGCAAAAACAGGCGAGCTCAGGTACGCATAGACCACATAAAACGGCACGTAATTCTCCGCCGTCAGTCCGATGCCGTGGTCGCGCAGGAAATTTAGAAACACCGCTGCGGTGGAATCGCGTTTTTGTTTCCTGAAAAAGAATCTGTCGTTGGCGGGTGCCTGCGAATTGCCTGGGAAAATCAGCGGTGCCAAAAGACCGTGGTCCGCCAGACGGATCATCGCATTGAGGTGCATCGGCATTGCCTTTTCAATGGCTTCGGCGGACTGGGCCTGCTTGTAAAGACCGTTGCAGTCCAGACTGCCCCGGTAGAAGGCATATTCCCCGTCGGCAAAGCGGACCACCGGCAGCGGCTGTCTTTTCTCCAGAGCGGCGGTCAGCCGTTCATGAAGCATCCGGAAATACCCGTCGCCGTCGGCGATGGCGTTGGCAAACAAACAGTATTCCTCCCGGAGAATGGCGGGGGAAAAAATCCGCGCCACCGCCTCGTTGTCGATGCCCGCGACGGCCAGGTGATGAAAACGAAACTCTTCCCGGAAAATGAGATCTTCCAGATACCGTGTTTGCTTTGGTTGTTTTTTTTGCATGGGTTGAAGTTTCCTTAGGGATCGCCTCAACGGGATAGGGTTTGATAAAGAACATCCGCGACGATCTCGTGGCCGGAACGGTTCATGTGGTCGTCGAGGACATAAAAATTGCTCTCGTTCAAAGCGTCTGAAAGGTCCAGAACAATCATCCGGCGGATATAATCAGGGTAGTTGCCGTCGGCGATCTTCTTCTTCAACGCCGCCGGGAACGCCCGGTTGTCGTCGGCGATCCGGCCGTTCATCACGAAGACAATGAGCTGAACGCGTTTCAGATTCACGCCGCTTTGCGTGATGGCGTTGATGAACAGATCGACCTCGTCTAGGTCCACGGGTTTGGATGTCTGTGATTTTTTCCGCCTGCTTTCCTTAACGCGCTTTTCAATCTGCATTTTCAGATACTTCCCCGGAAAATAGGATTTGTCCCGGGCGTCCAGAGACGCGTAACGCAGGTACTGATCCTCACTCATGGTATTGAGCGTGTTGCCGTTGAGGTAAAAAGACAGGTTTTCCTCCCGGTCATTTTCGCAATACTGGATGATCAGGTAGCGGAGCCTGTCCGTCGGGATTCTTCTGAGCGCCAGCATCTCCCTGGCCGTGCCGTAGGAAGAGATCGCCGCGTTCAGAACCCGCAGTCGTGTCTTTCTCTCAAGGAGCTGTGCGTAGGTTTCCTCCTTTTCCACGCCCCATCCCATGGCAAAAGAGTCCCCGGTGACGATGATCTCGGGATGATCCAGCGATGACTCGTCGTCCCGCAGCCCGGCGCTGTTGACCCAGTATGTGTTGCTGAATTCGCTTCCCGAGAAGATGCATTGGCCCGGTTTGAGCGTGTAGCCGAGATTTTTGTCAAACCTCGCGCAGTCGGGCGAAAACTGGATGATGCGCCGGTCTCCATTGTTGTAAAGGTAGCCAATGCTGTTTCTGAGCCCCATCGGACACTTTCTCAACAGATCCGGGTGGCCGATCAGCGCGAAGAGGAAGCCTTCGTAGAGCGCTAGGATGATCAGGACGCCGATCAGATTGATGGCGATAACCTTGACGGCTGTTTTCATGGAAATTTTCCGGGCCTCGCATCCGAAGAATATGCTGAAACGGTCAGCAAGTGCATGATAGGAAGTCCCCCAGCGGGTGTCAAGAAGATTTTGGCCGGCACCGCCGGTTTTTCAGGACCGGGTCATCGCCAGTACCAGCCGGTAGCATCGCGTCTTGTTTTCATGGGCCTGTCGGTCCCGGGAAAAAGGGGTCGTCAGCCAAAGCGTGATGAGTCGGTAAATCGCTTTTCGCCGCTGCGAGCGTTTGATTCTGGCGATGGTTTGCGGCTGGTAATGCTTGGTATAAAACAGATATTCTGCGCAAAGTTTTTTTTCAAAGAGCTCCGGCGGCGGCGTTCGGGCCTCGCTTTGGCCGCCCCAGTGAAGCACTTCCGTCTCTTCAATATAGCCGATGGAAAAGCCTTTTTCGCGGATGCGCCAGGCCAGGTCCTCGTCTTCTCCATAAAGAAAGAAGTCCTCGTCAAAACCGCCCAGCTCGTCAATCAGCGGCCTGCGGGCAATCATGAAAGCGCCCAGAACGCAGGCGATCTTTCCGGGCAGACTTTTTGTTTCACTTTTTGCGAATTTTTCTCCCGGATAGCGCCAGGAGATCGATTCCTGCGGGGACCCGTCCGGGTTAAGAATCCGTGCGCCGGCCAGTCCGACATCCGGATGTGCGTCCATGTACGAGACGGCCCGGGACAGAGTGCCGGGCCGCACGACCGTGTCGGGGTTCAGAAAGACCACGTAGCGGCCCCGGCAGATTTTCAGCGCCCGGTTATTGGCTGCGCCGAAACCCATGTTTTGCGGGTTTTCGATCAACGTGATTTCCGGAAACTGTTTGCCTATGGCGGCGGCACTCCCGTCGGTCGAGGCGTTGTCCACCACGAAAATTTCCTTTTTGCCCGCGGCTGCGCGAACGGATGCAAGGCACTTAATCGTCAGGTCAGCCGTATTATAGGAAACAATGATGACGGAAACATCCATAATATTTTATCGAAAAAAGGTTCACGGTTCGTGGTTTTTATTTGAGCCGATACTAGCACATGTGCGGCGGAAAACCTATTTCAAAAATGAAATCGGCTGGCTTTCCGCGCGCGCTTCGCTATTCCCCGGCAAACCGGCCCCGCCTGCAAGGAATGTCTTGCCGACCGGCAAAAAAAAGTGTTATAGGCCGTATTAATCCGGAATAACCGGAAACCAAGAATATGAAAGAAATATGACTTCCGGGATCCTTGACAAATTCCGGGGACCCTTCCCCGCGACGATAACAAACGATCAGGCCAAAGACACAGGCATGGCGATGGTGTTGATCTGCTTGCTTGTCGCCTTTTTCGCGGACGTTCGGTTTTGTTACGGCCTGGCCATTGTTCTTCTGCTGGTCAACATGATCTGGCCTGGGGCATTCAGACCGGTCGCCGGAATATGGCTGGGCTTTTCCCATCTGCTGGGATCGGTCATGTCCCGGGTCATTCTGGGTGTCATCTTTCTGGTCCTGGTGCTTCCCGTCGGGTTGATCCGGCGGGCCATGGGCAAAGATTCCATGAGGTTAAAGATGTGGAAAAAAGACGGATCCTCCGTTTTCCGGACGCGGGACCATGAGTTCACATCCGAAGACATTCAACACCCATACTGAAAACGAGGAGAGATGCATGGATTTTTTGCATGATTTGTGGGGGTTTCTAAAAGTTCGAAAAAAATTCTGGCTGCTGCCGCTGATTCTGATGCTTATGCTGTTCGGCGCTCTGATCGTGCTGACAAGCGGTTCGGCCGTCGCGCCGTTTATCTATACTCTGTTTTAGGAGCTTTGTATGTCGGGCGCCATTCTGGGCATATCCGCTTATTACCACGACAGCGCAGCCGCGCTCCTTGTGGACGGCAAAATTGTCGCCGCGGCGCAAGAAGAGCGGTTTACGCGCGAAAAACACACCAGCGAATTTCCGCACTTCGCGGCCCGGTACTGTCTGGAAGAAGGCGCTCTGACGATCGGCGATCTGGACTGCGTGGCCTTTTACGACAAGCCCTATCTCAAGTTCGAGCGGCTTCTGGAAACCTACCACGCCTTCACGCCGCGGGGACTTAAAAGTTTCACGCAGGCCATTCCCGTCTGGATTAAGGAAAAGCTGTTCATGCGGAAAATGCTCCATGACGGAATTGCCGGACTGGGGCCGGGCAAAGCCAAACTGCTTTTTCCCGAACACCATCTTTCCCACGCCGCGAGCGCGTTTTACCCTTCGCCTTTTGAAGAAGCGGCCATCCTGACCGTGGACGGCGTCGGCGAGTGGGCGACGGCCGCGATTGGCGCGGGCAGAGGAAATGCCATCAAAATACTGCGCGAGCTGGATTTTCCTCATTCCCTGGGATTGCTCTACTCCGCCTTCACGTATTACTGCGGCTTCCGGGTCAACAGCGGCGAGTACAAGCTCATGGGGCTTGCGCCTTACGGCCATCCGGATTCCGAGCAAACCCTCCGGTTCAAAAAAAAGATCCTGGACCACCTGGTCGACATCCGCGAGGACGGCTCCATTTTGCTCAATATGGATTACTTCGATTACGCGACCGGCCTGACCATGTGCAACGACAAAAAATGGCTGGAGCTCTTCGGCGTTCCCAAAAGGGAACAGGAAAGCGAACTGGACCAGGCCTACATGGATCTGGCGCTCGCCATCCAGCAGGTCACGGAAGACATCATCTGTCTTCTGGCGTCCACCGCGAAAAAGCTGACCGGCTGCAAAAACCTGGTCATGGCGGGTGGCGTGGCGCTCAACTGCGTGGCCAACGGCAAGCTTCTGCGCAAAGACATTTTTGACGACATTTGGATCCAGCCGGCGGCAGGCGACGCGGGCGGCGCTCTGGGTGCGGCCTATGCCGTGTGGCACATCGGGCAGGGCAGGCCCCGGCAGATCGCCCCCGGCGGCGACGCCATGGAAGGAGCCTATCTCGGGCCGGAATTCGGCCCCGATGACATCAAGCGCACCGCGCGGAAATATCGGGCGCCCTACACCCGATACGAGGATTTCGACACACTGTGCGAAAAAGTCGCCCAGCTGCTCGATGCGGGCATGGTAGTCGGCTGGTTTCAGGGACGGATGGAATACGGCCCGCGCGCGCTGGGGAACCGCAGCATTCTTGGGAATCCCTGTCGCCCGGATACGCAGAAGAAGCTCAATCTGAAAATCAAGTACCGGGAAGGCTTCCGGCCGTTCGCGCCGTCGGTGCTCGAGGAAGACATCGCCGAGTATTTCGATCTCGACCGTCCGTCGCCCTACATGCTGCTGGTCGCGCAGGTCAAAGAAAACCGCCTCAAGCCGCTGCCGGAGAATTACAACCGGATGAAAATGTATGAAAGACTCTATCACCTGCGGTCCGACGTGCCGGCCATCACCCACATCGACTATTCCGCGCGGATTCAGAGCATCAGCCGACGGACCAACGAACGTTTCTGGAAGCTGATCCAGGCCTACAAACGCAGAACCGGCTATGGCCTGCTCGTCAATACCAGCTTCAACGTCCGGGGCGAGCCGATCATCTGCACACCCGAAGACGCTTATCGTTGCTTCATGCGCACGGAGATGGACTACCTTGTGATGGGCAATGACCTGCTGGACAAAAAGGACCAGCCGAAGCTCGCGGAAACCGACGATTGGAAAACCAAATTCAAGCTGGACTAGAGGCGGACGCGTCTTTCCTCCATCTTGTTCGAGCACCCGGCCTGTTTGGCGCCGGCCAAAAGTTTTACACAGGGGTTTTCAATAAAACCATGATACCGGATATTTCTTACTTGATTCTGAACTACAATCCCGACGGCGAACCGGCCGCTGCGGACTGCCTGGCCGCCACGATCGATGCGTTTTATACACGCAAAAGCCGAAAACTATCCTGCGAGATAACCCTGCTGGATCAGGGGTCCGTGCCAGGCCATCGCCGGTGGCTCCAGGAGCAGCAGGAAAAATACAAATTCTCTCTGGTCCTGTTGAACCGCAACCTGGGCATCAGCGGCGCCGTCAACTGGCTGGTCCGTACCGCCAAATCCCCTGTCATCGGCCTCATCACCTCCGATGTGATCATCACCTCGGGCATGGATGAGGATCTCTTTTCCAAGGCGCAGATCGAGGAAGTTTTTCAGGTGACGCCCTTCACCGACAAGAGTGACGGGGACATGGACTATCAGATCTGGAAGCCCGCGGAGCCCTTTGGTTCGGATGCCCCGGACCTTTCCCGGCTTCGAAAAGAAAAGGCCTCCCTCTGGGGCAACCTGCTGGGGCGGTCCGCGAAGCCCTACGTGCGCGTGCTGGCCTCGGAGCTGAACGTCATGTTCTGGCGGCGGGAGATTTTCGACCGGATCGGCTATTTCGACGAACGCTGGAAGGCCTGCTATGAAAACAACGATTTTTCCCTGCGGTGTTTTCTGGCCGGCGGATGCACCGCCGTGAGCATGGATTCGTTTGTCTGGCATTATCACAAGATGACGGAAAAAAGCCGGGCGCGGGAAAAATGCTACGACGGCTACATCGATTCGGATTGGCCGCGGGAAATCCGCCGTATGTGGGATGAAAAATGGCCCGGCCTGGATTCCCTCATCAAAATCTACGAACCCATGAAGGACAAAACGATCAGGGATTATCCGAAGCTGCTGAAAAAATTTGCCCATAACATCCATCTGCCCTACGAGCAGGCCGTCCCTTTCAAACAGGAGAAATAGACCATGCCATTGACTGAAACCTTGAATCGCGAAGCGCTGCGAAAGATCGTCCGTAAAATCCGCCGGCGGGCGGAAAAGAAAAAAACAGACATCAGCGACCACCTGGAAACCCTTTTTGTGGAGAGCCTGAACCTAAAGTCGCGGCTCATCGTGGAGCTGGGCGTCGGCGACGGGGAATCGACGTTTGTTCTGGAGCGGGTGGCCAATTTGTGGGGGGCGAAGCTGATCAGCGTGGACATCGAGGACCGCGCGGACGTTTCATCGTTCAGGGACAGGATCTTTGTTCATGAGGACGATATCGCGTTTGCCGCCCGGTTTCCCAGCTGGTGCCGCGAGCGCGGCATGGAGCCCGTCATCGACCTTCTGTTTATCGATACCAGCCATCTTTACGACCACACCGTTTCCGAAATCCGCGACTGGTTCCCGTATCTGGCGCCCCGCTGCAAAGTATTTTTCCATGACACGAACATGGGAGAGATTTTTGTCCGCAAAGACGGCAGCACGGGCAAAGGGTGGGACAATCAGCGTGGTGTCATTCGGGCCATTGAGGAGCATTTGGGGACAACGCTGAATGAAAAGACGGATTTTGCCCTGGAACATCGCGGCTGGTTTATCCGTCACTTTTCCATCTGCAGCGGTTTTTTGGTGATGGATAGATAGGCTTTTGATACTTATGAATTACATTGATAAAGACAAACTCTCCGCCGTTCGCCATTCCCTAGGTGGTTCCTACCCTCGATTATCTACGTTTTTGTTTTATGGTGTTATGGTGTTGGTTTGTATATTTATTTTTTGCTTACCTTTTCCTTATACTACCTTCATAACAAACATCAGCTTCTATTTAGCCATTATTATGGCCGTGACGTTGATCTTACTTAAAGCTTTTCCTTTTGTCGTGAGGACACCGCTAACTTGGCCATTACTTATTTTTTTTCTTTGGTCGTGTTTTAGTCTTATATGGGCCTTGAATTTTTCGAACACACTTGATGATTTACGCGGTCACCTATTGTATTATTTGATATTATTTATTTTGTTGATTAATTTTTTTAATTCAAAAAAGCATATGAATTTACTGGTTTGGATTGTGGTTATTTCTGCTGTCGTTTTTTCGGGGGTCGGCATTGTCTACTACTATGTGATTATGGGCAGCTCGATCACAGACATCCGCTTAGGGTTATTACTTCCTGATGGTCGTAACGTTTCAACAGAACTTCCGTGCAACTTAATCGGCACTTTGTTAATACCTGCGATGCTGTTTTGCTTTTATTTGTATCAGATGAAAACGAATGTGCGGATTCGGTCCTTTATTTTCTTTTGTGGATCAATCATATTTGTTGCTTCCATTTTAACCCAGAGCCGGACGACGTTATTAGCCATGGTCGTGACAATCACATTGCTGCTTTTGATCAAAAATAAAAAGAAATGGCTGGTCGGTTTTCTTATTCTAATTTCACTAACCTTAGCTTTCTTATCAATCAACAAAAGAATTATCAACAGCGAAAGCTTCTTAGAGAGGTTAAAAATCAACAATGTTGTTTTGGAGGTTGTAAAGGATAACCTTCTGCTGGGCATTGGTTTTGGAATGAGAACATTCAGTGAAACATTGGATATAAGAGAATACGTTCATCGTATTTCCCCGGAACGTAGACCTGTCAACATTATTAATCCGCATAATTGGTTGCTCGATATGATGCTTCGAGTGGGGATAATTGGTCTCATATTGTTTCTATGCATAATTTTTGCTTTTATCAAGATGGGGTGGAAGATTATCAGGCATTCGAGAGACCCGGCCTACAGAGAACTTGCGATTTATTTGAATATTGCGTTTCTGTCGTACTTTTTGATTGGTTTGTTTGAACCGGTCTTTTTATTTAGTGCATCGGCAATTATTTTTTATGTTCTTCTGGCAATGATGACGATCTTATGGCTTTGCAATCGTAATGAAAATCTGGTTCACGATCCTGATCGTGCGGTAGTTTGATTTTTCATTTCTTCACGCACAACTTTTTGAACCTGTTCGACGGTCAGCTCCTCCAGGCACCGGCTGCGTCCGCTTCCGTCGCAGCCCTTCTGATGACACGGGACGCAGTCCATATTCGGCAGGACCACCCGGTGGCTATCCCCGACGGGCGACCAGTCGAACCACGAGGACGGCCCGTAGATCGTGACCGTCGGAACGCCGACGGCCGCCGCGATGTGCGGCGCGGCGCTGTCCACGCCGATGTGGAGCCGGCTTTGACTCAGCACGGCGGCCAACTCGGCCAGCGTCGTTTGCCCCGCCAGATTGACCGCTGGAGCTTGGCATTGCCGGAGCAGTTCTTCCATGCGCTGCCTTTCTTCGGCCGAACCGATCACAACGGAAGCCAGACCGAAATCTTTCCAGACCCAGCCCAGCAGCTCCGCCCATTTGCGGTTGTCCCATTCCTTGTAAGACCAGCGCGAACAGGGATTGATCGTGATGTATTGCTTTTCGCCTTTTACCCTTTCACCGGGCAGGATTTTCATGGCTCGCTTTTGCGCCTCGTTCGAGACCCATAAGCGCGGAATCGGATCGTCCGTATCCATGCCCAGCGGCCGGATGATGCGCAGAATGTGTTCGGTTCCTCCCCGGTGCCGCGTACCGTCGTTGGCGGGCAAAACGCCGTGCGTGAAGCAAAATGGCCTCCAGAAGGGCATGCCCTCGGCGTGGTAAAAGGTGATCCTCAGCGGCGCGCCGGTTGCAAAAGACATGAAGGCGCCCCGGTCTCCCAGGCGAAGGTCAACCACCACATCGAAATGCTGCGCCCGGAGTTCCCGTATAAAAGACAATTGTCCTGCCGCCTGCTGAAATAGATTTCCACGGTAGCTCTTCACCTCGAACACCTGATCGATAGAAGGGTCCGCTTCCAGAAGGCCGCCGAAACCGTCTTTCACCATGACGGAAACTTTCGAGCCCGGAAGTGAATTTTTTACAGCCCGGATGCTGGGCGTCGTCCAGACGACGTCGCCGATGTCTCCCAGTTGAATCAGAAGAACTTTGCGGACGGAGTCGGGAAGTTTGAACATTGATGATGGGTCGATGATCCGCATGCCCTCAACCCTCTTTCTTTTTAGCGGCCAGAATTTCCGCGTAGAGCGCCCGGTATTTTTCGGTTGCCGCGTCCCAAGAGTTTTCGGCTGCCGTCGTGAGCGCGGCAGCGGACATGAGGCGGCGGTTGTTTTCTTCCAGCATCGCCTTCAGCATGAAGGCCACACGATCGTGGTCGGAAGGATCATCGACGACAAAACCGTTTTCATTTTGAACGACCAGATCCTTCGCGCCGACATGGCTGCTGACCATCACCGGCAGCCCGGCCGCCATTGCCTCCAGAACGACCATGCCGAACGTGTCAAATTTGGAAAGCATCACATACAGGTCGCCCGCCAGATACAGATCCGTCAGCTTATCCCGGTCGAGCACACCGGTAAAAACAATATTTTCCGCCGCGCCCGCTTCCCCGGCTATTTTTTGGTATTTTTTGATGTTGCCCTTTCCCGCGACCACTAGCTTCAAACGGGGAGACTGTTTCTGAATCTTTCCGAGAGAGGCAATGATGTCGTCGAGCCCCTTGATTTCGAAGTTCATCGACGCAAAGACCATGACCAGTTCATTCTCGCTGATGTCAAGGGAGCTTCGCACGGCACGGCGCACGTCGTCTTTGCTTTTCCGCCGGTAATCGGAAAGTTCCACGCCGGGGTGGATGACGGCCACTTTTTCGGGATCGATTAAATATTCCTGCAAAAAAATGTCCCGGGTCAGATGAGAGACGGCGACAAATTTCCGGCAGCCGCCCTCAAGCACCAGCTTTCTTTCCACCCACGCCGTCGCCCGGTCGTAGAGACTCATGGATTTGCGGCGGACCTGATCAACCCAGTAGCGGTGCGGCACGCCGTGCAGCGTGAACAAATCGGCCGC
>Ga0116183_1005384_pt1 | contig 12191 bp, 8 predicted proteins | sample AD_UKC078_MetaG_FD_89753 | JGI IMG/M metagenome (GOLD analysis project Ga0116183, IMG submission 89753) | Active sludge microbial communities of municipal wastewater-treating anaerobic digesters from USA - AD_UKC078_MetaG | ecosystem: Engineered > Bioreactor > Anaerobic > Digestate | place: USA...
AAGGACTGGGCGACCCCCACGGCGACTACTTCTATCGCATGTACCCCACCGACGCGCTTTTGGGCATGTTGCCTGAATGCGACTTCGTGGTCCTTACCGCGCCACTCACCGAGAAAACCCGCAATATGTTCTCCACCGAAGCCTTCGCCGCCATGAAACCAAGCGCTTATTTCATCAACGTCTCGCGGGGTGCCCTGGTGGATGAATCCGCGCTGGTTGTCGCTTTACGTAACAAAACCATCGCGGGCGCGATGCTGGATGTCTTTAACGAAGAACCCCTGCCCCCCAACAGTCCACTTTGGAAACAGCCGAACCTAATCATCACGCCCCACGTATCTGGCGTTTCGCCCAAAATACTGGACAACGTCCTGCGCTTTTTCAACACCAATCTAAAACGCTACCGTGACGACTTACCGCTTTACAACGTCATTGACCCTAAAAGAGGATACTAAGTGGACCTTTTTGATTCATCCCTGGAAGAGCAACTGCGCAAACACGCCCCGCTTGCCGCGCGGATGCGTCCCCAAACGCTGGATGACATCGTCGGCCAGGAGCACATTATCGGCAAAGGCAGCTTGCTCAGGCGTGTGATTGAAGCCGACCGCTTGCATGGTTCCATCATCCTTTATGGCCCACCCGGAACCGGCAAAACCAGCCTGGCGCAGGTCATCGCCAACAGCACCAAAGCCCATTTTGAACAGCTCAGCGCGGTTTTGGCGGGTGTGGCTGATTTGCGTAAAGCGATTGAAGCCGCCCGCGAACGCCGCCGCCTTTACCAAACGCGCACCATCCTGTTCATCGACGAAGTTCACCGCTGGAACAAAGCCCAGCAGGACGCCCTCTTACCGCACGTTGAAAATGGGCTCATCACGCTGATAGGCGCCACCACCCAAAACCCCTATTTTGACGTCATCAAAGCCCTGGTCAGCCGCTCGCGCGTTTTTGAACTCAACAGCCTGACCGTTGAGAACATCAAGGAAATTTTGCTACGCGCAATAACCGATGAGGAACGCGGATTTGGTCTGCGAAAGGTCAAAATCGACGATGACGCGCTGCAACATCTGGCGGAAATCAGCAGCGGCGACGCGCGCAACGCCCTAAACGCGCTGGAACTCGCCGTTGAAAGCACCCCACTCGGACAGGAAGAAACCCACATCACGCTTGAAATCGCCCAGGAGTCCATTCAGCGCCGCGCGGTGCTTTACGACAAAACCGACGACCAACACTACGACACCATCTCCGCGTTTATCAAATCGGTGCGTGGCTCCGACCCTGACGCCGCCCTCTACTGGCTCGCCAAGATGCTCTATGCCGGCGAAGATCCGCGCTTCATCCTGCGCCGGCTGATGATACTCGCCAGCGAAGATATCGGACTGGCCGACCCCATGGGCATCGTCGTTGCCAGTGCCGCGGCACAAAATTACGAAATGCTGGGCATGCCCGAAGGCGCTTACCCCATCGCCCATGCCACGCTCTATCTCGCCACCGCGCCCAAAAGTAACACCGTCGGCGCTTACTTTGACGCGCTCGCAGAAATTGAGAAAAACGGCGCCAAACCCGTCCCCACCCATCTGATGGACGCCAGCCGCGACAGCAAAGCGTTTGGACATGGCCAGGGTTACAAATACCCCCACGCGTTTGAAGGGCACTGGGTCAAACAACAATATCTGCCCGACGGTTTGGAATCCGCGCGTTTTTATACCCCATCCGACCAGGGTGCTGAAGCCGAAATCGCCAAGCGTCTGTCCAAATGGCGTGACGAAGCTGAAGAAAACACAGGCGATTAATCGCTTGTGTTTTTGTGAATTATCTGCCCCGCACTTTTTCCATATCTATAGTACAAACATGGTCTCCCGACTATGTTTGATTATTTAATTTCCCACAGCGAGACGCCGGGGCGAGCGTCATTAGTTCTCCTGCCGGCGTCCCGCCATGCAGATTCACCTGGTGTTTTGGATTTCGGCTGGAGTCCACCCAGCTGTTATTCGTCAAAAAAGTGCCACTTTCGTGGCACTCTAATCTCATTTTGTATAAAGCATCGGCACAAATAACTTTATTACTGGGTCTGTACCAATTCGACGGCTTCGGAATAATCCATGATAAGATGTTCCTAAGTAAAGTCTGTTCGGATTTATCGGATCAATCGCGAGGCTAATGGTTACAGTAGGATCCGGAAGCCCATTATTGACCGCAATCCAGTTATCCCCAGCATCGATACTCTTGAAAACCCCTTTACGTTCTGTTGCCGCATAAAGCGTGGATGGCGTTTGTGGGTCTATCACCAAGGAATTAACTATCTTGTTCGTCAACCCGGTGCTGACCTCGCTCCAGCTGTCACCACCATTGACGGTTTTAAAGACACCCCCCTCATTCGTTCCCGCGTAAAGCGTAGTCGGCATTTGTGGGTCGATTGCCAGGGAATAGATATCCAATACTGTCAGCCCACTGTTGACTACATTCCAGCTATCCCCATTATTGACACTCTTAAAGACTCCACCTTCCGTTCCCGCGTAAAGCGTGCCTGGCGTTTGTGGGTCAATCACAAGAGAACGAACATTAAGGTTTGTCAAACCGTTATTGACCACGTTCCAGTTTTCACCTGCGTTGACGCTCTTGAAGATTCCTTCATAAAGTGCTCCCGCATAAAGTGTGCCTGGCGCATGCGGGTCTATTGCAAGAGAACGAATCGCCTGTTCCTCCATTCCATTGTTGACCGCGTTCCAGTTCTCCCCACCATCGATACTCTTGAAGACCCCTACACCAAACGTTCCCGCGTAAAGCGTGGACGGTGTTTGTGGGTTTATTGCAAAAGACATTATTTCCCAATATGTTAGTCCGTTGTTGATCTCGCGCCAGCTCACCCCACCATTACTGCTTTTAAATGCCCCTTTAGTTCCCGTTCCCACATAAAGCGTGGATGGTGTTTGTGGGTCAATCGCGATAGTCTTAATACCAGTATGTTCTATTCCCAGGTCACATTGTTCCCAAACGATTTCATCTTCCGCGCTAACAGCAGCAAAAGACAAATTAAATAGCAACAATCCTGTAATCAACAGGACAGATAAAAGTTTTTTCATTTTTTCCTCCTAATAAATTATGAACGATGTAAACTTGGCGCAAGCGTAGGTCTAAGCTTGCATTTGAAATGACAGTGACGATTGTTGTTAATAACATATTACCATTAAAAATTCATCTTCTCCAGGAATTTTATGTAAACAATCCTTAAATTTAACGAAATGTCTTGGAAACGAATTAAAAACTTGTCTTTGTGGATGCCTTTTTGAAATAGAAGCGTGATTTCTTGGCTCTGCCACATTCCTTTTTGCTAATAGCGAGACTTCTCAGCAAATGAGTTGCGTCCACAGCAGGGCGAGAGTGCTTAATATTTTCCACACTGCGTGCGTGTGGAATCTTTTTTCCCCGACAAAGTCTCTTATTCCCCTAAAAAACTCACACACCTGCCGGCGTCCAGCTATGCAGAAAGGTGTTTTGTAATTTCATGGTATTCTTTATATTGAAACAGATTCGAGATTGAATCGCTTCAATAAGGAGAATTAATGATGTTCAAAAGAATTCTTTTCTTGTTCAGCATACTGATACTGTTGACAACCTTTGCATGTAAAACCATACCAGAATTGCCCGCGCAACACGAACAATCTGAGCCTATAACGGGCATCCAAGATTCTGATATCCCAGCAACAGATGTCGAAGACCTTGTTGAGATTGACCTTGACCATAAGGATGACGATGAGCCTGAAACGCAAGCTGAAGAAACGACGCCTGAACAAGCCACGCCGTCAATTCGATTCATGGTCGAATTCACCGACGAACGCATGCATCAATATTGCCACCACTTGCCGTTGGCAAACGCGCATGATTATGCTATCACAGATGACGAGCTCTACATCACTTTTAGCGATGCCCCAGGCACGCTCTATGAAATCGATTTAGACGATTTTGAACGCAAACAAATCGCCAGCTCCGAATACCCCAACGGCATCATCACAAACATCCTGGCCGATGATGACTGGGTGTTTTATATCGACGTGATGGAACCAGGCAATCGCTTTGACTGGAATGCTTATGTGCTTGACCTTGATACGCTTCAAAAACACGCCATTGCTGAGCCCGAGCGAACGGAAAAAGCGATTGAACTGCGCAGCTTTGCCCTTGAGGATGATGTGCTTTACATTAACGTTTTGACCCAAAACGAGAACCAAGAAGGCTATCAGAAAAGCGCAATCGTCGCATTTGACCTGGAAGACGGAGCGTATTCAACCCTCCTAAGCACCGATAGTGGCGATGCTGTGTTTGCAAGACTTGTCATTTCAGATGATTTGCTTGTCGCGGAAAAAAGCTCGCTGCAAAAAGAAAAGGGCGTGGAACTTTACATTTACGATTTAGAAGACCATGATTTGTCGATTCTAAGCCCGGCGGACTACGTCGGTTTTCTCTCGGCGGATGAGCCCTGGATTAGCTGGGCGAATACCACGGGTGGATTGAGCCTGTACAACGCCGAAACAGGCGCGCAACGCAATCTGACCGAGTCACCCATCGATTTTCTTGATGCCTCAATGACACTCCATGACGATTTCGCGCTGGGTTATTACACGGTGCAAGCCGGCAACGGTGGCTGGGTGATTGTTTTTTACGACCTCGATGGCGCGCGTTTTCTTAGCCTCGGAAGAGAAGGGCTCGAATACAGGGTCATCAATCCGATTGTTGATTCTGATGAGCTGCACTGGTTCCTTGAAAACGTCAGCCTAAACGCAGGTCCGGATGTCTACCATTGTGAAGTCGAAATCGACGAACTTGAATCCTGGGCTGGCATGCCCTAAGTAATACACATATATATAGAAAGCGGTTTACGTTTTGCAAACCGCTTTTGTTTGGATCTGTTAGCCTGGTACAAGCTAAATACGCCTAACTGAGAATTTACTCACCCGTTCCTTTTAACAGACTTTGAGCGTTCGCGTTGTACTGTTCAAATTGACTGATTCTGGTAATGAGCAGTTCCATGCTGAAATCTTCGCTTATTTGATGATAAGCCCTAAGCAAAATGCCGGTTTCCTGGTCAACCCACAGTTTATAGCTTTCGCCAGCTTCCAAATTCGCCTCCAAAACCCATACTTTGCGGTTTGAGATATTTTCTTCGCCAAGCAAACTTGTGTTTTGCAGGTTCAGTTTTTGGCTAATCCAGTTTGGGAACAGAATCTCACCAACAGGCGAAGGGATTGCCATAGCGAAAGGATGCACAGAGTCCGCGCCTTTCGGCTCAAACACCTGGCCATTATCCAGGTATTGCTTTAGGCTGGGCGGAATGGCTTCCTGGCTTTCGTTTTGATTGCCGTCGGTTAGCGTGATTGTGCCATCCCGGCGGAAAGCCCATTTGCCACCATTATTGCCACCGTTGAGGTCTTCGGTAATCACACTGGCAGAATCGGGTAAATCAAAGTCAAAACTGACCAGATAGCTTTGTGTTTCATCGGAGCGTTTCCAGACAATTTCAGCCTGACCGTAAAGGTCCTGCCAGTTTTTATAACTGGTGGATGCTTTATTAAGGATGATGTTAAGGTTTGCTTCTGCCGGAATGGGTTTTGACTGGAGATACTTTATACCAGCCTCAGCTGCGGCCCAGATAAGCAGCAGCGCTATTCCGAGAATGATGACATTTCTATGCGATTTTTGCAGTTTTGTTGGTTTACTCATAAATACTTCCTGATGAATGGTTTGGTATTGTGAATATCATAATATGATTTTTGTGGTTTTGAAAGAGGCTTGTTATCCCTCAATAACCTTCTGTCTTAAATGATAATCATTTTTCAAAAACTTGTGCTTATGCCTTTTTCGTTGTTTTTCTGACATAGATTTCATTCTTTTTGCTTTGGCAGCCCACGGCAAGACGCCGGGGCGAGCGTCATTAGTTCTCCTGCCGGCGTCCCGCCGAGCAGATTTTTCGGTTCTGTCATGGTCTCCCGACCATGGGAAGAACGTGGTCAGGAGACCACGTGGGAACGGTTTTAGGGTTGCCCACGGCGAGAAATTTGAAAGACATCAAGGGTAACTCTTAACCCACCTGACCAGACGTGCTGGTCAGGTGGGTTTCTATTTTTTATAAGGACTTGCTAAAGCATGATTTCGCAATCACGCTTTGGCGTGACCGAAGTTTTATTCGGCTTGTTTCACAAACTGACTGTAATACAGTTCCGCGTAAAAGCCCTGACGTTCCAAAAGCTCATCATGCTTGCCGATTTCCACGATGTTCCCATCGCGCAAGACCAAAATGCGGTCGGCGTTTTTAATCGTCGAAAGGCGATGCGCGATAACAAACGATGTACGTCCGCGCATGAGTTTGGTCATCGCTTTTTGAATCAATAATTCCGTACGCGTGTCCACCGAGCTGGTCGCCTCGTCCAAAATCAGGATGGGCGCGTCCTTCAGCACCGCCCGCGCGATCGTAAGCAGCTGTTTTTGTCCGGCGGAGACGTTGGTGGCGTCTTCGTTGATTTCAAAGTTGTAGCCACCCGGCAAAGTGCGTGTGAAGTGGTCCGCGTAAGCCATATCCGCGGCTTGCATCACTTCTTCGTCAGTGGCATCTTGTCTGCCATAGCGGATATTTTCCATGATGGAACCATTAAAGAGCCAGGTATCCTGCAAAACCATGGCGAACTTCGAGCGCAAATCTTCGCGAGTCATCGTTTTGATATTGATATCATCTATCAAAATCTCGCCACAACCCAGTTCGTAAAAGCGCATAAGCAACTTGACCAGGGTCGTTTTGCCCGCGCCGGTGGGACCAACAATCGCGATTTGCTGACCGGGTTTGACATCCAAAGAGAAGTTGTTGATGACCGGCACATCCGGGTCATAGCCAAAGCAGATATCCTTAAATTCAACATGCCCTTCAACTGTTTCCAGTACCGCGGGTTCTTCGGGATTAGGGATTTCTTCTTCTTCGTCCAGGAACTCAAAAACGCGTTCCGCTGCCGCCGCGGTTTGTTGCAAAATGTTTGAAATGTTGGCAATGTTCTGCATCGGGCCGTGGAAAGAGTTGAGATACTGAATAAAAGCCTGGATATCGCCCAGGTTGAGCCGGCCTTGCACCATCAAATAGCCACCCACCATGGCGACTCCCACATAACCCAGATTGCTGAAAAGACGCATCATGGGCATCATAATATGCGAGATAAACTGCGCGCGCCAGGAACTGTCGTACAACTCGGTGTTCAAGGTATCGAAATGGTCGATGCTGGCTTCTTCGCCGTTGTTGGTCTTGAGCACCACATGCGCGCCGTACATTTCTTCAATATGGCTGCTGATATGCCCCAAATAGGCTTGTTGCTTGCGAAAATAGCCCTGCGAACGACTGACCACAAAGCGAATCATCAGCAGCGAAAGCGGTATCACCGTCAAGCCCACCAGGGTCAGGGTCAGGTTGATGGAAAGCATCATGATTAAGACACCGATTACCGTTGTGACTGATGTGATAATCTGCGACAGACTTTGGTTGAGCGTGTGTCCGATGGTGTCAACGTCGTTGGTTATGCGCGAAAGCACCTCACCCTGGGTAACGCGGTCGTAAAAACTAAGTGGCAAGCGATGGAGTTTTTCAGAAAGGTTGTTGCGCAAGCGATAGATGATATCCGCCGAAATGACAGCCATCACGCGCCCTTGAATCAAGCCAAACAAAGCCGAGAAACCGTACATCAAAAGCACGCGGCTAAGAATACTGCCGATTTTAGCAAAATCAATGCCCAGGGCATCGCCACGCACCATGCGCATGACACCTTCAAAAAGTTCGGTCGTCGCGCGCCCTAAAGTCTTAGGCCCGAAAATCGAAAAGACCGATGAACCCGCTGCCACAAACAAAATAATCAAGATGAGCCATTTATATCTGCCCATGTAAGTGATTAATCGCCCTATGCTGCCCTTAAAGTCACGGGCTTTTTCGCCGGGCATAAATCTGCTGGGGCCACGCCGGGGCGCTTGCCGCTTGCTTTGGTCTTTGTTGTTTTGCGACATACCCGCGGCAAAGGGGTTTTTCTTATCGGCTTCTTTTTCCTTCAGGAGTTCGTCTTGTTGTTTCATACTAACTCCTCCTCGCTTAGTTGAGATTGCGCAATTTCACGGTAGACCTGGCAATCCTCCATCAAATTGTCGTGATGTCCCACGCCGACCAGCCGACCATCGTCGAGCACCAAAATCTGGTCCGAATTACGCGCGGTTGCCACTCTTTGTGTGACCACAAAGACCGTTTTATCCGCGATTTGCGGTTTAATCGCCTTGCGTAAAGCGGCGTCGGTCTTAAAGTCGAGCGCCGAGAAACTGTCATCAAAAATATAAACCGGGCTGTCTTTCATCAGCGCGCGCGCAATTGAAAGACGCTGCTTTTGCCCGCCAGACAAGTTGGTACCCGCCTGGGCGATTTCCATATCCAGTCCGTCTTTATCGCCAAGCACAAAGTCAGCCACCTGAGCGACTTCAATCGCGTGACGCATTTCTTCTTCAGTGGCATCATGTTTACCCACCGAAAGATTTGATTTCACCGTGCCACTAAAGAGCAAACCCCGTTGTGGCGCGTAGCTGATTTGTTCGCGCAAGTCGTGCTGGGTCAGGTCGCGAATGTCGATGCCATCCAACGTGATTTTGCCCTTACTCACATCAAAAAGGCGGGGCAAAAGGTTCACCAGCGTCGATTTACCACTTCCCGTGGAGCCGATAACTGCGGTTACCTGGCCGGGTTGTGCCTTAAAGCTGATATCGTGCAGGACGTCTTCCTCACCACCGGGATAGCGGAAATCAACGTCGTGGAATTCAATTTCGCCGCGAATGGTTTGGGGCAAAGCAACTGGGGTTTCAGGATCAAGAATGACATTTTCGCGGTCGAGCACTTCAAGAATACGTTCTGCAGAAACTGCCGCGCGGGGCATAATCACAAAGAGCATGGAAAGGTTCAGGAATGCCATCAAAATTTGCATGGCATATTGCATAAACGCCATCAAATCGCCCACCTGCATGGTCGATTTTGCCACCTGATGCGCGCCGACCCAAATCACGAGCACCTGCACACCGGTCATCACCAGCGTCATGACTGGATGCATGAAGGACATCGTGCGTCCGATGCCACGCATATTTTCAGCGACATCCTGATTAGCCTGGTCAAAGCGTTTTATTTCAAAACCCTGCTTGTTGAAGGCGCGCACGACCAAAATACCGGAGAGATTCTCACGCATAATCAGGTTAAGGCGGTCAATCAAAGCTTGCATGCGTTTAAAGCGTGGGGTAACCAAAGAAAAGATCAGGATGATAAACAAGACCAGGATGACAACGGCAAGGGCAATCGTCCACCACATATTCGGGCTTTTATCCATAGCACGCACAACACCCAGGACACCCAACATAGGGGCTTGAATAGCCATGCGAATGGCCATAAAGGTGACCATTTGCACCTGCATGACATCGTTTGACGTGCGCGTAATCAGCGACGCGGTGGAGAAATCGCCAAATTCGGCACTTGAGAAACTTTCCACCTTCTTGAAGACTGCCGCGCGGATATCGCGTGCCAGGGCTGTGGAGGTGCGCGCCGCGAATAAGCTCACTGTAATCGAGCTGACAACCGCCAAAACAGACATACCGATCATTTGCGCGCCGGTTTTTAGGATGTATTGCCGTTGCATTTTGGCCATGTCAATGCCAACGGCTTTGTATTCGTCGGTAACTGCCGATATCGCCATTTGCCTGAGAATCGTTCCTTCAAGCTTTTCAAGGTGCGCGTCGATTTTCTGGCGCATTTCCAGACGCTGGGCTTCAGGCATTTGCGCCAGGATTTGGGCGATGTCCATGCCAGCTGGCAATTGCGCGAAATCAAAGGGGAAGTCATCACCCAAAAGCTGTCTGGCTTGTTCCGGTTCGTTTTGGATGAGATTAAAAGCCTGTGTGATAACCAGTGGTTTCGCCATGAGCGCTTCAAAGTGAGCTATGTCATCCTTGCTTTTAGTCGCATTGAAGAGATACACCGCTTCCGTTTCAAGCACTGGGTATTTGGCAAGATACTGACTGGCTTCCGGGCTATCCGGTTCCACCAGGGTATAAGTTTGAGTGAGTTCAGCTTGTTCCTCCAGCGTCATCAGCGCCAAAACCTGGTCCAGGGTCGACTGGCGCGTCACTTCCGGAACGCCATGTTCGATACCATTCTTTTGGATGCCCGTGTTCACAATTTGTGAAAGATAGTCGGGCAAAGCCAGGTTCGACCAGGCCACCACGACCACCATCAGGGCCGCAATGAGAATGTTTGCCCAGTAGGGATAGTAAAATTTTCTTAATCGCCACATAGATTCTTACTCATTCCTCAGATTTCTTTTCTTCTAAATATTCCTTATAAGCTTTCAAGTGTTCAACCAAAGTCTCCAAAGCATCAGCAATCGGCGCTGTGTCTTCTTCCTTGAGATAGGCACAGAACGCATCAATCCAGGCATGACGCGCGACGCGGTTGCCGCGAATCAGGGCTTGCCCTTCTTCGGTCAGGGTAAGCAGTTTTATGCGCCGGTCCTGGGGATCTTCAAGCCTATTCACCAGGCCAAATTCCACCAGGCGGTTAATCATTTGCGATGCCGCGGCCTTGCTGATGCCCAAATGACAGGCCAGTTCATTAATGTTGCTTTGGTCATGATGATGGATGAAAAACAGACTGTTCATCTGCGCGAAGCTATAACCGCGTTCGTGCATATACTGCCGGTTGCTTTCCATCGATTGCCTTGTGGCTAACTCTGCCCAGGCGCGTAATGCGTTTGATAATTCGAGAGACATATTCCTTCCTTTAATAGTTAAGCGACGTGAACTATAAAGTTAACTTAACTAATTGTCAAGCGCTTTTACATGCTTTCCCGATGGAATGCAAAAATGGTTTTGTTGAAAGATATTTTGCCGGGTTGATGATGGGCAAGCGTTTTTTTAAGTATCGAAAGGATATAGAACCGATAGAAAGTTTACAGAAATTAAGCTGGGATTTTACATAGGCGTGCTAAAATGGCTCAATATTAAAGAATAATTGAATTCTGCTGAAAGGCATTTTAAACACGGTTAGGACAAAACCTTGCCAGTTGAAACAAGGTGAAAGAAAACCGAACAAAACTTTTTTATCGGAGGCCTATATAATGAACAAAAATGAATCGACAGCGTGGCGGATAATTAAGGGAATCTTGATTATCCTTGCCGGTTTGATTTTATTAGTCGGGATTAACTGGATTGGCAAAGTGACAAATCCAGATACCCCTCAAACAAACAAAAACATCACTATGTTGTTCTCTTCTGTAGGAACAATTCTTATCCTTTATGCAATCGGGCGTTTTTTATTGCCCAGTGGATTTGTTTCCATGAACCTGCCGGATAAATACGGGATTAAACATTATTTACAGGGTCTGGCCTTTGGAAGTGGCATGATTTTGACTTACTTGATTTTGGCCCTTGTATTAGGTGGATTAAGCTATCAGGGTTTGGGTAAGATGACTGTTCTCAATATTATCCTGTACTTTTTAGGCTTTATCCTTCAGGGTTTTAAAGAAGAACTTTTAGTTCGTGGCTTGATACAAGGACTTATTGCCAGAAAAAGCAAACTTCTTAGTATTATCCTGCCATCTATTTTATTTGGTCTTTTGCACTTGGGTAACGACAACTTTTCGTACCTGGCAATGATTAATACAGCGTTAATCGGATTAATCTTTGCGTTTGTAACAGATTTGACGGGTTCCTTGTGGCTGGCTTCAGCAGCCCACAGCATCTGGAATTTTCTCTTGGGCCCCTTCTTCGGACTTTACGTTAGTGGCATCCCTATGCCGGAAAGCGTATTTGCCTTCTCCCGTGTTGCTGGCAAAGAGATTCTCAGTGGTGGCTTGTACGGTCCGGAAGCGGCACTTTTGCTTACAATTATCTTGATTCTGTTTCTTGTGCCTCTCGTGCGGGCTTATATCCTTAAATATAAGAAGCAGGAAGTGGAACAAGACCTGGCACTGCCACCAAGCGACGAATTGAATTAAAGCAAAAACGCAACTTTATAACTATACCCAGTCGTAACTGCGCGTAATCGCTTTGTGCCAGCCGGCTAACAGGCCCTGGCGCGTTCGCGCGTCCATCGCTGGCAGCCATTGTTCCCGCGCCTGCCAGGTGCGTTTGAGTTCGTCAAAGCCTGACCAAAA
>Ga0116183_1005387_pt1 | contig 12185 bp, 5 predicted proteins | sample AD_UKC078_MetaG_FD_89753 | JGI IMG/M metagenome (GOLD analysis project Ga0116183, IMG submission 89753) | Active sludge microbial communities of municipal wastewater-treating anaerobic digesters from USA - AD_UKC078_MetaG | ecosystem: Engineered > Bioreactor > Anaerobic > Digestate | place: USA...
AACACGAAAATGGTGCTGGACACTTAGATGCCTTCATGAGGACGAAAAAGGATAGCGGGCGCGGGCGCATGGAAGATGAGGACTTGGCTATCATCTACATTGACGAGCCGGGGTGCCGTGTCCTCGATCTGGCCAAAGCCGGGCTACGCGAAGTCCCGATGCTTAACTTCAGCCGTCGCCGCCATTTTCGCGGGCCGACCAGCCCCCACCGCCACGCTGGCTGTCTGGAGGTCGGTATCTGCCTGCGCGGCGCACTCACCCTCCTGAACAACAATCGAGAGTATCGGGTCATGCCGGGCGATCTCTTCCTCAACAAGCCGTCTGGAAAAATCAAAACGCCTCCTGACCGAATCCGACACGCCGGTCAGCAAGCTGGCCCACGACCTTGGATTCTGTGCCTCGCAACATTTCTCCAGCCACTTCAAGCGCGCTTATGGCATCACCCCTAACGCCTGGCGCAAGCAGCAGGCACTCGGTCGGAGTCATAAAAAGCGTCATAAAAAATGACGAATTCCTTTGCTCCAGATCGCAATGACCGGTGTCGCAATCCACAACCCTCGCATACGTCACATTTCTTTCTGATTGCCGAACAGCGTCACACGCCAGGGCGTAACGACTTCACCGACCGTCTTCCAACCGCGCGGATAATCCGGGAATACAAGCCCTGTCACCGGGCCACGTTCCTGCAACCGAAACCTCGGCATGTCACCGCGATTCGCATCGCAAACCACGACCTGTAGTCCGTCTTGATCATCCCATGGGCCGTTTTCGAGATACTGCCAGCGAGCTCCTTTCGTTGGCTGGACACGCCGCCGGTACAAGAGTTTCCCGCCCGTCACGTTCCAGGCCGCCATTTCGCCGTAGACGGTACGCACACCGGCTCCGGGGACACGCCAGCGGAACGCGATACCGCCGTCAAACGCACGGATCTCAAACGTCGCCGTCTCGCGCCCGGAGATCAGGTCCTTCATCGGAACGACGGCCTCCTCGTATCCGCGGGCTTTCTGCGGATGCACGAAGTCCGAATCATCCCGCAGCTCATCCGTCGGCGCATCCTTGGCCGTGCTGAATTTTGCCGCGCACGGCACGATAAGCTTCCCGAAATCACGGTACCCCACGGTGACCCCAAGCGATGATCGGTCGATGATCCGTGCGCCATCATAATCGGCGGTCCACGAGAAACGACCTGCCGTGTCGAGAAAAAACTCGGCTTTCGTCCGTCCGTCAGGACTCTTGACACCGATGCGGGCGGCATCGGCAAAACCAATCGGTTGCGGCGCAACCGAGAGCCGCACCGCATTCGTTTCCGTCACCACGATGTTGCCGACGATCGGCATCTCGTCCGCAAGCGACTTTGCGAGTCCGCCCAGCGAAAACGCCCGTCCGCAGTTTTGGAACACGTTGCCGGAGATTGGATTGGAGTGGGGCAGGTTCGGCCGGTCGTCCACCAGCGCGGCAATCTCGGGATAGGCCACATGCCACGGCGCCTTGCGGTAAGCAAACGGCATCACGCAGGACTCCGCCCAACTGTTTCCATCACCGTCTGGCAGAAAACTGCCGCGCAGGCGGCGTTCCCATGAGACTCCGCGATCGCCACAAGACACCCCCGTCCTCACGTCCACGAAGAGATTGTTGTGGATGCGGTGCATATTGCCGCCGCCGATGAGAATTGCGATACCGGCTCCGAAAAAACGGTTGCCGATCACGTCATCGCCCCAGTCGCAGTCGTCGAAGTAGAAAGCGCTGCGGTGCGCCAACAGCTTGGGATCGCCGTCGCCCAGCTCGTGGACAACATTCCCGAACAGCAGATTGCCCTGGGAGCTTGTGTCGTAGCCCGTGTAGGTCGCGCCAGCGTCACAGGCTTCCAGGAGCACATGATGAATATCGTTCTCGGCGAAGAGATGCTCATTGCCGCCGTACCCGATCGCCCCGGCCGCGCCATGGTGAATCTCGCAATTGCGGACCGCGTTACCGCACCCGCCGACTATGATGCCGAGCGCGGTGCGGCTGAAGCGGCCATAATTCGTCACCTCGCTCTTTTCGATGAGGTTTCCAGAACCGATCAAGTTCTTGCGATCGCCACCGTGAAGCGTGATGCCGCTTCCGCCGGTCTTTTCGACCACACACCCCGTGACCACGTTGTCACGGCCGTTCACGGCAAGCGCCACGCCGCCGAAATTCGCAAACCGGCAGCCGGATAGGACGACATGCCGGCTTTCCGAGCCCAAAGACACGCCCGGCGCGGTACCGTGGGAATAGGCGAAAGTCATGTTCTCAAAACGCATCCATTCGGCCTTGTCGAGCGCCACAAGCGTCGGTGCCGCCGGAACGAGCACCACGGGCATCTTTTCCCGCCCCGGCACAGGCAGAAGATAGAGCTTTTTCGCCTTGCGGTCGAGCCACCACTCGCCGGGCGCATCCAGTTCGGCCGCAACATTCACGACCTTGAAGCGGCGTTCCTTCATGCCGCACGTTCCCTTACCGAGCAATCCCCACTTGTGTATCTTGCGGGGCTTCGCAATGTGTTTTGCCGCATCATATTCCGCCAGCCGCAGGATCTCCTCGTCCCAGTCGTGTTTCCAATAGCCGTCACACCACACGCCCTCATCGAGATTCCACCGCGCGGCATTCGGTGCGCCTTCAAGGAAGAACGCCCCCGGCCGCACGGCGAACTCGTTCTTGGGGTCGTCCGTGAGCCCCGTGTCCGCGACCTTGTCAAACGATGCCCATTTGCCGTTCGGCCAACTGGCGATCTCAAGCGGTTCGCCGTCCTGATAGAGCCAGGGGCCCGGATGCATGCCGTGGTAAGCGTCAGGCCACGGCTTCAGTTCGCCGGGAAGCACCTTCGAGACGTCCGCCACGCGGATCTTTTCCCGAACGTCCGGGGAAAACGACGCCAGCCGTGCATGGTCAGCCACCGATGCGAACTCGGAAGGCTCGATCATGATGCCGCTGACAATCTTGACCGTTCCGGGCTTCTCCGCACGCCAGATTACCGGCGCACCCGCAGAACCCGAATCCTCCTTGCCGAAGACAAGTGTACCGGTCATTCGATACTCGCCGGGCGCAAGCGTCACCGTCACCGGTTCGCCATGCCGAATGCGTCCGGACGCGCGCGCCGCGCGCACTTCGTCACGCACCTTGACGAGGTCGCCCCCCGAAGGCACGTCCAACGTGAATCCAAGCGTGATGCTGGCAGAAAACAGCGCTGCCAGTGCCAAGATTGTCCTTTCGCCCATTTTGTCTCTCACTTGATCAACCCCCATTCTTGCGCGAAGCTTTTCACGGATGCGAAGGCCGTTTCTTCGGCACGTGCTTCAGATCGTAACGACCGGTGTCGAAATCCACGATCATCCGCGTGCCGTCAGAATAGGCGACCTCGACCTTATCCGTGCCGAGGATGCGGTGATCGGTCATAAACGAGGTCTGAAGATGACAGCGGCGGGCATACTCGTCGACTCCTCGCTTGACGGCGGCAACGGCGGCGGCGAAGTGCGCGGGGGTGTCGAACTCGAGATCGGCCTGACCCATCCAGGCGCGGCCCTCAAGGAACTTGGAATGGACGTAGAACACGGGGCGCGCGCCGAATTCGGCCGCAACAAGCTGCGTACGCTTGTCTTTGATCGTGTAGTTCGTCGTGTGCGCGAAGGGATTGGACATGACGATGCCATGATAGACAAGCTGCCAGAACGGCACAAAGCGGTCCGTCAGCTTCGGCATCGGCGCGGTCGGATCGGCGAACGAAACATATAACGCATAATCAAGACTCCCGGCGGTGAAGTCGAAACCGCCTTCACTCGCGATGCCGCCCATCAGATCCGCCCCGCGCCGCAGCATACGGTTCACGTAGTCCGCCGCCTCGCGCCGCGTGAGAGGATGCCGCCCGTCAAAGCAGCGGCGCGGCGTGACGATCGACAGGACGTCGATGTAGTGCAGTCCGCGAAAACCCAGCGCGGCGATTTTCCCAAGATCGTGCTGCGCGTACTTCTCCCATGCGACCTTCGGGCAGAGATTATACATCTGTCCGCCCGACCAGCAGGCGTTCTTCGATAGCGTTCCGTCCGGCGCTCGAATGATGTCATCCGGCGACCAACATTCCGCAACCGTATAGGCGTCGGAATGATTATTGTGGCAGACAATCCGGTAACCCAGCGACTGCACGTCGGCAATCAGTTTCTTAAGACCTGCCTCGCCGCCAAGCTCCGGCTCGACCGGGAAAAGCTGCGGATAACGTCCGTCATGTCCCTTCCGGTTCCAACCGACGAGACAGATTTCCACCCGTTCGACACCCGCCGTCTTGAGCGCATGCGCGAACTCTGAAACCCGGTCGAACGTCACCGCCACCTTCATCGGGGGCTCGTTGGACGGCGTCTGCTCCTTCACCGGCGGCGGCGCGGGCTTCCATGCCTGACGGATGCGCACCTCGACAGCCTTGGCGGCATAAGCGAGATCCGGATTTTTCACCAGCCGATCCCCGAGTGGAACGATTTCGCCGCGCGACAGCCGCAGGTCGCGATACCATGCCGCCATCTGCGGATACTCCGCCACCGGCGGCAAGGTTTGAATGCGAATGGCGATGTCTTCCTCGGGCACTCGTCCGCCCAGATCGAAGCGCATCGAAACGGAATAGTCGCCTTTGACCGCACGCACGATCAGTTTACAGTCCCATGGCAGGCCTTCGATGAGCGTAGCGAACGTCCCGCGAGGCGTCTTCATCCCCCAAAGCGGCATCAAGTCCGTCGGCACGGAAAACTCACCTTCTTCTTCCCGGAACGTACCAAGATGACCCGACGGCAACACGAAGTATCCAGACTCCCCCTTCTTCGCCCGCGCGAAATCCGGCGTCACTTTCACCGAGACCGCGTCCTTCGGTATGCGCGCCCGCGGCCAGACGAACTGCACGACATGGTTCGTCTCGGGTATCTCGACGGTCTCGACCACCCTCTGGCCCGTCGCCAGAGTCGACTCCACCGTAAATGCCGCAGCAAACAACAAACTCAAAGCCATTCCCTTACCTCCCTAATCCGAAAATGTAGACCTCGTCCAGCGCCACGTCCCCGTTCTTGTTGTGCTTCGGGTCGCGATTCGGCGTGAAAGCGAGGCGCACATAGCGTCCGCGCACGCCCTGCAGCCGGATCTCGGCGTAACGCGAAACATCGTGAAGCTTCTGGCTCCACGCCATCACGAACGACTTCGCTTCGGTGTAGTCGCGGCCGTTCTCCGAAAAGGCGACCTTCACAGCGACCGGGCCGAGCGCGCGGTTTTGCGTGCGCATCTCCCAGAACATGATCCGCGTCAGATCGCGCACGCTCTTGAGATCGAACTCGACCGTCGGCTCGGCGATCCCCTTCCAGACACAGCTCCGGCGTCGTCCCGCCCGGTCCCCGCTCTGCAGCGCCCAAATCTCCGTACCGTTCGCGCGCGTCGCGTTAAGCGCATCCTTGATCTCCTCACCCTTCGTTTCGTCGGCGACAGAAAGATGACGGTAGGTCGCTCCCGTCCACTCACTCCAAGGCATGTTCCGGCTCACCCAGTTGTCCGAAAGGAGAACCTCGCGGCCCTTCTTCGGCACGTCAACGCAGACCACCGTATGCGTCACCGCGACACGACGCCCCTCGCGGTCGAAGAGATCGACCGTGAGCGGATAGATCCGGTTCGGATAGAGTTCGGGATTGTCTTCCGCCGGCACCGTGAGCGTGAACGCAAATGCGGCGCGCGCGCCACGCTTCAGCGGATCGCACGTCTGCGCCGGCGAGACCTTCCAGCCCTTGAGCGCATGGAGCTGCACGCGACCACCGGCGAAGTCGGCGCGGACGGACGGATTGTCAATCGTCACGTTCACGCGGAACGTCGCCCCCGGCTTCAGCAGCGGCGTTGCCTCGTCCGGCGCGGCGGCGCGTCCGCCAAAGTCCGCGAAGGCGGTCCCCAGAAGCGGCGCATGGTCGCGCAGCAGATACAGGAACGCCGCGCTCTTCAACGCCGGCAGTTCGAATCGGACGCCGTCGGCCGTGCGCGTGAACGGCACGTCGTCAAGCGCGTTGCCCTCGGCCAGCCCGATGTAGGCTTTGCGGACATCCCGCACGAGATCCGCCGGAAGCCGCACGTCCAGTGTCGCCGGCGCGGCCGGCCGGTAGGTGAGCGCCGATACGGCGATCACCACATTGCCCTTCGTATCCACGAGCGGCTTCTCGCAGCGGAAATTGCACGTTTCGTCCGTCGACAGCGTGTACGACGGCACAATCCCCGCATCCTTCAGGAGTGCACGGAACATCTCGCGCGCGGGCACCTCGTCGTTAGCGGACTCGCTGCGGATCGTCCCCATCTGCGTGTTCGTCCAGTACGCCCGTCCCTTGCCGTAGCGGTTGCGCGTCCAGATCGCCGCCTTGTTGGAGTAGTAGAGCCCGTGCTGCGCGTTGACGACCTCGGCCGTCGTCAGTTTCCAGCGGACCTTTCCGTCAGCCCGCACGAGGTTGCCCCACGGCGAGCCGAACCACACGTCGCCCTGATCGACGACGATATCGTGCGATTCCCAGATGCCCTCGAACGTGACGCCGAGAACGTCCGTCAGGTTGTTGTCGGTCCGCGGCAGGTTGTGCTCATCGAAGGCCCCGCAGCGGACGTCGCAAAAGAGCCGGCCGCCACCCTTCACGTAGGCGCGGATACGTTCAATCTCCGCATCGTCAAAATGCTCGGCCGCGCAGAGGAAGAGGCCGTCGATCTGGCTCATGTAGACCGGATTGATCTTTTCGTACGTGATGACGTTCACGTGATAGCCCGCGTCCCGCAGGTGCTTGTAGAGCCGCAGGCGCGAATTGATCGGGAACCCCCACGGCTCCATGTTATCGTCGATGCCGAACGGCACGTCGCGCACGGCCATCAGGATCGCCAGCGTCGGCGTTCCACGGACAGGTGCCGACTCGGTAAACAGGCGCTCAGTGCGGTGGACGGCCGAATAGAAGCGCGGCAGATAGTAGATCTTCTCGCGGTTGGTGGCGTCAGGATTGATGAAGCCGAAACTCGCCCAGTCACCCCACGCGCCGAACCAGCCGTTGCAGAAGAACGTGCCGCCCTTCAGGCCGTTCGGGATCATCCGCCAGACGGTCTGGGCGAACTGCCAGCCCGGGCCGTTATGGTTGTTGTTCTCGCCGTAGAGCATACCACGGCGTTTGCCCGGCTGCCAGTCGTCCGGGACGATGGTGTGCGTGTAGCAGTTCATCTCATAGGCGTTGCGGTCGCCATGTCCGTAGTGATCCATGCCGCGAACGCCGTCGGTATAGGGCGCGATCGCCTTTCCGATCAGCTCGTGATTGCCGCGTCTTGTTCGGGCAATGCGCTGCATCTCGAGCGAACTCTGCGTGTCCTTGCCGTTCACGCTGCGACGCTTGGGGTCACACGACTGAATGATCTTGTAGTACTCGGCGAGGAACTCCGCAAAGCTCTCCTGCTGAAAGCGAATCCAGTCCATGAAGTGCCCCGGCGTCTTCGCATAATCATCAAGCCGGCACGGCTCCGCCTCGGCGAATGAGTTGTAGTCCTTGCCCCAGGCCCGGTTCAACTTCGCAAGATCCCCCTTGTAACTTTTCGTCTCGAGCCACACGCGGAAAGCCGCGACCGCCTGATCCGAATAGTCGAGAGGCGGCAGGTACTCGTTATCAATCTCCCACTTGAAGATCCGGTCGTCGGCGACAGCGAGCGCGTTCGACACCGACGTGCGCGCGAAGTCAAAGATATACTCACGCACCTTGGGATCGAACAGGCAGGCGCAGCGCACCTCCTTGCCGTCTTGGTCGCGGATCTTGGCAAGCCATGGACGCGTCTGGGCGCTGATGGCGCCCCAGATCGAAATGCCGTAGACACCCTGCGGCGCGAAGTCCTCGGGCTTGGTATTCTTGTCCGCGCCGCGGCAGACGTAGTTCCCGCCAACCGCGACGTTGAAGCCATGGGTGAAGTTCTCGCCGAGCACGCCGACCGGGAAGAAGCCGTCTGTGCCATTCATGTGCTCGTCGATCTCAAGCGAATACGCCCGTGCCGACGTGAGCGGATCGGTCAAGTCCAGCTTCGGCACCGACGCCTGCAGGTCCGGTTCGGCGGCCGCAACCGTACGCAGGACGCCATCGCGGTATTCGATTTCAAAGAAGCGCATGCGTTCGGCCCCGGCCGGGCCATTCGGCTGGTGCAGGGTCAGGGTCAGGGGTCCCCGATCGCCTCCGCCCACCAGTTTCCGGAAGGACATTCCATGCCCGCCGTTCTCGGGGAAGAGCATCCGATGGTTCTTCCAGGGGCCCTTCACGCTCCCCGTCTCGGACTTGGTCCAGTAGACGCAGTAGGCTCCGTTCGACCGGACCGTCGACCATGTCATCAGCAGATCACCCGACGCCGCATCGCGGAACAGAGAGGGCCCGTCCGTCACGAGGCAACTCGCCTTCACATCCGGAGCGGACGAGGCCTTGAACAGCGTGACGGGGTCCCCTGCGGCATCCGAGAGATCGTCTCTGAGCGGCATCAGGCACATCTCCCCGTCGCGAACCTGCGTCCACTCGTGACAAAAGACCATGTAGGGCCTACCGTCCTCGACCACGAGCGTCCCGTCGAGCGCGCTCCAATTCGGCGGCGTGACGGAGTCGCGCTTGACGATCTCGTAGGGGCCTTCGGGACGGTCGGCGGCGAAGATCCAGGTCCCGCGCTTGACGTGGTCACGCCAACCGGGATGATGCGGCACCTTCGTGCCGTTGAAGGTGAGCGTCGCGAACAGATACCAGCGCCCATTGAACTCATGTACCTCCGGCGCCCAGACCGCCGTACAGTTCAGCTCCTTTGGGAGATCCAGGACATGCCGCGGTCCCGTCCACTGCTCGAGATCGCGGCTCAGATACATCTCCACGCCCTGTCCCGTATGACGCCAGGCGTCCGCCGCCTCGTTTTTTCTGGCGTAGATGCTCGAATAGAGGCGGTAGACGCCCTTCTCGCCATCCGCGACGACAAACGGATCGCGAATGTGGATGTCGCCTGACGGCAGCGCGGCCCCAGCCCCCAGACATAACGCCACACCGGCAATCGCCAGACAGAATCTCAGTGTAATATGCATCGAAAGCCCTCGTCTTCTTTAACCTTATTTTGTGGATACGTCGATCCCATGAACCACCACGGGAGCACCCGTCAACTCAAGCGTAATTTCCCCATTGGAGGCGGCGAATGTCTGTGTGCGCCCGAGAACGTCCGTCACGGTCACGACATCCTTTGTGGCGCGAAACGTGTGCTTCTTCACCACGCGCCAGTGGTTGAACCAGGGCTCGTAGTGGAAGAACGGCGCACCTTTCACGCGCCGCACGGGCGCATGCCAACGCGTCTCCGTGCCTTCCGTGCGGTCGTAGAGAATCGCAAAAGGACCATTGGGTGAATCAAACGTCATACCGCGCAGTTTATCAGCCTTCTCTTCAGGCTGGATCCACCGTCCGAAACGCGCACCATCCAACACTTCAGCGGCCGTTACGAATCCCATGAATGAAGGTTTGGGCGAATCGTCACGCATTAACAACCCGTAGTGATACTCCATGTCGTTCGGATTCACACCGTCCTCATCGTAACTGATGCCTTCGTGCAACTGGTAGAAATGCATCGCGGCGGCACCCTCAGCCACGGCAAGCGCACATGTGAGGAAGGTGTTCTCGCCCGCCTGACGATATGAATCGGCCCAGCCGTCATTCGGCTTCGTCTTGGCATAGACCTCCGTGTAATACATCGGCTTGTCGGCGTAGCCAAACGAAGCGTACATTTTCTTTGAGCCGCGCACGAGACCAAGATACTTCCAGCCACCAGCCGCGTCATCCGCCGTGAAAAAGCCGCGCGCTGGATGGATCGCGATGCCATCAAGGCGGTCGAAGATGCCTTTGTCCTTGATCAACTTCGCAAGCGCGGGTCGAAATGCGCTCGTACCATAGATGATCTTGAACGTGCCGCCCTGCCGCGTACGTTCAGCACGTAGAGCGTCCAGCCATGTGGAGTAGGCATCGTAGAGGCGGTGTTGGATCGCGAGGTCGCCACGATAGCCAATTTCATTGCCGAACTCCAAAGTCGGCGCCCCCTTGGCAATGGTGTTCGCCACCCACTTCGCCACACGTGTCCTGTGCTCGACGTTGTTCATATCACAGGGCGTCTTGGGACATTGGAAGTGGTCGCCCGCGATAATTCCATAGGAACGCGACACGCGGTTGTCACCGCTGCGAAGGTGACGCACGCCCATACGCTGCATGAGCTTCAGCTCGGCGGCCACCTCTTCGGGCGAACTGAACTTCTTCCCGAACCGCGCATTCATACCAAGAATGGAAGATTCCCGATGCACAAACGTGTAGGGCGGAAGAATCGCGAAATTCGTCCGCGTAAAGACGTTTGTCCCTGCGCGCGCCTCGGCAAAATAGAGTCCCCGTGCCGTGACAGGAACAGTCATGGGGAGTCCCTGACGCTCTCCCGGCATAAGAGCGCACGTATTCGTTTGAGAGAAGACAAGCTGTCCATCCCAGTCACGGACATCGACGCCAACCGGGATGTCCGCAGCCTCCCGCCCAGTATTCGCCACGTTCAGCATCATGGATACGGGGCCCTTCTCCCAGAGGTTGTTGCGCTTCTCCGTATCCACGTGCACGGCCACGCCCTGCCCCGCATGACGCGCCGCCACCTGCCAGCCGGGGTCATCTGCCGCCGCACGATAAAAGGTCAAGCCCGCCCGCCACACGCCGTTCGTTCCGCCCGTAAAGTTCAAGTGCTCGCTGTGCGGCCCACACCAATTCTCGTTACCCGTAAGCTCGTACCAGAGAGTCCCGCGTGCGCCTGACATCTGTTTCAATTTGACGTTGTACGTTTCGTACGCCTCGCCCTGCTCGGGATTTGCGGCACAACGCCGCCATGTGCCGTGCTTCTCCACACCCTTTTTCTTGACGCCTTTTTCGAGGCGCAAATCCAGCATCACGCCGTCCGCACGGGCGTTGGTAGACACCGTGTAGACAAAATCCCACCGTACGCGATCCCCCCCATTGCTCACCGTAGCCTTCAAATCGGCGTCCGTGTAGGCCACAGCACCGACATTTTCTGTGAACGTGCAGGACACGGGACTCGCCTTGCCTCCGCTGAACTTGAAACGCACGTCCCCGACACCCACGACGTCATCCACCCACACGCATCCTTGCTTCAGCACGACTTCAGCCATGCTTGTACAGGCCAAAATAAGCGCCGTCACCAGAATGCAAGAACGGTCAATACGAAGTGAGAAATGGATCATCGGAAAACCCCTAGCGGAAAAGCACCATGGTACCACGTCCGCTTGGAATCCGCACGAAGACCGTGTTGTTCTCCCTAATCAGTCTTGTGCCTAATTCAGGAAACGGCAGAATCGCATGAGCGTTCAAGCCTTCGATGTCGATGCTGGACTTACTGTGCTTCCGATTCCAGAATCCACCCTGGTCGTAGAGGAGCGGCACCATGAGCGTCGTCTGCGGACGCTCTCCCGACGCCAGCACCACTTCAAACACGGCGTTGTCATAAAGCTCCACGTTATGATTGCTGCCCGCCACGTTCTGAAACGGCGCGGTTTCATACCCGGCATCCGGCACAACATAGCGCAGGCGCAACGGATGCTCCATCTCCGCACCGTCCAGTCCGAGCGCCACGCCTGGGTACGGATCCGCGGTCGAGCTCACTTTCGCGCTCGTCACCTTGAAGAGCGGTTGCGCACCGCGGAATTCAAGCGCGCAGTTCGGACAGTTCGTAAACGGATAAAGAATACCTTCAGACGACCAGTTCCGTGAAAACGAACCCGACTTCACCACGGTCGTGTTCGACACGCAGAACACGGAGTTCGAACTGCCGTTCTCAAACCGCAAACCATCGCACCAGGAAGACAGGTCCACCTCGCCGCCAGTCACCGTCACGCAATTGTCCCGTCCCGCAAAGCTCACCGTTCCCGTCACCGCACCGCCTGTCACCCACGCGGCATTGTTTGTCCCGTCCATCACCAATTTCGCCAGGCTCACGCCACCCGTAATTTCCACGCGGTTGGACATGTTGCCCGTTGTGATCGTGGCCTCGTTCTGGATGCCGGAAGAAAGCCGGTACACGTTATCCATGCCACGCACGGAAACCGACTTGTCCGGTCCCGTGCCGCCACAGATTTCGTACACGTTCCCCGTTCCTGT
>Ga0116183_1005388_pt1 | contig 12184 bp, 5 predicted proteins | sample AD_UKC078_MetaG_FD_89753 | JGI IMG/M metagenome (GOLD analysis project Ga0116183, IMG submission 89753) | Active sludge microbial communities of municipal wastewater-treating anaerobic digesters from USA - AD_UKC078_MetaG | ecosystem: Engineered > Bioreactor > Anaerobic > Digestate | place: USA...
AAGAGGGCTGTTCGGCAGAACATTGGCTACCCAGTTCGCGGCCGTGCTCCAGAGTCCGTCGCCGCCCGCGCCGGTCCACTGTCCGGGCTCGGCGCCCACGATCAGCATACCATCGCCTGTCAGCGTCGTACAGTTTGCCGCTGTGTAAACACCTGCCGGCCACTCTGTGCCGGCCACGAAGAAGCGTTCGGCGGTGATCATCACGCCGGACGCGAGTGTGACCGTCCCGTTGGTCACAGCCAGTGTTCCCAACTTGGCTGCGCCGCTCGATGTGACGTTGAGGTTCCCCGCCAGCAACAACAGGTCATTGGTGCCACTAAGTCCCCCGCTGACCGTCAGGGTGCCGCCGTTCACTGTTGCCAGCCCGGAGAAGGTACCGGAGCCTGTCAGTGCGAGTGTGCCATCGCCTTCCTTGACGAACCCGCCGCTACCAGACGTCGCGCCTGAAAGAGTCAGCGTGTGGCCAGCCTCCAATGCGAAACACATCTCCCCGCCATCACCAGTGAAGACCAGCGGACTGATGAGTGTCGGCGTAGTGGTCGTGAAGGCTTTGGTCTCCAGCCGTCCGCCGCCGAGGAAGAAGGTGCAAGTGGCCGCGCGAGCATTTTCAAATCGATCCACTCGTAATACTCCACCGGTTAGGCGCACCTCGCCATTCAGCGGCTCGAAGCTATAAAAGTCAGCCACGCCACCCGATTGATTAAAGACTCCTCTTCCGGCATTTTCCGCCAGGACAAAAGAATTAGTTACGCGCAGCATACCGTTCACCAAGTTGTAGGTGCCGGTGCCGCCGGATGACGCGCCCGCAACCGCGAACCCGATAATCGCGCGCCTGCCCCAACCGATACCGGGCTCGATCGTCCCGCCGAGTTGCGTGAAGGTGCCGTTACCGGGGTGGCGTGAGGTCGGCAGATAACTCATGGCGCTCAGGAAGGTCGTGCCACGGATCTCCGCCTGCGGCATATCCGCCAAGATGAAGGTCGGATCGGCCCCCGCAGCGCTCCGGTCCGGCTTGCCGGGCATGACCAACACATTCGTGATGGCACCGCATCCGACCACCGTGCCCGCCTCGACAGCGAGCGTGATAGTGGAAGCGCCCCACACCAGCGACGGCAGCGCAAAGGTCGTACCGGCCAGCACCAGTGTGCCTTCACCGCGCTTGTAGAGCGTGCCCATCAAACAGAGGTCGTGCTCCAGCACCAGAGTCTCGCCCGCGCTCACATGGATCTCGCCCAAAGCGCTCATGTACAACGTATTCGTCACACCTGCCGGACTCGCGTTAGTCACGGTCGCACCCGCGATGCCCGCATCTAGCACCAGAAATTTGTTGGTCAGCCCGCCGACATCCAGCAAAAGCGTCGCCGAGGGCGTTCCGACCGAAACCGCGCCGGAGAGGTCTGCCACGGCTCTCGCGTCCGTCGGCATTACGCCAGCCAGCCAGTTCGCGCCAGTGCTCCACAGGCCGTCGCCGCCCGCGCCGGTCCACAGTCCACCGTTGACCATCAGTGTGCCGCTCCCTGTGATCGCGTCACAGGTGGCTGCGGTGTAGAGGCCGGGAGCCTGCTCCACGCCGTTCAGAATCAGGCGGTAGACTCTGACCGTGCCGCCCCCGCTCAGATCAATGCTGCCCGATTCCGACACGTCCAGTATTGTCACGCCCGGCAGATATGCGCCGTCCTGTAGCCGTAGCGCGCCGTTACCCAATACGCGCACACGGGGCTTGGTGCCCGTCAGGGAAAGCGCGCTGTTCGCGGCAACTTGGAACACGCCGCCCGTCACCATCAACGAACTGTAGGTGACCGCCACGTTTCCGAGATTTACATTGCCCCCGGCGATTGTCACCGCGTTGCCGCCGGTCATCACCTGATTGATGTTCACCGTGCCATTGCTGACGATCACCGGGCCGGTATAACTGCCCGCTCCGCTCAATGTCACCGCGCCATCTCCTGTCTTGACAAAACCGCCCGTGCCTGACGATGCGCCGGACAGTGTCAGCGTGATCCCTGCGGCGACATCGAATGTTGTGTTACCGTCGATTTCCGAGAATACCAATGGACTGGTTAGTACCGGTGATGTGGTGGGCGCCCCTTTAGGTTCTATCCGCCCGCCGCCCAGATAGAAGGTGCAGGTCGCAGAATCTTTGTTGTCGAACCTGTCTGGCTTGAATATGCCGCCCGTCAGATGGACCTGGCCTAACCGCGGTACGAAATTATCAATGTCAGCCGTACCGCCGGACTGTCTGAACACCCCATAGCCGTTATTCAGGGTAAGCGCGAGATTGTTTACTACACGTAGCGTTCCACCGACCAAGTGGTAGGTGCCGGTTCCTCCGGCCGATGCACCCGTTGCAGCAAATCCGATTGCAGCTCGATTTCCCCAATTGACACCAGGCTCGATATAGCCGCCACGTTGGGTGAATACCCCGTTGCCCGGATTTGACTGATCACTCATCATAGCTAAAAAGGTGTTACCCGTAATCTGGGCGTTAGGCAAATCCTCGTTAATGAATTCCGGATCCATGCCAGGCAATGCGCGGTCAGGTTTGCCAACGCGCGGCGAGAGGTTTAGCATCTGCCCGTGCGAGATCACCCGCCCGCCTTGGACAAAAAAGTATGTGAGCGCTGTGGAGGGGGGAGAAGTCTTGCGCCCCAAAATCAGCGTGCCCTCGCCGTTCTTGTACATATCACCGTTCGGTTTCAGATCCGCCTGTACGATCAATTGCGCACCCTCGGCAACCTGTATTCGGCGCGTTGTCGCCAAATTGATCGTCCGCGAGCCGGGCGCGGCGGTGTCCGAGAGGATCGTCAGCACCTTGGGTGTGCCGCCCCCGGCCGTCGGATTATAGAGAATCTCTCCGATCGTGACATCCGCCGTCAGATCGATCGTGCCGGTCGCAGCGGACAGGTCCGCTGCGTCGTTCGCTCCCGGCATGAGACCGTCCTGCCAGTTAGCGGTACTGGTCCACAGTCCGCCTACGCTGCTCAGCCAGACCCGCGTCGCGGCCTGCATCGACCCCGCGAGGCCGATCACTATCAACACAACTCCGAGTGTCCGTTTGTTCATGTTTGCTCTCCTTGTTGTGGAATCATCGCAAAAACAGGATCGTACCGCCCGGCGGTGGTGGTGGCGGCGGTGGCGGTGTGTACACCCACTCCGCCTCAATGTCGTCCACCCAGTAGACGGTGGTATTTATCCCGGATGTGAGAAAAAGCTGATTCAGGATGTCGGGGACGGCACCGAACAGCAGCCCTGGCACCGGTTCGCCATTGTTCAGGCTCACGCTGACGGTTTGGTTGGTCGGATACCAAATCATTTCGACGGGACACCAGACCCGTTTCGGGATAGAAGCGGCGGGCGCGATTTTAACATAGGCGGAGCCATCGAAGGCATCATAGGAGCCGTCCCCCCTCACGAGGTTAAACGCTAAGAAATTGGTGCTGGAGAAATAAGCACTGGTGTTCTGCCCGATACCGTGACTGGGTAGTCCGGCACCGTCGTACCACATCATGAATCTTACGCGCAACTCCTGCGTGTCCGGCGGGAAGTTTCCGCCGCAGAACATGCAACTCAACGAGGTACCCAAATTATTCAAGCGAGTCAATTCACAGTAGTTCAAGCCGTTGTAGGCCGCCGACGGTCCCCCGTTCGCCGAGAGGTCACCCGTACGCACCTTAACGCCGTTCGCCACATTCAGATAGGTCCCGATATCTGGGATTGTTGACACCGGGGCACTGTCCGCAGTGCCGTGTTCGAATCCATCCCGGAACAGCGTCAGCGATTTTTGCGACTCGCCGTCATATCCTGTGCTATCCAGACGGAATTGGATGTTATCGGCCGATACTCCGCCGCGGAAGCGGATTTCCTTGATGTCACCACCGGCGTGGGAACCGTTCAACGTTTGTTTGATGCCGTCGATACCCAACACAAATGTATCCGCTCCGATCACATAATCGATCTCCCACTTCTGCCAAGTGCTCACGTACCATTTCAGCGAGGTGTCCGACCATTTTGCCGGTGTTTGGGATATATCGTAGACCAAAACTTTCCCTTGGTTGGCGGTGATCGCCTCAACCAGCACATTGATCCTCGGTGTATCAACGCCTGCCGAGCCGACAAGCTGCACCTGAAATGCGCCCCAATTGACGTTGCGCGGAACCCAGACCATCATCTCAAGATGAATCTCGTCACCCGCAGTGTTCTGGGGAGACGGTAGGACAAGTACGGCTTCGGTAACTGATGACGTGTGCCTGACAAGGCGCAGATAATTCGTTCCTTGCGGGGTGGCCGCCGGATCATTCGTGCCGTCCCCGCAATAGGCAGTAACTTGAATGTTGGTCGGGCCGAGTTCACTGATCTGCCAGGCTCCTGACGCCGGAACCGCTGGGTCGTAGTCACCGCTCGTGTCGGGGTAAGCGTTGGTGCTGACCGCCGGCACGGACTCGAAGTCGTCATAAAACAGGAGCTGGCCGGTGGTTCGGTTGATGACCGTGACTGCCTGTACGCCTAGCGCCAGACAAGTGAGTACCGCCCAGATGCCGGTTTTCACGATTCGCTGTGTTCTCATGTGCTACCTCCTTAAAGGATGTTTGTCGATGAGTTTAATTTCCATAGTTTGCGGGTGCTGTCCCGAAACGGTAGGCGAACAGGTCCGCGTCTTTCAACTCAATATGCAGGACAATCGGTTTCCCCGCCAGCGGTCCCACATCAATGCCGCTCTTCCACGCGACCGGTAATTCGATCCCATCGCCATAGAGCGGCACACACTCCGCGAGCGAGAACCCCGGTAGCGGCTGGCCCGCTGTGTCACGGATTTCGCAACGGAGTTGACCTGGCACCGAGGTTGAGAGATTCACCAGCAACGCCGTGGGTGCGCCCGAGGCGGCTGTGAAGGTCAGCGGCACGGTTGTGAGCGTACCGCCCTTTTCGTCCGCTTGCGCGGAGACAAAGCCGTCTTGACGCACTGTCATGCGGCGCAGACGGGTCGCCCCTTGCGAGTAATAGTTTTCCGTCGAATAGAGGGACAGCTCGCGCGGTGCGCCGGGGAATTCCGGTGCGGTTTCGACCACTCCCCATGCGATCATGTTGTTGCGGTTGACCCAGCGCTCGCGTTGTAGACCGGGACGCAGAAAGGCGCGTTGCCAGCGCGAAAAGCGTCGGCCGTCGCGGCTACTCATAAAGACGCCGTCCGAGAGTCCCGGAATGCCGCCTCCGCCGCTGGAGTCCCACGGTGTGGTACGCGACGTCACAAACCGCTTTGGAAATCCGACATAGATCCACGGCGCATGCGGATATGGCAGGATGGCGTTGGTGTAGAGTTCTTCTTCTGCCGTGTCGGCACCATAGGTCAACCACACCGGTTCGCTCCACGTGATGAAATCTTTAGAGGTACAGGTCTTGATCGCCCGCACGCCGTGCCGGGCGTCGCCCTTTTGGAAGTCACGGAAAAAGGCGACATAACACTGCTTCACGGTATCCCAGAAAGCGACGTTCTGTGAATCGAAGGCACCCTTGGTGATGACCCTTTCTTCGCGTAACTTACGCCACCGGATACCGTCGGCCGAGACGAATGCCACTAGTCCCTTTCCATCACCGCCCAATGCCTTGTATTTTTGATCCGGCGGACAGGCTGGGTTGTTATCGTGGAACGGCGCGAAGTTGTGGCTGCCCAATTGATCCCACACAATGTTGTTCGCCTTCGAGCCCTCGAATTCGACCAGTCCGAGATCAGGCTTGCGCCAGACGATGCCGTCATCGCTCTCGGCGTAACAGACCACCTCGCGGTGTGTCGCTTTCTTATTCCAATTTGCCCCGCGATAGTACATGCGGTAGAGCGGTCCGTCCTGAAACACCGTGTGATAGCAGCAGACATTGCCTTCCCACGGTGCGTCATGCACGAGGGCCACTTCACGTAGTTTTGGTGTGTGCAGTGTTAGACGGACACCATGCAAGGCGGAGAGCCGTTCCATGTCCCAGATCGGTTCCAACCGATTTCCCAGTACTACAGCCGTCTGCGCGAGTCCCGTTATGCCCAGACATATCGCCATTACCGCTACGAACACCCATGTTTGCCGCATTGTCATGACACTTTCGTCCTTCTTTTTTTCACTTACGCTCACCCAACCTCAACGCACGACCGAAACCCGGTTGCCCCTCTTCCAACGCAGCGGCGTTAAGCCCCGTCAGCTTACTGCGCAACTTGCTTGTCGGCACACTGTTCGCGCAGGTCGAGCCATCTGTCAACGCATCGAAATGATAGAGCGCCAGTGTGTCAGGCTCCAGCCCCGTGTACGGCGCACGCGGCACCTCGTCAAAGGCGTGCGCCACTGTGCTGATGCGCAGTTCATCGATCAGCCCGTCCGCGTAACCTCGCGTCGCACCGGCATAGCGGCCGAGGACTAAATCCCGGTCTGGATTCGATCGCAACGGTTTGTCCGGTATGTCGCGTCGCGCCTCAAGCTTGCCGTCGAGATACAGCCGGACTTCGCGCCGGGGTCTATCGTACACCGTGGCTACATGCGTCCAGCGTTCCGCCGTCAGCGGCACCTTTGAGTCCAACGCTATATCCGTGCCGCCCCCGGTGCCGACGCCGCCATGCAGGTTGATCCGGAAGCGGAATTTGCCGCCCGGCAAGATGATCCACTCCCAGCCTCGCTCCTGATGGTCACACTCGTGATTGTATTTGCTGAGGAGGCGTTGCCATTCCTTGTAACCGCTCTTGTCGGGTTTAACAAAGGCCTCCACGGTCATTTCGCCGCCCGTGAAATCAAGCTCGGGGTCATGTGCCAAAGTCGGCGCAGGATCCGAAGCGGGACAGTCGATCATAAAGCCTGCCAGCTTGGGCTCGCGCTGCATCCAGCGCATTTGGCTCGATCCGAATCCGCTCCGCAGATACAGCCGTACCCCGTGTGTCTCGCACAGCGGACCGTAGGCGTCTTCCACACATGTCTGATAGGTCGGGATCGCGATCTGGTCGTCTTCACTGGAGCAGTACCCGATCGTACGATGCGGCACATAGAGCGGCGGGTGCAGGCCGGCCCCGGAGTGTACGCCCAGCACAATCCCATCGACCAGCCGCTCGCGCACAAGGCTCTCCCAATCAAGGCGGATGTTGCCGTATGGCGGCCCGAGCACGCGCCCGCGCGGGATGCCGGTGACGATCTCCTTGCCCGGCAGCGCCGCGCGTAGCTCGCGGTAGAATTGTACGAGGTACTCCCCGCGCAATTGCCGCCACTGCTCCACCGCAGGATTGTCGGGCGCGTAGTGCGGCGATTTGTAGTCGAACCGGGGGTCGTGCAGCAGATCAATTCCCGTCCGCTGTTTGAACGCGGTGGCGATGTGTGGGCCAAAGCCGAATTGATCGGCGTGCAGTGCGGGTAGCGAGTGCGTACGCGTGCAAACATAGACGCCATCACATTCAAAGCGATTTACGTAGTCACGGATACGGTTGACCATCAGAGCGCGCGCTTCAGGCCATGAAAAGTCCAGTACGCCGTAGTGACGGTTACCGTGCAGATCCACCTCCTGCCACTCGGGATGCGCGACCGTGGCGCGATCCTGCCAAGGGAACGGCTGGGTGCCGCCGTAAAGTACGTTGGTCGGCGCACCGTGGTCGAACACCGTCATGTAGATCAGCATGCGCAGGCTGTGCCTGCGTGTCTCGCGCCTTACCACGTCTAGCGGTTGGAACTGCGCCTCAATCTCATCGACCTTTTTGTAATAGTTGCTGATGAATCCCTTAAAATGACGTTGCTCATAATGCTCCTTGATGTAGAGCGACGCACCGCGCCACAAAACTGCGCCTGCGTCGTAATGGTGCGCCCATCCCGCCACACTGCGCTCAATCTTTTCTTCGGTGTCGAGTTGCGCGTCGCCCTTAGCCACCATGATCTGGTCACCCCAACTGACATAGATCAGGTTACCGTCATGTCGTGCGTGCGGGGTTTTGCCAAGATGCAACAGCGAACATCCAGCGAGCAGAAACGCAACGCCGACATATCCCCATGCGCTTTGCCAGTTTCTCACGTTATCTTCCTCCTCGCGCACACGCCAGCCCTTTCCCCCTGACGGAACCTTGGTTTCCTGCACGGATCGCCTACCACCATTTGTAACAACAGCATACCACACCCGCGACGTGAAAAAAGCAACGAAAAAAGAAATGTAAAATCGTTGTATTGTCGGGGACGCAAGTATGTTATAACGACTTATCTCTCGCGTCTGCGGGATACGTGTTTTAGGGGAACGTCATGAAAAAAAGCACAACTAACGGAAATGGTAAACAGCAGCCGTCTGTCTCGCGACGGAAGGTTTTGCAACTGAGTACTGCCGGGACGATTGTTTTCTCACTTTCCTCTTTTGCGGTGGAGAAGGGCGGGGATGCGGCGCGACGTGCCAAGCTGACGGGATTGCTACACAATGAGGATTGCACAAACTTTTTCTATTATCAGGATTTCCCGGAGGGGAAGGCCGGCGAGCTTGTAGACCGCTATGTGGATGTGTTAGCCGACGCGGGGGTGAGTGTGCTGATGTGCAACACGAACGCGCGACGGACAAACTACCGCAGCAAGGTCTGGGAAAGTTTCTGGGATGGATACGACCCCGCCGGTTCCGATGAGCAGCCGTTCCTCGCACCCGTACGCAAGGAGCACCGTAAAAATTATCGTAAATTGGTTGGAAACATGCTTGAGGTACACCGACAGGGGATCGACTATCCCGCCCGTGTTATCCAGCGGTGCCGTGCCCGGAACATCACGCCCTGGCTTTCGGTGCGGATGAACGATGTCCACAACAATGACAATCTGGAGCACCCGTTCCATAGTGCACTCTGGCGCAAGCCGGAGCTTTTCCGGCAAGGTCATCCGGGCTACTACGCCCGCGCATTAGACTTCGCTCATACAGAGGTGCGGAACCACTATCGGGCGCTGATCGGCGAGATGCTTGAACGCTATGATCTGGATGGACTGGAATTGGATTTTCTGCGCGAGCCCTATCTCTTCAGCAAGGGCCAAGAACAGGAGGGACGGCAGATCCTAACTAAGTGGTTGCGGGATATTCGCAAGTTGACCGATGCTGCTGCCAAGCGTCTCGGGCACACAGTGAAGTTGGGTGTACGCGTTCCATCAAACCCTGATACGGCACTTGGTCTGGGACTCGATGCCCCGGCATGGGCCAAAGAAGGACTGATTGATCTCGTGGTAGCCGCGCCACGCTGGGCCACGCTGGAGTTCGACATGCCAGTAGGGGAGTGGCGTGAACTTTTGGGCGACCGGATAACACTGGCCGGCGGGCTGGAGGTGCTTTATCGGCCCCATCCCGCTGCTGCGGCGCGTGCGGTGACGCGCGAAGAAGCCATCGGCGCTGCAGTAGCCGTGCTCTCGGGTGGGGCGGATTCTGTTTATCTCTTCAACTACTTCCAGCATGGTCACCCGGCTTGGCCTCTTGCCGAATATCAGCGTACGCTTAATACTTTTTCCTCGTTGGCTAAACTCCTGAAATTGCCACGTCGTCATGCCGTGACCTACCGCGATGTCACGGTCCCCGGAGAGATCTACCGCGCTCCGTTGCCGGCCACAGGGACATCTCTCTCATTCGCCCTGCCGCTGGGTCCCGTGCCTCCGACCGACTGGCACGTCGAGTTGGATGTTGAGATCAAAATCGGTGGCGAGGTTTTGCCCGTTGCTGCCATCAACGGCACTGTGGGCGTGTTCAAAAACAGGGGAGTTGGGAAAGACGGAACCTGCATGGCAAGCTACCGGTTTCCATGCGCCGCTCTGTCCGGCAGAAAAACCGATCACCTCACGTTGACCATGCCGGACGAAACACCGTTCACTGTCTATCGCGTTGAGGTGGCCGTCTGTTTCGGGTGAAACATCCACCTAATGGATGGGGGTGTTTGATCCGGCTCCTTGAAGGATGAACTGCAGCGCATACAGGTCGGCGTCTTTCATCACGAAACGCAGGCGGATCGGTTTGCTCGCCAGCGCACTTAGATCCCCGCCCTGCTTCCAGCGGACCGGCATCGCCAGCCGGTTGCCCAGCAACTCTACACAGTCAGCCGCCGCAAACCCCGGCAACGCCTTGCCGGCGCTGTCCTGAATCTCAACCCGGATCGCTCCGGCCGCTGAAGTGGCGAAGTTCAAAACGAGTTGATTCCCCTTGAAGCGCAGAGGGATCGTGGTCATCTCGCCGCCCTCGTACGGTGCCCGCACCGACGCGAACCCGTCCAGCCGCATGGAGTAGCGCCGCAGGTGTGCAGTGGGTAGCGTGTAGTCCTGATTGACGTACAGCGACATCTCTGCGGGACCGGTCGGCACCACGTTCAACGCCGGATAACCGGTACGCGAAACCCATTCGCTCAACCTTAGGCTGGGACGGATCAATGCCTCGCGGAACGTCTGCTGATAGGTCCGGCCGTCGCGAGAAGTCAGCAAGACACTGTCTGAGACATCTTGGGAATAGCCCTTCGGCACCTTCAGGGCCGTCGCCTCCTCCTCCGTCAGGGCACGGCGGCCCTGCATAAACCGGGCGGCGGTGGCGACCCACACATGTGGTGCCCGGAAATAGGGATGGGTCTGGCTGATGTAGAGATGAACGTCTTGCGGCGGATCGAACATCGTTGGCACCGGGTCAGACCAAGTAATCAGATCCGTCGAATCCGCACGCGAGATTGAGCGCAGGCCAGCCGGCTTCCACACGTTGGCGTCGGTGATTCCTTTCGTGAACGTCCGGAAGCAGGCCACGTAACGCTGCTCGGTCGCCGACCAGAAAGCCACGTTCTGCGAATCGAACGCACCGCGGGTCATCACCGGTTTTTCCTGTAGCTTTTTCCAGCGAATCCCGTCGGCTGAAACCAGCGCGTACAGTCCTCCGCCTACATTCTGCACGCCGCCGAGCGCTTTGAAACGTTCTCCCGGAGGCACACCCGGTCGCGTGTCGAGAAAGGGACTGAAATTATGCGTGATCCCTGCCACGGCCAAGATGATGTTGTTGTCACGGGTTCCGCTAGCCTCATGCAACCCCAGTTTGGGTTTGAGCCAAACGCGCCCGTCGGAACTTTCGGCATAACAGGTGACCTCGCTGACGCCGTCCGCAGAATGCTGACGTTTCCCGCGGTAGTACAATCGATATCGCGTCCCGTCGTATATCACGGTGTTATACGCGCAGAAGTTTCCCTCCCACGGCGCGTCATACCGTAACACCTCGCCCTCATCGCGTGGCTCGTGCAAATGCAGAACCGTGTTGTCGAGCCGCTCGATGAGAAACCGATCGACGAACATCTCGAGGCGTCCCCCGATGTCGGGAGCCACCGTCTCCCCGGCTGCCGCCGTCATGTGAACCAACAATCCGGCTGCCGCCGACAACTTCCAAACCAGACATACACGCATTGTTTTTTTCCTTCAGATGATATCATTGCAAAATCTGTTTCGGGCAGGCGTCGGCGGGTATGACTTGTTGCCAAGTAGTTCCGTCGCGAGGACGCTCGCCCTCCAACCTTTGCGTCTTCGCGCCTTCGCGTGAGATAGCCGGGCTGCGCTTTTACACTCATCATTGCGACCACTGGGTGGTCGCAATAAGAGCCGTAGGGCACTCATGCACTCATGCACCAACGCGGGCGAAGCCCGCAACCCAAGTTAATTAGTGCATGAGTTTGTCTGGGAACGCGTTACCCCCCAAAAACCTCCGTTCTGCGCCTCTGTGAGAGAAAAAAGCCGAGCCATGCCCCAAAATCCTAAATCCAAAATCCTAAATGCTACCTCCGCGCACTGCGCGGCTGCGCGGCGGCAACTTAGGCACCTTGAAACGGGTGCAGGCGATGTGACGCACCTTGTCGTCCGTGGCATAGTAGTACACGGCCACAATGGTCTCGTCAGGCAACTTGACCGCCCGCGGATAACCCAAGTCAAAGCCGTCGCCGTCATCACGCAGCACCAGCACGTGGTCGGTGCGCCAAGTCAGCCCTTCGTCTTCCGAAACCAGAGCGCGGATGCCGGAGGGCGCGTCACGGTAGCCGTACACCATCACTAGCCGTCCGTCCTTGAGTTTGACCAGACCGCTGGGCGGTGTGTTCCGCGCGTCGATCTCGGTCGGACGTGCCGTCCAAGTGCGTCCGCCGTCCTGGGACACCGCTTGCCAGATCGGCGCACCGGTTCCGTGAACGCGCGTCAACATCCAGACCACACCCTTAGAG
>Ga0116183_1005390_pt1 | contig 12183 bp, 11 predicted proteins | sample AD_UKC078_MetaG_FD_89753 | JGI IMG/M metagenome (GOLD analysis project Ga0116183, IMG submission 89753) | Active sludge microbial communities of municipal wastewater-treating anaerobic digesters from USA - AD_UKC078_MetaG | ecosystem: Engineered > Bioreactor > Anaerobic > Digestate | place: USA...
GTGGATGCTATTCGTGTCAAGTACCTCGGTAAAAAAGGCTTAGTTACCGATCTACTAAAACAAATGGGGGCACTTCCTGCAGAAGAACGCCCTGCTTACGGTAAAAAAGTTAACGAGCTAAAAGAATTTGTATCTGAATCAATAGAAAACGCTCTTTTGGTTGCTGCTGAAGCTGCTTTGCAAAAAAAACTAGCGAGTGGATTTGTTGATATTTCGCTTCCAGAAAATGGAATTCCTGCTGGTAGTACTCATCCTCTGTATGATGTTAGAGAAGAGATCATAGACTTTTTTGCTCATATGGGATTTGAAGTTGATTTTGGTCGTGATATTGAAACCGATTGGTACAACTTTGAAGCTTTGAATACGCCTCCAGATCATCCAAGTCGCGATATGCAAGACACGTTTTATCTTGCAGACAAGGTGATGCTTCGAACCCATACGTCTGGAACTCAAATTCATTATATGGAAACGCACAAACCTCCGTTTCGTATGATTGCTCCAGGTCATGTTTTTAGAGTAGATAGCGATGCTACACATGCACCAATGTTCCAACAATGTGAAGGTCTTGTCGTTGATGAAAACATTACTTTTGCTCAATTGAAAGGCGTTCTTCAAGTATTTATGAATAAGCTTTTTGGCTCTGGTGTAAAGACAAGATTCCGCCCCAGTTTTTTCCCGTTTACCGAACCATCTGCTGAAATGGATGTGAGTTGCGTTTTCTGTAAAGGAGAAGGTTGTCGACGCTGTAAAGGAACTGGCTGGATGGAAATCGGTGGATGCGGCTCAGTAGATCCTAATGTTTTCATTAATTGTGGAATTGACCCTGAACGCTATACTGGATTTGCTTTTGGCTTTGGCTTAGATCGAATTGCCATGCTTCGTCATGCAATACCAGAAATTGGCCTTTTAACAGGGAATGATGAACGTTTCCTTTCTCAATTTTAGTTCGCTATTTTATATGATTTAAAAAAAAGAACTCCGTTAGTTTAGCTAGCGGAGTTCTTTTATAAAAGCAATATGATTAAACTATCTTAGAAAAAATAGGATGCGCTAAACTGGAAGAAGAGCGTGTTGATGTTTTTATAATCATCGGTTGATAGAGTTTCATTAGAGTAATTTGTGAAGCTATAAAAGGCTCTCAAATCTAAACCAAGCCAGCGATTGACCTGATAACCAACGCCCAAGACAAATCCGATTTCTACTGAACTAGATTCAATTGGATCTAGTTCTTCTGTTGTAGGTGAGGAGCTTGTTTCAAAAGTGACTTCCTCAGAACTATTATTATAAACGACTAAACCGATTTCTGGTCCAGTGAAGGCATAGAGCCCTTCAGTATTATCTAAGGCAAATCTTAGAAGAATCGGAATTTCGATTACGATATTTGAAAGCGATGTTTCTACCGTATAGGCATCATTCTCATTGATTTCTCTAGATAAATTTCGATAGCTTGCGGTGAGCTCAGGTGTTAACGCAAAATAATCCGTAATGCGAATTTTCATGATTGCGCCAAGATTGACGGCAAGTCCAAAAGACCAACCATTACCTTGATCGCCCAAAAATGTAGGAGATCCAAGCCCTGCTTTTAAGCCGATAGTAACAGCATCAGACCAATTGCGTATGCGTTCACTTGCAATTAAGTCGGAAGAAGTCTTCTGCTCTTGATAGCGTTGGTAGGCTTCAGCGTAATCCTCATCATCTTCAAATTCACTTGCATTAGAGGATTCATAAGAAGTACTATCTTCTGAAGTCTCTTCTGAAGAGACTTCTTCTTCTTGAGCCCAAAGAGAAGTGGAAAAAAGAAAGAGGAAAGAAAGAATAAAGATAAATAAGCTGTTCTTTTTCATATGAAAAAAAGTAGTAAAAAAATAATGTCTTTATAGAATCAAGAATGTTAAATGCGTGTAACATTCAACCCATTAAAGTTTTTTTTGTTCTTTTTTTCTAGATTTGACCCCAAAAAAGCATTAAATCCGATTTCAGGAGTTTTTATGGCTAAGTATAACCCTTCGGCAATAGAACCTAAATGGCAACATTTTTGGGATGAAAAACATACTTTTAAGACAGGGGAAGATCCATCAAAACCTAAATATTACTGCTTAGATATGTTTCCTTACCCAAGTGGAGCGGGTCTTCATGTCGGCCATCCAGAAGGTTATACGGCAACAGATATTATTTGCCGTTATAAAAGAGCCAAAGGATTTAACGTTTTACACCCAATGGGTTGGGATGCATTTGGCCTTCCAGCAGAACAGTATGCAATTCAAACTGGAACGCATCCAAATGTAACGACACAAAAAAATTGTGATAACTTTAGAGGCCAGATTAAACGATTGGGTTTATCTTATGATTGGGATCGTGAAATCAATACAACAGATCCTGGTTATTATAAATGGACTCAATGGATTTTTAGTCAGCTCTATAATACTTGGTTCGATAATTCTATTCAGAAGGGTCGCCCCATTTCAGAACTCCCAATTCCTGCAGAAATAGAAAAACAGGGAAAAGTCGCCATACGTGAGTATAAAGATTCAAAACGACTCGCTTATTATGCGGATGCGCAAGTGTGGTGGTGTAAGCATTGCCGTATTGTATGTGCTAACGAAGAAGTATTAAATGATGGATCTCATGAAAAGTGCGGCACAAAAGAAGTGGAACGCCGCCAATTAAAACAATGGCTGATGCGAATTCCTCATTATGGGGAACGTTTATTAGAAGGTCTTGACCAATTGGATTGGCCAGAAGGCATCAAAGACATGCAACGCAATTGGATTGGCAAAAGTCGTGGTGCTGAAGTTGATTTTACTATTGCTAATCCAGATGGTTCTGCTGGAACACGTCGCTTAAAAGTCTATACCACTCGTCCAGACACTTTGTTTGGTGCAACATATATGGTGGTGGCTCCTGAACATGCATTAGTTTCTGATTTATTAGATTCAGGCGAAATGGGTGTATCTGCTGAGATCAAGAAAGCTGTTTCTGCTTATGTAAAAGCGGCTGCTTTAAAAAGCGATATGGATCGAACGGAGCTTGCGAAAGAAAAAACAGGCGTTTTTACTGGCTTATATGCGGTCAATCCTCTCACGCATAATCTCATTCCTATTTGGGTTGCAGATTATGTCTTAACGGGTTATGGTACAGGAGCTATTATGGCAGTCCCTGCTCATGATACGCGTGATTTTGAATTTGCTCAAAAGTTCAATCTACCAGTTATTTGTATCATGGAACCAGATAGTGCATGCCCTCCAGAGACGGCCGCCCTTGTTTTAGAAGGCAAAGCTTGTTGGACTGCAGATGGAAAATACATTAAGAGTTCAAATGATACTCTTTCCTTAAATGGATTGTCTAAAAAAGAAGGCATTGATAAAGTGATTGCCTATCTTCAAGAGAATAAGTTGGGGCAAGCAGCTGTTAATTACAAACTTCGTGATTGGCTCTTTAGTCGTCAACGTTATTGGGGTGAACCGTTCCCTGTAATTCATTGGGAAGATGGCGAAATTACTTTGTTGAATGAAAACGAATTGCCTTTGGAGCTCCCTGAAATGGCTGACTTTAAACCTGGAGAAGGAGGCGAGTCTCCTTTGGCCAATGCAGGCGAATGGTTGAATGTTGTTGATGCCAATGGGCGAAAAGGTCGTAGAGAAACAAATACCATGCCTCAATGGGCTGGTAGCTGTTGGTATTACTTGCGCTATATTGATCCTAAAAATGCAACTTCCTTTTTAGGTAAAGAAAAAGAAAATTATTGGATGCCTGTCGATTTATATGTCGGTGGTGCAGAACATGCCGTTTTACATTTGCTTTATAGCCGTTTTTGGCACAAGGTTCTCTTTGATTTAGGGCACGTGAGTACGCCAGAACCCTTTCATAAGTTGTTCAATCAAGGCATGATCCTTGCTTATGCTTATGAAGATGCTGCTGGCTCAAAAGTACCTTCCGATGAAGTGGAAGAACGTGATGGCTTGTTTTATAAAAAAGGGACTTCCATTCAATTAAAACAGATTATCGCGAAGATGAGTAAGTCGCTTAAAAACGTCGTGAATCCTGATGATGTTGTGAATCAATACGGAGCGGATTCTCTTCGTTTATATGAGATGTTCATGGGGCCATTAGATGCTGTAAAACCATGGCAATCGCAAGGCTTAGAAGGGATGCATCGCTTTTTATCTCGTGTTTGGCGTGCGATTATTGGTGATGATGACGATGTTATTGCAGTGTATGAAAATGAAGGTGCTCCTGAAAGTCTCATTAAGGTAATGCATCAAAGCATTATTAAGGTGACTGAAGATATTGAAAAGATGGCTTTTAATACAGCGATTAGTCAGTTGATGATATTTAATAATGAGTTAACAAAAACGACGAAGCGTTTCCGTGAACCATGTGAAACTTTTGTGAAGTTACTTCATCCTTTCGCTCCTCATCTTGCAGAAGAACTTTGGAGCCTTTTAGGGCATGAAAATTCTTTAACAAACGAATCATGGCCTGTCGCAGACGTTTCTAAGACTGTGGAAAATACGGTGGAAGTCGTTTTCCAGGTCAATGGAAAGGTGCGCGCAAGAGAAAAAGTCAGTGTCTCATTAGATAAAGAAACTCTTGAGAATATGGCGATAAATCATGAACGAGTAAAAGAATATACTACAGGGAAGACAATTGTGAAAGCAATTGTAGTTCCTGGTAAATTAGTGAATTTTGTGGTGAAGTAATATTCGCTTGATCACTTGAAAACAGTTTCTTAAAATTAGCAAATTAATCCTTTAGTATTAACAGATGAAAACTTCGAAAGAGAATTTCTTTTTTGAAGTTTTTTTATAAAACGACGCAAAAAACAATGAAAAAAAGAATGATGAAATTCTCTTAATTTTTTATATTGCAAAAAAAAGTCACTAGGTCCATTTATGGATCTTATAAGTTATTAATGACTATAGAAAATAAATCCACGTACATTATTTTTAGAGTTCGCTCTTCAACATCAATAGAAGAAATGAAGTCATCGGCATCTACTATTTCTTCTTCACACAAACTTGTTGTTAGAAATAATAAAGTAGAATTACAGAAAAAGACAAATACTGGAAAAATGATATACTATAACTTACATGGCTCTAGAGTCAAATAAATCATAAAAAAGAATCATCCCGTTTATGATTAACATAAGCGGGATTTTTCTATAGAAAGTCTTTGTTTTAGATTATTTTACTGACGAAAAAAATCGGCTGAATCTTCTAAGTCTAAAAGAAGAATTTTCCCTTCGTGGATAGCGAAATGGCCATCTAAGTAATCTTTTTCGCCATTTCCAGCATCCCAAGAGATCTCTAGTACATCGGAGATCTTTAGTACATCGGTTTCTCTTATTCCCCAAGAACAATTAGAAGAATCATTGTTAAGCATAGAGCAAGTCTCGTCTTCATAAAAAATAAATGTTTTATCTTGATATGTCCAAGGATCGCCATAAAGTTGAGGCCCTCCATCTAGAATTATGATCGTACCTAAGTAAGTTAAGGTGTCGTTTCTGGCGTAAAGTAACCATCCTTGACTCCATCTTCTTAAATTGGATTTTGAAGTATCTATCGGGGTGAGAATCGCATGGCCCTTAGAAACAGGAAACCGTGTGTATTGTTCTAATGTTGGATAAAGCTCTGGCCACAGGGTCGCTACATCACCGACATCGCTCCAAGAACCTTCAACACATAAATGTGAACTAGATAGCGATCCATCGGCAGACGTTTCCCAGCGGCAGGAATTCATAGAGCCATCCGCATTAAAAGCCCATTGCCATAATTCTTGTTCTGTACTCGTTTTATATACGAATAACCAATCTCCTACAAAAGCAGAGTGGAGTGTGCCTTTAGCAGGAGTTGTATTATTCTTGCTATTATCTTCACCATCGAATAGGCATGCCGATAATAGAATGCTCGCTAAAATACCGATATAAATATATTTTTTCATATGCTCCTCTAAAAAATAATTGGAGAAGAATTTATTAATTTATCTTAATATTTATATAATATAATAATAAAAGGAACCGATGCTTTCTAGTGTATCAAGAAAGGAACATATTGAGGAGAAACATACAAATGAAATTAACAAATGAAGGAGTCGGCCAAGTTATTTCAAAATTAGGAATAATTTATTTTGGTGTAGGATGTGTTTCTAGCTTTATAAGATGAGTTTTATTTGAATGAGACATTTTGCCCAAAGATGTTCAGCGGAACGATTGCTATTATTCTTTCATTTGGTGTTCTGAAGCATAAGATTATATATAAAAAATAAACATGTGTTTATAAAACACGATATAAAAAGCAATAAATCATTTGAAATAAGGAGAAAATGGTGGAAAAGCAAACTAAACTACAGAAGTATAATCAAAGGATAATCGCCATTGTAGGGACGTTGTTCTTGGTAATTCTTCTTATCGCGCTGATTGCGATTTTGAAAGAGCTTGTAGACGAGCTTTTCCCAGATGAAACACAGCCTTATGCTAGCGTATTTTCCGAAGAAAAACAAGATGCATCATCTTCAGAAAATTTAGTGACTCAGCAAATAAGTTATGGCAAACCGATATTAGTGGATACGACTGCAATGGTTTTTGTCATTCCTGTTCATAATGAAATAGTGAATAAAACAAAAAGTAAATCACTCTTTGCTCGATTTGCTTTTTATGAAACGGTTGTTGAAGAAGTGATTTTTGAATATTCAAAAATTTATTCAAGAGATTTTAATAACTTAATCCTTTGGGATTATAATTCAAATTCAAAACAAGTTTTACTAAAAGATAGAATAGCTGCAGGTGGTCTTACAAGAGTTAAAGTCAATGGAAAAAGGTATCTTGTTTTTGTGATTGCTGATACTGATTCTAATAAAGATGGTTTGATTAATAATTTGGATAATATTTCTTTGCTGATTTATTCTTTAGACACGCAAGAGAAACGAAAAATCGCATACGATAATGCAACACTTATATCTTATCACTATTTAAAAGGGCGTAATGAAATATTTATGGAATTCAAAAAGAATCAACAAAAAAGTGAAGAAAAAGTAATTCAAGTAGAACCGTCATTTTTTATGCTTTATGATTATGAAAAAGAAACAATGACTCCTGTTGTTGATCCTGAAACAGATCAAAGCTTGAAAAAAATGTATGAATAATTATCTTAGACTATTGGAGTATATATCATGTTTAATAAAATAATATTTGGGGCTTTTGCTCTTTTACTTTTGGCTTGTAATAATGGACCTAAAATCATGCCTCCATTGGAAATACAGGCTATTAGTAATGATGTAGTGATTATGGCTGATCCTAGTGATTCTTTGACTTTAAGTGTAGCTGCTAATCAAGCGACGATCATGGCAAATGATTATTTTGATTTACAACAAAAAATTGGCGTTGATTCTATCTTAAATAAAAGCATTGTGATTTCAAAAAAAGAAGGAACTCTTTGCTCTAAAAAGATTTTAGAAAGTACAAATGATAATGTAAAAATTATTGTATATGGTTGTGATGATGAGGTCGGTGTGGTGTCGATCCTTTTGAGAGAATTAGAAGGCAAATCTTCAGATTCACTAATTATATACATGGATGAAAATAATAATGTATTACATGGATTTATTTCTCCCAATCATTCATTGAGTGATTTGTATTATGGAGGAGGTTATGAATTTCAGTACAATAAAGAAACGAAGGAAATGGAATTAATAAATCTTGATTTTGGAAAAATTAGAACCATTCCTGATCGTAGTTTGATGCACGTTCGCTCAAGTTCAAAATCGAATACTCCCACAGTGACCGACTTATTCCAGTTCTTAACCAATAAGTATTTCTTACCAAACGTATATGTCATGACAAAGGATCAGTCTTTCTGGCAAATGTTTTTTTCTTATAAAGAAAATAAAAACTATATAATAAAAAAACAGATGGACTGATTTGTGCGTTGATCCGTCCGTGAGATTTATTTCTTAAGGTGGCTGTTAATCTCTATTTCATAAATTCAAAAATAACATCAAGTAAAGAATCAAAAAAGCCACCTTCTTTTGCTTCATTTTTCAGAAAAGAATAATCGTGTTCGTCCTTGATTTCTTTTTCTCTTTTATAAACCTTGTTATCAGGGACTTCCTGTAAGTGGCCACCTGCTTTAATCCACATGGCGAGTTTCTGTAATTCGCCAGCCTCTAAAAAAACGCCATGATCTCGACAACGATCAATAACCACTCCAGAGACTTGCCCGTAGTTTTGCTGGTTCATTAATTTCCCGCAAACAGGGCATGGTTTATAAAAAGTAGCGTTTTCCATTGCTTTGCCTGCAATAGATCTTAATGCAGAAAGGTGAGAATGATTCATAGAGCGTACGCCATTTGAATATTCTTTTAAGAACAAGTCTAATTCTCCGATATCAAAAAACAGACCTAAACATTTAGGACAACGTTCTAAATAAAAAGGCTTTTCATCTCTCGTGATATTGAGGACATCCATTTCTATTTTACAATTAGGACAAGGTCTTTTTTTCTTTGGCAGATTAGAAGTGTAGTAATGACGTCCAGACAAATCGATATCAACACTTGACTTACAATAACCACAAATAGAAGAGCCGATTAATAAAGGGGCTCCACAGTTTTTACAACGAGCCATTTTATTTCTCTGGAATTGGAGGAGGCGTTTGATTCAACAAAGAGGAAAGTTCAGGCCTACTTTTTGCTGCGCTCCAATTGTCCATTCCCTGTTTCCAGACAAGAGTCTCAGCCGTTAAATTATTTTTTTGAAATAAAGAGGAAAGAGCTTCTAAAGAATGAGGCCCGTTTTTTTTCCCGTTAATAGCCACCCACCATAAAGAAGAACCAGGAATTGGTGGTGGGTTCGATACAGATTGCGTCATCTGCTGGGCCATACCTATTCCCATACCAAGACCAATGCCAGCAGAAGCTTCCCCTGAATGAGTTGCGGCAGTTTCTGCAGCTGTTGCCATTTGGTAGCGAGTATAATCCATTTCTCCAACGACGCCCATGCTTGATTTTTTATCAATGCTTCGTTCTGCTTCTTCTGGAAGAGAAATGTTTTCAATAAGTAATTGAGAGCAAGAAAGACCATAGCCTTTAATTTCTGTTGCGATTTTTTTGGAGATGCCTACAGAGAGGGTGTCATAGTTTTCTGCGAGTTGAAATACGCCTATTTTACTTTCTCCAATCGCATCGGCAAAGGCCGCTACAATTAAATTTCGAATTTGTTCAGAAATGATGGCCATTGAAAATTCTTTCTTAGAGCCCAAGACTTCTTTAAGTAATAGAAGTGGGTCTGTGGATTGTAATATATATGTGCCGTAGGCTCGAAGACGAACAGGGCCTATTTCTGGATCTTTTAAAATGATCGGATTTCGAGTGCCCCACTTTTGATCTGTAAAACGTCTAGTGCTAATAAAGTACACTTCTGCTTTGAATGGGCTATCAAAACCATACTTCCAACCTTTCAGTGTCGATAGAATAGGCAAGTTTTTAGTGTTAAGAGTATACATTCCTGGTTGAAAAACATCTGCAACTTTGCCTTCGTTTACGAATATGGCCACCTGACCTTCACGAACAGTCAGCTTAGCGTTGTTTTTAATTTCATTTTGATATCGAGGAAATCTCCATAATAAAGTATCGCTTCCATCTTCAAGCCATTCAATGATATCAATAAATTCGCCAATGATTTTATCTAGTAAACTCATAATAAACCACTCTTTAAAAAGTTTCTAATAAAATACATTAGAACTGGCCTAGATGTTAATTCTTTCGCTAGCTTTAATTATTAGACAAGACTTCGTTCTCTAGTCTAACCATGGGTAGTTAAAAAAAAAAGAAAGGTTATTGATTTTGAATTCAGTTAATGGACGCGTGAACACTTGCACTATAGTTGAGCCATGCTTATCTAGTCGTGTAGTTTCTCTGGAAATAAAAAATTCAAAGTGATGAAAACCACTTTGAATAAATAACTTGAAAACGTATTCTTTGACTTCTAAATGAATTAAGTTTCTGGATCTTGTCTTTTTTGACAAGACAAGCCTTTGTATAAAAAGGCAGCGAGTGTATCCAGATACTTTGGAACATCAATTTTCATTTTGTCAAAATGATCAAATGAGTGAGCATAAACAGTCATTTCATGAAGAGACATCATAATCATACGAGAAGTGATATCCATATCATCAATAAAAAACTGATTTCGATCTATACCGTATTGTAGTACTCGTTCCACAATACGTTTCGCATGAACAAGAACCTGGTCAATATAAAACTGAGTTAATTCAGGAAAATTATTGGCTTCTGCGGTAATCAATTTTGGTATGCCAGCACAAGATTCGCTTTCCATGAGATTCCACCATTGGTGAGTGAGCTCATAAAGTAATTTTTCAGGGGTGCCAGTATAATTATCCAAAAGTTCGTTACTATAAGATAAGACAGGGCTCATGGCGGCATGAATAACAGCCTTAAAGAGAGCTTCTTTGTTTTCAAAGTAAACGTAAATAGTTCCTGGTTGTACTCCAGCACGGCGAGCGACTTCAGCTACTTTTGCAGCAGAAAAACCTTGTTCCACAAAAACATTTAGGGCCGCAGCAAGAATCTCTTGAGGTCGGATTTCTTTTTTACGTTGCCACGGACGGTGCGTTTTAATCTCTTCGGTTTCGTCGTTAACGGAGTTTTCCGGAGGTAAAGCATCTGTATTCATCATAGCGATCTCTTATTGAATTTGGATTAGAAATATAAAAAAAAAATAATAAATCGTAATTTCGAAAAAAAAGTAACCTAAAAAACAAGAAATCACTGATTAGGCATTTTTTTCCATTCTTTCGAGAGTAAAAAGACACCAAGAAGAGCAGCCAAGGTATCGGAAATAGGTGCAGCCATAAAAACACCTGAAAGGCCAAAGAAATTTGGAATAATTAATAATAGGGGAATTAAAATCAAAATTTGACGACTCATATTTAATATAATAGAGCGCCCTGGTTTCCCTGTCGCTTGAAAATAGTTTCCACAGATCATTCCTACGCCTATGGCAGGTAAACCAAGTAAAAAGATTTTCATCGAATGAGTGGCTAGTTCTTGAAGCTCACGATTATTAGATGCAAATGGTTGCACAAGATTAGGAGCGAATACTTGTATCAGAATCCATGCTATAGATAAGAAGGATACAGCAAGAACGAACGCATACTTCAAAGCGGATTTTACTCTTGAGTAATTTTTGGCACCGTAGTTAAATCCAACAATAGGCTGAATTCCTTGAACAAATCCGAGAAGAGGCATAATAATCATCATGGCGATACTATTAATAACTCCAAAAGCCGAAATAGCTAAGTCTCCTCCATAGACACTTTGGTTTCCGTAAGTGGCAAGACTTTTATTCAAAATGACATTCATTAGACTATTACAAATCTGCATCATGCTCATGGGAAGGCCAAAGATTAGTAGGCGACGGACAAAGGGAAATTGCAAGTGCATGAATCGCGATTGGATTTTAATAGGTGTATTTTTCTTAAAGAAAAACCACATGATAAACAAGAAAGAAATAAATTGAGATAAAACGGTAGCCCAAGCGGCGCCAGCAATTCCCCAATGAAATTTTATAATAAAAAGCCAGTCAAAAAAAACATTACAAAATGCACCAATGAGCATTCTAAACATGGCTGTTTTTGGATGCCCCATGGAACGGATAAAATTATTCATTCCAGGGTTAATTGTTTGAAAGAAAACACCACATAAGATAATGCTCATATAAGTTTTGGCATAAGGTAAAGTGACTTCACTTGCACCAAAAACTTTTAAAAGAGGTTCTAGAAAAATTTGTCCTAAGGCAAAGACAATTACGGACATAATAGTTAAAAGAACTAAGGAATGATTTAAAACCATTGCCGCTTGTCGATACTTTTTCTGGCCTAATTTAAGTGAAAATAAGGTATTTCCACCAACGCCAATTAAAATTGACATTGCCATAATAAAAAGAGAAATAGGAAAACAAAGTGTAATTCCTGTAATGCCTAAGTATCCAACTTCTTCTGCAACAAAAAAACGATCTACTACATTATAGAGGGACTCTACGCTCATACTTATAATAGAGGGCACTGAAAAAACTGCAAAATCAGTTTTGGAATGCTTAAATAGCCTATAGAGTTATATCGAGCTGTTGTTGTATTGGACATGTGGTCCAAAGTTAGAAAATAATATGGGATA
>Ga0116183_1005395_pt1 | contig 12176 bp, 8 predicted proteins | sample AD_UKC078_MetaG_FD_89753 | JGI IMG/M metagenome (GOLD analysis project Ga0116183, IMG submission 89753) | Active sludge microbial communities of municipal wastewater-treating anaerobic digesters from USA - AD_UKC078_MetaG | ecosystem: Engineered > Bioreactor > Anaerobic > Digestate | place: USA...
CTTGTAACAATGAATGAATCAGGTGTGTTAGAGCTTGAAGACAGAACAATTCAAATAGTTCCGGCATGGGAATATCTGATTAATTTTGAATATAGTGAAAAAAGTGTGTTTCAGATAACCGATTTTATGTTCGGTGGAGATTAACATATGGAAAACATAAAACTTTTCAGAGATTTTCTGCTCCACGAAAAGAGATATTCAAAAAATACGGCTGATGGATACTGTAAAGATATTGAACTGATGCAGAGATATTTTAAAGAAACGGGTCTCGAGATAGAAGAACTCGATAAAGATGACCTGAAAGATTATTTCGGTGCGATATATTCCGAAGTGAAGCCATCTTCGCTTAAGCGGAAGATCGCTGCGATCAGACAGTTTTACATCCTTTTGAAAAAACGGGAAATAATTGAGGAGAACCCGGCACTTACATTGTCCGGTCCGAAGAATTCAGGCATTCTGCCCGGAGCGCTTTCAAGAGATGAAATGCTGAAACTCATTGATTTTCCTTATAAAAACGACCTCATGGGATTGCGTAACAGAGCAATAATAGAGCTTCTTTACAGCAGCGGAGTCCGTGTGGGCGAACTTGTGTCGCTCAAAATGAAGAACCTGAATTTGAGGAACAGAACAATAAATGTCCTCGGAAAAGGGAAAAAAGAGCGACTTATTCCCGTAACTCATCAGGCAGTTGAATCAATTGAAAATTATATTATGAAAAAAGAGGGCGGTAAAGAGCCCGAATCAATAATATTCTGTAATCTTAAAGGGTTAGGTCTTACAGAAAGGGGAGTCCAATATATTATCGACCGCATTTCAAGAGAGGCGGGAATATTCAGAACCATAACTCCGCACATGCTCAGACACAGCTTTGCAACGCACTTCCTTGAAAACGGGATGAACCTTAGATATCTTCAGCATCTTCTCGGGCACAGCAACCTTTCCACGACGGAGATTTACACCCATCTTTCGATAGATCAGCTTAAAAAAGTTTATAACAAAGCTCACCCTGGTTCAAGAAAAGATAAATGAAATTACAAAAAACTTGAGATTACAAAAGAAATACTTTAAAATGCCCTCTGTAAATGTTCCATAAACGGAGTTGATATGACCGTAATCGGTATTGATCTGGGAACCACAAATTCATGTGTTGCTGTAATCAGAAACAACCAGTCTGAAGTTATTAAAGATGCCGGTGGAAGGAACACCATTCCGTCCATAGTCAGCTTCATTAAGAACGAATCGACGGGAGATGTCGAAAAGAGCTGCGGTCATGCCGCATATCAGCAGATGCTCATAAACACCGAGAACACTGTGTACTGCATAAAACGGCTCATGGGGCACAGTTTTAAAAGCCCTGTTGTAAACCAGCTTATCCCGACACTTTCATATAAGATAATCCCGAGTGAAAAAGGTGACGGTCTTGCGATCAATATTCCTGTCTGTAATAGAAGTTTCTCGGCTGAGGAGATATCATCGTTCATCCTGACTGAGCTTAGAAGTACAGCTGAAAAATATCTTGGCGAAACAGTCTCCAAGGCAGTTATTACCGTTCCGGCATATTTCAACAACAAGCAGAGACAGGCGACGAAAGATGCCGCACTGATTGCTGGAATTGAAGTTTTGAGAATCATTAACGAGCCGACATCTGCGGCTCTGGCATACGGTTTTTCTCAAGGGACAGAAGAGGAAAAGCTTCTTGCTGTCTTTGATTTCGGCGGAGGAACATTCGATATTACGATAATGGAAGTTTCTAAAGGGACATTTAATGTTGTTGCAACTGCCGGAAATACATTTCTCGGTGGAGAGGATATAACAAACACCCTTTTTGAATATTTTCTTGAGGACCTTGCATCAAATTATGGTGTCACAGACCTTGATGATCCACTTGTTCTTCAGCGTTTAAGGGATTATGCCGAGACAACAAAGAAAAATCTGACCATTCAGACAAGGGCGACAGTCGAGATACCTTATTTGAAAGAAGTTGAGGGTACATTTATTCACTATAAAGTTGAAGTGACCAGAGAAAAGATAGAAGAACTTGCCATGCCCTTTGTAAGAAAGGTGATCAAGACATTTGAAAAAACACTCAAGGAAGTGCGTCTTGAAGCAAAAGCTCTCGCAGGGATCATACTTATAGGTGGACAGACCAGGATGCCCCTTATTCAGAATGCACTTCTTGAATTTACTCCTGATGTTCCTATTTTAAAGAACATCAACCCTGATGAAACTGTCGCTATCGGTGCAGCCATTCAGGGAAAGATGCTTGATGATGAATCAAAGAACGAAGATGTTGATATGCTCCTTCTGGATGTCACTCCGCACAATCTGGGAATTGCTGTCGGAAAGGACATGTTCTATACGCTGATTCAGAAAAATTCAACTGTTCCTACTTCGGTTGACGATATATTTGTAACATCAAGGGATAATCAGGATAAAGCGAGAATTCTTCTTCTTCAGGGAAATTCACTTGTCGCTTCTGAAAATGAAGTTCTTGGCGAGTTTGAACTTGACAATTTGAGACCCGCAAAAAGAGGCGAGGTCAAGATAAAGATAACTTACGAAATTGATATGAACGGAATCGTTACGGTTCAGGCCACAGATATGGATACCGGTACATCCCAGAAGATCACAGTCGCATCGACTGGAAATCTGACCAAAGAAGAGCTTTCTAAAAAGATCGAAGAAAACTCCGATTATTATCTTGAGCTTGCTGAAAAGACAATGATAGAAGAAATAGTACAGAGCATTGAAAACTATCTTTATGATCTTGAAAAGATGAAACCCAAGCTTTACCAGATATTTTCTTCCTCGAAGGTCGGTGTAGAGAAAATGGACAAAATGGAAATACTTATTTCGGGAACCAAGGCATATTTAAAGAACGATTCTCTTAAACTTGAAAAATTGCAGGATATAGAAACAAAGCTTGATACACTTAAGAACACATATAAAAGTCTTATCGAACAATCTGATGAATCAATGGGGCCGGGAGGGCTTTTCTAAACCGCTTAATATATAACGGTTTTCTTGACTTTTTTCAATGTGATATTAATTTCTCATAGATTGGGTCTTATTGAGTTTATGAGCTGGGGGAACTATCTTGATAAAGTTGATCAAAAGTAAGATTGGAAGCGACATTGATACATTGAACGGTGTGAGAACCGGAAGCTTTAACAATCTTGATAAGTTTGCTGTAATTTCCATTGTTGTCCTTTCTGCACTTCTCTATATTCCGTTCCTTGGCAATTTTTTCATGATAGATCCATGGGAAAACCATTATTCACATGTTGCATGGGAGACACTTGAGAGGGGATCTTTTGCGAAATTGTGGTATCAGAACTCAAATCGTTTCTGGTCCAAGCCGCCTCTTCTTTTCTGGATGCTGATGCCTTTTTATAAATTGCATATTTCTGAGTTCATGGGTCGTCTGCCTATCGCTCTTTTCTCGATCGGCACTCTTGCAGGATTTTATATTCTTCTTACGCGGCTTGTTTCAAGAAGGGCTTCAATGCTCGCGACACTTATCCTTATGCTGAGTCCTCATTATTTTATGCTTTCAAGACAGATAATGGTGGATCTTCCTTTTATCGGACTTAATACGATCGCTCTTCTGTGCATGGCGATATATTTTGTCGGTGATATTCCTGAAGAAGAAAAGATATGGAAGATACCAAGAAAAGATATGTATTTGTATTTGTTCTATTTCTTTGAGGGCTGGGGTTTCCTTGCGAAAGGGCTTCTTTCTGTGGTTATACCGGGAACAGCTCTTTTTGTTTTCATGCTTTTTACAAGAAATTTCGGATATGCGTTTCAATGGCGGCACTTAAAAAAACATCTTATAGGATTCGGTGTCTACATTGCCGTCATTGCACCATGGATGGGGTATATGTGGATTAGTGAAGGTTTTGAATTTATTAAAATTTTCATATGGTTCCATCATTTTAAGAGAGTTGCGGGAGAGATACACAAACCGAATGATCTTTACACTCTTTATTTAAGGATCCTCGGATATGCGATGTTCCCGTGGAGTGCTTTTATCCCTGCGGCGATATATCACTTCATGTCAAGAAGCAGAGAATTGATATCCAACAATAAAAAGATCTTTCTTATGAGCATGGCAGTCGGTCCATTTTTCTTTCTCTCATTCTCAGGTACAAAATTTTATCATTATATTGCTCCCGTAGTTCCGGTAATTGCTATATTTCTTGGAGTTTATTTCGACAAGCTTTGGACTGCAAGATGGGAACTGTCCTCGAAGATAGAAGCTGTAATCGCCATAATGCTTGTCGCGGCCATAGGCAGAGATATCGGCAATAAGTACGGTTTGTGGCTGCACATTGTTACATTTTACAACGAAAGATCCCTTGACAGGATCCCGAGCTGGCTTTTTGTAATAATTCCTGTTTTCTCAGCTTTTGCCATAACTCTTTTCTCAATGATTTTCAGTTCTTTTATGAGAAAGAAAGGATTTTATTTTCTGTTTGTGCTGGCTGCCGGATTCATGACATATTATTTTGCAGTGTGTCTGCCTGTTATATCAAATGCGTACTCATTAAAACCGCATGTTGATGCCTATATAAAAGATTCTCCCGAAAGGGCTCCGATAGCTGATTACTACAAATGGCTTAGAAAATCTGTCGGTTTCAACTTGAGAAATGATGTCACTTTTCTCCAGGCGGATAAGGAAAAGAATGTCCTGAGATTTTTTGATAAACCGGGAACCCAGTATGTCATTCTGCGGCCGAATGATAAGAAAAGGTTTGAATCATTGATGAAAAGGATCAATAAAAGTACCGAACCTGTTTTCAAGGATTCCAGAAACCAGCTCTTGAAAGTAAGCGGCAAAGGAAAAGAGAGGGATTTTTCAAAGTCAAAGCAGTATAGAGTCGACAATGTGCCAGGTGATATAGTCAGATCAGATGTCATTTTTGATGAAGTGATAAAGCTTGAAGGATATAAAATTGTGAGTGGTAAAATATTTCATAAAGAAGGCAGAACATGGTCAAAAGAGAATAACACGATAACAATAGATCTCTATTTCAAAGCACTTGCCGACAGTATCACCAAGGATTATGATGTTTTTCTCCATACGGAAGGGAATCAAAAAGATAAGCGCACGAAAGGTGATGAGAATATGGCAATGGGGACATATCCCACAACATTCTGGAAAAAAGGAGATATAGTGCGTCATCCTATAAAGGTCAGGATCCCGGGAGGATCAAAGAATGAATATTACATTCCTTATGTCGGAATTTATCAGGAAGAATATCGCGGCAACATAACTAACAGAGATGATGTTCCAAATGACGGTGACAACCGTTACGAACTGCTGAAAATTTATCTGGATAAATAAAATGGCGGAACTTCTTGCTCCTGCCGGAAACCCCGAAAAGCTGCTCTGGGCGACAGTTTATGGTGCAGATGCGGTATATTTCGGAGTTGACCGGTTTTCTTTAAGGTCTTTTGCAGGCAATTTTACTGTAGACGATGCACAAATTGGGCTTGAATATCTCCATAAGAATGGAAAAAAAGGATATGTCACGCTTAACATTTATCCTTATTCCGGTGAGTATGGAGATCTTATAAGAACGGCACACGAACTCGAGGATTGCAAAGCGGATGCTTTCATTGTAAGTGACATCGGTGTCATTAATGAACTTAAAAAAGCAGGTATAAAGACAGACATTCACATATCAACGCAGGCAAATACTGTTTCGTATCAGGCGGTTGACGCATATTTTGAAATGGGGGCACACAGAGTTAACCTTGCAAGAGAGTTGTCATTTGAGAAAATAGTTGAGATAACTAAGAAAAAAAATCCATCTGTTGAAGTCGAAGTCTTCATTCACGGTGCAGTCTGCTTCAGTTTTTCAGGAAGATGTGCAATAAGCGACTGGCTTACAGGAAGAAAGGCAAACCGCGGAGAATGTACTCATCCCTGCAGATGGAACTATGCGGTTGTTGAAGAAAAGCGCCCCGGCGTTTTTATGAATGTCGGAGAAGATGAAAGGGGGACTTATCTTTTCAATCCGAAAGAGCTGGCGCTTTTTGAATATATGAAGCCGCTGTCAGATGCAGGAGTAAGTTCATTCAAAATTGAAGGCAGAATGAAATCGATACACTACATTGCGTCGACAGTTTCGCTTTATAAAAGGTTGTTAAATGGTGAGAATATTCCAAAAGATGAAGTTTTCAAGCTTCTTAACAGAATCAAGAACCGTGGTTACAGCACCGGTTTTATGAAAGGAAATGTTACTCCCGATGACTATCAGAGGGAAGGTGACGGATCAAATTCTGAAGCTGATTTTGTCGCAAATATCACTGATGAAAAAAAGGATGGCGACTTTGTGGTTGAAGTCAGAAACCGGCTTTTTGCAGGGGAAACCCTTGAAGTTCTTGAGCCGTCAGGAAAAACCGGTGAAATAAAGATGCCTGAAATTTTTCATTTTACTGACGGAACAAGTGATAATGTCGCCCATCATTCAAAGAAAATTCTTCTAAAAGGAGATTTTACTCCTTACACAATTTTCAGGAGAATTGATAAATGAGTTGGCACAGGATCGTCCGAATCCCTGCAAAAAAGAACATTTTTTTCCATTTTACGATTGAAAGTTATGATAATATGGGTCTTGTTTCAACACTTGCAAAAGAGAATGGTGATCTAATCCTTGAATGTTCCACACCGATGAGCAATGCAAAATTCTTTGATCCGCTTATCGATAAGATATTAAAAGAGGTAATGAGTGATTAGCCGTTTTCTTAAATCTGCGGTTTTTATCGCAGTGCTGTTTTTTTGCAGTTCGTTAACGGCACTTATTGAAGGCCGTATAGCAGGAAACAGAATTTCCTCTCTGAGTGCTGAAATTTCGCTTGAAAAATCGGAGTTTTTATATAACGCTCCTTTATTGCAGTATTTTAACCTTAATTTCGGTTTTATGGTCAACCGCTTTCAGAACCCAGGGCTTTCTTTCGGTGTCGATTTTCAGTGGCTTGATGCAGAAAAAGCGGCAGGAACGATGAGGTTTAACGGGATATTCCTTACTAACAGGACATTTTCAGACATAATTTTAGGCGGATATGTTGACGCTTCTTTAGTTGCCGGAGCAAAGATATCGGGATTTAAAGGAGTTGTTCATTCCATAGTTACTGCAACTCCCGGAAGTGATCCGCTGGTAGGTCTTGAATTTCAGCTTGGCGCCTATGTTTCGCCGCATGAGTCGGTGAATTTTTTCTTAGCGCCTGCTTTTGGAAAATATTTTGTTAAGTCAGACAGTTTTTATTTCAATTTCATTTTATCTCTTGAGGTGTTCCTGTGGAAATGATCACATCCGTATTAAGAAATATCAATAAACCCGGAAGATATTTCGCCCCTTTTATTGAGCCGGTTCGCATCGAGAGCGATCCTTCAAAGCCGAAAGTACTCATCCTTTTTCCCGATATTTTTGAGATGGCACAGAGTCATACCGGTGTAAAAATACTTTATTCAATTTTTCATCGCAGCGGTTTTAATGTCGATTTCGGTTTTGCTCCTGACAAAGATTTTATTGAAATTGCCAAAAAGGAAGGGACGCTGAGATCGATGATGCACGATATTGACTTCAGACATTTCGACCTGATCTGTGTTTCTTTTCAGTATCAGCTCCAGTACCCCGCTTTTTTAAAGATACTTGAGCTTGCAGGCATTCCTGTAACTTCAAAGGAAAGGTCGGGCAGCAATATGCCGGTGATCATTGCCGGCGGACCGGTCATGTGTAATCCTGAGCCGGTCAGTGATTTTCTGGATGCCGCTTTCATCGGTGAATTCGAACCGGCATCAGGTGAAGTTCTAAAAGTTCTTCTTCAGGTGAAAGGGAGAGAGAAGATAATTGAAGAGTTTTCAAAAATTGAAGGATTTTATATTCCGGACGGTTCGCTTTCCGGAACAGTTGTCAGAAGGTCAGTTCTGAGCGATCTTAACTATGATCCTGATTCTCTGTTTGATGCACCTGTTTTTGCAATGAGAACGATTCACGATAGATTTACCATCGAGATCATGCGTGGCTGTACAAGAGGTTGCAGGTTCTGTATGGCGGGATCATTCTACCGTCCTCATCGTGAAAAAAGTGCGAAGAACATTTGCGGCATCCTTGACAGAGTAGTAAAAACATCAGGATATGATGAAGCCGGCTTTTTATCTCTTTCTGTGGCAGATCACAGTGAAATAGAGGAGATACTTGTCGAATCATACGGAAAATACAGTCGCGGAATTTCAATATCTCTTCCGAGTTTAAGAACCGAAACACTCACTTCAAAAATAGTTTCTGCAATAAGAAAAGGGAGAAAGAGCGGATTTACACTTGCTCCTGAATCTGGCAGCGAACGGCTCAGGAAGATCATAAACAAGGATAACACCAATGAAGAGATCATTGAAGCAGTCAGAAAGATCTTCAGCAACGGCTGGCAGAATGTAAAGCTCTATTTCATGCTCGGACTTCCGCTTGAGAATGATGAAGATATTGTCGAAACCGTCGACCTTGTAAAAAAAATATGTTCGCTTGCCAGAGGTTTCGGGAAAAAAGCGGGCGTGACGGCAAGTTTCTCGACATTCATTCCGCAACCGTTCACCCCTTTTCAATGGGAGAAAATGGCAACTCCTGAAGAGATAAAGGCAAAACAGCATATAATTCTTGACGGACTTAGAAATATAAAAAACCTTAAACTCAGTTGGCACAGTCAGGAAATAAGCACAGTCGAAGGGTATTTAAGCCGGGCTGGCAGAGAATTCAACAATGTTATCAGATATGTGGCAGAAAGGATGGAAGGGTTGCAGACCGATGATGAAAATTTTAATTCAAAACTCTGGAATGATGCACTTTTGAAAAACGGGATAGATCCGTACACCACAATGATTGAAAAACCGGTTGATAAGCCGCTCCCTTATGAACATATTGACATGAGAATTGACAGATCGTTCCTGCTTAGAGAAAGAGAAAAGGGCTATAATTCCGAACGCACTGCCGATTGTGCAGACGGTAATTGTGAAAACTGCGGTGCCTGTGATTTTGATAATATCAAGCCGCGTATAAAAACCGGCAGTCTTGAGCATGTAAAAGAGCAGGGGAAGCAGGAAGAGGTTACAAACAGAGGAAATTCATATCCTTACATCTTCACGATCTCAAAAAAAGGGAGAGCGATCTCCGTCGGTCACCTTGATCTGGTTTCATTTCTTTTTAAAGTTTTTTCAATGTGCGGATTGAAAATTCTTTATTCTGACGGTTTTCATCCGATGCCGAGATTCAATCTCGCTTTTCCTGCACCGGTCGGAGTAGAGGTGGAGGAGGAATTCGGGACTGTATGGCTGACCGATGTTGTTGATGAAGTTGAAACTATCGGGAAACTGAATGCTCTTCTTGATAAGTCAGGAATAACATTCGGTATGTTCAAACTCATTGACAGAGAGCAGATAAAGAAAGTTGAAAAAGTACTGCGTACAGTACCTGTTCAGTCATATTTTGTGAAATTCAAAGATGTTTCCGACATGGGTGAGATGGCAGAAGCACTTGATTCTGTAGAGAAAAATGAACAGGATCTTTCGATTGTATTTGATCATGTGACTGAGAAAGGGGGAGTTTTAAAACTGTTTGAAAATGTAAGAAATGATTTTCATGTGATCAAAAAGAGCTATCGCGATAAGCTTTTGATCCACGATACAGAAGGTGTTTTAAAAAATCTGATATAAGGACTTGCAATGCTTGATGGTTTTATGAAAAAATATGTCGGTTTCGCATACAGGAACACGCTTACTCTCTTTTTAATCTTTGTTCTGATATTCGGGTTTGCGATATATTTTGTTAAAAACAAATTTGTTGTTGACAGCGATCTTGCGGCGATGTTTGAGGGTAGCAATGAAAATGTAAAACGGCTTAAAAAAGTAACTGAAAAAATTGGAACTTTTGAGACATTTCTTGTCGTTTCAAAGTCAGATTCATTTGAGAAAAACCTTGAATTTATGGAAGATCTTGCAAAAAGAATAAAAAAACTTAAGGAAGTGGAATCAGTTGAACTTAAAAAAGAGACAGATTACATTGAAAAACATGCAATGCTCTTTGTTCCGCTTGAAGAACTTGAAGAAAATCTGAAGATTGTTAATGAAAGAATAGCCGGTCAGGTTAAAGATGCCCTTTCAATTGAAGAAAAAGGGGAGAAGCCAGAGAGTGCAGGGAGTTCCGAATTTAGGGAAACAATAGAAAACATTAAGAAAAAAGCGCTTGAAAGAAAAAAGAGATTTGATCTGCAGCCCTATTTTACGACTGATGACGGAACATTCCTTGCTATGAAAGTGAGACCGACAGGAAATGATACCGATGCGAAGAATCTTATAAAAGTAATTGCCGCGATACAGAATTCGATCGATGAAACAGTTCCGTCTCATCCCGGAGTTCAAGTTGAGATCGGAGGAGAGCTTCTGCATAAAGTCAATGAAGTCAAGAGCTTGAACAAGGACTTGTTATTCACAATTATTTTATGTGTAGTGTTGCTTTCCCTTATAATTATCTGGTATTTCAGATCATTTGCGGCGCTTCTCATTGTAATGTTCCCTCTTTCGGCAGGGATCCTTTCTGCTGTAACCATAACAATTCTTATCATCAAGGTTTTCAATATTGTTTCGGCTTTCAGTTTTGTTATCCTTTACGGGCTGGGAATAGATTTCGGGATACATCTTCTTTCAAGATACGGCGAGAAAAAAGAGGAGGGACAGAGTGCTGCTGACTGCATGGCAAAAACCGTAAGCGATGTGTTTCCTTCAATAATCAGCGGCGCACTTACCACAGCGGCTGCGTTTTTAACTATTTATTTCATTGATTTCAAGGGATTTTCAGATTACGGACTTGTCGCTTTCATTGGAATTGTCACTTCGCTTTTTGCATATTTCTTCTTTTTTCCCGTTTTTGTATTCGCCCTTGAAAAGGCCAGGGATCTTAAGATCAGGCCCAGAAAGATCACTCTTCTTGAAAAGCTCTATCTTTCATTTTTAAAAGAAAAGAAAAAGGTGCTTGCGTTTTCGCTTTTTCTCACCGTCCTTTCGGTTTTTGCGTTTTTCAACATCCCTTTTGAATATGACCTGATGAAGCTGAGCTATAAAATTGATGAAGGTCATGAAAATTCAATAGTTGCTCAATACAAAGAAACGATCGGAAACGAAAACAGGGACAGCCGTTCAAGAGGCAGGGTTGCAATATATCTGACTGACAGCAGGGAAGATGCAGGAGCTGTTGCGGCGATATTAAATGAGATGAAAAGATCGGGAAGTGATGACGGGAAGCTGGAAGCAGTTTTTTCAATAAAATCGTTCCTGCCGGATGATCAGCAGGAAAAACTGAGAGTTATAAAAAGGATAAAAAGGACAATTGAAAGAAAAATAGAACTTTTTTCAACTGAAGATAGAGAGCTTCTTGAAAAAGAGATAATGCCTTTTCTTTCAGTGGAAAGCGAGATCAGTGAAGAGTTTCTTCCTGACTGGGCAAAAGCAATGCTGAGTGAAAAGGACGGTGCTCTTGGTAATTTCGTAATAGCAATGATATCAGGTAATTACAAAGATATGAGAACTGTTTCAGAAACCAAGGAGAAGTTTGGAACGCTCAAGCATGACGGAAAAGAATTTAAAATGACAGCTCCTTTTCTTCTTCTTGCCGATGTTGATGAAATAATAAACCGTGATGTCCCTGTGATGGCGCTTTTTGCAATGATAGTTGTAATTGTTACGCTTCTTATCATGTTCAGGAGTTTTCATCACGCAGTTTCACTTTTCATTCCGCTGACTGTTGCAGTGATATGGATGTTCGGTGCGGCCTGGCTTTTTGACATAAGATTCAATCTTTTCAATATGATAATAGTTCCGACAATGATCGGAACAGGAATTGACAGCTCGATACACATCTTTGACAGATTCTTAAAAAGCGGATTTGATAGATTCGCTATTCCTGAGATCCTGAACAGAACAGGAGGAGCTGTTTTCTTCAGCTCACTTACAACGCTGATCGGTTTTTTCAGCTTAGTCTTTTCATCTCATCAGGGAATGGTTTCAATCGGAATGATCGCATCTCTCGGCATCATTATGGCAACACTTGTCAATCTCACCATCTTCCCTCTCGTAATGGGAAAAGGGAAAGGGAAGTAGAAATGTGGCAATGAGAGGAATA
>Ga0116183_1005398_pt1 | contig 12174 bp, 9 predicted proteins | sample AD_UKC078_MetaG_FD_89753 | JGI IMG/M metagenome (GOLD analysis project Ga0116183, IMG submission 89753) | Active sludge microbial communities of municipal wastewater-treating anaerobic digesters from USA - AD_UKC078_MetaG | ecosystem: Engineered > Bioreactor > Anaerobic > Digestate | place: USA...
CCAGGATTCCATTGCCGCGTTGTCGAGAATAAGAAGTTTTTCATTAATTCCCCGGGCTTTGACCGCTCATGGCCTTATATCTCTGTTTATTGTCCCTTTAGAGGGCGTTTCGCTACCTGTTAAGCGCTGAATTCAGAATCATTTCGAATTCCTCACAGACTCGGAAGGTCTCGTCTTCGGTCACCGCTCGACTATGCAGAATCGGAGCCCAAAGGTGAGCGTTAAAATCGCGGTTATCAGAAACTTCGCTGACGGGGCGTCCTTAACGGAGGTTCCGATGAATCCATCTGATTTTGATGAGATCAAAGAACATGGCGATCGGATCTTTAATTAACTTGACCCGGCTTTGGCGGGAATTGCGCCAAATCACGGGCTCTTCACGGATCTTGTAGCCTTTTTTCTGCGCCAGGAAAAGGATCTCGGCGTCAAAGCTGAAACCGGTGATTTTCTGGAGGCCAAACAGCTCTTTGGCGACCTGGGATTTAAAACATTTAAACCCACACTGGGAATCCATGATCCCTTTAAATGAGAAAGCACGCGCGATCAGATTATAGACGCGTCCCATTATTTCCCGGTAGAAACTCTGGTGGATTTCAATCTTGGAATCTTCAAGAGCGCGCGAACCGATAACAATATCGTCCCCGGCCTCCAGGTAGCGCAAAAATCTCCGCACTTCCTCAATCGGGGTGGAAAGATCGGCGTCCGTGATCAACAGATACTGTCCTTTCGCCGCGAGCATTCCCCGCCTCACCGCGTCCCCTTTGCCGATATTTCGGGGGCTGACAAGAACCTGGCTGTCTGAAAAGCGCAGTTTTTCGGCCGCAATTTTGACTGTCCGGTCACGACTGCCATCATCGGAAACGATAATTTCAGCCTCGTAGGTTTGCTTGCGGAGGAACGCGAAAATAAAATCCAGCGTCCCCGGAAGACGCTTCTCTTCGTTATAAGTCGGGATGATGATAGATAAATAAGGGGCCATATTAGCTCTCGCGGTTGGTAATCATGGTTTTGAAATAATCAACAGTTTTTTGAAGTCCCGATTCCAAGGACACCTTCGGTTGCCAGTTAAGGTTTTTTTTCGCCTTCGTAATATCCGGCCGGCGAACCTTCGGATCGTCAACCGGCAAATCCTGGTGGACAATTCCGGACGAGGCCCCCGTAATCCGGAGGATGAGTTTCGCCAGTTCCATCATGGAAATTTCCCGGGGATTTCCAATATTGATCGGCTCGTTCAGGGAAGACATTAGCAGTTTTTCAATTCCGTCAATCATGTCAGTAATATAACAAAGACTGCGTGTCTGCTTCCCCCGCCCGAACACGGTCAAAGGTTGTCCTGTCAGGGCCTGCGTTATAAACGCCGGAATCGCGCGACCGTCTTTGAGGCGCATCCGTGGTCCGTAGGTGTTAAAAATCCGGATAATCTTCGTGTCCATTCGATGGGAACGATGATACGCCATTGTGAGCGCCTCCGCGTAACGCTTGGCTTCATCATAGACACCCCGAGGTCCCACCGGATTGACGTTCCCCCAGTATTCCTCTTTTTGCGGATGCACCTGGGGATCGCCATAAACCTCCGAAGTCGACGCGAGCAGAAATACGGCTTTTTTTTCCTTCGCGAGGCCGAGAATATTGTGCGTCCCAAGAGCGCCGACCTTGAGCGTTTGAATGGGGTATTGTAAATAGTCAAGCGGGCTGGCCGGCGAGGCAAAGTGAAGGATGTAATCCAGATGACCGGGGAAATTCGTGTACTCACAAACATTGTGCCGGATCAGTTCAAAATCCTTATGGGAAGCCAGATGAGCGATATTCTGCTCGCTTCCGGTAAGGAAATTGTCCATCGCGTACACCCTAAATCCCCGCGCCACAAAACGGTCACAAAGATGCGACCCTAGAAACCCACCGCCACCGGTTACCAACACTGTCTTTTGTTCTGCCATAAATCCTCTATTGGGGATCACCCTCGGCCTTTTCTTGCGCCTTGGCCGCTTCTTTCTTTTTCGTATCCGCCAGTTCGACCAGAAAATCCGCAACCGCGTCCTCCCAGGGACGAAACTGGATTCCGAGCGCCGATTCCGTTTTTTTCAGAGATAAAACCGAATTATACGGTCGTGGCGCGGGACGGTTCAGTTCGCGTGAAGAGATTTCCTCGACCGTCACATCGCTACGACCAAGTTTTTCCAAAATAAAACGCGCGAATCCGGCCCAAGTGACCTGACCGGAATTTGAGATATGATATATCCGGACTCCGGAGTCAAATACCATTTCTTTTTTTTTACTCAACATCCGAAGAATAGCGCCGGCCACGTCCTTCGTGTAAGTCGGTCGTCCCGTCTGGTCCGACACGACCCTGATATTCTTGACTGATTCAGTCTGGCCCAGGATCGCTCTTGGAAACGAACGGCCATAAACCCCATAAAGCCAGCTGATTCGGCACAGCGCGGCCCGCTTCGCCGTTGAACGAATCACCTCTTCCGCCTCCCATTTGGTGCGCCCGTAAACACTGAGCGGCTTCCCCGTATCATCCTCAAGGTATTCCCCTTCCCGGGTACCGCCAAAGACATAGTCCGTACTGAAAAATATGATGGGAATATCCAGTTCGTTAGCCAATACGACAAGATTGCGGGTCGCCCCAACGTTTTGCGCCTCGGCTTCCTCCGGATGCTCTTCACAATAATCGACATCCGTCAAAGCGGCACAATGGATCAAAACCGAAGGCTGATGGGCCAGCATAACATCTCTTAGTTTGCGCTCCTGAAGGAGGTCGCAAATCTCGATCGGGCGCCCCAGGTGAGGCGCGGGCTTCTTGTCCAGGCCGATGATTTCAAAATCATTTTTCAGAATTTCAGCCAGATCGGTTCCGAGCATTCCACCGACTCCGGTAATCAGCACCTTCTGTCTCGCGCCGGCCATCATTTCACCGTAAACCTGTCTTTCTTCAAGGGACGCCACCATCCTTCGTTAACCTTGTACCAATCCACCGTTGTTTTCAATCCCCGTTCAAAATTCCACCACGGTTTAAATCCGAGTTTCCGGATTTTTCTAAAATCAAGCGCGTAACGAAAATCGTGTCCGGGACGGTCCTGGACTCTACGTATCATCGAATCCTTTTTTTCCATCTGTTTCAGAATGGCCCGGGTCAACTGGAGGTTTGATCGTTCCTGCCCCGACCCCACATTATAAATCTCACCGGGTTTTCCTTTTTCGAGCACCGTCAAAATGGCCCGGCAGGCATCTTCGACAAAAATCCACTCCCGGCAATTCTTCCCGTCACCATAGAGAGGCACCGGCTTGTCCTCAAGCAAATTCGTCACAAAAAGCGGAATAACCTTTTCGGGAAACTGATAAGGCCCGTAATTATTCGAACAGCGAACGATCATGGCGGGATGCTTGTGAGTGACCTGAAAAGATCTCACCAGCAAATCCGCGGCCGCTTTGGAAGCGGCATAGGGACTGTTCGGCGCAAGAGGCGACAACTCATTTGATTTGCCTTTGGGAACACTCCCGTAAACTTCGTCCGTGGACATATGAATATAGCGTTCAATCCCGCGAGCGAGTGAAGCCTCAAGCAAAACCGTACTTCCCAAAACATTCGTACGAATAAACTCATCCGCTGAATCAATGGACCGATCCACGTGCGTTTCGGCCGCGAGATGAACAACCGCCGAAGCTTTCGCCATCACCGAAGCCACCCGTTTCTTGTCACAAATATCGCCCCGGACAAACTCATAGCGGGGATGTTTTTTTAGGTCTTGAAGATTTTTCGGATTTCCCGAATAGCTGATCTTGTCGAGATTGATAACGGCCCAACGGGGTCGCTCACGCAGGAAAAACCTGATAAAATTGGAACCGATAAATCCACACCCACCCGTCACCAAAATTTTTTTCATGATCGTCCCACGCCCTTGTGCCTCGCCACAAGCGCGTTCGCCCGAAAAAGCGACTCAAAGGTTCCCGCGTCCGTCCAGTAACCGGGCAAAACATCAAACTCCATGGCGCCTCGCTTAAGATACCAGTTGTTGACATCCGTAATCTCGAGCTCACCCCGGCGTGAGGGTTTTAGAGTCTTGATAAACTCAAAAACACTCTTATCGTACATATAAATTCCGGTCACGGCATAAGCGCTTTCCGGTTTTTTGGGTTTTTCGACAATTTTGGTAATCCGGGAGCCCCGGATCGTCGCGACACCAAACCGCTCCGGGTCCGGAACTTTTTTCAGAAGGATCCGCGCGCCGTCCGGTTGTTTTCTAAAACTCTGAACGTACGATGAGATATTCGCTTCACAAATATTGTCCCCGAGAATAACGACTATTTTTTTCCCGTCCGCGAAATGTTCCGCGAGGCTCAGCGCGTGCGCGATCCCGCCCTCTCCCTCCTGGTAGGTGTAATTGATGTGCTTCAGGCCGAACTGCTTGCCATTACCGATCAGTTTCAGGAAATCGCCGGCATTGTTTCCTCCGGTTACGATCAAAATGTCCCGGATCCCGGATTTGACCAGAGTTTCAATCGGGTAGTAGATCATGGGCCTGTCGTAGACGGGCAGCAAGTGCTTGTTCGTGACCTTGGTCAACGGATAAAGCCGCGTTCCCAATCCTCCGGCAAGAATGATACCCTTCATTGGCCAACCTCCCCTCCCGGTCTACCGGAAAATGAAGTTCCGAAAATTCACGTTCACTTCGATGGTCGCCCGATACTCACGTACCGAAAACCATAACGCTTCATTTCAGAAGGCTCGAACATGTTACGTCCGTCGAAGAAATACTTTCCCTTCATCAACTTTCGGGCCTTCCGGCAATCCATATTCTGGAATTTTTTCCATTCCGTCAGTAACACAACCGCGTCCGCTCCCTTGACGGCCTCATAAAGTCCGGCGACGTATTGAACCCGTTTTAAATGCGGGCGTGCCTTCTCCATCGCCTGGGGATCATAGGCCTGTATGCGGGCTCCTTCTTTTTGAAGTTCCGGAATCACCGCGAGGGATGGAGCGTTCCGCATATCATCGGTATCCGATTTAAAGGCCAGCCCCAGCACCCCGATCGTTTTTCCTTTGAGAGATTTCATTTCTTTTACAATTTTATGGACAAAATACATGGCCTGGCTTTCGTTAATTCGGATAACTTCCTGCAAAAGATCAAACCTGGCGCCCAGCTTGTCGGAAATATGAAGGAACGCTTTCAGGTCTTTCGGAAAACACGCCCCTCCGAAACCAACTCCCGCCTTGAGAAACTGCGGCCCAATCCGGGGATCCAGCCCCATTCCCAAAGTCACCTGGTCCACGTCGGCCCCCACGATGTCACAAATTCTGGACAAACCGTTCGCGAAGGAGATTTTGGCGGCCAAAAAACTGTTGGAGGCGTGCTTGATCAGCTCGGCGCTTTTGATGTCCGTGACGATCAAGGGTGCTTTCATGCTCGCGTAAAGATCCCGAAAGATCTTCTCGGCCCGGCGAGAATCAACCCCGGCAACAACACGATCCGGTTTCAAAAAATCATGAATCGCGGAACCTTCCCGCAGGAACTCGGGATTCGACGCGATATCGAAGGCAACGCCGGGCCTTACGTGCCGTTTCACCGTCTTGCGGATCCACTCTCCGGTCTGGACGGGGACCGTGCTTTTCGCGACGATCAAACAATACTTGCGCAGGTTTTTCGCGAGAACCTTTGCCACCTTTTCCACGGAGCTCAGGTCCGCCCCTCCATCCGGAAGTGACGGCGTATTGACGCAGATAAATATAACTTCGCAACGGTTCACCACTTTTTTGATTTCGGTCGTAAAAGACAAACGCCCCGCGGCCACGGTTTCCGACACCATCTCATAAAGGCCGGGTTCATAAAAAAAGATTTTTCCCGCCTTAAGGGTTCGTATTTTTTCTGGGTCGTTATCGACGCAAACCACATCATGGCCAAGGTTCGAGAAACACGCCCCGGTCACCAACCCGACATACCCTGATCCGATCACTGCCAGTTTCATCGCGGAAGAATACTCCTTAAGTTCCCGTTGTGAGATTAAACAGAAATGAAGGGTTAATTAAAAACTCTTGGAAAGAAGGGATCGATCCTGACTTGCCCCTTCGACGGTCTCACCAATGCGTGGGGGTGAAAACGTCGCCCGCCCCCCGCCCAGCCCAAAGTCCATGCCGGGAAAATCTTTCATCCGGAAGTTAAAAAAAAGCTCATTGTTCTTTGAATTGATCAGGGAATCCCGGACGTTATAACCGAAATCCAGGATAAAATCGTGAAGATCCCGGCTTGCCGACACCTGCCATTCCTGCAACGAACTCCCTTTTTGGTCCCATCGAATGTAACCGGCCAAAGTCCACAGGTCATTGAGCTTATATTCTCCGTCAAACACAAACTGTTGGGAAGTATCAATGTCGAGATTTTGCGTATAGTCATACTGCCGATGAATGAATCGGTGGCCAAACGTGAGTTTAAGACGCTGGTGACGGATCACAATATCGTTATTGCACCGTTTAATGTAATTTCGCGCGGCATCATATTCCAGGCGATGCTGAAACTGAAGCCAGTCATACGGCCTGAGGGTCAACTCATTTTCGACCAACGTAAACTTGGCGCCTTGAATGTTCGGGTCCTGCGGAGAAATCGCGAAATGAGCGTACGTGTTCATGCTGACGATATCCACCCGCTGATTTCGCCCGTTTGCGACGCGTTTGGTCTGAAGCCGGTTATCCATCCCAAAAACAATTTCAGACGCGTCGTCAATCATGTCTACCGTGTCGAAATGCGCTATTTTCTCGTAACTCAATGTGGAATCCGTTCCTTGGACCCTCACATTCGGTTCAAAAATATGCCGCAATTGGTTCACTTCGATCCCGGCCTTCTCAAAGGTGACATCAAACGTTTTGTAAGCCTGTGTTCTGACATCAAGACCGTATTCAAGCACTTGCCTGAAATGGGCCCCGTCCGTCCGGAGATCACGACTGTATTCCGTCGCGCGGTAACCCAGATAAGGAGTCATTTTTACATCGCCCAGCTTGACTGGCGCGATCAATCGGCTGTAACCGTCCACCCGAATAACATCTTCGTTGTAATCGCTGTAGCCGATTTTTTTGCCCAAGTTATCAAACTGCAACCGGCTGACGTTATAAACCTTGTCGCCCATGAGGGGCTGATTTTTCCAGTCGAGTCGGACCTGCGGAAGGCGCTCAATGATGTTTTCGTGGGAATTCATTTTTTTCTCCGCGTGGACCATCGCGCCCCACCGTTGCGTGTTATGAGTGGCGGTCACAAAGGAATGCGGCTCCATCTCGGCACGATACTCATTTTCGGCAAAATCCTTCAAAAAATATCCGTCAGCGACTCGATGATAACGCATGATAATGTTCGTGTATTCCGAAAAATCGGTCCGATGGCGCCAGGTAATTCGTCCACGATCTCTATCTTCACGCAATTCATAGGGATTCAATTTGCCATCGGCATCGTAATGATTGGGGGTCGGCGCCCGCTTATCTTGGGTCCAGTAGAGTTTGACATCCCCCTTCGCGTACTTACCAAAATCATAGTTCTGATCCCATCCACCCCCAAATCCGCGCTTCGACCGCCAATCCGCGTGCCATTTTCCGGACAGGTACTTGTTGAACGTTATTCCCTTTGAAAGTTCGATATAGGTGCCATACTGGTCACTGCTACCAACGCGGACCTGAAATGGAATATTCCAGTTAAGCGGAACTTCAAGATACGGCAACCAGAATACCGGTTTACCGAGAACGTGAATAGTGACGTTGACCATGCGGATCTTGACCCCGCTGTAGAGGGTTGCCTTTTTACACCGGATTTCATAGTGAGGATTTTCAAGATTGCAAGTCGTCACGCCGCCGTGCCTGACGTGAATTTCACCCTGTTTAACTTGCTGGACTTCCTCGCCCCGCGCGTACCAGGGCGTTTGAATTGCTTTCGCGCCTGGCATGCTGGCCTGGCGAGTTGAAAAATCATAGTACACTTCATCACCGGTAAGGATCGGTGTTTCATTTTCAAAAATAATTACGTGTCCCTTGGCAAATGATTTTTTGGTTTCCGTCTCCACTTCCGCGTAATCGGCCAAAAGCTTGATATTCTGGTGGGTCACGACCGCATTTCCGCGCGCCACCAGCTTCCTCGAATCTTTTTGATACTCGAGGGTGTCCGCGACCGCCTCAACTTCAGCCCGGGATTGATCCCGCACCGTCGGATAAGGCAAGTTTCGGGGGGCCGTCACGGGCTGTTTTTCGGAAGGGGTTGTCGGGGTATCATCCTGGGAAAATGAGACGGGAATCAACGCCGTGAGGGCAAGCAGAAGCGTACTAAAAAATGCGATCCTTTTAAAAAAACATTGGCTCATAACAGATTATGGGGTTCCTTGTAAACACAGACCCGGTTACGTCCTTCTTCTTTAGCGCGATACATCGATTCATCGGCATGGTGTATCAGTTCTGAAACCAGCTTCGGCACATCTACCTTTTCGGGCTCCCTGATCGAAGCCGCGTCAAAAACCCGGAGGCCCTGACTCACCGTCACCTTGGTTCGGTCATTGTAAACCCGGAAGTCGTGCCTCGCAATATTGGAGCGGATACGTTCAGCGACCTCGCACGCGTTTTCCATACGCGTCTCCGGCATGGCAACCACAAACTCTTCCCCTCCGTACCGGCCCACAAGATCCACCCGACGAAGATTTTTTTTGAGAAGGTCCGCGACTTCTTTCAGGGTTGCGTCGCCGACGAGATGTCCGAATTCGTCATTATATCTTTTGAAATGATCGATGTCTAACATTAATACCGTCAGAGGCAGTTTAAACCGGATGCTCCTTCGAACTTCTTCCTCAAGCCGTTCAACAAAGTGATGACGCACGAAAACCTGGGTCAACTCATCAATAATCGCAAGCTCACGCACGGTTTCATAAAGCTGGATTTTCTTGATCAAAAGGACCAGATACGCGCTCAAAACCTCCACACGGGCCAGATCTTCATCCTGAACACCGTCAATCGAAAATACAGCGGTCAGCTTCTCGGCCTCCAAAATAGGGAAAAACCACATCTTTTCACGTCTCACCATGTTTTTGGTGAGCGCCATTGAATCAAAATCGGTTTTTTCCTCATCACTTAACTCCCGCTCGATTTCCTGAACACCGTCCAGGGTCATCTCGTAAAGCTTGACGCCTCCTTTCTCCCTGGACGCGGGCGTCAGCGGTAAAATAAAAATCCGCATCCGTTGAAACGAAAGTTCACTTCGCAGTTTTTTAAGGAGAAAATCCGACAACGTGGCAAAATCCATGCACTCGCTAAAATCCCGGGCGATCTCAAAAAGGTTCATCAGGCTCCCCACCTGCGCCTCGAGGTGCTTAAGGCTGGAAATCCGGGTTTGAAATTTCGCCCGCAAATTTTCCAGATTTTTCCGGACCTCGTTTTTTTTGCTTGAGGCGTAATCCAAAGCAATCCTCAGCTCCCGGGAATAAGCGCATGAAAGCATAAAAAAAACTGCTTGCCCTCCCCAAAAAAGAAAAAGTCGGGGCATCGGATCCAGAAAAAAGTAACGCAGATTCACAGCAGCCGCCACGAGTAGCGCCACCAATAACATCCCGCGCGACCGCTCCTTGTAAAAATAAAAAGCCGGAAGCAACAAAACGGGCGCCAAAAGATAATACACGAGAATCAGTTCCCGGGTCTGATGAAGAATGATCGCCGCCAAGCCAAGTTGAAACAAAAGGATCAAGACGTGCTTACGCATACCTTGTTCCTCCCCTCACGTTTGGCTCTGTAGAGCGCCTGATCCGCCTTATGGACCAGCAGTTCGATATCCAGCGTATCATCCGGAAGGTTTGAGACGCCGGCTGATACCGTCATTCCAACTTTTTCGCGGCGAATGTGAAACGGGGTGGTTTCTACAGTTTTCCTCAAACCCTCAGCAATCTTGAAGGCCTCCGCTTTTGTCGTTTCAGGAAGTAAAATCGCGAATTCCTCACCTCCGTAGCGAGCGAGTAACGCATTCTTCAGAGACTGTCCGAGGATTTCGGCCAACTGAACCAGCATCAAATCGCCGCCCTGATGGCCAAACCGGTCATTGCATTCCTTGAAGTGATCCAGGTCACACATGATTAGCGACATGGTTTTCTGATTTAAAAGCGCGCGGCGATGCTCTTCCTTGAGCCTCTCGTAGAAATACCTCCGGACAAAAAGTCCAGTCAGCGAATCTTTGATCGCCAATTGTTCCGTCTTCTCATACAGCATGGCGTTGGAGATGGCCGAGGAAGCGAGGGTCGCAATCGCATCCAGCAACCGGAGGTCTTCATGCGTAAACACGTTGGGACGGGTGGCGTGAATCGCGAGCGTTCCTGAAACTCTGTTTTCAAAAAAAATCGGCGCGACGATCAAACTTCGCAAATTTTCTCTTTTGTCGTTTTCGCGGAGCGCGAAGCGAAAATCATCCTGCGAATCCATGACAATTAGACGCTTGCGATTTTTGATGCACCAGAAATCAAAAAGATCCCCCTGCTTCGCCGTCCACCGCCCGACCGGGCGCATACGTCTGCTGGCCACCACGGGAAGATTTCTTTCATCACTTCTCGCCAACGTCATTTTCGCGTAGTCGCCCCGGGGAATAAAATCCATCGCCCGATCCACCGTTTTTTGCGCGAGCTCGGTCCAGGAAAGGCTCATCGTGAGTTCTTCGGCGAGTTTCCGGAGGTTATAGTAGGTCGAATACTTTTCAAAAAAAGTACTGATCCCCTCCCCTTTGGCCTTGAAAACGACCTCGAGATTATTGATCTCATCTTGCAGTTTCTCTTCCTCGATCAAAATCATGGAAAGCTGGTTTTCAAACTGATGTTCGGTGCGGTAAAGAACCAGCATCAGGATCGCATAGGCAAGATAAACCCAGAAAAACACCGATATCTTCGTCACCGAAACCACAAATAAGACCAGCGGGATCACCAAAAAAATCATCAGGATATTGACGCCAATCCATTTAAAGCGCCACCAGGTCGTGAGGATCGGAAACACGAGAGCCGCGAAAATCAACGACAATCGCTGAAGATAAACTTCGGGATGGAGGGTCGTACGAAGCTGGGCAAGGGACTGAAATATCAAGAAAACCGAAAAAGCAAAAACCCCCACTCCAGCCAAAAACACTAGATGACGTCGGGCTGGCACACCCATGATTTTTAAGGTCTCAAAATATCACTACACCTGTTTGAGGATCGAAAAAATGCGCTTTACTCATATCAAAAACAACCTGAAGATCTTGATTCATGGTCGCCGTATCCTGATTGGAAACCCGTACCACAAAACTGTTACTGCAGGCTGTCAGGTACAAAAAAATCTCGGCTCCCATCGGCTCCACAACGTCCACGGTCGCCGTGGTCGTAAACTCCGGTCGCGCGTCCTGGGCAAAAATTTTGTCATAAATATCTTCCGGCCGAATCCCCATCAGCACCGATTGATTTTTGTAAGCAGAGATCCTTGGATAATAGTGTGGAAGAATACGCAGTTTTAAACTTTTGTCGGAAAAAAAGTAATTGCCATTCTCCGCGGCAATCGTTCCTTTAAGAAAATTCATCGGCGGGGAACCAATAAATCCCCCGACAAAACGGTTTATCGGTCGCTCATAAAGGTTGATAGGATCCGCGATCTGCTGGACAACCCCTTTGTTCATCACCACAACCCGATCTCCAAGCGTCAACGCCTCGATTTGGTCGTGAGTCACATAGATCATGGTCGACTGAAGCCGGTTGTGCAGTTTCTGCAATTCCATGCGCATCTGTCCGCGTAACTTGGCATCGAGATTACTCAGAGGTTCGTCAAAAAGAAAAACCTTGGGTTTCCGGACAATCGCGCGACCAACCGCCACTCTTTGCCTTTCGCCGCCCGAAAGTTCCTTCGGGCGCCGCTGAAGCATATCCAACGAAAGCCCGAGGATTTCCGCGGCTTCATGTACCCGACGTTCAATCTCCCGGCGGGGATACCGGCGGAGTTTCAAACCGAAGGCCAGGTTTTCATAGACCGTCATGTGGGGATAAAGTGCGTAATTTTGAAAAACCATGGCGATGTCGCGGTTTTTCGCGGGAACATCGTTGACCCGCGTGTTTTCGATAAAGATTTCTCCCTCCGAAATTTCCTCAAGCCCCGCGATCATCCGAAGCGTAGTCGATTTGCCACAGCCCGACGGCCCGACAAGCACAACAAACTCC
>Ga0116183_1005401_pt1 | contig 12171 bp, 5 predicted proteins | sample AD_UKC078_MetaG_FD_89753 | JGI IMG/M metagenome (GOLD analysis project Ga0116183, IMG submission 89753) | Active sludge microbial communities of municipal wastewater-treating anaerobic digesters from USA - AD_UKC078_MetaG | ecosystem: Engineered > Bioreactor > Anaerobic > Digestate | place: USA...
ATCAAGATGGCCCAGGGCGCAAAGCCCGGTGAAGGCGGTCAGCTGCCCGGCCACAAGGTGTCCGAGTACATCGGCTTCCTGCGTCATTCGGTGCCGGGCGTCGGTCTGATTTCACCTCCGCCGCACCACGATATCTACTCGATCGAGGATCTGGCCCAGTTGATCCACGATCTGAAGAACACCAACCCGGCGGCCGACATCTCCGTCAAGCTGGTGTCCGAAGTGGGCGTCGGTACGGTGGCGGCCGGTGTGGCCAAGGCCAAGGCCGACCACGTGGTGATCGCCGGTCACGACGGCGGCACGGGCGCGTCGCCCTGGTCGTCGATCAAGCATGCCGGTTCGCCGTGGGAGCTCGGCCTCGCCGAAACCCAGCAGACGCTGGTCCTCAACCGTCTGCGCAGCCGTATCCGCGTGCAGGTGGATGGCCAGATCAAGACCGGTCGCGACGTCGTCATCGGTGCCCTGCTGGGGGCCGACGAGTTTGGCTTTGCAACCGCGCCGCTGGTGGTTGAAGGCTGCATCATGATGCGCAAGTGCCACCTCAACACCTGTCCGGTGGGCGTGGCCACGCAGGATCCGACGCTGCGCAAGCGCTTCTCGGGTCAGCCTGAGCACGTGGTGAACTTCTTCTTCTTCATCGCCGAAGAAGTCCGCGAGCTGATGGCCCAGCTGGGTATCCGCAAGTTCGACGACCTGATCGGGCGTGCCGATCTGCTCGACATGCGTGCCGGCATCGAGCACTGGAAGGCCAGCGGCCTGGATTACAGCCGCATCTTCCACCTGCCCAACGTGCCTGCCGATGTGCCGCGCATCCACACCGAAACCCAGGACCACAACCTGGCCAAGGCGCTGGACAACAAGCTTATCGAACTGGCCATGCCGGCCCTCGAAAAGGGTGAGAAGGTGTCCTTCGAAGTGCCGGTGCGCAACATCAACCGCACCGTCGGCGCCATGTTGTCGGGCAAGTTCGCGGCCAAGTATGGCCACGCCGGTCTGCCGGACGACACCGTGCATATCCGCCTCAACGGCACGGCCGGCCAGAGTTTCGCCGCCTTCCTGTCACGCGGCCTGACCCTCGAACTGGTGGGTGAGGGCAATGACTACGTAGGCAAGGGTCTGTCCGGCGGTCGCATCATCGTGCGTCCGGCAGCGGGCTTCAAGTGCGAGACCCAGAACAACATCATCATTGGCAACACCGTGCTCTACGGTGCCACTGAAGGCGAAGCCTACTTCGCTGGCGTGGGCGGCGAGCGTTTCGCGGTGCGTAACTCCGGTGCGACCACGGTTGTTGAAGGTGTCGGCGACCATGGCTGCGAATACATGACCGGCGGTACCGTGGTGGTTCTGGGCATGACCGGCCGCAACTTCGCGGCGGGTATGTCTGGCGGTGTCGCCTACGTGTTCGACGAAGAAGGCACTTTCGAGTCCCGCTGCAACATGGCCCAGGTAGCCCTGGAGCCGGTGGAGGACGAGCTGGCGGCCCGCAAGGGTTCCGAGTCCGGCGACGAACTCGAAGGCCACGGCCGCGTCGATGTGCGTCATCTGGGCATGGCTGACGAAGCCCTGCTCAAGATGCTGATCGAACGTCACGCCACCTACACCGGCAGCGAACGCGCCAAATCCATCCTCGCCGACTGGCCGACCTTCCGCGCGAAGTTCGTCAAGGTGATGCCGCACGAATACCGTCGCGCGCTGGCCGAAATGGCCGCGCAACAACAGTCAGAACTGGAGGCCGCGTAACATGGGCAAGCCAACCGGGTTTCTCGAGTACCAGCGTCTTTCCGAGGCTTACGCCCCGGTCGAGCAGCGTCTCAAGCATTACAAGGAGTTCGTCGCGCACCTGAGTGACGAAGAGGCGGCCAAGCAGGGCGCGCGCTGCATGGATTGCGGCGTGCCGTTCTGCAACAACGGCTGTCCGGTGAACAACATCATTCCCGACTGGAACGATCTCGTTTTCCGGGGCAACTGGAAGGAAGCGATCGAGGTTCTGCACTCGACCAACAACTTCCCGGACTTCACCGGCCGTATCTGTCCGGCGCCCTGTGAAGCAGCCTGCACGCTGAACATCAACACCGAAGCCGTGGGTATCAAGTCGATCGAGCACGCGATCATCGACAAGGCCTGGGAGAACGGCTGGGTCCTGCCCCAGCCGCCGAAGAGCAAGACCGGCAAGAAGGTTGCCGTGGTCGGTTCCGGCCCGGCCGGCCTGGCCGCTGCCCAGCAACTGGCCCGCGTCGGTCACGATGTCACGGTGTTCGAGAAGAGCAGCCGCATCGGTGGCCTGCTGCGCTACGGCATTCCCGACTTCAAGATGGAAAAGTCGCACATCGACCGTCGTGTTGCCCAGATGGAAGCCGAAGGTGTGACCTTCCGCACCAAGGTGTGTGTAGGCGCCAAGCCCGGCACGACCGGCATCAACGACGATGCGGTCGAAGTGGTGACCGCCGATCAGCTCAAGTCCGAGTTCGATGCGGTGATTCTGGCTGCCGGTTCCGAAGTCCCGCGTGACCTGCCGGTTCCGGGCCGTCAGCTTGAAGGCGTGCATTTCGCCCTCGAGTTGCTGGTTCCGCAGAACAAGGAAGTCGCCGGTGACGACAAGAACCCGATCTCGGCAACCGGCAAGCACGTCATCGTGATCGGCGGCGGCGATACCGGCTCCGACTGCGTCGGCACCTCCAACCGTCACGGTGCACTTTCCGTGACCCAGTTCGAAGTGATGCCCGAGCCGCCGAAGGAAGAGAACCGTCCGATGGTATGGCCGTACTGGCCGATCAAGCTGCGCACCTCTTCCTCTCATGAGGAAGGTTGTCAGCGTGAGTTTGCGGTTTCCACCAAGGAGTTCATCGGTGAAAACGGCAAGGTCAAAGCGTTGCGCACGGTTGAGCTCGAATGGAAGGATGGCAAACCTTCCGAAGTGGCGGGTTCCGAGCGCGAGCTGCCGGCCGATCTGGTGCTGTTCGCGATGGGTTTCACCAATCCGGTGGGTTCCCTGCTCGAAGCCTTCGGCGTAGACAAGGACGGCCGTGGCAACGCCAAGGCGACCACCGATGGTGAAGGCTGCTATGCCACCAACGTGGCCAAGGTCTTTGCTGCCGGTGACGTGCGCCGTGGCCAGTCGCTGGTGGTGTGGGCGATTCGCGAAGGTCGTCAGGCCGCCCGTGAAGTCGATACCTTCCTGATGGGGGCGAGCGTTCTGCCGCGTTGATCAGGTAAGCGTTTCAGCAAAAAGGCCCGGAAATTTCCGGGCCTTTTTGTTTTTGGCGGGTTCAGCCGAGGCCGAGCAGATTGACCGTGTGGTGGCCGATCATCCATTCCTCGTTGGTCGGCACCACCAGCACCTCAACCTTGCTGTCCTTGGTGTGGATGCGGGTGGCGTGGCGCTGATTGGCGGCCGGGTAGAGGTGCAGGCCGGTCCATGCCAGCCATTCGGCGATGCGGGCGCGGACTGGTGCGGCATGTTCGCCAATGCCGCCGGTGAACACCAGCGCTTCAAGGCCGCCTGCAGCCATTGACAGCTGTCCAACCATGCAGGCGGCGCGGTAGCAGAAGAGTTCGACAGCTTCCTTCGCCGAATCCTCGTCGGATTCGAGCAGCACGCGCATGTCCTGGCTGATGCCGGATACGCCGAGCAGACCGGACTGCTTGTAGATCAGATTGCTGAGAGCCTTGGCGTCCATGCCCTTCTGTTCGACCAGATGCAGGATCACGCCGGGGTCAAGGCTGCCGGTGCGGGTGCCCATCATCAGGCCGTCCACCGCGGTGAAGCCCATGCTGGTGTCACGGGACAGCCCGTCACGCAACGCACACATGCTGGCGCCATTGCCCAGGTGGGCGATAAGAATGGCGCCACGGGCCTTCTCTTCGCCGAGCAGGTCGGGCAACTGGCGCGACACGTATTCGTAGGACAGACCGTGAAAGCCGTAGCGCTTGACGCCTTCGTTGAAGAGGGCGCGGGGTATCGGGAAGCGTTCGGCCACAGGCAGACGGGTGCGGTGAAAGGCGGTGTCGAAGCAGCCGACTTGCCTGACCTCGGGCATCAGCGTGAACAGTGACTTGATGGCGCGCAGATTGTGGGGCTGGTGGAGGGGTGCAAGGGGGATCAGCGTCTCGAGTTCGGCCACGACTTCGGGCGTGAGCACCACGGGCGCGCCATAGTGGTCGCCGCCGTGCACGATCCGGTGCCCCGCTGCAACGATTTCGACGCCGGGGCTGTGGCGGTTGATCCACGCGAAGATGAATTCCAGCGCCAGGCGGTGCTGGCCATTCATGTCGGTGTCCGGCGGGACGGCGAGCGCTTCAGTAAAGCGCTCGCCACTGCTGGCATCCTTGGCGGACATCAGGGGTTCGGCCCCGATACCTTCCACCTGACCCGACAGGCGCGGCATGTCAGCCAGCTTCGGGCTCATCGGGAAAAGGGCGAACTTCAGGCTCGAGGAGCCCGCATTGAGGATAAGGACGGCTTTCATACACGGACTCCCTGGCGACGTTTGTGGGCCATCAACTGCGCAATTGCGCAGGAGGCGGTACGGGTTTCTGCAGTATCGGCACGGCTAGTAAGGACGATCGGCACGCGGGTGCCAAGCACGACGCCGGCCATCAGCGCGTCGGCGAGGTATTCGAGCTGCTTGGCCAGCATGTTGCCGGATTCGAGGTCGGGGACGACGAGGATGTCGGCCTGGCCGGCGACGGCCGAGCGGATGCCCTTGGTCTTGGCCGCAACGAGAGAAATGGCGTTGTCGAAGGCCAGCGGGCCGTCGAGGACGCCGCCGCGGATCTGGCCGCGGTCGGCCATCTTGCATAGCGCGGCGGCGTCGAGGGTGGAGCGGATCTTGACGTTGACCGTCTCAACCGCCGACAGGATGGCAACCTTGGGTTCGGGCACGCCCATCATGACCGCCAGTTCGATGGCGTTCTGGATGATGTGCACCTTGTCTTCGAGGCTCGGGGCGATGTTGATGGCGGCATCGGTGATGAGCAAGGGATGCGGGTAAGTCGGCACGTCGGCCATGAAAACATGGGAAATACGCCGTGCGGTGCGCAGGCCGGTTTCCTTGGCGACGACTTCGCTCATCAACTCGTCGGTGTGCAGCGAGCCCTTCATCAGCGCTTCCACCTCGCCATTGCGGGCCAGGCGAACGGCGGTCTCGGCCGAAGCGTGGCTGTGGGGTACGTCGATGATGCGCACGCCGCGCAGATCGAGCCCTTCACGCTCGGCGACTTCGCGGATCTTGCTCTCGGGGCCGACCAGGACGGGAATGATCAGGCCGGCGTCGCGGGCCTGCATGGGGCCGCGCAGGGATTCCGTGTCGCAGGGGTGGGCGACCGCCATCGGAATCGGCTCCATGCCCTTGGTCAGCTCCAGCACGTGGAGGTAGCGTTGCTGGCGGTCGGAAATGGTGATTCCCGGCATGGCGATGCGCGGGCGCTTGATTTTCTGGGTCGGGGCCATCACTTCGGCCGTGCCGTCGATGACCTTCAGTCCGTCCTGGTTGACGCACTGGCAATCGAGCAGAAGATGATGATTGTGCTCGAAGCGTTGGGTGCAGGTGATCGTGACGCTAAGGGTGTCGCCGATGGTGATCGGGCGCCAGAACTTGAGGGTCTGGCCGACATACACGGTGCCGAGGCCGGGGAATTCGGTGCCAAGAATGGAGGAGATCAGCACGCTGCCCCACATGGAGTGACCGACCACCTCGCGGAACTGGCTGGAACGGGCGAACTCGGGGTCGACGTGAGTTGGATTCACATCCCCCGACATGACCGCAAACAGGTGGATGTCCTCGGGCCGCAGGGTGCGGACCAATTGGGCGGAGTCGCCGACGGCAATTTCGTCGAAAGTCCGGTTCTGGATGAAGTCGCGCGCTTCGGTAGTCATGAAGTGTCCTTGATTTTGCAATGCAGCACCGTAATTCTACGGAAAGGCCTTTAAGGAACTTTAGCATTAGATCAAAGGAATGTTGCATTGCATCACCCGTGACTGTTTGTGGCGAGTTGTGATCCGAGAACTGCTCCGCAAGGACTTCAAAAACCCCCATGCTAAAATCCGCGCGACAGAAATTCAAACCGCATTCAGGGATTCCCATGGAAGTAATCGTTCTCGCCGCCGGCCAGGGCAAGCGCATGCGTTCGGTGTTACCCAAGGTGCTGCAGCCGCTGGCAGCCAAGCCGATGCTGGCCCACGTGCTGGATACCGCACGGACACTTGAAGCACGCCGGATTGTTGTGGTTTACGGTCATGGCGGCGAAGTGGTGCGCGAAGCCCTTGACGCGCCCGATCTGGCCTGGGCCCGGCAGGATCCGCCCCAAGGCACCGGTCATGCCGTGCAGCAGGCCATGCCGCTGGTCGAAGATGGCGATGTCGCCCTGATCCTCTACGGCGACGTGCCCCTGATCGGCGTGCCGACCCTGCGTCGCCTGATGGCGGCGACCGGCGAACGCCAGCTCGCGCTGCTTACTGTCAACATGGACGACCCCACCGGATACGGCCGCATCCTGCGCGATGCCGCCGGCAAGGTTACCCGCATTGTCGAAGAGAAAGACGCCAGCCCCGACGAGCGGCGCGTCTGCGAAGTGAACACCGGCATTCTGGCCGCCCCCGTCGAGCGCCTGCGCGCCTGGCTGGGCGAGCTGAAGAACGACAACGCGCAGGGCGAGTACTACCTGACCGACATCATCGCGATGGCGGTGGCCGACGGCCTCGAGGTCATCACCACCAACCCGGACGCCTTCGAGGAAACCCTCGGCGTCAATAACAAGACCCAGCTCGCCGAGCTGGAGCGCATTCATCAGCGCAATATCGCCCGTGCCCTCACCGATGCCGGCGTCACCGTCATCGACCCGGCCCGTCTCGACGTGCGGGGCGAGCTGATCTGCGGCTGCGATGTGGAAATCGACATCAACTGCATCTTTGAAGGCCGTGTCGAGCTTGCCGACGGTGTCCGTGTGGGCGCCAACTGCATCCTCAAGAACGCGAAGATCGGCGCCGGCACCCGGATTGCCGCGTATTCCCAGATCGAAGACACGCAGATGGGCGAAGCCTGCGTCATCGGCCCCTACGCCCGTACCCGCCCGGGCACCGTGCTTGGCCAGGACGTGCACATCGGCAACTTCGTCGAAGTAAAAAACAGCAACATCGCTGACCACTCCAAGGCCAACCACCTGGCCTACGTGGGCGACGCCGACATTGGTCAGCGGGTTAACGTGGGCGCCGGCACCATTACGTGCAACTATGATGGCGCCAACAAGTTCCGCACCGTGATCGAGGACGACGTCTTCATCGGTTCCGACACCCAGCTCGTTGCCCCGGTGCGGGTCGGCCGTGGCGCTACACTGGGCGCCGGCACGACCCTGTCCAAGGATGCGCCGGCCGGTGAGCTGACCGTGTCGCGCAGCAAGCAAGTATCCATTCCCGGCTGGAAGCGTCCGGTCAAGGCCAAGCAGGCCTGATTTTCTTCATTTCGTCCGGCCCGGCCGCCACGGCACGGCCTTTTACGAGAGGTTCCCGATCATGTGTGGCATCGTTACCGCCATTGCCCGTCGCAACATTGTTCCCGTGCTGCTCGAAGGGCTGCGCAAGCTTGAATACCGTGGCTACGACTCCGCCGGCCTGGCTGTCCTGAAGACCGACGGCACGCCACAACTGCAGCGCCTGCGCGCGGTTGGCCGCGTCGCCGAACTGACTGCCCAGGCTGACGCCACCGGCCTCAGTGCCGAAATCGGCATCGCCCACACCCGCTGGGCCACCCACGGGGTGCCCAGTGAGCGTAACGCCCACCCGCACATTTCCGCGGGCCTTGCCGTGGTACACAACGGCATCATCGAAAACTTCGAAGAACTGCGCAGCGGCCTGCAGGCCAAGGGCTACAAGTTCACTTCCGAAACCGACACGGAAGCCATCGCCCACCTGCTGCACGACAAGCTCAAGACCATTCCCGACCTGTTTGACGCGGTGCGCGCCACCATCGCCGAACTCGTTGGCGCCTACGCCATCGGCGTTCTGAGCGAAACCGACCCGGACCGCGCCATCGTCGCCCGCAAGGGCTCGCCGCTGCTGCTCGGCATTGGTGAGGACGGCTACTACGCCGCCTCCGATACCGCCGCGCTGCTGCAGGTTACCCGCAAAGTGGTGTACCTCGAAGACGGCGACGTGGCCGAGCTGCGCCTCGACGGCTACCGCGTCACCCTGCAGGACGGTACCCCGGTCGAGCGGGCGGTGAACGTCTCCAGCCTGTCCGCCGATGCGGTCGAGCTGGGCAAATACCGCCACTACATGCAGAAAGAGATCTTCGAGCAGCCCCAGGCCCTGGGCAACACCCTCGAAATGATCGCCGGCGGTGGCGGCATCTCCCCGCAGCTTTTCGGAACCGACGCCGTCGGCATCTTCGGCGCCACCCGCCGGGTGCTGATCCTGGCTTGCGGCACCAGCTACCATGCTGGTCTGGTCGCCCGTTACTGGATCGAATCGGTCGCCAAGATTTCCTGCTCGGTCGAAATCGCCAGCGAATACCGCTATCGCGACTCCGTCCCCGACCCCGAAACTCTGGTCGTCCTGATCTCCCAGTCAGGTGAAACCGCCGACACCCTGGCCGCGCTCAAGTTTGCCAAGAGCCTCGGCATGACCAAGACCCTGGCCATCTGCAACGTGCCCGAGTCCGCCATCGTCCGTGAAACCGCCCTGCGTTTCGTGACCCGCGCCGGCCCCGAAATCGGCGTCGCCTCCACCAAGGCCTTCACCACCCAGCTCGCCGCCCTGGCCCTGCTGACCCTGGCCCTCGCCAAGGTCAATGGCCGCCTGTCCGAAGCCGACGAAGCCATGCACCTTGCCCACCTGCGTCACCTGCCGGTGGCGGTCGCCAAGGTGCTCGAACTGGAACCGGAGATCGAAGGCTGGGCCCAGCGCTTTGCCGGCAAGCACCACGCCCTCTTCCTGGGCCGCGGCATGCACTACCCCATCGCCCTCGAAGGCGCCCTCAAGCTCAAGGAAATCTCCTACATCCACGCCGAAGCCTACCCGGCCGGCGAACTCAAGCACGGCCCGCTGGCCCTGGTGGACAAGGAAATGCCCGTCATCGCCGTGGCCCCTGCCGACTCCCTGCTCGAAAAGCTCAAATCGAACCTGCAGGAAGTGAAGGCCCGCGGCGGCGAGCTGTACGTCTTTGCCGACGCCGGCAGCGAAATCCCCGAGAGCGAAGGCGTGCACATCCTGCAGCTGCCCGAGCACTACGGCCTGCTCTCCCCGATCCTCCACGTGATTCCCCTGCAACTGCTCAGCTACCACGCTGCGCTGGTGAAGGGCACCGACGTGGACAAGCCGCGCAATTTGGCCAAGAGCGTGACGGTGGAGTAAGGGCGGGGAAGTCACACCGCCCCTTGATGCGCCCGGTATCCCCGGGCGCATTTGCGTTTACACGCTTGGCACAGGCTTGAAGTCAATCAGATTGGGGGGCTGCGAGGGCTCTTCACTCAGAGGCATAACATCGCCGGTGGACTGTCGGCGGCAGGCCAAAGCGGCCGCTGGGGGAACGGGATACCAACGACAGTATCCGGCCCGTTTGCAGCCGTATTCAAGCTGGTCCGACTCTTTCGATTGCGCTGTAGCTCTCGCCACAATCCCATTAGACCCGTCCGCCGACACCTTTGAATTTCTCCACAAATGCGGCGATTTTCTGAAATACGCTCTGTTTTTTGGATAGGTATTGCGGATTCAGCGGGCTCATCTTGGGAAGAACTGCATTGAGCTCAGTGCCGTTTTCACTGGCGAATTCACGTTTGAGAGAGGTGGTGATATAGCGTCGTGCTGCCTCTGCATTCAGATTCTCGGTGCTGATCAACTCTTGTGCCTCCCTCTGCTGTTCCGCTTGTGCAAAGGTGAAAAACGCATCAATCACGCTCGCCTTGTCGCCAATCTGGTCCAGATCGGTCTGATTGATGAAGTCGACCAGCAAACTCTCTTTGGCACGGTTGCCCAGGCTTGCGCGAATCACGCGGCGCACCTCATCCACCAGGTCCGACTTGCTCTTGATCTTCTTGTTGTGCTCGAAGATCAGCTCCAGGATGTAGTCCAGGTTGATTTCCTGCGATTTGAGCAAGTCCACCTCGAAGACCACATCATCCCAATCGATGGTGGACTTTTCCTTCTCAGCCCCCGCTTTTTCACGGCGCAGCCAGTCACGTACATCGTTATAGGTCGATCGGTAATCCTGAATTTTCCGTTCGGCAGGCAGCGTAATGGCTTGCAGTGAGCACACGTCGTCATCGCTCAGATAGTGTTTGGCCTTGAACGCCTCCACCGCCACCGGATCGGTCATATCGACGCTTTGCAACTCCTTCAGGCTGGCAAATTCGTCATAGTTCTGCAGCACATTCTCTACGCGCAAATACTCGCCAAACAGCTTGGCGAAGGCCTTTTTGTCGGCTTCCTTTTCAATCGCGGCGGGATCGGGAAAACGCTGCTCCAGCTCGCGTACCACGTCCACAAAGCCACGCCGCGCTTCACCGGTCAGGACATCGGTGAAGCCCTCCATGTATTCCTTGTAGCTCTTCTCAAGTACCACGTTCTTTGTGTTCTTGTCGCCGAACAGCGTAATGGCGTCAATGGTCGCCTGCTCCAGGTCGCGGAAGGTGACGATGTTGCCGAAGGTCTTGGTGGCATCAAAAATACGGTTGGTGCGGGAGTAGGCCTGCATCAGCCCGTGGTAGCGCAGGTTCTTGTCCACAAACAAAGTGTTCAGCGTCGGTGCATCAAAGCCCGTCAGGAACATGCCCACCACAATCAACAGGTCGATTTCCCTGGCTTTGACCTGCTTGGCCAGGTCGCGGTAATAGTTCTGGAAGCCATTGCTGTCCACGCTGAAACTGGTTTTGAACAGCGTGTTGTAATCGGCGATGGCCGCGCTCAGGAACTCCTTGGCGCTGACACTCATGGCTGAAACATCGAAGCTTTCATCCTGGATGTCGCCCACCGCATCCTGTTCCTCGTTGGCGGCAAACGAGAAGATGGTGGCGACCTTCAGGGGTTTGTCGCTGTCCTTTTGCTGTGTCTTGAACGCCTCGTAGTAAAGCTTGGCGGCATCCACGCTGCTGACCGCGAAGATGGCGTTGAAACCCTTGTTGCCCGGCTGCAGGCGGTGGGTCTTCTGCCGGAAATTGTTCAGGATGTACTGCGTGATCTCGCGGATCCGGTCGGGGTGCAGCAAGGCCTGCCTGTTTTCTGCGGCGCTGAGCTTTGTCTCATCCTTCTCGGTTTCGATGGCCTTGAAGTGCGGACGCACATCGTTGTAATCCACCTTGAACTTCAGCACCTTCTCGTCGCGAATGGCATCGGTAATCACGTATGAATGCAGTTCGCGGCCAAAGACGCTGGCCGTAGTGTCAGCACCCAGCGCGTTTTTAGGAAAGATCGGGGTGCCGGTAAAACCGAACTGATAGAACTTTTTGAACTTCTTCTTCAGGTTCTTCTGGGCTTCACCAAACTGGCTGCGGTGGCACTCATCAAAAATGAAAACAACCTGCTTGCCGTAGATGGACAGGTCGCTCTCGCTCTTCATCAGGTTGTTGAGCTTCTGAATGGTGGTAACGACGATCTTGTTGTCGTCCTTGTCCAGGTTGCGTTTCAGGCCTGCTGTGCTGTCCGAGCCATTCACGCTGTCCGGTGAAAAGCGCTGGTATTCCTTCATGGTCTGGTAGTCCAGATCCTTGCGGTCCACCACAAAAAACACTTTATCGATAAAGCCCAGCTCAGTTGCAAGACGCGCCGCTTTGAAACTGGTCAGCGTCTTGCCTGAGCCGGTGGTGTGCCAAATGAAACCACCACACTCGGCATTGCTCCAATTTTTCGCCTGAAACGCGCAGTTGATCTTCCACAAAATACGCTCGGTGGCAGCAATTTGGTACGGGCGCATTACCAGCAGCGTGTCACTGGTGTCGAACACCGAGTAATGCAGCAGCACATTGAGCAGCGTGTGCTTCTGGAAGAACGTGGCAGTGAAGTCCTTCAAGTCCTTGATCAGCGTGTTGTCCGCCTTCGCCCAGTTCATGGTGAAGTCGAAACTGTTCTTGTTGCGTTGGGTGGTATTGGCGAAGTAACGGCTGTCGGTGCCGTTGGAGATAACAAACAGCTGCAGATACTTGAACAGAGAATGCTCGCTGTTAAAGCTCTCTTTGCTGTAGCGG